>Ga0206887_10188_pt1 | contig 14091 bp, 11 predicted proteins | sample Alteio_BWOrgHeat_89_FD_153248 | JGI IMG/M metagenome (GOLD analysis project Ga0206887, IMG submission 153248) | Enriched cells from forest soil in Barre Woods Harvard Forest LTER site, Petersham, Massachusetts, United States - Alteio_BWOrgHeat_Nextera3 ...
GCGTTGCAGGATGACATATTTAATTATCTTGAAACTACCAATAAAAAAATACTCAGCGTTTATAGCACGGAACAGTCGAGCCTTAATGGGTTATGCAAAAATGATACGGTTCGCTTTATGCTGGATTGTATATTAAGAGGTAATCACGGAGGGGCGGCTATTTATTCAAAAAATATATTGAATGGTTCAGATAAAGATTTTCCACCAGCGCTAAAAGATAAGGTCAAATTGTTTGAATTTGATAAAGTAGGAGAGCCTTTTGGAGAGGCAAGATATTTGTACGAAAATTATATAGAGAAAATTAAGCCATTATTTGAAAACCTCAAAAACAGCATTGAAGATTTTCAATATGAGAGCATCACTTTAGAAAGTAGATCCGATAAGCGCATTACATACGCGCAAGCTTTTGAAAACTACCCTGCAAGCATTCAGGAGATAATAGGGAAGCAGCATGTTGTAACGCCTTTTAAAACCGAGAAAATGAGCCATACATTTGAAGAGTACAAAACAAAAGTGACAGATTATATTGATAGGTTCAAAGACTTGAATGTTGCCAATCTTTCAACTTTGCAAAGGAAATTTTTTGATCGCTAAACGGTAAATTGCAATTTCTTGACCGTTTTCCTATAACAGACAAGGTTTTGGGGATGCGGAAGGGGTGGAGAGAAGATTTTCTATGCCAAAAAAGCCATTGTTATCAATATAATAAATTCCGGGCCAAAATATTTTTTCCCTTAACCTTATATTAACCTTTTTATGATATATTAGTAGTGAAACCTATCTGAATGAATAATGGCTGACCTGATAGAAATATTACAGAAATTCTGGAAAGAGAAACACAATCTGTTTCGGGGTGAGCTATATGATCTATATACGAATCTGAAAAGTGAACTTAATGTTCCCATCATCGCAGCAAAAAAGAAAATAGATGAGGTTTCCAATAATGAAAAATATAAGATCGAGAAACTTGGCAAAGATAATGAAAGAGTAATAGATCTGATCACTTCTATCGAAAGAAGGAATTATCAGTTCGCATTTGACATAGCGAAAGAAATACTGAACGGAACGGATGATCTATATCCATCGGCACTGAAAAAAAAAATAAAACTATTTGAATTTAATGAAAGGCGGGATGCTTATCTTGGTGCCAGCGCTGCCTATGACCATATGTCAAATACCAAGGATATGCTTGATAAATTCACTGAAGCGCTTTGTGATGTTCAGGACGGATATAGCAAACCCTCTGATCTTACGAATGATAATATCACCCATCAGCAGGTACTGGAGAATTACCCGGATAAGATCCTTAAGGAAATAGAGAAAGGGCCAGAACATCCAATCAATGACGAGGAAATAAAAACGAAGCTAAATGGGTATTTGGATAAGGTGGTTGAGTATCTGAATGAGTTCAAAAAACTTGATGTTGCGAGATTTGCACCCCGTACAGAACAAGTTAATATTGATACCCTTACAAACCTGCAGAGAAAGCTTCTACAGGTTTAATATTTATTTTTTCGTATCTTCTTCAAGAAATGTCTTTATCTCTTGGGATATCTTATGGTTGCCGTTGGATCTGAAAATTCCTTCAACCTCATCCACGAATAAAAGTTTTATGGTGGTGTTGGTGATGAATATCTCATCGGCAGTCTTTAGGTCGTTTGGGGTGAAGTGGCCTTCGGTTATTTTATGGGGACTGAGTTGCAGCACGAGCTGGCGGGTGATGCCGTTTAAAATTCCGCAATCCAGCGATGGTGTGAAAATTTTTCCACCCTTCACGAAAAAAATGTTCGAGCTGGCACCCTCGGCGATCTCGCCCGCCATGTTCAGTTGCAGGGCTTCGAAATAACCTTTGTCACGCGCTTCAATTTTGGCAAGGGTTTGGTTGAGGCCTTGTGAAATCTTGCAATCTACCGGCAGGCATTCTGCGGGAATTTTTTTGTATTTTGAGATGCACAAATTTGCCGTGGTGCGCTCCATGTGTAGCTCATTCATCGCCTCTATCACAAAATTAGGTTTGCAGGATTCGGTCGGCAGGTAGCCCCGGCTGCCTTCCCCGCGGGTTACCGTAAGGCGTGCGGAACCGTTAATGAGGTTATTGCTGGTGAGGGTTCGCAGGATCTCGCGCTCGAGGATGACGGTATCAAACCCTATTTTCAGCGCCGAAAGGCCGCGCTCAAGGCGGGTTTTATGCATATCCCAGCGGTATAGCCTCTGGTTGCGGAAGGTCAGGGTTTCAAAAACACTGTCACCGAAGCGGAATGAGCGGTCTTTCACTGATATTTTCGCTTCAGTTTCGGGTAATAATTGGCCGTTAATGTTGATGTATGACATAATTTGTAACTTGTTCTTTTGGCAAGATTATATAGTAGTTTGTTGGATTGTAAATTTTTAGGTGAGAGGTGACAGGTGAGAGGTTACAGGCGTTGAACTGTTTTCCCCCTCACCTCTAACCCCTCACCTGTAACCTAACTTGAAGTTTATGTGCGGAATTATTGGCGTTACGGGAAATAAAAATGCGGCGGGCATTGTGGTGGAAGGCTTGCGCAGGCTGGAATATCGCGGCTATGATTCTGCGGGTGTGGCTACTGTGGCGGGCGGAAAAATAAACCGGGTGCGCGCCGAGGGGAAGATCCGCAACCTGGAAAGTCTGCTGGAGAAAAAACCGGTGGAAGGCACAACCGGCATCGGCCATACACGCTGGGCTACACATGGCGCTCCGGTTGAAAAGAACGCCCACCCGCACGCAACCGAAAAAGTGGCGGTGGTGCATAACGGGATAATCGAGAATTACCTGGGGCTGCGCAAATGGCTGATCGGAGAGGGTTACAAATTCCTCAGCGATACTGATACCGAGGTCATCCCGGTGATCATAACTTATTACCTGGATAAAGGCGAAACGCCAAAAAATGCGGTGATAAAGGCGATCGCAAAGCTTGAAGGAGCTTATGCGCTGGGCATAGTTTTTGCAAGCGAGCAGGATGTTATTTACGCCAGCCGCCATGGCGCGCCGCTGGTGCTCGGTTATGGCAAGAATGAAAAATATATCGCATCTGACGCGCTGGCGCTCGCAGGTTTGAGCAGTGAGATATGTTACCTGGAGGAAGGCGATATTGCGGAGGTCAGGCCGAATAAAATTGAGGTGATTGATAAGAACGGCGCGGCGGTGCAGCGCAAGATCACGCAGAGCAATTTGGCGGGAATTAATATCGGGAAGGAAAATTACCGCCATTTCATGCAGAAGGAAATTTTTGAACAGCCTTCGGTTATCGGCGATAACCTTCACGCTTACTTCAACGCGGTGACCGGGAATATCAACCTGCCGAATTTTGATTTCTCGCTGGCGGGGCTGGAAAAGATCACCATCATCGCATGCGGCACTTCATATTACGCGGGCAAGGTTGCAACCTACTGGTTCGAGAAATTCGGGCGCATCCCGGCAGAGGCTGATATTGCATCTGAGTTCCGTTATCGCAACGCAATTTTACCGAAGAACGGGATGTGCATTTTCATTTCGCAATCGGGCGAAACGGCAGATACGCTGGCGGCACTGAAATATGCGAAAGCGCGCGGGCAGAAAATTGTTTCCATCGTCAACACCGTGCAAAGCAGCATCGCCCGCGAGAGTGATATTGTGCTGCCGATATATAGCGGGCCGGAGATCGGCGTGGCTTCCACCAAGGCGTTCACAACGCAACTTTGCACGCTGGCGTTCCTGGTGATGCAGATCGCACGCGAAAAATTACCACACCAGGCGGAAGTTCTGACCGAGCTTACGCGCAGTTTGCTTGAGGTTCCGGCGCTCATCTCGAAAATTTTGGAGAAGGATGAGGAGATAAAAAAACTGGCGCTGCATATCTCTGATGCAAAAAATATAATTTACATGGGGCGCGGCGTTTCGTTCCCGCTGGCCTTGGAGGCCAGTTTGAAGCTGAAGGAAATTTCATATATCCATAGCGAGGCGATCGCAGCGGGAGAATTAAAACATGGGCCGATCGCGCTTATTGATGAGAATATTCCGGTGGTGGTGATCGCGCCGGGTGATGAATTGTTCGAGAAATGCGCAAGCAATGTGCGCGAAGTGGCGGCGCGCGGCGGCAGGATAATTTTATTTTCCGACAAGCACGGCATTGAGCAACTCAAGGATGTTACCGAATTTTCGGTGGAAATTCCTGAGGCTGGCTTCGGCGAGATGCTGAAGAACCTCGGCATAACCAAGGTAAAACGCCTGCTTGCATCACTGGATAAGGAAAACCAGGAGATATGGGAGAATAATCTCTCCACCCGCAAGCTGATCGAATCTTCGGTGAAAACCTTGCTGAACCCTATGGTCTACGCGGTGCCGGTGCAAATGCTGGCCTACCATGTTGCGGTAGCGAAGGGCACGGATGTTGACCAACCGAGGAATCTGGCGAAGAGTGTGACGGTGGAGTGATGGCTTCGATTTAAAACGCTGCGCTAATTTAAATCGAGATTATTTTGACAAATTTTTTCAGAGAACTGCCTAGATCCCCCTATAATTCCAAATCTGGCTTCACCTCGTTACACCAGCTTTGAAATTCGGGGGATGACGTTTAATGGAATTTTGCTTCACAAAAAGAATTTGTAAAATTAGACGCTCTGCTTTTTGTTTATTTCTTCTGCTCTTCTATTATATCCCTGTAGTAAAGCGCCTTGGCGTCTTCTTCGGACATGCCGAATTCCATGGCCATTTTTACGTTCAGGCGGGCGCGTTTTAGTTTTATCATCTTGTTGGTGGATTCAATATATTCCAGTTCTTCTTCCAAGGTCATAGCCTCGCTCCGGTTGATGGGTCTACAATATGTTTTGAAGCAAAATAATCATTCATGCATTCCATGGTTTCGCGGCTGCCTCTTCCTTTGCTCCATTTGAAAACGCCGGCTTCATCGCTCAACGGGATGCACATGCCGGAATAGAGCGAGATATTCTCGCCATCCTTGCCGATATATTTCCATTCGTCCTTCTTACGGTCAAAACGATTATGCATATTGAATATGGAATTTATTTTCTCCCTGCCCACAACTATACTGGCCTTGATATCCACCAGCCCCCTTAAGAACAGGGGTTGTTTTGAATTAAGCGCGGATCTTACCATCATATCAACCTCAGCCTCATTATGGCCTTCGTAAACTATCATCCCGGCTTTTTTGAACGTTTCATAATTTGATAAAAGCTCCTTTTTTAAAGAAGCAGGATCTGAGGATTGGTAGCCAAAGTGGCTATAGGCCGCCAACGAAGTGTACAGTGGATGCAGAGCTATCTTGTTGCAGCCGGCTTTTCCAAAGCTCCTGACAGCATTGCACATAAATTGGGTGAAGCCACCCTGCCCCTTCGATGCCATATACATCTGCTCTATATCCACAGTTTTCCTGGAGGGGTCTATGGTGAGACCCAAATATTCTATGACGCCCTGATTTGCTATCTCCACATAAAGCACGTTATTTCTCTCAATGTTCGCCGACAGCCTACGGACACCAAGCTGGTTGGTGAGCATCTGGAAGAAATCCCTGCATTTGATATTAGGGAAATTCTTTTTCCAGCGCTGTTTGAGGAGGTCGATATCTTTGGTATCTATTTCAACATCGATAGGTTTTAATATTGGTGCGTGTTGGGGAGCCATAATATTTTTCGTAGCGGAATAGGTTTTGAATTTCGCGGTGGAGAGCTCATCATAAAACCTGTAAGATAAAATATTATTATCCGTGATAATGTAAACGGCGCGGGCGAGTGGCAGCTCTTCCCCGGGAGGGAGGATGTATTTTTCAAAATTCGGCTGGGTGAGTTTGGTGCCATCTTCTATCGCAAGTGCGCCTTTAAATTCGTTATATCCGCCTTTCACACACGGGCCTTTTATATCAGCAAGCGCCCAAAGGCTTTGGGGTGGCCTGGCCGGGTCTGTGGCGTCATAAATGGCTGCTTCAATGGCTTTCGGGTCGTGGCCTTTGAAGTCTATCATCCCATGGTTTTTATATGCATTATAATTCTGCCTTATATTATGTTTTACCTCATCATTATCCCGAACTACCATTCCCAGTTGGTTATATGCATACATCGCGCAATAGCCGGCGCTAAGGGTTATCTTCTGCATATTGGCCAACTTGCCAAAATCTTGCAGGTTGGAAAATAACTGCGTCAACCCGCCACCACCCCTGGAATCTGGCTGGATGAGTATATCATTTATCCATATATTACTGGCTTTGGGAACGAGCGACACATCGAGCTTCTCTATAGATTTATGTCCAGGAGAAGTAACATATATGCTTGTAAAACCGCTGCTTAAATATAAATGATCAATATCCAATCCGCGGGTGAGGATATTGAAAAAATCTTCCTGTGAAATGGCAGGGAAATGTTGCCTCCACTCCATATCAATCTCCTGCTCCAAGATGTGGATGTTTTCAGGGATTTTGAATTTGTGATACATACCAGTGTATTATACCAGATATTGGTTAAGAAATGGTTAATACGGTGATTATATATTTGCTTATAAATCAAATGGTTACTTCCAACATCCTGATCTAACTGCCGTCATTCTGATGTTCATCAGAATCTAAATGACATAATCTATTGCGAAGCAATTCAGAATAATTGGGCGGGTTAGCTCAGCAACGTGCCGTGGCATTGTTTGTATTTTTTGCCAGAGCCGCATGGGCAAACATCATTCCGGCCAACTTTGCCCCAGGTGGTTGGGTCTAGAGGGTTGCGTTCGCTCGGGTCTACAAGGGCGCGGATGGTAACTTTCGGCATTCCGCCGCCGGCATTCATTACAGGGCTCATTTGAGTTGGGCTGCCCGCAAGCGCAGGGTCTATGTTAGACTCGAAGCTGTTCTTGTTCGGCTGGTTCCTTTCAAGCAGTTCGTCAACATTTTCATCTTCATGGATTTGAACGTGGAACTGGCGGGAGAGGAATTTTTCGTTGAGGATCTTTACCATAGACTGGAAAGCCTCGAACGCTTCCTGCTTATATTCGTTGAGCGGGTCTTTCTGGGCATAAGCGCGGAGGTTTATTCCGTGGCGCAAACTGTCGAGGAAGTGGAGGTGCTCTTTCCATATCTCATCAAGTGTGAAGAGCAGCATGTGGCGCTCAACCTGCCTTAGTTTTGATTCATCAATATTTTTATTGCGCTCCGCCAACGTTTTTTCGAGTATCTCAACAATGCGCTCGAAAAGTTCCTGATCGGCGACGCCTTCCTCTTTCGCCCATTGCTCGATCGGGATGTTGACGTTGAAAATACGGTTGACCTCATGTTTCAAGGTTTCGGCCTGCCATTGGTCAGGGTAGGAATTCTGCGGGATGTAGGCGGTGACGAGGTCATCGACCTGCTCTTCGAGCATTTGCGTTAAGCGCGCGCGTACGTCATCAGACTTCATAATTTCCAGGCGCTGGGCGTAAACGGCTTTGCGCTGCTCGCTCATCACGTCATCGAATTTGAGGAGGTTTTTGCGGATGTCAAAATTTCGCGCCTCAACTTTCGCCTGCGCTTTTTCCATCACGCGGGTGAGCATAGGGTGTTCGATAGGCTCGCCGGGAGTGCCCATTTTGCCGAGTATCCAATCCATTTTTTTGTCGGCACCGAAAATGCGGATGAGATCATCTTCAGCAGAGAGGAAGAATTTTGAAAAGCCAGGATCACCCTGGCGGCCTGAACGGCCACGGAGCTGGTTATCTATACGGCGTGATTCGTGGCGCTCAGTGCCAAGAACTGAAAGGCCGCCGGCCTCAAGGACTATTTTTTTATCGCGCTCAACTTCGGCTTTCACTTCGGCAGTGATGCGCTCGATGGCTTGTTTATCGGTGATGTCACCAAGGCGTTCCTCAACGAGGAGGTCAATATTTCCGCCGAGCTGGATGTCAGTTCCGCGGCCGGCCATGTTGGTGGCAACGGTTACAGTGCCTGGACGGCCTGCCTGAGCGATGGTGAGTGCTTCACGCGCGTGTTGTTTGGCGTTCAGTATATTATGTTTGATGCCGGCTTTTTTGAGGTGTTTGGAAAGGAGCTCAGATTTTTCAACCGAAGCGGTGCCGGCAAGGATCGGCTGGCCTTTTTTGTTGGCCTCTTTGATTATTTGCGTTATCGCTTCGAATTTTTCGTTCTCGGTGCGGTAGATATAATCGTTCTCATCTTTACGTTGTACAGGAACGTTAGTTGGAATTTCAACCACCTGCAAACCATAAATCTCCTCAAACTCGGCGGCTTCTGTCATCGCGGTGCCGGTCATGCCGGAGAGTTTCGGGTAGAGGCGGAAATAATTCTGGTAGGTAATTGAGGCGAGGGTTTGGTTCTCGTTCTCGACCTTCACGCCCTCTTTGGCTTCCAATGCCTGGTGCAGGCCATCAGAATAGCGGCGGCCTTCCATCACACGGCCGGTGAATTCATCGATAATGTAAACTTTGCCTTCTTTCACGAGATAGGCTTTATCGCGCTGGAACAGAGTGTGGGCGCGGAGTGCCTGGTTGGCATGGTGGATTATTTTTATATTTTCAATGTCATATAAAGTGGAATCAGATGCAATTATTCCTTCATTTTTAAGGAGCTGTTCGATGTGCTGGTTGCCTTCCTCAGTGAACATTACGTTCTGCGCTTTTTCGTCAAGATCGTAATCTTTTTTCTCCAGCTTCGGGACGAGTTTGTTTATTTTTATATAAAGATCGGTGCGGTCTTCAACCGGGCCGGAGATGATAAGCGGGGTGCGGGCTTCATCAACTAAAATCGAATCCACTTCATCGATGATAGCGAAATTGAAGGGGCGCTGCGCCATTTCATCAAGCGAGAATTTCATGTTATCGCGCAGATAATCGAAACCGAATTCGTGGTTGGTGCCGTAGGTTATATCAGCCGCGTAGGCTTCCTGTTTTTGTTCGTGGTTCTGGCCGTGCACTACAACGCCAACTGAAAGGCCGAGGAATTTATATACCCTGCCCATCCACCCGGCATCACGCGTGGCAAGATAATCGTTTACTGTGATGACATGCACGCCTTTGCCGGAAAGTGCGTTGAGATAACATGCAAGAGTTGCAACAAGGGTTTTACCTTCACCGGTGCGCATCTCGGCAATTTTGCCCTGATGCAGCACAATGCCGCCGATCATCTGCACGTCATAATGGCGCTGGCCGAGGGCGCGTTTTGAGGCCTCACGCACAACGGCGAAGGCTTCGGGAAGAATATCATTTAAAATGTTGAGATCAGGCGAGTTTTGCACCTGCGCTTTGAAAGCAGCGGTTTTGGCGCGCAGTTCATCGTCTGAAAGTTTGGTGAACTCAGGTTCGAATGAATTTATTTTATCGATGATTGGCGAGAGAGATTTGATATATCTATCGTTCGACGAGCCAAAGAATTTTTTAAGCAATGCAGCCATTTTGTTTAGTTATTTGGTGATTTAGTTATTTGGTGATCTGGAAAAGAATAATTCTAAATAACTAAATTACCAAATCACTAAATTACCAGCTTTTACAAAGCAACGACTATATAGAACAATATTCCGCGCGTTGCAAGTGGTTTGGGGAAGTTGTGTTGGGAGGCGCAGAACCGGCCTTCACCGCTGTCGCCCCGCACTTGTTGCGGGGTCTGGTGATTAACGATAAGTTTATAAATGATCAGCCTCCCCGACTGGCCCCCGCAACAAGTGCGGGGCGACGGCATATGGGGTAAAGTTGGAGTTTAATTATCCGCGTGGGATCGTGCCGTCAATCGCGGCAGGGCTGAGATTCAAGTTCTTTATATGCATTATTTGCGGGCTCGGAGTGCCTAACCTTTCAGCCTCAAGCAATGCGCCCTTCATGGTTTCTTTTACCTTGGCGAGAACCAGCCCGGAGAATTCTTTTTCAGCGTTTTTCATCTCTGTTTTAACTTCCTCCTGATCAAAGATCGTATCTCCCAGATATTTTTCTAACATCTGGGCTTTTTTATCTTTACCAATAACTTTTATACCTTTGTTGAAAGCTGCCTCTTTCAGTTCGCCCATGATAATGCTGTTATCCAAACCCGAAACGATCAAAACCCCTATGCCCGTATCTTTCATGAGCCTAGCCAATGTGCCGCCGGTAGGTTGTATATCTTTAGGTATCATGAAATCATCATCATATGTCATGTAATCAGTGAGAAAAAAATGTGGCAGGTTTTTAAATTTGGTCAGCCCTTCACGGATCTTTTTAATATTTTCGCTGGTGACCTCCCACCGCTCCGGAAGCCCACTGGCCTCGACCACCTCACCGGCTATATGTTTTATAACATCATGAACCGAAGGAAAGGTTGTTATATTTACCTTGGCCCCTTCAAACTGCTTCATGATCCCGGAATGTTTTACCAGATTTTTTTCTTCGTCATCTATTATGAAAACATTTATTTCTTTTTCGTCAGACATAAAACCCCCGTAATTTTGTTTTGGGAGATTATCATAAAAACCTTTAATTGCAAGGCCTGTTGTCAGTTTTGCGCCATCTCAAGATGGCTACCAGCTGCGGTGGGGGGTGGAGAAAATGGTTTACCAGCGGCCTTCAATCGGGATTTTATGGCCGTTTTTGCTGCCGCCGCCTAAAATACCTTTGATAAGACCAGCCAGGCCTTTTTTAGCAGGTGGCTCTTCCTCGAAGCCGTTCTTCTTTATATCGTCTATTTTTTCAACGGCAGAGTTTATCGCGGAAAGTATCTGACCCAGGAGAAATGGTTTTTTTTCACACTGGGTATATTTTTCAAGTTTTCTACCTGCCTGATCATCTTTATATACATCATCCCCGGTAAGAAAAACGAAGGGTATGTTTGCACCGAACAGGCTCTGCGCGAAATGTGTTCCGTAAAAGAAATTTGAACTCTGGTTATTGCTCAATATGGCGTAAGGAACATCTACCAGGTCTTTATTAATGGACTGGATGAATTTTACCTTCGCACCGGGGCCAAGTTTATTTTTATTTAATATATCGAACTTTTTCTTCGCCTCTTCCGGCAGTAGGGAACGCAATGCATCTTCACAGTAAGAGAAAGGTTTCACCACGAACTTGCCAGTGTCTTCCAGCGCTTCGACCCGTGCTTTCTGCTGTATCAGGTCCGGCTCTACAACAAATAAAACTTTCTTGCCGTCACTCATGTTAAACCCTGCGGTGTTATAGTTTGAGATTATCACAAAAACCTCCAATCGCAAAGGATATTGGGCGTTCCATTATTGCAACGGAAATGGTTTTTTGAGTTTCTGTTTGGTTTTGAGGGGGTTTTTAGGAGAGTTTGTGGGGTGTTTTATGAAGTTTTATTGAATGTTTTAGGGGTTGTGCAGCAGTTTTCAGGGCGGTTTAACCTCACTCAAGCCCTCTTGGCATGGGAGAGGGAGTTTAAGCAATAAAAAAACCCCGGGAAGATCAGTTCTCGGGGTCTTTTTACGGTTGGAGGGTAAAAATTGTTAGTTTTTAACGCATTGTCAGGTATTTTTGTGCGTTCCTGCGCTCTTCACTGGCCTGGAATGCAAGGCCTTTTTCTATCTCTTCGTTAGGAAGGGATATTGAACGGCCTATCCTTATGCCGCCTGAAGAGTTGCTGTCGATCAAATTGCTGCTGATGCCCACATTATTCCTTACGCCAGAGGTGCTGGTGATGTCAAAATCATCTATCGGGCCAAAACCTTTGGTTCCGAATGCCAGAACTTCACCATTGGAAAAACCTTTGGTTTGGATGGGAGCATTCTCTTTATAGAATTCAGTGAATTTATCCGCTTTTTCAGCCATCATGGAACAAGAGGTTGAAACAAACACCAGCGAGCTGATAGCTATCAACTTAAAGTTCCTGTAAGAACGCGCTTGAAATGAGATCTTTTGTATATTGTTCATATGGCTTTCCAAATATTTGTTCTTTTGTCCCCCTTTCCATAATCATACCAGATTTCATCACGAAGATATAGTGGGAAATTGCACGCACCACCCTCAGATCATGGCTTATGAACAGGGTTCCGAGGCGAAAGTTTGATTGAAACTTTACTAAAATTCGAACTATTTCTGCTTGCGTGATAAGATCTAAAGCTGAGGTCGGTTCATCTAAAATCAGAATATCCGGCTGTAAAACAAGGCTGCGTGCCAAACTCACGCGTTGCTTCTCCCCCCCGGAGAGTTCATGCGGGTAGCGCGATTTAAATGTTTGTTTTAATTGCAAATTTTCCATAGTTTTATTTATAATTTTATCTATCTCGTAACTATTCGTAACATTGTGCGCGTGCAAACCTTCAGCGATAATTTGCCCTATTGTCATGCGTGGATTCAGCGAAGAATAAGGATCCTGGTAGACTATCTGGATGTTTTTGCGCAGTGGCTTGAATTGCTTCTCGCTCATGCGAGTTACGTTCTGCCCGAGGATGGTTATCTCACCTTCAGACTTCAGCAGCTTGATGATGGCGCGCGCAAGGGTAGACTTGCCAGAGCCGCTCTCACCAACGATCCCAATGGTTTCACCGGCGCGGAGTTTCAACGAAACATCTTTCACCGCATCAAAATATTTTTTCTCGCCGCCGAAAAAATTCTTTGAAGTTAAATAGGAAACACTAAGGTTTTTTACTTCAAGAAGCGTGCGTGCATCATCAGGAACGGGGAGCAGTTCATCCCTAGGTTCGGCAGATAGCAAGGCTTTGGTGTATTCATGCTGCGGGGAGGAGAATATTTTTTGCGTTTCCGCCAGTTCAACTATCTTGCCGGAGTTCATCACCGCAACACGGTCTGCCACGCGTTTTACGATGGTGAGATCATGCGTTATGAGCAAAATGCTGAGCCCACGCTCCTGCTGGAGTTTCTTGATTAGCGCGAGGATCTCCTTCTGCACGGTAACATCAAGCGCGGTGGTTGGTTCGTCTGCAATGATGAGCTGCGGGTTGTTGGCGAGCGCCATGGCTATCATCACGCGCTGGCGCTGGCCGCCGGAAAGCTGGTATGGAAAAGCGCTGAGGCGGGTTTTTAGCTCGCCGAGCTCTACCATGTCGAGCAATTCCAGAATGCGCTCGCGGGTTTTTTGCCGGGAGAGTTTCTGGTGGAGGGATATCGCCTCGCGCAATTGTTTTTCTATGCTGTGCAGCGGGTTCAGCGAGGTCATGGGATCCTGGAATATCATGCCTATTTTATTGCCGCGAATTTTGCGCAACTCTGATTCGGAGAGTTTTAAATTATCCCTGCCCTCAAAAATAACCTCGCCTTTTATTTGAAAATTGCCGAGATACTTCAATAAATTCAATATGGAATAAGCGGTGAGCGACTTGCCTGAACCACTTTGACCCACTAATGCGAAAACTTCACCCTTGTTTATTGCGAAACTTATATTATCTATGAGTTTGTTATGGTTGAGGGAAACTTCAAGGTCGCTGATTTTGAGTAATTCGTTCATCTGATTTTAAAAATACCTGGTTAAATATCGGGTTAAAAATTTTACTATGGCAAATTTATTTACATTATCCACTGGTAACATCACCATTTCCGCACAGCCGGAATATATGGAGGGTGAAAGCTCACCTTCTGATGCACAACATGTGTGGATGTATCATATTAGAATAAAGAATAAGGGCAAGGAAGCAGTGCAGCTTTTGAACCGCTACTGGCACATCACCGATGGCCACGGCATGGTACAGGAAGTGCGTGGCCCCGGCGTGGTGGGCTTGCAACCGGTTATTCTGCCGGGTGAGGATTTTTCATACACATCGTCTGTCAACCTGACCACCAACACCGGCATGATGCACGGCAACTATGAATTCAAAACCCTCGACAAAGAAATCTTTGTTTCGCAGATCCCGGTTTTTTCACTGGATAGTGCAGAGGCGATACGGTTAGCTAATTGAAAAATCCTTTGGATTTTTGCAGTTGGGAATTTTGACAAAATTTTTTAAGGAACGGCCTTAAAAAATTTAGACGCTGCCGCTTTTTGTTTGTTTGGAGTAAACTTGATTTAACGCCACTTTTCCACTCTTGGGATTCTGGCAGTGTCTAAAGCGTTACTGAGCCATTTTGGCAATTCTTTTCCGTTACAACTTCTTATTCTTTTTTTGCTGAAAGAATCAGTAATTTTTGGCGAGGGGTTCAACCTTTCCTTCCCGGCTATTCCCTCAAGCTCTGATATC
>Ga0206887_10189_pt1 | contig 14051 bp, 15 predicted proteins | sample Alteio_BWOrgHeat_89_FD_153248 | JGI IMG/M metagenome (GOLD analysis project Ga0206887, IMG submission 153248) | Enriched cells from forest soil in Barre Woods Harvard Forest LTER site, Petersham, Massachusetts, United States - Alteio_BWOrgHeat_Nextera3 ...
TAAGATGACGCTTTGTAAAAATGTATTTACAGTACCTCGGTGGTAAAAAGCAGTTCGGAAAATGGCTCCTCTCTGGTAACGCGGCTCCGCGCTCTGTACACTGGTTAGCGGTTCAGCATGCCGAAAAGGGCATCCGGAAGCCGGAACGTTTGTTCTCCGGATTCCGCATCCAAAGGGTTTGCAACAATCATTTTTAATAGGTTCTGTTTAGGAGAAAGCAATGGCATCGGTTGACGAGAAGGTGAAAAGCATCATCGTGGAGCAGCTCCAGGTGGACGAGGCCGAGGTAACCCCCGGCGCCAGCTTCCAGGAAGACCTGGGCGCGGACTCGCTCGACGTGGTGGAGTTGGTGATGCAGTTTGAAGAAGCCTTCGACATTCAGATCCCTGACGAAGACGCTGAGAAGATCAAGACCGTCAAGGACGCAACGGACTACATCGAAGCGCACGCAAAGGCGAAGTAATCGTGGCACAAGCAACAATTCCCGCACGACGCGTGGTCGTAACGGGCATCGGACTGATCTGCGGCATCGGCAATACGGCTCCGGCTGTGTGGGAATCGCTGATGGCTGGCAAGAGCGGCATGGCAGGGATTACGGCCTTCGATCTCGAAGGCCATTCCGTGCTGTTTGCCGCGGAAGTCAAGGACTTTGACCCGCATGTGTTCGTGGAGAAGAAGGAGGCCCGTAAGATGGGCCGCTTCATACACTTCGCGATGGCTGCGGCAGCAGAGGCCATGGAACATTCCGGTCTGCAGGTCACGCCGGAAAACGCAGAGATGGTTGGAGTTCACATCGGCTCCGGCATCGGCGGGTTTGACATCATTGAGCGCGAGCACACCAACCTGATGAACGGTGGCCCGCGTAAGGTATCTCCCTTCTTCATCCCGGCGTCCATCGTGAACCTCGCCGCGGGCCACGTCTCCATCAAGTACGGAGCGAAGGGTCCCAACGAGGCCACGGCAACCGCCTGCACCACCTCGGCGCACGCCATCGGCGACGCCTTCCGCATCATCCAGCGCGGCGACGCCGATGCCATGATCGCGGGCGGTGCAGAAGCTGCCATCACGCCCCTGGGCGTCAGCGGCTTCGCGAACATGAAGGCACTCTCCACCCGCAACGATGCCCCGGAAAAGGCCTCTCGTCCGTGGGATAAGGATCGCGACGGCTTCGTCATTGGCGAAGGCGCGGGCATCCTCATCCTGGAAGAGCTGGAATTCGCCAAGGCACGCGGTGCAAAGATCCTGGGCGAAGTTGTCGGTTACGGCATGAGCTCTGACGCATTTCACATGACCGGCATGGCCCCCGAAGGCGAGGGCTGCGCACGTGCCATGCGGAACGCGCTGAAGACCGCTGAGCTGCAGCCAGAACAGATCGACTACGTTAACGCTCACGCCACCTCCACGCCGCTTGGCGACGCGATGGAGAGCAAGGGCATGGAGACGATCTTCGGCCAGCACGCTCTGAGCCACAAGCTGCTTGTCAGCTCCACCAAGTCCATGACCGGCCACCTTCTGGGCGGCGCGGGCGGCTTGGAAGCCGGCATCACGCTCATGGCGCTGCAAAAAGGCATCGCTCCACCGACCATCAATCTGGACGACGTGGATCCCGAATGCCGCCTGAACTACGTGCCCAACAAGCCCGTGGAAAAAGAGATGACCTATGCTCTCTCAAACTCCTTCGGCTTCGGCGGCACCAATGGTTCGCTGATCTTCAAGCGCTGGACAGAATAGACAACATCCAAATGGAAAACGGGGCTGTTAAAGGCCCCGTTTTATTTGCCTTGAGATTGCCACCCGGTTAGTGTGAAGGCACAATCATGCTTTTTGCCACGCTTGGCGCCCTACGACATTCTCATGATTTCCTTACTCTCAGCAGCCGCGCCATGCTCGGTTTTCTGGGTGCTTGCGTTGCGATGTTTCTGTGTTTTCGAGGTCTTCCCGCAAGCCTTCAACGCCTGACCAGGCGTTCGTTCGACATCTCCACAACTGCAGGATTCGCTCTACTCCATCTGGCAATCTTCCTGCCTTTGGTCATGGCACACGTGCCATTGCATGCGGACGTTCCGTCGTTCTATCTTCCGCAGGCCAGAGAAGTTCTGAACGGCAAGATCCCCTACGTGGATTTTCGTTCCAGCTACGGCCCACTGCATTCGTATCTTGATGCAGCGGCCCTCCGTATCTGGAACAACGGATACGCCCTCCTGCTACTGGTCATCCTCTGCGATGTGGCCGCGTTCCCGATCTGGCTGACAGCGCTGCGCCGCTGGCTTCCAGAAGACCGCACGCGCTGCGTGGCCCTCATGGTCATGACGCAGCCGTTGCTGCTTTGGAACATCGCTGCCGACGGCCGCAACGACGCAATCATCTTCCTGCTTCTGGGAACGGCAGTAGCGCTCGTGGCGCGTAGCGACTTCTTTTCAGGCATGGCCGCCACCGCGCCGCTGGTCGTCGTCAAGTTCCTGCCTGTCATCCTGATTCCGCATATCTTTGCCACAGCGCGTCGTCGCTGGCTATGGATCTGCGGCGGTCTTCTACTGCCTGTCGTAGGCTATGGCGTGTTACTGGTGATGCACGCAGACATCCTTCAATCGCTCAAAAGCGAAGGAGCACTTGCGACCGCAGGGGGCGCGCCGTATGCGTTTACGGCACTTACAGGACTCGCGGTCTCCCCGGTCGTGTCCAGCATCGTCCTTGTGGCAGCGTATGTGTTCGCGCTGTTCTGGCTCACGCGAAGTTCACTTCGCGCAACCAACGATCGTGAAAAGATGAGTGTCCTTATGTGCGGGATTCTCGCACTCCAACTCGTCTTGCTCTTCTTTTCGAAGAAGTCCTATCCCGTATACCTGCTGCCGGCTGCCGTCCCGCTGGCGGCATACACTCTGCAATCGTTCCATCGCGGTCGCCGCATCACTCCCGTCGTCTACGCGGTGCTTTTGGTGTTCTCCATGATCCAGAGTTCCCTCTGGTACGGCCCCATGGCATTGGAGAGCGCCTCAAGCCTTCACGCAGACCTGATGACAGGAAGCCCGTTAGCAGCGTCTGAATTTCTCGTCATGGCGCTGCCAGCCGCGTGCTATCTATATCTGCTTGTGACGATCCTGCGCGATCTTTCCACGCAACGGGATATGGCTTAAGCCATACGAAAATAGATCCACGTACCGCAGCAGACAGCCTGCGAAACCAGTGCCGTCAGCATCGTCGCCAGGAACAGTTTGCGTTGCGGTGTCTCGCTTGCATCTGCCAGCACACCCGCCGCAAATGTCAGCAGAAACGGATACGCCCACAACACCGGCACCGTGGTCACCTGCGTTGTCACCAGCGGCAGAATCGCCAACGCTACCAGCAGCGGCACCACGTTGCCGAAGTAGCGCGAGCGCTTCATCAACACAAACAGCGCCACTGCGATTGCAAAAATGCCGGTAACAGCCACCTGCATGGGGTCACGCAGCAGTTCCAGCGCCGGATGATAGTCCAGCGTAAACCGCGCCGCACCCGCCGTGAACACGTACAGGAACAGGCTCATGTGAAACACGTACGACGCCAGCACCATCAGCATCGCGCCGAACGATGACACCAGCAGCAGCGGAAACACCAGCGTCCTGCGCCGCTCCGCGATCCACACCATGAACACGGCAGAAGAAATCAGGCCAACCAGCGCCGCCAGGATATGCGAGCAAGCAGTAAGTCCCAGCGCCACGGTGTACAGCACAATGCGTGGACGCCACTTTCGCGGCGGCCCATACATGGCATGCGCAATACCAATGGCCGTATACACAACGGCAAACAGACCCCACGCCGCCAGAATCTCGTTATTCGCAGTGGTCGCGTATCGCAGCACCACGGGCGACAAACAATACAGCCCAAGTGCAAACGCACCCGGAATATTCCCGAACAGTCTGCGACTCACCCACCACAGCCCTGCTCCCAGCAACATCGCTGCCAGGGCAAACGGCACGCGCAGCAAAAACCGGGTTCCCACAATCTGGTGTCGCAGATCATAGACCGAGCCGCCCGTGGGATCGCCCTGCGCCTCCGCGCCATGCCGCTTCGCATCCACCCAGTCGGCAACCTGCAGGGCCTTCACGTAGACCGTCAGTGGCAGAGCAGCCGCGCGGTACGCCAGTGTCCCATCGCCCTGCATGTTCCCGCAGGTGGTGAAATACCCGGCCGTGGGAACTGGCTTCTCCCACATCTCGCGCCCACACAGCGCATAACGGTAATCGCGGTCAGTAAGTTCCGTCCGCCCAATCAGGTAGAGACATTCCGCAAAAAAGAACAGGAGGATCAGCGCCGCAACCCGTTGCGGCCTGCCGAAGTGGATACGAAATTTCATGGTCAATACGCATCTTCGAGTGTTGCAGCTTGAGCCAAACTCAGCAAGTCAGCCGGTCTGGGTAGGACGGCGTATCCGAAGCACAATCCTCGCGTACCCTGAAAGACATGGACTCCCTCACCTTCCGCGTAGGCTCCGGCCGTCTCGTCAGCTACTCCCCCACCCGCTCGCTCCCATGGCGCGTGGTGTTTGAGGATGAGGGCGTCGCCGCCTACTGCTACGCCTGCGATGGCCGCCTGGCCACCGTAGAAGACGAGTTCGACATCACCGTGCTCGACTCCATGCTGGTCTACAACGTCGCCGCCATGCGCCGCGAGCCCGAAGGCGAGCGCGAACGCCTGCTCACCGTGGAATGGAGCCGCGACGGTCAGCATGCCGCACTTCGCCTCGACGGTGTGCCGCAGGTGCTCGTCGACTTCGAGCGACGCGAGAGCTTCTGCCGCAGCGACTTCCCCAACTTCATGGACGACGGCAGCCACCGCTGGCGCACCACCACACACGCCTGGGACGACGCCGCCATGACTCGCTTCGAAGAAGCTGCGCTCGCGGCACAATAAGCCGTATCGCGCCAGAGACGGGGCTTGGGTCTTCCGGGCCTCGAAAGTGCACTTCTTCCGCAGCTATGCTGTCTTCCATAGCCCTTCACAGAGGTTCCTGGAGCCAAAACGCCCCGACCGGCGTCCTTTCCTGTAGAAGCGGCCGGAGGTAGAGGCATCATGTTCAGGGCTGTGGCATTGGGTATCGTCATGGCGGCAGGAGTCGCCGCGGCGCAATCTCCCGCGGCCAGCTTTGAAGTCGCCACCATCAAGCCAGTCGACCCTGGTCCCCAGGCGGGCCGGTTCCTCCGCATGGAAAACGACCACCGCTTCCTCGCTACTAACTTCACACTCAAGCTGCTGATCGCCGCGGCCTATGACCTGAATCCCCGCACCATCACAGGTGGCCCGGGCTGGACCGACTCCGACAAGTTCACCATTGAAGCCCTGACCCCCGGCGAGAAGCGCCCGGACCACGACCAGCAGATGCTGATGCTGCGCACGCTGCTGCATGACCGCTTCCATCTCGCCTTCCACCGCGTTCCAAAGGTCTTCTCTATTTACGAGATCACCGTGGCAAAGGGTGGCGTCCAGTTCGACACAGCGGGCGCCCCCAACCGCGAACCGATGGTCACCAGTGTCGTTTACCCTGACCATCTTGAAATGCCCGCGCGCAACGCCAGCATGGACGACTTCGCACGCGTGATGCAGCGAGCCATCCTCGATCGCCCTGTCGTGAACAAGACCGGCCTCACCGGCCGTTATGATTTCGATCTGGACTGGGCACCCGATGAAACCCAGTTCGGCGGCGCCATCCCCGTACCGCAGGATTCCAAGAGCCCCCCGTTGCTCGTCGCCATGCGCGAACAGCTCGGTTTGGAGATGAAGGCCACTCGCGGTCCCATCGATACGCTCGTCATCGATAAAGCCGACAAACCCGAGAACTAGCTACTTCACGAAGCTTGCCGGGACTGGCGGCACGTCGCTCACATCCCCCAGCAGTTCCCACCGCTGCAGGCTGAACGGCACGCTGCCATTGCTCCACACGAAGTCCTGATACTTCTGCAGCGAGAACGCTGCCCCCTGCTTCAGCTTCGCCTCCGCCAGCCCCTTCATGATGTCGCTCTTGCCAATCTGATAGGTGATCGCCTGGCCCGGCGTGGACGAGAACATCGCCGCCTCATCCATCGGCACGGTCGTCTTCAAATAATCCGCTGCCTGCTGAAGCGTGAACTCGCCCGTAGCCAGCTTCACATCCACGAGCACACGCAACGCACGCAGACGCATCATGCTGTAGATGGCTTCCTTCACCTTTGGTGTCTTGTCGAACTCGCCCGCCACCAGCATCATCTCTTCCGCATAAAAGCCAATGCCTTCCTGCGTCTCTGAGTCGTAGTAATGCCTCCGCACCGGATCAGGGTTATGCCAAGCCCACGCCATCTGCTCATAGTGTCCCGGCGCACCTTCGTGAATCGTCAGCGGACGCGTGTCACGCGCCGTAATGTTGCCGAAAAATCCACCATCCGTACGCGGCTTGCCCTTGTAGCTGGAGCCCTCTTCGTTCAAACGATCCGGGCCCGTAAGGTCATCCTCAACACCCAGAAAACCCAGCGGCGCAATGTAAGCCGGAACAGCGACGTAGTGGTAATGCCGCACCTCTGCCGGATCACTCAACACGCCATGCGCCTGCATGGTCTTTCGCATCGCCACTTCCTGCTTCTCTTCATCGGCAATCTGCGATGCCACATCCGGAAACACTGGCAGGTCAGGCAGGCCTGTATTCGCGGACTGCGCCAGGGCCTCAAACGTCACGGCGCGATCGAACTCCAGCTTGCCGACCTGCACAATCTGCTCGGGTGTGTAGCTCATCAGCGCAACGTTCTTCAGAAACCAGATGTAGCCATCGCGCCCCACCGCCGTCTGCTGCTTCATGCCCCCCACCTGCGGACGCAGCCATTCGCGATACGCCACCATCGCCTTCACTGCCGCATCTTCAGCCTTATCGAACTCGGCAAGCTCCTTCGCATCAAAGCCCGCCTCCGCATGAATGCCATCCTTAAAACGCCCCATGCGATCTTCGATCTTCGACAGATTCTCCATGGCGATCACGGCATACGGCTGCCGCATATCCGTCAGGTTCGACTTGCCCTCATCCAGCAGACGCGGCAGACTCGCCAACCGCACCACCACGTCATGCTGCATCTGCGGCGTGAACTTCTTATGCTGCAACAGCAGCGTGTACGTCGCTGTCAGTCCCTGATCCACATAGAAGAACGGGCTCCGCTGCCACACTGGAATCACATCCAGCTCCCAATACACACGCGCAATCGCCGAACCCACCAGCCGATAATCCACCTGCGTACTCACCGGCTGCTTGCTCACATCGAACGCGCGCCATTCCTTCTCAAACGCGGCAATCTGCTTGCGATATCCCGCCACATCCGCCGCCGACCAATGCGCCACAAATCCCGGCGCACGATCCAGGCGTGGAATATCGTCATTCGTAAACGGCTGCTCCGTTGCACGCCACTCCCAGAACTTTGCACTCAGGCGTTCCACATCGGCCTGTGTGGAGGCATGTGCAAATACGCAGGAAACAACAGCAAAGGACGCGGCAGCAACGCGGCAAAGCAGCTTGGATGTAGGCATGCACAAAACACTACCGCATCCCAGCAAAAGTGGAAAGCAGTTCATCTTCTTAACCAAGCTCATCGAATCTCACCTGGCCAAAGAATGTCATTCTGAAGCGAAGCGAAGAATCCCAAACGCATCCTCCCGCAACGACACACTCTACCCCTTCCACCCAAAAGCCCTTCAGCTTCGCGAAAGCGAAGCTCGTAAGGTCTAGACCGTCATCCTGAGCGAAGCCGAAGGATCTCGCACTGGGATGCCAGTGGGAAAACACACAACCGAATCCGGGTCCCCAAAACGAATATTGAATCCACCCCTCGACAAAATAAAAACGTTTCGGCGACACTGTACTCCGTCAGGAGACACACCATGCGCTTCCTTCCCGCCGCCCTCATCGTCTTCGCAGCCACCACCGCCTCAGCACAGACCACCTGCGATGCGCACACCTACGGCGCAAAGGGCGACGGCAAAACAAACGACACCGCCGCCATCCAGAAGGCCATCGATACCTGTGCGCCCAAGCACGGCACCGTCGTCCTGAAGGGCGGCACCTTCGTCTCGGCGCCGCTGACACTCCGCAGCGACCTGACACTCTCCATCGCCGAAGGCAGCAAACTCCTCGGCTCGCGCAACCTGGACGACTACCCCATACGCGAAGATGCCAAGTGGCGCCGCGTCGCTCTCCTGCATGCCGACCACGTCTCCAACCTCCGCATTACCGGCGGCGGCGTTATTGACGGCAGCGGCGACATGTTCTGGGAGCTGGCACACACCCACCGGATCGCAGGCGACACCAGCGGCAGCGGCGGCTTCCCGCGCCCCATGTTGCTCGACATCACAGAGTCGCAGCACCTGACCTTCGACCACATCACGCTGCAGAACTCGCCCATGTACAACTTCACCTTCTTCTTCTGCGACGGCATCAAGATCGACCACGCCATCATTCGCAACCCCGCCACCGGCGCGCCGAACACCGACGGCATCGACCCCTTCAGCTCAAAGAACATTGAGATCAGCAACGTCGATATCGACACCGGCGACGACGACATCGCCCTGAAGAGCGGCCTCGTCGAGCGCGATCCCAAGATCGGGCCCGTGGAACACGTCTACATCCACGACAGCATCTTCCGCCACGGCCACGGACTCAGCGTGGGCAGCGAACTCGCTGGCGGCATCAACGACGTGCGCGTGGAAAACGTCATCATGGAACACACCGAAGCAGGCGTCCGCATCAAGAGCAATCGCACGCGCGGTAACGACATCCACGACCTGCACTACAAGAACATCACCATGACCGGCGTAGGCCAGCCCATCCAGATCACCGAGTACTACCCCAAGTGGCCCGCCGCAGGCACCGATACAGCAAAACCCGTCGATGCACACACACCGCGCTTCCATGACATCTCGCTTGAGAGCATCACCGCCACCGGAGCGAAGGATGCCATCATCATCGGCATCCCGGAAATGCCCATCCGCAACCTCACGCTGACGAACGTGAAGATCGAAAGCGAAAAAGGCCTCCAGATCCGCAACGCCGACGTGACGATGAAGAACGTCATCATTACCCCCAAGTCAGGCGAACCCATCACCAAAGAAGAAGGCGCCAATATAACCCGTCGCTAACCGCATCCTCGCATAGCCCGATATCCTTAAAACAGTGTTCTCCATGCTGCACAAACGGCCGGAAAACACTGTTTCGGAGTCCCCCATTCACGCTTCACTTGCATTCGTTCTGGCCATCGTTTTTGTGGCCACGCTGGTCCGGTCCACCTTTGGATTTGGCGAAGCTCTGATCGCAGTCCCACTGCTGTCGTTTGTGATGCCGCTACAGGTAGCTGCGCCACTGGCCGTGCTGCTCTCCATCGCAGCAGCAGCCGTGGTTGTCGTCCAGGATTGGAAACACATTCACCTGAAGAGTGCTGCAGGATTACTCGCGGCCACTGTCTTCGGCATTCCCATCGGCCTGTGGCTGTTGACCAATCCTCACCAGCAAATCGTGAAAGCATGTCTCGGCATTCTAATCATGCTTTTCTCGGCCTATTCGCTGTGGAACTCCGGCACATTTCATCTCAAGCATGAGAATCGCCCACTGCTTCTGCTCTCAGGATTTCTCGCCGGCATCCTGGGCGGCGCATACGGCATGAACGGCCCGCCACTGGTCGTGTACGGCTCACTCCGCCGATGGTCACCACAGCATTTCCGCGCTACCATCCATGCGTATTTTCTGCCCGCCAGCATCCTGGGCATGATCGGCTACTGGAGTGCAGGCCTGTGGACTCGTACCGTCACAAACGAGTTTCTCTTCTCACTACCAGCAATGCTTCCCGCCGTCTTCGCAGGGAGAGCGCTCAATCGCCGCTTCTCAGGCACAGGATTCCTGAAGTACGTCTACGTAGGATTGATCCTGATCGGCGCAATACTCTTGGCGGGAACACTCGCTCACCGCATATAAGACGGCGTCACATCGAAAAACGGAAATACGCTTATTCCGCCAACGGACGCACCACGCGCTCCAACCACGCCGTCCATTCCTCTTCTGTGATCTCACTTCCCGCAGCACGTAGCGTCATGGCCGTTTCTTCCACTTCCGAACAGGTGAGGACGTGGAGGTTACGGGTGATGAACATCATGATGGCAGCAAAAGCAGCGCGCTTATTCCCATCATTGAATGGATGGTTCCGTAGAAGTGCCCAACTCAGCGCGCCGGCAAGACGAGCAATGCTGGTTTCACCTTGGTAATGTTCCAGTTGCCTTGGACGGGCGAGCGCCGACTCAATCAGGTTTTCATCGCGCACGCCGGGAATGCCGCCATACCGTTCGATCAGGCGGCTCTGCACGTTGCGAAGAGCATCACCACGAACGAAGATGATGCTCACTTCGCGAGCTCACGATAGGTATTGCGGTGCGCGCCCTCGGTCTGAAGAAAAGCCTCCACCTGTGCCGTAAACTCTTCGTCAAACGGCGTCAGTTGGTACACACCACCAACCTTTGAAACGCTGAGAGTCGAGTCCTCCTGCAGATTCATGTCATCCAACATCTGCTTAGGAAGCAGAACGCCGTAGCCATTGCCAATCTTTCGGATTTTAAGCTGCATTTCAGCCTCCTTATAACAAATGTTATAACACCTCCATGGCTCATCCTGACCGCACACGCAAGCCGCCCTACAACGTCGACGAAGCCGCCGCTGCCCTTTCCGCAGCTGACCCCAAGCTGGCGAAGGTCATCGCTAAAGCCGGGCCACCGCGGCTGCGCATTGCGGGTTCGCAGAGCCCCTTTGAGGCGCTGACGGAAGCCATCATCTACCAGCAACTCCACGGCAAAGCTGCGGCCAGCATCCATGCGCGTATGATCGCCAGCTTTGAAGACGTCTGCGGACTCGGCGTGCATCCTTCACCGGAGCACCTGCTCGAATGCCCGACAATTCAGCTTCGTTCCGCAGGCCTCTCCGCGAACAAGACGCTTGCACTCCGCGATCTCGCGGCCAAGACGCTGGACGGCACTGTGCCCACGCTGGCGAAGATCCGTCGCATGTCCGACGAAGCCATCATCGAGCACCTCACGCAGGTGCGCGGCATCGGCAAATGGACCGTCGAGATGATGCTCATCTTCCGCCTCGGTCGCCCGGACGTTCTTCCCGTGGACGACTACGGAGTGCGCAAAGGCTTCGCGCTCACCTTCGGCAAACTCAAACCCACTGACAAAGTGACGAACGCGGACCTGCCCAAACCCGCCGAGATGATCAAGCGCGGCGAACGCTGGCGTCCGTGGCGCTCCATCGCAACCTGGTATCTGTACCGTGCCTGCGATCTCGCCACGCCCGACGCAGCGTCCAAACAACCCGAATAACCTACGCGTGCAGCACGGGCTTTTGCCCAAACAGAACCGTCAGTCCTTCGGCCATGGTGGGATGCGGCAGCACAGCATCACGAATCGCGGTGTACGGCGCGCCGGTGCGCATCGCAAGTTCCACCACGCCAAGAATCTCGCCCGCCTCCACACCGACTGCGGTGAAACCAAGAATGCTGTCATTCTCCGCATGCAGCAAAGCTTTCAGGAATCCCGTCTCCTCGCTCAACGTCCGCGTGCGCAACACCGCCGCCATGGGAATCTTCACCAGCCGATACGGAATGCCCTGCTGACGCGCCTCGCTTTCGCTCAATCCCACACGTGCAAACTCAGGGTCGGTGAACAACGCAAACGGCATCAGGCGATCACGCGTGCTTCGGCTTCCGCCACGCAGGTTATCGCGCACAATGCGGAAATCATCAAACGCAGCATGCGTGAACTGCGGACTTCCTGCACAATCTCCCACCGCCCATGTGTTCTCCGCCGTAGTCTCCAGCCGATCATTCACGCGGATGAACCCACGCTCCGTTAGCTCAACACCTGCGGCCTCCAGACCAATGCCGCCGTTGTTCGGCGTTCTGCCCGCAGACGCTAACAAGTGCGATCCCGTAATCAAAAACGGAATACCATCACGCAGCCCATAGAGCGATACCTCCGCACCACTGCGGCCTTCCACGCGCTGCAATTCCACGCCTGTCAGCACATCGATGCCTTCGCGCTGACACATCGCCGTCAATTCCGCTACAGCATCGTCATCTTCACGCGGCAACACACGATGGTTCCGCTCCACAATCGTGACGCGCGCTCCAAACCGACGCATCGCCTGCGCCAACTCCAGCCCAATGTAGCCACCACCCAAAACCAGCAGATGATCCGGCACCACATCCAGCTCCAGCGCTTCAATGTGGGTCATCGGCGCAGCGTCCTTCATGCCAGGCAAATCGGGAATCGTCGCTCGGCTTCCGGTGCTGATGATCACCTTCGCACCGCGCAACGTGCGGCTGCCGCCATCATTCATCGCAACCTGCAACGTGCGTGGTGCCACAAACGTGCCCTGTCCCAGCACCAGTTCCGTTCCGGTGGAGGCATAGCGCTTCTCATGCACCTGCACCAACGCATCCACCATGCGACGCTTGCGCGCTCGCACGCCCTCCATATCCACACGCACTTCACCCGCAGACAAACCAAACTCTGCGGAGCGCCGCGCCAGTGTGACCACCTTCGCGCTGTGGATCACATTTTTCGTAGGCAGGCAGGCAATGTTCGGGCACGATCCGCCAATCCATCGACGCTCCACCATCGCCGTGCGCAGACCACTCTCAGCCAGCGTCCATGCAAGATACTTACCCGCCTCGCCACTTCCCAGAATCACAACATCAAACTCTTCAATCAAAGCCGTCACCTCAGACCCATGAAATTATGACCAAGACTATTGGAGACTCGACGACACACGGTTAAAAGGCGCACACTAAGAACACAAACGCCATGGGATTCCTTCTGCTGATCGCACGCTCTTTCATCAACACTTTCGGCATCACCCAGCCCGGCCCCGAAGGCGAACGTCGCGCCGCCTACTTCATCGGCGCGCTGCTGGCGGTCATCGTGGTGGGCATGGTCATTGCGCTGGCTGGCTTCCTGAAGCTGCGCGGTTAAAGCCGCCCTCAGTGTTGCGCGATCGTCTGTGGCGCCGGAATATCAATCACCTGGTACGCCCGCGGCAGGTTGAATAGCGAAGCATCCGGCTCCGTCTGATCAATCTTCTCCACGTTGAAATTCTCCGCACCGCCACGCGGCTCAAACCGCTTCACCACCAGGTTCATCCCCAGCCGTGGCGAATACCAGAACTCCTTCACCGTGGGTTCCGCATCACCCATCCGCTCCGATGTGCGAATCTCGCGCATGCCCGTCACTTGCAAATCTTCAATCCTGTTCGTTCCCAATGACTCACGCGTAATCTTCACACCGTTCGGGAGCGTCTGCGTTGCGGGCAACTGCGCCACATCACCAACCTCAGCAAAATTCCGGTGATACACCATGCATTGCCGAGTCTGCGTGTGACACACCGTAGTGGTCTTCATCGACGGATCGTAATAATCCATCTCGTTCACCATCGTGGCGCGTGTATTGCCGTCGGGCCTAAATATCCGACGCTCCTGGAAGACACGTCCCGTGCTGTCGCGAGCAATGGTGCGACGGTTATAGATGGTCGTCTCCGTACCGTCTTCCAACCGCCGCTTCCACGACGTCACCACCTGCGCACGAAACGGCGCGCCAGCCTTCGTGGGTACATCAATGCTCTGAATCATCTCGCGCGTACCGCCATCAGGAGCATGTTGCATCTGCGCCCCGGCACCCACCGCCAGCGCTGCAAAACTCATCGCATACAGCAACGACAACCGCCGCATCTCTGCACCTCGCAGGCGCAGTCTAAGACGGCCCCGGCAAAAGCGCCACAACAATCGCTGTGGTTGCATTCGTCATCTCGCGTCAGCGCGCGCTACTTCTGTTTTGCCGCCACACTCTTCGCCATCTTCGCGGCAAAGTCCTCAAACGCAGCCTGCATCTTCGGCTGCACTGCTGTCAGTTGCGCCTGCGCGATCGCCTGCGACTTCGAAACCAACTCCGGCTGTTTCGCCACCATCGCACGCCCGGCGTCCGTCCGGTAAAACGCCAGCATGCCATCGATCGTCGTCTCGTCATACGTA
>Ga0206887_10062_pt2 | contig 14031 bp, 12 predicted proteins | sample Alteio_BWOrgHeat_89_FD_153248 | JGI IMG/M metagenome (GOLD analysis project Ga0206887, IMG submission 153248) | Enriched cells from forest soil in Barre Woods Harvard Forest LTER site, Petersham, Massachusetts, United States - Alteio_BWOrgHeat_Nextera3 ...
GTTCCAGAGCAATGGCCTTGCCGATCCCCTGCGATGCTCCCGTTACCAGCGCGACGCGCCCTTCCAGACTTGCTGCCATGCTCGTTCTTCCAACCTCAACTTTCAGGTGCGATTATACGAAGTTGCTTACGCGGACAAAGCGCGCAGCGTGCTCTCCACTTCAGCCAGCGTCTCGATCTTTCGATACGAACCCTCGCATGGCGCTGCCTCCGTATTGCCGAAGAGAAACAGATGCGGAATGCCCGCCGCTGTACCGGCCCCAATGTCTGTGCAGCGATCACCTACCAGTGCAGAGCGGCTGATGTCCAACCCGTGTTCTTCCGCCGCGCGGAGAATCATACCCGGCGCAGGCTTGCGGCAATCGGTATCCACCTTGTATTCGCCGACGCCATGTTCAGGGTGGAACGGCGAAAAGTAGATGGCATCCAGTCTCACATCATGTGGAGCCAGCTCTGCCTGGATGTGTTCCATCAGAACGTGAAAGTCAGCCTCGCTATACATGCCGCGGCCAATGCCGGCCTGATTCGTGATGACCACAGTGACATAACCAAGCGCCTGCGCCGTTTGCAGTAGCGGAATGATGCCTGAAACAAGGCGGCAATCCTCAGGCTTCCACAGGTAATGAACCTCTTCGTTGATCACGCCATCGCGATCCAGAAACAGTGCGGGTCGCAAAGTCTTCATCCCTTATCTCTCCACGGTCTTTGCCGTGCGCTGATTGTCGTTTGTATGCGTGCCATGTATTTCGGCGTCGCCGGTCCAGACATACGTCATTGTCTTCTATCGTCCCATTAATTTGCAGGACTGTGGGAAAGCGGCGTCGTGGTGTCAGGCATCCTCGAAAGCTTCGCAGCAGTCCTAAGCCGGGAAGGAGTAACACCATGGCAGACACGCATACGGCCAATCAACCCACAAACGCTGAACCCAGCGGCCCACGCGGCGACAATCCCGCCACGGCCGGTCCCGGCAGCACGGGAGTACGTTCTTCTACGCCGGAAAACAGCGCCGGAAAGATCAATCCTTCCGCGCCCGGCGATACCGGAACCACCCCCGGTACGAACGCGCAATAAACCGGCGTTCCAGAAACGAATACGTGGACGGTCGGTTAGAATGGGGCGGTACCAATCTCTGTTTCCCCATGCCTAAGCTGACCCGTCCACTCCTTCTGTCGTTGATTCTCTGCGTGTCTGTCTCCATTGGCTGCACGCGAGAAGTTCACGTGGAAGTGCCGGCGGGATTTCATGGACATGTGGAGATCATCTGCGGCGATGTTGAGCAGGACAAGGACAACACCATCCGTGTTGGAGATAGTGGGACGCTGTCGGGCGTAAGTTGTCCGGCGAGGCAGGGCCACCTGCTCATTGCGCGTCCCAGCGGACAGCCCATTCAGACACGCGAAATCTGGAGCACCACAGGCGACGGCATTGTCCGCGAGATCACTTTTGACGTGCCGTAGGGATGCAGATCGACGCGTGGAACCGCTGAAAGTGTTCCACTTGACCGCAGCGAAGGCTGTAACCCGTTAAAATTACGCCTACGGGCCTATAGCTCAACGGTCAGAGCAGGGGACTCATAATCCCTTGGTTCCAGGTTCGAATCCTGGTGGGCCCACCATTGTCCCTTCGTAGCCTGGCGTTTATCGCTGGTTTCAAACACTCCCTGGTGTTTGCGCTTTCTTGCCAGCAGATGAATATCCGCAAAATTCCTTGTCTATCGTCCGTGCAGGCGCAATCGAACCGCGATTCCATGTCCCGCTGCAATACTCTAGCGTCAGACACATCATGCCGAATGGCGGCAGAAGCAAAGTCCCGTGCGGGCTGTGCATCTTAGTCTGAAGACGCTTCTGTTTGCATATCCGCAATACTTCGTATACGCAGAGAGTAAGCTCATGCCGTGGGCCTTGTGCCCGTCCCATTTGCTGCCCGATTCTTGAAGTCCTGAGGTGTTCATGGAGTTCCATATTGCCCGTGTCTTTCGCGATCGATTTCAGTTGCGCGATCTGCTGTTCTCCTACACGGGCAATGTCATCTTTGCGAACGTAGGGGCCAGCCGCCAGCTTGCGCAGCAGATGAATGACGCGCGTGTGGCCATGGGCGGTCCCACCGCACAGGAAGATCCCAGTGCCGTGATCCATGCTGGCCAGTTGTTTGCCATGGGTCTTATCGACGAACTGAGCCACGCTGTCGTGGAGCATTACCGCAAGCAGCAGGATCCCGATGTTCTGAAGGATGCCCTGCGCTGGTTCGGCGAACGCGTCGGCGCAGAGAACGTCGATGCCTTGCTGCTCTCATTCACGGAGCGTTTCCCGAACGTTGCGATCTACAACGGCAAGCTGACTGCGAAGCAATGGCTCGCAGGATCGACAGACGGCATGTCGCATCGCGAAGCCGCGTTGGAAGAGTTGTTGTTGCTGTGGCTGGCGAATCAGAACCCGGCGTACAAGCCTTTCCGGATGCTCTTCGACGACACGACGCTGCGCAATACGCTCCCAGCCTATCGCGAGATGCAGAAAGACGCGGATGCCTATTTCGAAACGCGGCCACAGTTTTCCGCAGATGCGAAGACGTTGTTGAAGGCCTTGCGCGCGCCCTTTGAAGCATCGCCCGATTCCCTCAGCGGGCAGCTCGATTTCATTCGGCAACACTGGCCGGAGGTGCTTGGCCCAGCACTCTCGCGCACACTGCTTGCCATTGATACGCTGCGCGAAGAAGAGGTGGCCATCTGGATGCAGTTTCATCCTGCTGGCCACAATGTGCGCCATCATGGGCCCGTGGAATACGGCGGCAAGGAAGGTTTCGTTGGCGATGAATACATCGGGTTTGATGAGTACTGGGAAGACGTTCGTAACGACGACGGCAGCATCACGCGCCGCCGCCGGTCGCGCGATCAGCGTTACGCAAGCGATTACCAGGCGCCGCTGAACGAGTACGAGGCTTTTTCCGTCGACGATGCGTGGATGCCCAACGTGGTGCTCATCGCAAAGAGCACTTATGTGTGGCTGGAGCAGTTGTCGAAGAAGTATCAGCGCCACATCTATCGGTTGGATCAGATTCCGGTAGAAGAACTGAAGCTGCTGCGCGATCGCGGACTCACCGCGCTGTGGCTTATCGGTCTGTGGGAACGTTCACGGGCATCACAAACCATCAAGCGCCTGCGCGGCCAGGCAGATGCCGTGGCGTCAGCATATTCGTTGATGGACTATCACATTGCGGAAGACCTCGGCGGCGACGAGGCCTACCAGAAACTGCGTGACCTTGGAGCCAGCGTTGGCTTGCGTCTGGCCAGCGACATGGTGCCGAATCACATGGGCCTCGACTCCAATTGGGTGATCGAACATCCGGAGTGGTTCCTGCGTCGCAGTGAAAGCCCCTATCCCAACTACCGTTTTGAGGGGCCCGATCTTTCGAATGATTCGCGAGTGGAAATCAAGATCGAAGATCACTATTACGACCAGACGGATGCTGCCGTGGTGTATCGCATGCGCTGGCGTGATGATTCGAATCGCACCGAGTTCATTTATCACGGCAACGACGGAACAACGTTTGCGTGGAACGACACGGCGCAGCTTGATTATTCGCAGCATGCCGTGCGCGAGCACGTAATCCAGGTCATCCTTGAAGTGGCGCGCAGGTTTCCCATCATCCGTTTCGATGCGGCGATGGTGCTTGCGAAGCGTCATGTGCAGCGACTGTGGTTTCCGTTGCCCGGTGTCGGTGGATCGATTCCATCACGCGCGGAAAACGCGCTTACACAGGAACAGTTTGATGCACTGATGCCGCATGAGTTCTGGCGTGAAGTGGTGGATCGCGTGCAGCAGGAAGTCCCAGGAACGCTGCTGCTTGCAGAGGCGTTCTGGCTGCTTGAAGGCTACTTTGTTCGCACTCTCGGCATGCATCGCGTGTACAACTCCGCGTTCATGGTCATGCTGCGTGATGAAGAAAATGCCAAGTATCGCAGCTATCTGAAGAAGACCATCGAGTTTGATCCGGACATCATGAAGCGTTACGTGAATTTCATGTCGAACCCGGATGAGAAGACTGCTATCGAGCAATTCGGCACTGGCGACAAGTATTTTGGCGTGGCGACGATGATGGCAACGATCCCGGGTCTGCCCATGTTCGCGCACGGACAGATTGAGGGTTATACCGAGAAGTACGGCATGGAATACAAGACGGCCAAGTATGACGAATGGCCGAATGAAGAACTCGTTGAACGCCACAAACGTGAGGTCGCTCCATTGCTCGCGAACCGCGCACTCTTTGCGGAGAGCGAGAACTTTGTGTTCTTCGATTTCTGGACGGAACACGGCACGGTCGATGAAAACGTGTTCGCTTACTCCAATCGTCGTGGCAATGAACGCGCATTCATCATCTACAACAATGCGTATGCATCCACGCGTGGCACGGTTCACATTTCTGCTGCCTCGATGAACAAGTGGACTGGCCAGTTGTGGCAGCGTCCCATTGCAGATGCGCTGGCTGTTCCACGCGGGGATGAGTTTTTCATTGCGTGGCGCGATGTCTCATCGGGACTGGAATACATTCGCCGGTCCAATGATCTGGTGCACGGTGGTCTTTCCGTGGACCTCCGCGGGTACCAATACGCCGTGCTGCTGCATTGGCGGGAATTGCGTGCGTCTGCAGAACAGCCATGGGATCAGTTATGCGATGGTCTCCAGGGTGCGGGCGTTATCAACCTTGATGAGGCGCTTACACGTCTTCGCCTCCGTCCCTTCAGCGGGGCATTGCGTCATGCCGTCAGCCACGATGCAGTACGTCTGATCGCACCCAAAGGCGAGCATCCCTACGCTGAGACTGAAGCTGCACGTACATGGGGAGAGCACACCAGGGATATCTTCCATCGCTGGGCAGAGCTGGAAACGCCCTTATCGCCGATGGCCACGGATGATCGCTATGTCTCCATCGCGACGGCACTCGGAGCAAGCGCAATGCAGGCAGTTGCCCTGGCAAAGACGGCTCACGCTCTGCCGCCGCGGATGGCCATGGAAGTACATCCAGAGGCCCTGTGGACGCCTCTGCTCACAGTTGCCGTATTGCGTGCACTGCCGTCCGAATCGAAGGACATCGTGGATGATCTCGGCCTGCGTTCCGCTCTCGCTGAAATATTTTCTGAGGTCGGTGTTCTTGGTGAAGATTCATGGCGTGCCGCGGCGCGTGTCCGGCTTGCACTCAAGCAGCCGAAGTTCGATGACATCGCGTTCTGGAACGAAGGCGATGTGCAGTGGCTCGCCGCCGTGAACGAACACGAAGGCGCGCGTTATGTAAATCACGAGGCGCTGGAACAGCTTCTGCAGTGGCTTACTCTCACGGCGGCGCTGCAACCCGCCGGTGCAGCAGATAAGAAGGTGCCGCTAGCTGAAATCCTTACTGCAGCCGAGTCTGTCGACTATTGCTACGACGATTTGGTGAAGTTGCTTACTGATAAGTCGTCTGTGACGAAAGCCGAAAAGTCGTCGGTGAAGCAGCCTGCACAAGTCAAGGATGTTGTTATCGAAGAGATCATGGATGTTGTTATCGAAGAGATAACGACAATGCCAGAGAAGACCGAGGCGAGGGAAGTTCTCACGAAATCGGCGGCAGTCAAAGAAGCGCTGACGAAGCCATCGACAGTAACGTCTCCTGCAAAGACATTGGAAACCAACGCCGTCACCACACAAAATGGCGATACGTTGAAGGCGCACGCAGCGGACGGTCATCCGACAGTGGACACGGCCAGCATCCCTGACAAGTCAGAGGCAGGAAAGACGGCTGCGGAGACGCCGACGACAAAGAACGTTCCAGGAAAGAAATCGACGCCGGCGCTCTAACGAAAGACGTATTACCGGGTGTAGTGTCTCTCGCTGAGAGACGGAGGTTTCGCTATGCGTGGTTCCGGAGTCGCTCTTCTTCTTGCGTTTGCTTCCATAGCTGCTGCCCAGACTGGCAGCATGCCTGCGACTGCAATGGCTGTGCCGCAGGGAAGTTGTCCCATTGGTATCGACGTGCACCAGCAGGCGCACGGTGCCTATCTTTTGACTGGCACAGCCCGTTCCCTCCATCCGTCGTTTGTGATCTCGTTTCATCCACGCGGAGATTACGCCATCCAGCAGGTGGTACTGGATGGCTTCGGTCCAAGCGGATTAAGTCTCCGTGAAGCAGCCGCATTGACCTCGGCTACGCCAAACGCAGATGCCGTGGAAACATTCACCCTCACTGGCTCTGGCGATGCCACGATTGTCACGAAAAAGCTAACGGCTGTGGAATGGTTCAGCCTCGTATCGGTTACCTACGCAGATGGCAGCAGTTGGCATCGCAGAGGAACGGATGCCTGCTACGTTCCGCCCAACGGCTTTGTGCCAGTGCATTAGGCCTGGCTCTGCTTAATACGCAAAGATGTGCGGCGCGGGGTAAGTAAACGTGCCGTCGTTACGCTGCACCGCGATGAAGAGACGTTTATTCGGATCGCCGTTGATCGTAGCTGCTACCAGCAGCGTGGTGCCGAATGTTCCGGATCCATCGCTCACGCTTTTATCCACGTGGTGCGACTGGATAGGGCCTACCGGTGAGTACTTCGTCCAGTCTTCCGTGAAGCGCTGTAGCGAATAGCCGCTGTACTTGTCTGGATGCTGTTGCCAGTCGCTATCGTTCTGGTAGATGCCGTACGCGGTGGCAAAGTCCTTCTGCTCAATCGCGGTCAGGAATTTATTCACGCGATGTTCCGTGTACATGTTGCTGAACAGCCATCCATGTCCTGAAATGAAGCCCGCAAACGTGGCGACAATCAGCAGGGCCACCAGAACCCCCGCGCCGATCAGCGCATAACGCATCCGTTTGGCTTTTCCGGCGTCGTAGACAGGTGCATTCATCAGCGTCATGGATCGTTCCTCTTCCTGGGCGGTCTTTGCCGCCTCTGAAGCATTAGACACCGCGGCAATGGATTTTGGTCAACGCGTGTCTTGAAGTTTCAGAAGACATTGCGGATCAACTGCACATCCGGACGGCCTTTGTCGCGCAGATGTACCAGCACGGCATCAAAGCGAATGGCAACGTTCGGCCTGCGCCCGTCGGGCCAGGGTAGTTCGCGTACATAGGCATCTGCCTGGCGCTCCATTGCCTGTTGCTTGTCACCATCGATGGCGGCTTCTGCGGCAATCGGAGCGTTCTGTTTGCGTGTTTTCACCTCAATGAAACACAGCGTCTCCCCCTCCCAGGCCACAACGTCGATTTCGCCTGGCGCAAAGTCACTCTCCCAGCGCTGGGCGACCACTTTGAACCCCAGTCGGCGTAAGTGAAAATACGCAGCATCTTCACCCACGTGGCCACGCATGGTCGCGCCATCTACGCCTCGTCGCTGGTCATGCCATGGCGTGGAGATTGCCGTAAGGTGTTCCATCAAAGTAACTAAGGGGTGCAATCGAAACATTCGCGTACCCAGTATGTCAAATCTGACAGTCGTCACGGAGCGATTCTGCATCCAACCTGCTAAATCATGGGGATGATGTTTTCCGGAAGCTACAGCCGTCTGTTGGCCTTCACGTTGATAGCAGGGCTTTTCCTGCCCGAATTGTCTGCTCAGGCAAACGGAACTGTGCTTGCTCCTGCTCCCGGTGGCGGCTCCAATCAGCAAACAACTCCTCAGCAGGGTCCGCCTCAGGGTGGGCTGGCGCCCCCTCCCATGCGGGGCGATGGCGCGCCCAACGCTCCGGGCGATCCCTTTCCGGATCTCGGTCGTAAACGTATCGGCCTCGCGCTGGGTGGTGGCGGTGCGCTCGCACTCAGTGAAATCGGCGTGCTGCGATGGATGGAAGAAAATCACGTTCCCGTGGACGTTATCGCGGGCACCAGCATGGGTTCGTTGGTTGGTGCGCTGTATGCAACGGGACACACGCCAGATCAGATCTCCGCGCTTACCAGCGATACGGTCTTCTCCAAGGTCTTTCGCATCGACACAGACTTCCGTCAGTTGAACTTTCGTCGTCGCGAAGATCAGCGGTTTCTTCCCGGAGGCTTCAACCTTGGTTTGAAGCACGGTGTTTCTATCCGCAACGGCGTTCTGCTGGACTACGGTCTGAACCAGTTCCTGAACGCACAGTTCCTGCCCTATGGCGCGGACTTCTCGTTTAACAACTTGCCCCTGCCATTCCGCTGCGTAGCCACTGACATTCTAGTGGGCCGCGAAGCGGTGTTTACGCGAGGCCCCCTTGCTGAAGCGGTGCGTGCTTCCATCTCTATCCCCGGTCTGTTTCCGCCGCTGGAAGACGGCGGACACATCTATGTTGACGGCGCGCTGACAGAGAATTTGCCGACGGATCTGGTGAAACGCGAGCTTCATGCGGATGTGGTGCTCGCCGTCTCGCTGCCATTGACGCCTCCGGGCGTGGGCGATACCAGTTCGCTCCTCGGCATTTTGGGGCGCAGTTTTTCTGTCGCATCGTGGAGCAACGAAGTTCGTTCCCGGCAGCTTGCAGACGTTCTCATTGAACCCGTTGCGCCTGCCGGTGCTGGTACTTCGGATTATGCCAAGGCCGGTGTCCTGGCGCAGGCGGGCTACCTTGCCGCGCAAAAGATGGCCCCACAACTGTTGAAGTACCGTGTCAGCGATGACGAGTGGGAAGCGTACATGGCCCATCGCCAGCACCGCGAACCGCGTCCACCACGGAACATCGCGTCCGTCAAAATCTATGCACCAAACAATCACAGCGCTGTCGGTGTTCGCGAGACGGTAAACGATCTGCCCGGCAAGCAGCTGCAGACAGACAAGGTAGAGGCCAAGCTGAACGAAGTCCGCAGCGATGGTCGCTACAACACGGATTATTTCCTCTCGCAACCGGGTCAGGTGCTCAATACACAAATCACCGGACCGGCCAATGTGGGACGTCACGTCGAGGGCAGAGAATTGCTGCATCCCGATGAAAAACGCGGCCCCGGGGACGATACGCTGCCAGAATTGGTGGAAGCGGCAGCGCAGTCAACCGAGAATCCTAACAACACCGTTTCTCCCGAACAATCAGAGAAAGAACCGAAGAAGAAACGAGCGACGCCGGTCTTTGAAACCGTCGCTCCCAGTAGTGCACGCACGATCGCCACTGCCATCGCAACGAAGCCCGGCTATATTGCGGGACCCGGCGATGTGGATTTGAATATGGTGGTGCGTGACCGTCCCGGAGGCCCACCTTACCTGCTCATTGGCGGCAATATCATTGCGGAAAGTGGTGGCACCAGCCGTGCCACTCTTGACGCCATCTTCACGCAGCAGGACCTTGGCACGTACGCGAGTGAAGGCCGTCTGCTGATGCGCGTGGGACGCGTGACACAGTTTGTGCCGGAATATTACTGGCGCCCCGGCGATAAGAACTTTTTCATTGCACCGCGCCTGCAGCTCTATCGCACGCTTGAGCCTATCTGGGAAGATCAGCACAAAGTCTCAGAACGTCTGACCCAGACAGCCGGTGGAGGTGTCGACTTAGGCTTCAGCCAGAGTCACTTTACCGAGTGGCGCTTTGGATACCAGATGACCCATCAACTCTGGAATCTCAGCACTGGTAGCGATGGCAACCCCGACATCCGGGGCAACTCTCAACTCGTCCGGTTGCAGTACAGCTTCAACGGTCAGGACCGCGCGATGGTGCCACGTCATGGCTTGCGTGCCGATGTGTCCACTGGATATCTCTTCAACACGACGAACAGCGTCAATGCGCCACGACTTGAAGTCACAGGTGCGTACTTCCACGACCTTGGGCATAAGAACACCCTGTCCTTCAGCTGGGAAGGCGGCACGATGGGAAATCGCCAGGTAGCTGATCCCTTCCGCTTCACGCTTGGTGGGCCGTTGCGCCTCACGGCATCGGCGTTTGATGAGTATCGCGGTACAGACTATGTTCTGGTGCGGCCAGCCTACTTCCGTCGCATCGCCGAACTGCCCATGCCATTGGGGCAAAGCATTTACGTGATCGGAACGTATGAGATCGGCCGCATGTATGCCCCGGATCGTGACACCGTGACGCGGCAGGATATCTTTTTTGGTCTCGCTGCGGAAACCCCCATCGGCGCGATCACTTTTGGCCCCGCGTTCGGCGACCACGACCACCGCAAACTTGTCTTCACACTGGGAAGGTTCTTCTAGCAGAAGAAGATCTGAAACGGAACGATCTCGAAAGGCCGCAGATTTTTCTGCGGCCTTTTCTATTGGCAATCGTCTATTCTGCACAGCATCAGATATCTGAACTTTCTTGTGGAGACCAACCATGTCCCTTCGGCGCATCCTGCCCGCCGCCATCCTTGCCCTCAGCGCATCGCTAGCCATAGCCCAGGCCCCCGGAGGCGGACAGCGCGGTCCCGGAGGTCCCGGTGGTGGACCGCCGCCGCCGCCACCGCCGCCCACCGCAGGTGCAAAGCTCGACATCATTGAAGGCTCGTCCGCCAGCTACCGCGTCACCGAACAGCTTGCCGGCATCGACTTCCCGAATGAAGCCGTCGGCACCACGACGGGCGTCGCCGGCACCATCCAGATCCTGCCGGATGGCTCCATCGCGCCGAACTCGAAGCTCGTTGTTGACCTCAAGGGACTCGCCAGCGACCAGGGCATGCGCGATGGCTACATCCGCAACCGCACGCTGGAAACGGACAAGTTCCCCGATGCAGTCTTCGTACCGACGTCGATCACGGGCGTTCCAAAGATGGTGCCCTCCACCGGTCAGGTCGGCGTTGCCCTCACCGGCAACCTCACCGTTCATGGCGTCACCAAGCCGGTCACGTTTAAGGGCATTGCAACGCTCGATCCGCGCTCGTCCACCGTGGCAGGCCGTGCACTGGCGACGTTCACTTTCGCGGACTTCAATCTCACCAAGCCAACCCTCGCGCGCCTGATGAGCGTCGACGACAAGATCACGCTGGAACTGGTCTACAAGTTCAAGCGCAGCTAACGCACGGCACGTTCAGAACTGCAAAAGTGCACGAAGTCCTCGCGATGTTCACAGACTGTTTTGTGAACTTCTGAGCAAACTTCGTGCACTTTGTGTTTCTTGTCTCCTATACTTCGGCCCACATGCGCGCCGCCCTTCTCACCTGCTGCCTGTTACTCTGCCTGACCGCGAAAGCGCAGGACCCTTACCCGCTCACGCCCGATTCGGAAGTGCAGAACGTTCCGCACGGCACGGTCGAAAAGACCACGCTGCCACCGGGGCAGTTCTACCCCGGCACACCGCACACGGTCAGCATCTACCTGCCACCCAACGCAGGCGCAGAGCCGTTGCCTTACATGGTCTTCCTTGATGGCAGCGGCTATCTCGGCGGACGCATGCGCGCAGCCACCGTCTTCGACAACCTCATCGCGAAGCATCAACTGCCGCCGATGGTCGGCATCTTCATCGACCCCGGCGTGCTGCCAGCCATCCGCCCCGATGCGCAGAACCGTTACGAACGCGTCTTCGAATACGACTCACTTTCGAATCGCTATGTGAACTTCCTCATGCAGGATGTCGTGCCATTCGTTGAGAAGCGCCATGCGTTATCGAAAGACCCCAACGCGCACGCCATCGGAGGCACCAGCACCGGAGCAGTCGGCGCATTCGTTGCAGCATGGCATCGGCCAGACCAGTTTCGCCGCGTCCTTTCGCTCATCGGTACCTACGTTGCGATGAAGGGCGCAGACACGCTGCCGGAACTCGTCCGTAAGACCGAACCGAAACCCATCCGCATCTGGATGCAGGACGGCGCAAACGACCACATCACCCCCGACGAACCCTACGGCACCTTCTTCGCAGGTACATGGCCGCGTGCAAACCAGCTTCTCTTCGACGCTCTACAGTTCAGTGGTTATGACACAAAACTAACCATCGGAACCGGCGGCCACGACACAAGACAAGGCTCTGCTGAACTCCCCGATGCCCTCCGCTGGCTCTGGCGCGACTACTCGCCAGAGAAGGGAATCGGCAAAATCGAAGTCCACCCACCGGCCGCGCAAAGCACCGCAACCTTCGATAAACGCGGCAGCATCTGGTCCACCGTAGATGCGGTTGGCGAATGGGAGTCTCTTGGCAAGGACGCGGTCCCAGGTCTGGATGAAGCCACCGCAAAAGCCCTGGGTGGTATTGCGCAAACCCAGAACGGCACCATGTACTTTATGGGGCCTGGCTCTATCTCTTGGGGGCGAAAAGGAGAGATGGATAACGCCATTGAATCGCCCACTCCATCGCCACTTGCGATAGCTCTCTCGCCCGACCAGGCCATGCTGGTCGTCACTGACATGCAGCATCGCCACCAATGGTCCATGCAGTTAGACAAAGACGGCAAGCCCACAAACCCAGAACCCTTCTACCGGCTCGAAGTCCTTGACGACGAGACTGGAGCCACCGGCGCAGCCTTCGACAGCATCGGTCAGGTCTACTTTGCCACCAACATCGGCGTTCAGATCGCAGAAGCGAACGGCCGCATCGCCATGATCCTCAACAGCCCCATCCCCGACGCGCGCATCGAAAAAGTTGGCTTTGCTGGTGCAGACCACGACTGGCTATACGTCATCGTGCAGAGCAAATTCTATCGCCGCAAAATGAAGACCCACGGCGTCCCCTTTGACAAACCCGAGAAGCCACCACAACCACCGCTATAAAAACAAAAACGCAGCGCTCAGTGACTTCACGTGAGCGCTGCGTACGTTCTTACTCCAAGCGTGCGGTGTTACCGCCCCACGGCCTTCATACCACCCTCGTTATAGCGTTCACCCGCGACAGCATCGATAGGCACAGCAGCCTCAAGCTCAGCGACTTCGTCCGCGCTCAACTTGATCGAAGCCGCAGCGGCATTCTCTTCCAGATATTTCACACGCTTCGTTCCCGGAATCGGCGCAAGGTCATTGCCCTTAGCAAAGACCCATGCCAAAGCCAATTGCCCAGGTTTAACCCCACGCCGTTCCGCAATTTCCGAAATGCGATTCACAATCAACTGGTTCTTATCCAGGTTCTCGCCCTGGAAACGCGGATACCGTGCCACACGCGCATCCTTGCCATCGTTCAAAGTTTCCCTGGTCAGCGCACCAGTCAAAAAGCCCCGACCCAAAGGGGAGTAAGGCACAAAGCCAATACCAAGCTCGCGCAGCGTCGGCAGAATCTCTGCTTCCACATCGCGCGTCCACAGCGAATACTCGCTCTGCAAAGCCGTAATGGGATGAACCTTGTGCGCACGACGAATCGTCTCCGCGCTCGCCTCGCTCAGGCCCAGGTACTTCACCTTGCCTTCTTTCACGAGCTCAGCCATCGCGCCCACGGTCTCTTCAATCGGCGTGTCCGGATCAACACGATGCTGGTAGTACAGATCAATCACATCCACGCCGAGCCGCTTCAACGACGCATCGCACGCCTGCTTCACATACTCCGGCTTGCCACTGATTCCCCAGAAATCCGGTTTGGAACGATCACGCAGGTTTGCGAACTTGGTGGCCAGGAATACTTCGTCGCGACGACTCTTGATGGTGTTTCCCACCAGGACTTCGTTATCGCCAAAACCGTAAACATCGGCGGTGTCCAGAAAGGTGATGCCAAGATCCAGCGCGCGCAAAATCGTAGCGGCGCTCTCCGCATCATTGCGTTCGCCGTAAAACTCGCTCATGCCCATGCAGCCAAGACCTTCGCGGCTGACCACGGCACCCTGTGATCCCAGTTTGATTTGATCCACACTCATGCGCACTTGGATGAGGTCGAAGCCCTCCGCGATTCGCATGGCGCGATACGGCTTTTAGTCTTATCCGTGTCCCACGTGAACCTGGCTTGTCAGGGCGAGAATGCAGAAGACTGCCAGGATCCCGAGCATGGTTGTGATCATGCCCCAGAAATAAATCCCGTCGAAGTTCTTGTGGCGCGCGTTTCCTTGCTCGTCGGCCATAACGTTCCACTCCGCTACGTATTAGACGCCTACTTTGCCCTGGCCTTTGCCTGCTATAGAATTGCGTACCTTCTTTTCCACTCCCGGAACTTCGTAAAATCAATGCATGGGCCGTATCCGCGTACTTTCCGACCAGGTGGCGAACCAGATCGCCGCA
>Ga0206887_10190_pt1 | contig 14025 bp, 10 predicted proteins | sample Alteio_BWOrgHeat_89_FD_153248 | JGI IMG/M metagenome (GOLD analysis project Ga0206887, IMG submission 153248) | Enriched cells from forest soil in Barre Woods Harvard Forest LTER site, Petersham, Massachusetts, United States - Alteio_BWOrgHeat_Nextera3 ...
ATTACCAAAAGCTATTTCTTTATTGAGTTGATTTAACTCCCTGAGCACATCGTTATGTCTATCTAGCTTGTCATAAATCCGGGCAAGACTAACGTGAGCAGCAGAAAGTTCTACGCCTATCTGATACCAAGATGAAGTCTCGTTTTCCAATTCGTTTGATCGCCTAGTGGCATAGTTTGCGATCGGTTCCCTCTTCAACTGTTGATGACACAAATCAACACTAGTATTCAGGTGTTCGATGGCATGAAGATAATCTCCTAGCCGCGCATAAAGTATGCCTAGACGATTATGAAGAGAAGGATTTTGAGGATAGCGAGAAATTTGTCTATTGAGTTCAATTGCTGCATCGCCTAACAGGGACCTAGTCCCAATTTGTACCGGCGTACCATCTAAGAATGGAGTGTTTCTCCTGGAGCCAGAAAAACGATGCGACCACTGAGATATCATCGGCTCTAAACTAGATAGATTAAGTTCATCAAATCTTTCTAGTCCAAATAAATTCCAGGGCAAAATGGGTATAGCCGCTAGAACTAAGACCGCCAACAGAATCAGCCATAAACGGCTTTTCTGCTTGGAACTATTATCCTTAGGAGAAGAGTCGCCACTCGTCTCAAATTTTGAAGTGTTAGACAAGCTCAAAAATCGCCTTATTGCCTCTTGTCTAGTAAGACTATATGACTACTAGCTGCTAGTCAATATCATTTCGAGGGATTGCAAAGTAGCAACTATACCTTTGAATTATTTAGCCTTAATGTAAAGGATGATCATACCAAGCGTCCCAATAACAATATTTGGAAGCCAAGCAGCCAAAACTGGATCAATTCTGCCGGCTTCTCCAAGCGCTCCGGAGCTTGACTGCAACACATAGTAGAGAAAGACCACGACCGCACTATAGATAAGCCCAATATTGCTGCGAGAACGCCGAGCTAACAGACCTAATGGCGCTCCTGCTAAAGCAACAATTAAACAAGCAAGCGGTTGCGTAATCTTTTGATAGAGCCTCACTAGCAAATCATTGGTTACGGCATTGGACTGTTTGAGAATATTTACATAATTACTTAGTTCAGCCATATTCATCTCTTTAGGAGAGACTTTGCCACTTTCCAAAGCTTTTTGAGCGTTCTTGATACCAGGAATAGTGAGGGTATCAAATCGCATAATCCTTGTTATGTCGCTATCGCCAGCTAAGACATATGTTCTTCCTTTATCCAAAATCCACTCGCCGCGTGTCCAAACACCAGAAGATGCACAAATTATTTGCACCAATTTGTCTCTTGTAAAATCAAGAATGATGACGTTTTTAAGTGATTTGTCGTTGTAATAACCAATATAAAAAACCCGCTCCAAAGCTAAATCCTTACCTCTTTCCATGTAAGTAAAGTTTGCTTGTCCAGCCGGCATCTGACTTTTATAAAGTGCTAAAAACTCAAGTTTCTTTGAGGTCCTGTTAGCTGGCGGAACTATGCACTCATTGATACCAAAACTAACTATGCTGGTTATAATCCCAAACAACAATGGCGCTACCATTATTCGGTAAAAACTAACGCCGCTCGTTCTTAGAGCGATAATTTCTGAATCACCGCTCAATCTGTTGAAGACAAGCAATGTTCCGAGTAGCACACCGATCGGTATGGTAAGAACAATAATTTCCGGCAAGTGCAATCCTAAGATGGTGAAAGCCATGCTCCAAGGCACACCAGCACGCATCACTAAGTTGAATATGGTTTTTAATTGGTCAGCACCAAACCAAACACCGGTGACGATACCCACTCCAAAGAGTAAAGGCTGCCAAAATTCATTCGCAATATAGCTATCCAGTAACCTGATACCAATCATAAAACGAAATCCTCACCAAGATATTGCTTCCTGGCTATAGGGCTGCTAGCCACTTCCCTCGAGGAACCAGCAACTAGAATTTTGCCCTGGTCAATTAGATAAGCGCGGTCCGTAATCTTAAGTGTGGCTCGGGGATTATGGTCTGTTAGAAGAACGCCAAGATTCCATTCATCTCTCAGTCTCTGAATTAATCCCTGAATATCAGCAATCGAAATTGGATCAATACCCGTAAATGGTTCATCAAGTAAAATAAAGTGAGGCTCTGTAGCAAGGCAGCGCGCAAGTTCCAACCGCCTGCGTTCCCCGCCCGAAAGTTGCACTGCCATGGTATTTGCCAAATAACCAAGACCAAATTGTTCTAATAAATAGTTGATCTTTTCATTTTGCTCTGGTTTAGTGAGCCCGCGTAATTCTAAGATCAAACGAAGGTTGTCCCGTGTTGAAAGTTTGCGAAAAACGGATGGCTCCTGGGGCAGGTAACTAATACCCAGGCGACTGCGTTTATGAATGGCCAGAGAGGTGAGATCTTGGTATCCCAATCTGATGTGCCCTTTTTCCGGCTTGATAAGACCGAGCATCATATCAAAAGAGGTAGTTTTTCCCGCACCATTACGACCTAGAAGGCCAACAACTTCTCCTCTTGCCACTTCAAAGCTTACATCGTCAACAACCTTTCTTCCGCTGTAACTCTTCTGAAGATGCTGAGCATAAAGCGTTGTTTGTTCACTAGTAGACGCAGTTAAGACGTTCCTTTGAGAAACTGTCTCTAAGCCTGTTCTTACACTCACGGTTTGACTCCAGTTTTTTTGCTGCCAGATTTATTACTGTAAGTATCGGCAGCATTAGTCGTTTTTGTCCTCTGGGCTAATTGAACATGATCATGCCCAGATCCCGGGCTCAGAGCGACGGTACTCGTAGTAGATTTGTGTTTGTCTTCAGGCGAGCTCTGCAAAATATATGCTTTTGTATTTCCTTCGGCCAGAACTTTTTTGGTGGCAACAGTAAATGTCATGCGATCACCAATCCAACGTTTGCCTGGTTGAGAAATTTGCGAGCGCCCTGTAAAAATAACTTTTTCAGCATTGCCTTGTTCATTGCGAATAAGAATTGCTTTCGGACCAACTCCAACTGTGTTCTGATAGTAAACTTTGACATTACCATCCGCAGCCATTCGTCCGGTTTCCTTACTATAGTCCTGCGAATCAGAAAGAACAAAAATGGTATCATCCGCAGCAGTTTTGGCCCCAGTTTCTCCACCAACAGCATTCGCTGCCCCGCCAGACCGAGCTGGATTGCCATTAAATTGATTGCTGCTAATGACTTTCTTGCTATTCTTTATGTTAGATGGCGTCTCAGGGGGCTTTTCTTGAATAACTTTGGAACGCACATTTCCAGTCGCTTGCAATCTTTTCGTCTGTAAATAGTAAGTCATCAAATCTGACTGGGTGTTGTTTTTATTTTGGTCTGCATTAACATGTCCTGTAAACAATGCAGTTTCAGGCTTATTATCTGTACCATAAACTAATCGGAGCTTATCAGAAAAGACCGAAATGTCGCCATTTACCACATGGACATGTCCACTAGCATCAAATTTGCCTGCGGCCTTGTCATATTCCTGAACGTCGGAATCAGTAATAATTTTTTCGCCGGCAGCACTGCTGTTTTTCTTGTTCTTCGTTGGAGAACTTTTGACAGAAGTCACAGTATTATATACTGCACTATCCTTAGTATCAGTTTCCGCTACCTGTATATTATTTTCAGAGGCATCTTTTGATTGGTCATCAGCGGCGGTAGGCCATTTAAACGGAGTATTTTTGCTGCTTGTATTTTCCGGCGCTTTTTCCGCTGTTTTGGTTTTGGCTATAAGTGTTTTAGACTTTTTGTCCTTAGATGAGGACTTGGGATCTAAATCGGCATCGCCATTTGAATCAACCTCCGAATGCGCATGTCCTTGAGCAATTACTTTTGAATCAGCAATTTCAAAAATTAAAGTCTCCGCATTCATCTTACTTTCCCCTTGTGTCATAAAGGGATGGCCAACAAATACAGCTTTTTGTGGCTGACCGGCAGGATCACGAAACAGCCGAGCTAATGGCGCATGAATGATAGTGTCCTTATATGTGACTCTGACATTTCCCTTAGCAATAACTTGATCGTCAGCAAATTCTTGTTCATCAGCTTGAATATCGATTGGTCCACTAGCTTGAGGAGCTGGAGGAGGTGTTTGCGCATAACCATCAAAAACGAAAATTACAGCCTGAAAAAAACAAAAGCAAAAGCTAATCAGAAATACAAATATCTTCTTCAGGAATGTCTCATAACCCATGTATAAATATCCCTTATCACTACTCTCTTAAGCCAATTAAGGCATGTGTGTTTCCCATAATTGTCAGATTTTTTAAATCTGTACTGGCTAACGAACCTTCAGCCTTATTTCCACTCACCTTGGCTACTCCTGGCCAAACGATGTTAACACCCCCGGTAGCCTGAAACTGATTTTTTTTCGTTAATTCCACCTTTGCAGCCTCTAGCTTGGCCTTTCCACCTTCACCTTCCGCCACAACTTTCTTGCCATCTGCACAATTTAGTTCAACTTTACGCGTCAGCTCATTAGCTTGACCCACTGGTGCTTTTAGACGCATTTTCAAAGTTTTACCATCATAATAATCAACATGCACTTCTTTTAAGGAAACGTCGCGCGACACCGGCTCCATCACGCCCTGATTGGCAGCCAACAGCCAACGCAACTGGTTGCTATCATCAACCTCTTTTAACTCATAATTTTTTACAACGGTTTGATCGGTATTGGGATGAACTCTCTGTGCTTCCTTAAACTCTTTTACTTCCATGGACGCTTCTCTTTGAGCGTGAAACCAAAAAAGAATAAAAGCAACGGGAATAGCGAGAGCACCGACAATCCTTAAATTACCTTTGTTAAAGACACGTGAGAACAATTCTGAGTACATCCTTTTATTAATCTATTATTTCCCTAAACTTCTGAGCGCAATAGCTTTGGAAATGTTATGCAAGCACTCTTTTAAGTTGCCTTGCTTTAGGTATCCTTCACCCAAGAAGAAATATGGTGCTGGGTTTTCTGGTGCTTTTGCCTGACAGCCTTGCCAGACAATCATAGCCGAATTCAGATCACCTGTGTATTCAGCATTAAGAAATGCACGGTATACCTTCGCCCAAACATCATTTGGTTCTCTTTTCAAAAGATCATCAAGATTACGCAGTGCCTCCTCATAATAGTGCTTGATCTGCGGCACTGCATCCGGTGCAGCATTCTCAAGTGCCCCTTTAATTTGTGGAAAGTTTTGAGAAGTTTTTTGGGAGGAAGTCAAAGCGTTGACCCATGTGTTTTGCCATGGAAGATTAGCAGAAGGTTTTCCATTTTGAGCTGACGCAGCAGACAATGGCAGAGGTGGTATCGGCAAAGTGTTAGGAGCGTTGCTGCCTGAAGTAACACCAGCAATAGTTAGAGAAGTCTTGCCACTCGCCAACAATGTGTTCTGTACTTTTTTCGAATATTGAGAAAGTACATAAGCCTTCATATAATAAGCCCAAGCTAAGCCGTAACGTACATGATTATCATCGGGGTAAGACTCAAGCATCTTTTCATAAGCAGCAATCATATGATCAAAGTAGGCTGGACCCCCTTGTTGATCCGCTAGTCGGCGGGCTCTGCGTACTTCTTTTAGAGCTTCTTCAACCATACTCGTTCTAGTTAAAGCTACCGCCAAAACAAAACTGGCTTCTGGACTATCTGGATAGGCTGCTACCTGTTCCTTTGCCAGGTCAACATTGTAGGTAGCTACAATATCTTCTGCTTTCATACCAGTAGCAATCGGCTGTCCGGGTTTTAGTAAAAGTTTGGGTAAAACTTTGGATTGATTATCTGAACCACTCGGCTTTTTGTCCAATTCAGACTGATTCATATCCAGGGGTTCTATTTTTAAGGGCTGAATTTTTAGCTCTTGAGCATTAACATGGGAACAAAAGGCGAAGGCGTAAAAGCCGATAAATAATAAACAATGAGCGGTATGAGCGGAACGGGCGGCTGAAGCCGCCCCTACGGACGCCCCGAAAGAGGCCGTTACAGAAGGACTGCGTTTCCAAAATAATAATCCTAGTGTAGGGGCGCTCCAGTGGAGCGCCTGCTTCACCCCATAGGCGGCTCGCAAGCCGCCCCTACAGCCGAATGGTATTAATAGTCGGAACCTTTGATACAACATACTAGATAATAGCCACAATAACATTCATCCGCCCCTAGGCTTTGAATTGCTTGAGCTGGACGAAGAGAACCCAAACTAAATACCTTAATTATGTACAACCCGCACAGCGCTGAATGTAGATCATATCAGACCAGAGGCAGTTGCCAATTGGTCTTAGATAATTAAAGCTTTTCTTCAAAATTAGCTGGTTATTTAATAGGAACTTAGGCAGCAAGAAAAATGGGTAAGATTTCTTGAAGAGAGGTTACAAGATAGTCGGGCTCAAATCTTTTTAGAGTATCACGATCGTGAGTACCAGTACTGACTGCTACCACACAAACATTGGCCCTCTGCGCCACCTCTACATCAAACAAGCTATCACCTATGAAAATAGCTTCTTCAGGTTTTATGCTTAGTGTTTCCAACATACGCAAAACACCTTCTGGATGGGGCTTGTGGTTGCTTATATCTTCAGAACCCAAGACGGGATTAAAAAAATGGGAGAGATTATGATGATTGAGCACCTTTTCAATGAAACGTCTTTGTTTCGAAGACAGGATCGCCATTTGGACTCCCTTTTCATCTAAACTTTCAAGAACCCTTACAGTATCGAAAAAAAGAGGAAAATCTTTTACGCCAACGATATCATATACGGTGCGATAACGCTTAGCTACCTCTTGCCAAAACACCTCTTTACCGTTGGGGAATAAGATCTTCATTTGATCTTCCAAAGGAATGCCAATGAGTGTGATCCATTTTTCTAAAATGGATGGTGGCATACGATATTCTTGGGCCACCTGTCTGATGATGCTGGTCATACCAGGCACTGAATCAACCAGGGTTCCATCAAAATCGAAAATCGCGAGCTTATACAAGATACTGCTCATTTAACCTTACTAGCTTGAATAAAGTCATAGAAGCGTTGGAATAAATAGTTCGAATCATGTGGTCCAGGGCTAGCTTCTGGATGATATTGCACACCAAATATCGGTAAGGCACGATGAGTAAAGCCTTCTACGCTCTTATCATTAAGATTGACATGAGTCAGGGCCATCGTATCTGGCATGGAAGAAGAATCGACAGCAAAACCATGGTTTTGACAGGTAATTTCTACTTTGCCGGTTAGAAGGTCTTTAACCGGTTGATTGCCCCCACGATGGCCAAATTTTAATTTGTAGGTCTGTGCTCCTAAGGCGATAGACAAAAGCTGGTGTCCAAGACATATACCAAATATAGGCAACCCACCAGCAATAATTTCTTTAACCTCTTCAATAATACCCTGGCAAGCAGCGGGATCACCGGGCCCATTAGAGAGAAATATGCCATCAGGCTTATTTCTTAAAATCTCTTTCGCCTTTGTATTGGCGGGATAGACATTCAATGCCAAATCGTGATGGGAAAGCTGTTTAAGAATATTAGTTTTAATACCAAAATCCATCACAGCCACATTGAATTTCCCACTACCAAACTTATAAGGTTTAGAGGTGGTGACATCAGCCGTAAAATCAGCCCCGACCATAAGAGCAGAATCACAAGCCATCTTAACTAGCTCTTGGGCAGAATGTCCCTGAGAAGAAAGGGCACAACGCATCGCTCCCTTATCGCGTATATGCCTGGTGATAGCACGGGTATCAACACCGTTGATACCAACAACATTGTGACGCAGTAAAAAGTTCTCAAGCGAAGACTGCCCACGCCAAGAACTAAAGCTTCTACTTAAATGTTTAACAACCAGACCACGAGCATGAATTTTTGCCGACTCTACATCTTCATCATTAGTACCATAATTGCCAATCTCAGGATAGGTAAGGGTAATAATTTGTCCAGCATAGCTGGGATCTGTCAGTATCTCTTGATAGCCGATAATGGAGGTATTAAACACAAGCTCACCGACTGTCGTGCCGATGGCGCCAAAGCCCGTACCAACAAAATAACGACCATCTTCTAAAGCAAGAATAGCCGCTAAAGATTTCTTTTCGCCCGAGTAAGGCCTTTTAGGCGCAGCTTCCGATCTGGTCAAAGTATTGCCCTCTTGTAACAACTATATTACGGAAATTCCTGCCAATTGGCTAGCAGGCAAGTCACAGCGCCTCGCACAATTCCTCTCCATTTGACCATTTAAGGGTTTGTCGACGCTACATCTGAAAATCGAACAGCATTGTCCCAAAGGTGTTAGCTTTGTAGAATTAGCAGGTCGTTTAATATTCCATCAGATGTAATGATGGTTTTCTATCCAAAACTGAAGATTCTTAAAAATTAGGCGTTCTATATATTATGAATAATATTGATGACTATTGTCGTGCTTTTGGTCTCTTGCTGCCAGAAATCTTCGTCGTACTGGCTATTGTCTTTGCCAGTCTATGGAATTTGTTCGTACCAAAATTGAAGAGCTTCACCCCCATCGTTAGCTTGATTGGTTTAGCGCTTGCTTTTTGTTCTCTTGTTTTACAGACACTCCATAAGACAGAAGTGCTTTTCAATGGACTCTATACCATCGACCCCCTCACCATATCATTCGGCTTAATAGTGGTAACAGTAGGAATGATTGTAGTATTTATGACTTCGGGCTATGAGCATCATCTCGGCAATAATGCAGGCGAATTTTACGCCATCTTATTAACTGCAGTGCTAGCCGTAATGCTCCTAGCTGGTAGCACTGACCTAATCATGCTCTTTGTCGGCATAGAGACACTAACTATCTGTTGCGTGCTTCTCGCTGGTTTTACCAAGAAAGATCAAAAAAGCAGCGAGGCTTCGTTGAAGTACCTGCTTTCTACTGCCGCTACAACGGCTACTCTGCTCTATGGACTATCCTTTATATACGGCTTGACCGGTTCAACTAATTATGACGTTATTCATGAACAAATGGCTTACTTACTTGTGCCGCCTACGTCTCTTGTAAAAATGTCCCTTTTGGTAATGTTTACATTAGTTCTGCTCATGAGCACTATCGGCTTCAAATTAGCGGCGGTGCCTTTTCACATGTGGGCACCTGATGTATATGAGGGGGCGCCAACTCCAGTAACAGCCTTTCTTTCTATAGGATCCAAAGCCGGTGGTATTGTCGTTGCCTTACGGTTGCTCATGGTCGTGTTTAGTAATGCCGCCCTCGATTGGGGAATTCTTTTAAGCGTTCTATCTGCCCTATCGATGATTGTCGGTAATTTTATTGCCTTACCCCAAAACTCTTTCAAGAGGATGCTTGCTTATTCTTCGATTGCTCATATAGGCTATATGCTCATCGGACTAATTACAACAACCGAAGCAGGCCTTAGCGCCATGGTTTTTTATATGATTGTTTATGGAGTGATGAACTTAGGAGCCTTCGCCGGAGCCATTCTGTTTTCAAATGAAACTGGCAGCGATTCAATCGATGACTTTGCTGGTTTAATTCGCAAACGTCCTGGTTTAGCCATACTTTTATCCGTTTGTTTACTTAATCTAGCGGGGCTACCGATTCCGCCGGCTGGATTTTTTGCAAAATTATTTGTCTTTGGAGCCGGGATGTCCATCCCGTTTGTGATAGCTGGCATACCTATCGGTCCATTTTTAGTCGGTGTTGGATTGCTCACTTCTATACCGGCGATCTACTATTACACACGTGTTGTCATAAAAATGATTGTGCAAGAGCCTTCACCAGTGGTAGCCAACTTGCCCGATAGAGCAAAATATATAGACAGTCCGCAGGGTGGACTTCATATTGCGCTTGTGTCATGCGTATTTGCAATTTTTGCTGCTAGCACTTTCTTAGTGGACCCTATTATGAACTTTGCACACAATTCAGTTCGTCCAGTAGTACCAGGCATGGAACGAACTAACCCAATCAGCAGTCTGCCTCATCGTTCTTTTGAATAGATGATTTTCCTAAAAGGACCATGAACAATCTTCTGAATTACAGGGTGATTGAGAAGTGTAAAGTCCCCATTTTCCTTTGCACAATATTTGGTTTCCTGCTCTTTTTTTATGCCCCGCTAGTATTGCGAGGACAGTGCTTCTATTCATCGGACCAACAATTCTACTTTGAACCCTTCAGCACTTTTTTGGGGCAAAGTCTCAGACACTGGCAATTACCTCTATGGAATCCATACTTGCATTGTGGAATGCCTCAAATAGCGGTCTCCTCCCCGGGAATTTTTTATCCACCTAATCTCCTCTTCGCAATTTTTTCTTATGGCAGAACTAGTGGATATCTCATGATTTTCCACCAGTTGCTAACCCTCATCGGTGCTTATTTATTAATTAAAAATCTTGGTTGGGGAAATATCTCAGCTGTCTGCGGTGCCCTTACGTGTTCATTTTCTGGATACATGTTTTCACTTACAGCTAATTACACCCTAATTGAGACAGCATCATGGCTGCCAATAAACCTTCTTCTTATACGCCTCATAAAACAAGCCAGCAATAGATCTCATCTGTATTACCTTGCTGTTCTTTTAAGTCTAACAACATTTATGCTTATAACTGCAGGCAGACCAGAAATCTCTCTAGCGGTCACCACAATAATGGTCGCTTTTGTCTTTTTGTCTTCTTGGCCAGGATCTGCTGACAACTATCTTTCCAAAAATCCCTTTTGGCCGCTGTTTGCTATAGGTGTTGGCATAGCACTTTCTATGCCCTTAATTTTGCCAGTTTGTGAGTGGACAATGTTATCACCACGAGCAAAGGGCATGGACTTGAAATATGTATTCCTCTGGAGCGCTAATTGGTACGATCTCATGTCGATTATTTTTGCCCAACCCTTTGGTGACTTGCAAAAACTTGGTTCTCCCTATTTAAGGCTAGCAGCCAGTCGTTCTAGTCACATCCCCTATTTACCGTCACCTCTTATAGGATCAGTAGCCTTTACTTTAGCGATTTGGGGCTTCTCTGACAGGAAATGGCACGGAAGAAAATGGGTTTTAACGCTTCTGTGTTTAAGTCTGATCTTTATACTGGGGGTGAATTCTTACATCATCCCAAAACTCCTTGCGTTTGTGCCATTCGCAAATCTATTTAGATATCCTATAAAAGTAATGATCATACCGATCTATTGTCTAGCACTAGCTGCAGCCCGGGGAATGCTCAACTTTATCAATCAGTCCGTAAATAGGAAATCATTCTATGCCACCATAATACTATGGGGAATATCACTAGTTATTGGTTTAACTTTCTTACTAGCTGGTATCTCTCACAAACCACTGCCCTTATGGGAATTGTCTAAATATCCTCATGCGCAAGTTTTACTGGGTAGATCCATTATCTTAGGGGCATTATTGGGCATAGTCACATTGTTATTTTATCGATTGGTACTATGTTTCCAAAATAATGGTTCTACTGTAGGGGCGCGTTGCACGCGCCCGCGGGCAGATGCAATCCGCCTCTACGGCATTAGATATTGGGTAGGTATGTATATTCAAAACTTTGCAATCAAAATACTAGCCCAAAAACACAAGTTCAATCCTGTATTGTTTGCGCTCGTCGTCAATGCTTTGTTGTTAGCAAACTTATATATTCCGGCTCTTTGTTTTCGTAGTCATACAGTTAATCGTAATTATTACAAACACATTCCGCAACTTCTCCTTCAGATCAAAGAAGCAGAACGGGCGGATGCAATCCACCCCTACGGGAGTATACCTAGCAGGCGTCTGCTTTCACTTTATTTTGAACCGGTAAAGATGCCTAAAGATTATTCCTATCTCGCAAATTCTTCTAGCTCTTCCGACACTTTGAGTTATTTCCAATACTGTCGAGACTTACTGATTCCAAACACCAACATGGATTGGCAACAACCAGAAACCTTTGGATATGAGGCGTCGGAAACAGCAGACTTTCGCAATTGTGTATTGGATGTCATACACAAAGCAAATAGTGGTGAGGAGTCCGATTACTACCCCCTATGGAAATTCTGCCGAGCTTCATCTACCCGTTGGCTAGCAACACAAATATTCAATGATCAGGGTCAGATACCCAAACTTGATCCTCAAATGTTTAAACTGACGAAAGAAAATCAAAAAATGAACTTCCGGCTTTATTCCCTAATTGATCCGGTGCCGCGCACTTATATATGCAAAACTTGGTCTTGGGCCGCTGATCACCAAAAGATTGTTCAAAAAATTACAAATTCTAATTTTCGCTTTGATCCGGCACAGCAAGCTTTCATCGAGCGATTACCCAGTAACGATTCTTCCTTTACAGCTCTATTGCCGGATGGCTACAGCCTTATTGCCAAAGGCATCAACCAGCATTCGATCAAGACAAAATTAGATTCCGCCGTCTTCACGCAATCTGGCTATATTTATTCTGCTAAACAATTGACTAATTCTGTACCATCGCAAGCCCCGATCCTTTTAAAGGATGAGCCAGAACATATCTCTCTTTCTGCCAATTTAAAGAAAGCGGGCTTCCTCGTACTTGCCGATCAGTTCTATCCAGGATGGTCAGCACATGTAGATGGACTACTTGCTCCCATCTTTCGCACAAACGGTCTTTTTCGCGGTGTATATTTGCCAGCTGGCGGTCATTTAGTACAATTTGACTATGAACCCCAGAGCCTGTTCTATGGATTCTTATTCGCTGGTATTGCTCTTGGAATTATTCTCTGTCTCGTTTTGCTTGCCTCTAAAAATCTAATTTGGACCACACTTAAGAACATGGCAGGACAGACCTAACTGGAATAACCACAGAGCCTGCTGTGCAGCGACGGGTCTTCAAGAATATATTATGCTTATGATTTTGTGATCAGCCAAGGGAGAGAATATGACGATTCTTACTGGACTTTCCGGAAATGAAATGTACTGTCTTCAGCAGAAAGGATTTGATGCTGGCAATCTTGTTGTCGGAAACAGTGTATTTGCCCTTGGTTTCATTGGTAGTATCGGTTCTAGCCTCACTACTCTCGTTGGTGGCGAAGTGACTGCAGTCACTCAAGTAATCCATGACGGTCGGCAGCAATCTTACAAGCGTATGATGGAGGAAGCGAAAGTAAATGGTGGAGGAGGAGTAACAGGGGTCTCAAGTGAGTTACTTTTTCATGGCAGTAATGTCGAATTTCTTTCAATTGGATCGACTCTGCATAAAATCGGTGGCGATTCTCAATCTGAGTTGAAACAACCTTTTTCTACATCTGCAGATGGTCAAGAACTGTATTGTCAGATGGATTGTGGTTTTCACCCCATTCAATTTGTTTTTGGCAACGTTGCCTATTCTATTGGTATCGGCGGTGGAATCATGGGTTTACTGAGAAGCCTTAGACGCGGCGAAGTGAAAGAGTATTCCGAGATGTTTCATACGACTCGCCATCTTGCACTGGAAAGAATCGTATCAGAGGCACGGTCCGTCGGTGCGAATGCAGTCCTGGGTATTCAAACTTCGATTTCGCCACTAGGGGCAATGCAGGAAATGTTGATGATAGGCACTGCATCACACCACCCACTATTACCAGCAAATTGCAGCGAAACACCGATAACTAGTGACCTGACCAATGAAGAGATGTGGAACGTTATTAAAATGGGTTATTGTCCTGTTAAGCTCGTCCTTGGCGTCTCCATATTTTCTGTCGGGATAGTGGGGGGAATATCAGCATTATTCAAGGGATTTGTCCGCGGTGAGATCAGCGAATTGACTACTCTGATTTACGAGGCACGAGAGAATGCTCTGAAAAAAATTGCCGACGACGTAGCCAATTGCGGCGCTGATGATGTTGTGGGAATCAAGACTTATGTCTATGATCTGGGTGGCGGAATAATAGAATTAATGGCAATTGGTACGGCTATTAAGAAGCTGGAAGATGTTAAACCAGCATCGCCAACTTTACTGGCGCAAGCCATTATCAAAGACAAGGATACTTTTTTTAAACTGTCCAATCTCTCAGTAGGACTATCTTTAAATCAGCCTCCACGCAGATTACCACACAGCTTATGGCGCATTGCGATAACTGTCATTATTTTTATCGTTTATATTTGGGCCCGCTATCACTAATAACACAGATAGATATAAC
>Ga0206887_10191_pt1 | contig 13885 bp, 15 predicted proteins | sample Alteio_BWOrgHeat_89_FD_153248 | JGI IMG/M metagenome (GOLD analysis project Ga0206887, IMG submission 153248) | Enriched cells from forest soil in Barre Woods Harvard Forest LTER site, Petersham, Massachusetts, United States - Alteio_BWOrgHeat_Nextera3 ...
GAATTGACGATCTTAAACGCGTTCATCGGAGAGGCGAGCGTCGCAATTACCTCGGATTTCGTCATCGGGATGGAGATGTTGCCGTACTGCGTCATGGGATGGCCGCAGGCAAGGAGCTGCTTCTCATCGACGTAGGTAACGGTGCAGGTGGCGGCCACGTTGAGGTCGCCGCGCGCGAGAATGGCCGACACCGCGGAACCCGGGATGATGGGGGCCGGTTGACGTGTATCCGGCGACGCTGAGCCTATGCCGCTGACGGGTTCAAGTCCTAGGTTCCGGAAGTCGTCGGCGTATTTCGCGACGGTCTCCTGCGAGAATCCGCTGAAGACGAGCGGGGTGTCGATGGCGTGAATCTCCGGGCTGGTTTCGCTGACGGAGGCTTTGCTGAGCGGTGTAGCGATCGCTGGCGGCGTGAGAGTCGGCAGATCGCGCACCTGGAACATGCTGCCGATCGGCGTGATCCCGCAGATGGGTTCCTTGCTGAATTGGCCGATGCGATAGGCGAGTGCGCCGAGAAGTTTGCCGTCGACGTAAACGGGAGAACCGCTCATGCCCGCGACTACGCCGGTGAACTCGGGCTTGGCACCATGGAGGCGTGCCAGGATCATGTCCTGGCCGGGGCCGATGGCGTCTTTCAGGCGGCCGAGGATTTCTACGTCCATGGGCTCAGGGTCGGTGCCTTCAAAGACTGTCCATGCGGTGCCGTGCAGGCCGCGATGCACCTCAGCGAGCGGAAACGGATCGGCGTGCAGGGGCGGCTGTGCGGCGTTTTGTGCCACAGCGATTGCCGCAGGCAAAACAGCGGCCAGTGCAACCGCTGCCAGCGTAGCCTTTCGGGGAAGATTCACGTCTACCAGAGTAGGGCCAACCGTACGCTGTGCCAAGTTCGTCTTGCCCCCTTACACGTGATGGACGTGGCCGGACGGGTTTAGGCTAGGGAATACCGCTAACGGATTCGGGAGACGAAGTCTTGAGCAGAACGAAGCACACACTGGCCGCAATGGTTGCCGCGACAATGCTGCTGCCGGTTGCAGCGATGGCACAGGCACCGCAGACCAAGCCCGCTACGCCCGCGCAGACAGACGATGCCGGGCCGCAGCAGCAGGACTCTCCCGTCATTCTGAAAAAGAAGCGCGCTAACGCACAGGAAGACGAGCCGCCACCGCCTGCTCCGGATCAGGAAAAGGTGAAGAATCCGAAGGAGTTGGAGAACTACTCCATCCGCGTGGATGTCCCAGTGGTTACGGTGGATGTGAGTGTCCAACTACAGAAGACGGGCCAGTTTGTGCCTGGCCTGAAGCCGGAAAACTTCCGCGTGACGGAAGATGGTGTGCCACAGAAGCTCACCGATCTGCGTATGCAACAGAAGCCCATTACAGCCGTAATGTTGCTGGAATTTGCGGCGAATAGCTGGGTGTTCATTCGCGACATGCAGCAGGCTTCGTATGTGTTTTTCAGGCAGTTGAAGCCGGAGGATTACGTTGCCGTGGTGACGTATGACTTGCGGACGCACATCCTGACGGACTTCACTCAGGATAAGCAGTTGACGGCACAAGCGCTGCAATCGCTGACGATTCCTGGGTTCAGTGATACGAACGAGTTCGATGCTTTGTCTGAAACGCTGGATCGTTTAAGCCGCATTGAAGGACGCAAGTACATCATCCTGGTCTCGAGTGGCCGCGATACGTTCTCAAAACTGAACCTCGATCAGATTTACAAAAAAGTCCGCGACTCCAAGGACATTACGATTTACACGGTAAGCACCGGCGGACTGGCGCGTGAGATATCGGATTCACGCGGTGCCATGGGCAGCATCGCACGCATGGATTATCTGCAGGCGGATAACGAGATGAAGACCATCTCGGCGATGACTGGTGCGCAGAGTTATTTCCCGGTCTTTCAGGGCGCGTTTCCAGAGGTGTTTGCCTCGATCAACAACTCAATCCGCAACCAGTATGTATTGACGTATCACCCCACCAATACAGCGCAGGATGGCACGTACCGGAAGATCAAAGTGGATCTGGTGGACCGTGAAGGCCAGCCGCTAACAATGGTGGATGAGAAGAGTAAGAAGCTGAAGTATTCGGTGATGGCGCGTGATGGATATCGTGCGCGTATGCCGGTGGAGTAATGCACGCAGACGCTAGACTGGCAGTATGGTTCCACGTACTGCCAGTCTGCTTGCTCTTGCGGTCGCAATCATTGCAGAGACTTCCGCGACTACCGCGTTGAAGGCGTCGCATGGTTTCACGCGGTTGTGGCCTTCGGTCATCGTTGTGATTGGCTATGCCATTGCGTTCTATTCCATGACCATTGCACTTCGCACCATGCCGGTAGGCGTGGTGTATGCCATCTGGTCAGGTGTTGGCATTACGCTGATTTCACTGCTGGGATGGCTGGTCTATCGCGAACGCTTGGATGTCCCCGCGGTGCTTGGAATTGTGCTGATTTGCTCTGGCGTGCTGGTAATCCAGATCTTTTCGAAGGCGCAGGCGCACTAAAGCAGCGATCTATTCTTCGTCGTCCAGATCGAAGACGCGCTTAGCCGGGGCAGTGGTGATGCGTTCGCGAAGACCTGCTTCGCAGCCGATGAGAACTGCGAGTCCGATGCCGAGCAAGAGCACCGTGCTTTCAAGGCGTGTGGACCACTGGTGACGAGCATCAAAATCCTGGCGCAACGGTGAATCCGGCAGAAGGACGCTGATGTTACCGCCTGCGAGTGCGCGGTCGTGTTCCATGGGCAGAACGATGGCTCGATTGGATACAAACGTAAGCACAAGCATCAGCAGAATCAGAATGCCTTGCCACAGCGGTTTAAACGCTCGGTTGTTGAGGAATCGCAGTGCGACGAGCATGACGATCCCACAGTAAATGCCGATCATGTGCAGCATCAGGATAGAGCGCCCAATGAAGTCCGCGAAGCGCTCCGTGGTGCCAAAGATGGCGGCTGCACCGGGGGCCACAACCGCTCCAAAGTAGACAATGCCACCAAGCCAAACAGCAAGAGCCAGCAGACGAAAAATGCGCGCGGCGATGATCATACTGCCAGTGTACTTGCGGACTTGGAGGCGTGTGCTCCACCTACTTGCTTGCCAGCACAACCCGGCCGTACAACGGCTGAGTCGGCCGTGCGTTGTCCCGGTAGAGTTTTGAGAACCGATCGATCTCAGCGGCGGTAACGGTCACCGTATTTTTCAGCACGAACCACGTCACGTTTTCACTGCAAGGCGGCGTCGTTAGAGATCCATCAAAGGTGTAGTATCCGCGATCGGCGGGCAGCAGCCTCGCCAGATCGATCTGGATTTTGCTGAGATGTTCTTCTCTGTGCTTTTCTTTGGGAAGGTGGTTCCACAGTTTACGGAGCAGAAGGTTGCCTTCTCCCTTCTGAAGAAGAACAGCGACTATGGCCAGCTTGCCCTGCTGGTCGGCATGTACGAGGTGCACCGTCATTTCAGCGGCCTTGCCGTCGATTTTCTCTTCGCTGGGCCGATGAAAGTGGAATTGCTTGAGCTCGTATTTCTTACCGCCCACGGAGATAAAGCTTCCGGGCGCGCAATTGATCATAATGGTGTGGCCGTTGTTCACGATGTCCAGGGGCGATGGTTTGTAATCAAACTGGATCGGCGGCAAGTCGGCACTTTGCGGGTTGCGGATATCGATGGGGGATTGGTGATGCCCATTCGAGCACTGAGCAAACTCCTGTTCACCCTCACCCCAATGGCTCGGCCCATGCAACTTGCTGTAGTCCCATGTGTGCGCCGGATGCTCTTCCTGCGCGGCTGCAGCTGCTGCTAAAGCTAACGCGCAAGAGATCACTGCAGGGCGACAATGGTTTCCTAAATGCATACTCCTCGATTGAACAGGTTGTTACGACTTATTCGAACTGGCAGAAGTGTCAGTTGCTTTATGAGCACGCCAAGCAATTAATTCGATACTTAGTGAGCGTCTGGTTCAGGCTGTCAACGCGGCTTGAGACGATCTTAGTTCCGTAGCTGGAGAAGCCGTTGGTAGAAACCCACGAGCAAAGCGGCCACTTACACAAAGGGATTGGGAACTACGGGAGTGTCGATATTTGGTCAAAGTCAAATAATGACTTGTCTAACAAGAGGTGTGCGACGGGTGAACTAGCTTCATGGGCATTGACGCTAATTCTTTCTTGCAGCCCGGCGGCCTTCTGTCCCGCTCAGACCATCCCTGCTGCTGTGTCTTCCCAATCGCCACAGTCTCTCGGTGAGGAGTTGCGACATCCCGAGGGTAAGGAAATACATATCTTCTACATTCACGGTATTGGATCCGGCGGCTCTGAGGATCGCGATTCGCGGACGCTAAGAAAGAGCATTTGCGACTATCTGAAGGATTGCACAACCCCTGAGGGAACTCCGATTGGAGAGTGGGACTACGCAGATCGGGATGAGTTTCAACTTGATGCGTTAGTTCCGTCTCTCGAGTACATAGACGAGCCAGTTTGGAAGAGCCAGGAAGAATGGCATGCGGCAGCCCCATATGCCGTTCACTTTCAAATCACTCGCTCCAGTGGACCAGCGTTGTACGTGGACGAGCTGAATTGGTGGCCGCTGACCTTTTCGCTCAAATGCCGTCAGATCATCGCTGCTGACGCTTTGCTTGTCGCTCCAAGCAAAACAAGGATTAATACCTGTTCTACTCGTGAACCGAATGCGAGCATTTCGCAGCGATTCAAGTCGTACGACTGGATCCCCACGGATGAAGCCACGCGTCTTCGCCAGCTACCCGCGCGAGGTGCCAGGGCCAACCGACAGTTGAAAAGCGATTTGATGGACTGGGCATTTTCTGACGCCGTGATGGCGCTCGGCCCACTTCGAACCTATGTTCTCGACGGGATCCGACAATTAATTCTGAAGTCACTTGCAGACTCGACCGGCGCATCCAAAGCCGACCATGGCCAGCCTACAAGCAATCAGGAGTTTATTGTCGTCTCGCATAGCTTAGGGAGCTATCTGATCTTCTCAGCCCTGGATATGGATCCATCAACGGGACAGACATCTGCTGTGGAGCAATCGCGAAACGATCTCCAAGAAATACTGAAGCGCACTTCTCTTGTAGTCTTCTTTGCGAATCAACTGCGACTATTGGAATTAGCTGGCCTGGATGGGCCTTCGGAAAGAAATATCGCGACGCATCTCGAGGATTGGGGAAGGGTTCGATGCGACTATCTCAAGTCCCTCCCCAACGCGCTGCAAGAATGCAGGCCTCCACGAATCGTTGCACTGAACGATCCGAGCGACCTACTTACTTGGACAGTTCCTGCACTCGGTCACATTCACGTCGAAAACTACAGCGTCAGAAACTCGACTCACTGGTTATGGTTGTTTGAGAACCCTGCCTCCGCTCATAGCAACTACGCAACAGACAAGCGAGCGATCAAAGACATGCTCAGGTCGACTTCTGACCAGAAGAAATGAACCCACCGGACGAGCGCTTGGACACGTTTCACAAACATGATCTTGGCAGGGTCTGTATTTCACTCGGTGCAATCTGCGCCAAAACACCTCACATTTCTGCGGAAAGTAACTCGTCGGCTCAACTGTTCAAGGGTGAAGCGAGACCAATTTTAGGCGGAGTATCCCCGCTGCTATTTTTGCCAGTCGATTCGCTGCCCATCCGAGCCCACAATCACTCTGTCAAATCCGAATGATTCCTTAACTGAAATCAATAAATATCTATTTGGCCCAAGAGAGAGGAAGTTATGCAGAGAAACCCGATGATAATCGCAGTTAATTTGGCAGCAGGGTGCTTACTGGCATGTCTCACGGTGGCTAGCGCAAGTGCCCAAACAAGGGGAACGATCATTTCCCGCGCGGGAGACACAATGGTCGTCAACGGCTCGGGGGGAAAGACGACGGTAGTTCTGACAGAGGCCACGGATACGAAAGACGACCGAGGTCTCTTTGGTCTTCAGAAGGACCACCTGGGTAACACCGTTCTCATACCCGGACTCAAAGTCAAAGTTGACGGCGCCACAGATGGCCAAGGCCGGGTAGTGGCAAAAGTAATCACTGTCGATGGCGACGACCTGGAAACGGCGGAGATGATCCAGTCAGGTCTTCATCCCACGGCACAGCAAGTGTCCGCCAACATGAAGGCGATAGAGACTAACAAACACGGTGTAGCAACCAACAAACAAGGTGTAGCCACAAATCAGCAGAACATTTCCACGAACCAGCAGAACATTGCAGCTAATCAGCAACAGATCCAACAGAACATTCAGGACATCGAGGAGAACACCAACCGCTTTATGACGCTGGCTGACTACGATGTAAAGGGTCAGGCAACTGTGAACTTCGCGTCCGGCAGTTCCAAGATTTCGCCAAAAGACCAAGAGGAACTGAAGCAGTTGTCTCAGACAGCCACCGGCCTTACTGGGTACATCGTCGAAGTGACTGGCTACACTGACTCAAAAGGCAGCGCTGTCATGAACACGAAATTGAGTGAAGCGCGTGCCAAAGCCGTGATCATTTTCCTGATGCAGCAGGGCAACATACCGGTGCGGTACATTGTGGCGCCGGGCGCAATGGGCGAGTATGGAGCGGCATCGTCAAATGAGACAAAAGCAGGTAGAACTGAAAACCGTCGGGCGGAAGTTAAGGTGCTGGTGAACAAGGGAATTGCCGGCAGTTAAAGACGCGATTCAGGCCGCCGTCCGATTCTGATTCCCGCGCCAGTCACTACAGCGAGGCCTGCCGCATGGTAGGCCTCGACTCGTTGCAGTACTGCAAGGCATTGATGAAGTGGTGCCCGGAGGGGGACTTGAACCCCCACGACCTTGCGGTCTGCGGATTTTAAGAGCGTTATCGAGCAAAATTGCACAACAACGCAGAAGTTGGCATAGTAGCGCTAAGTCTAGTTACATCTGTTAGTTAGGTGGCCAAAGGTAGGTCGATGTTCCAGCGCATTATGTTGCAGAACATTGCTACGAATTCGATCCCAATTAGCACCACAGTAGCACCACAAATACAATGTCTGTTGTGCCCACCGAAGAGAACGAGCCCATACGTAAGATGACGACTTCAGCGGGTCGTTTGCGTCAACAACTCAGTATCATGCGGTCTGCATCGCCCGTTGAAGGCGCAAGGAATAGAACTGGAGTCGACGTGATTCCCGGTTCCTTGGGAATTGCTCCCGACCACAACAACAGCTTCACCCCAAGAGCAGTGATCCGTGCCATTCATCTCCTTGGGCAGATGCTTGATGACGTCGAAGCTGAAATTCTGGAGACGAGGCTCCCAGAGGAGGACAAGCGCTTCTACCTTGAAACGCTTCCTGACGTGGCCAATTCGATCTCACCGATGCGTCTTAATGAACCCTGGAATGAAGGGAAGAAGCTAATCAGTGACGTCGTGCTGCGTGATCTCAGTCACATCGACCGAATCCTTCAGAGAGAAATCGGTGAGAAGCAGATTCCGAAGAGCAATCTGACTGAACTGTGGGATGAAGTACAAGAGGCGGCAAACGCGCTTAATAGCGCTGAACTTGATGAGGATCTGAAGGATTTCATCGCCCAACAACTTCTGAGAATTAAGGATGCCATCGATCATTACCGTTTTCGTGGCAGACGGGGATTGGCAGAAGCTTTGGCGGCTTATGGGGGTGGCCTAGCCATGGTCTCTGCCTCTGCAGTGCCACCGAAGACTGAGGAGGGCAAACCATGGATCGAACGGCTTCTACGTGTTTGGAAAAGGGGACTGACCGTACTTGACATGGCGAAGAAAACCCATGAGGCATGGCCACAGATCGCCGCTGGGTTCGATCACCTAACAAAGTTACTGCCTAAGTAACTAGATCCCGAAATCCGCCCTGAACAGACTTGATCAGTAGTAGTCACAATTCAGAGGCTCTCGGGGGCTAAAATCCCTCAATGCCGTTTTCCTTTCTGCCTCTCGCTCTGCAAGCACAACCACCTCTGCTCCACTTTGCGAACGGGGTGAGAGTAGTCCATTCAGTCACATTCGATAAAACTACTTTGGAAGACTGGGCAGAACTTTACAACAAGACGGAGATACGTCAGCTAGGAGAACAGAGCAGATCTCTCTATCTTGAAGGCGAGTCGCTCGATTCACTCATACAGTCAGATGCGATGCAAGACGCTCAGTTTGCAATTCAGTTCATTGCACCTATGGGCAATTACTTGTCCATAGAACTCACCGTTGGGGACCAAGGCCGTGTTCAGGCAGGTAGGAGGTTCGAGCGATTTGCGGGAACGGCTTGGTCGCGGATGGCGGGATTCAACGGGGTGACCACACAAGCAGCGGAGTCTCTTGCTAACGGGGTATTTCAGATACTCCAGAGTGGCAACGCTCGTATGATCAATCCATTGCGGATGCTGGAACACGGGCTCATCAATTCCAACCCCTACCTCAGGATCTTCATGTGGGTCTCCGCCCTTGATGGCATCTACATGGGGGTAAAGACGGCAAACTTCATCGAGCGCCTTTCGAAATTTCTAGGCGCAACCGCCCCCGTCTTTCCCGCGAAAGACGGTGTCTATTTCACGCGCCCGACGACGGTATCTGATGTGGCGGCTGACCTCTTCTCGCTTAGGAGCGAAATCGCTCACGGCCAAGAAATCTCAGAAAAATTCTGGCGGAAGAGTGAGGACTTACGTCCCTTATTTCCCTTATCGGCGTACGGCCCAGATTCCCTTCGGTACCTACAGTTACTTGAGGAATCAGCGTTATCGCTTCTCAAGCAAACGCTGCATAAGATCATCCTCTCGGGAAGTCTCGGCGATTTTTCTGACGTGGGAGTCTGGCGTCAAAGAATGAAGATGCTCTGATCCATTGGCTGCGCGACAACTCCAAGAGAATCTTCTGTACTCCTGTATTAGAACCGCTTCTCATTCTCTAACCAAAGTTCGATGGCTTCCTTCGCGTTTGCCTTGGTCTCCTCCAAGGTATCGCCGCAGGTAGCGATGCCAGGGAGTTCGGGGACGGTGGCGGACCACCCCGTGGCAGTCTGTTCAAAGGTGGCCTCGTATCCCGAGACATTGGCTGTGATCTCATTGTCAGTCATGTTGCTCTCCTGTTTCGGACGGGTTACTTTCGTTGTCAGCCTCGTCATTCTCGCTGAATCTATCCAACTCAGACTTCGTCACATCCTCCCAATTCAATCCAACCATTTCAGAGACTGACTGGTTCAGATTCTCTAAATGGTCTAGGACGGCGATACAAGGAGCGTGACATTCGACACGTAACTGTTCTCTCCGTGCTAGGTTTTGATGGACAATGGCGTGCCTCTTATTGTCAAAAGCGATCAAGTCATCATTGCTCATGCGAGAAAGTGGTGAAGAAGACCCAAACTTTCCCACGTGTGACAGGATCATCTGACTCCTGTTAGGAAGGCTCTTGTGTCTACAGGCGTTCAAAAATACTGTGATCTCCTCCCCAAGAACTTCGGGGACATTGATCGTCAGAGCCTGGGGTAGTGTGAAGGTTCTCTTGCTTGCGTTTGCCACGCGTTTGGACCAATAGGGCAAGTCGTTGTATACACAAACCGCCAGGAGATTGTTCAGCATTGTGTCTGCGTGGCTGTGAGCGAGAATAATCCCCGCCACCCTCATCGCGGTCGGTACGCTGTGGGCCCTCTCATCCCTCACCCTGTCGACGAACGCTATCAAACCTTGAAGCGCAGTTTGGTCATCAAAAGAGTGATCCTTGAGACTGGATGTCAAACTGTTGAACGGTCTTTCTGTGCGAGCCTTGTTGAATGCGTGGGCCACTTCAATTGCTTCGAACAGGTCTTGAATCTGCGTGCGGCAGTGTCCAGTTGCGATACGAACGGCGCTCAAAATTTTCAATGCAGTTAACTTCGGCTTCGATACGTCATTCACGGGGCAGATGATCCTATCTTGAACGTTCGGGGTTGAAACGAGAACGGACCACGACTCTTCCGAACTGGTCATCGTCCAGTTCCATCATGAACCCACCCCTGCCCATTTGATATGCCTAGCTCCAACGCTTGCCGGGAGGCCAGGTCCTTCAGCGCATTACCCTTGCTCGCCAATTCTTCGATCTTCGCCTCGTAAGCTCAAAACGCGGAGATCGTCGTTGCCCCATGTATCCGTCAAGCGAACATTCTATGGGATTCCTAGACGGACAAAACGCACATATACGGAATCGCGTGTCCGGTAGGTCATGAGGCGGTATAAAGCGAAGATATGGTGAAGATGCCCACGCGGGAAATTTTAGGATGTCATGGTGAAATATCCCGCTAAGGGTAATGAATAGAGTATTTTGGGAGACGATTTCGATTGACTTCGAGGGCAAGCAACCTTCATCATCACTACAGGAAGTGCTGCCCCATCCACCTCTAATGGACGAGGCAGCTAAACCATAACCCTCAACCCTGGATCGAGGATCATGATGAACCAAGCTTACTCCGTTTCTCACACCCGTTCACTGCATCTTGGTATTGCCCACCCAAATCCCATCCTCGCCCGAGCTTGGGATTATTCTTGCGCTGTCTCCCATGCGTTTGACGACTTGAAGACAAAGCAGCGTGTTCAGGGTCTGACACCAGCCGAAGCGGGCGATCTACACCGTCTTGGGGCAGCAGCGCTTGCCGCCCACCATGTCGTCGATGCCTTACTGGATGCCCATCATGGAACCTTCAACGCTCCCCACCCATACGCTGGGTACGATCAATAAGCCCCCCAAAAAACACAAAAATGCCTCTGCACCCGATCAATGAATGAAGGATGCAGGGGCTTTTGTGTATTCGGATGTGAGTAGCTTGCTTTCTGCTTGTAGAAGCTACACCCATCCACTGTCCGTGCTATCGTGACTTTCATTCACACAACTCTGAATCTTGAGTCTTATTGGGCTGATGCCGTAATACGCAAGCCCAACGTGGAAACTTAAATCCAATCTGGAGAACGAAGTGAAAGTCATTGTTATCTCTGCCTTGCTGTTATCTCTTGCGACTCCCGCTCTCGCCAAAACTCACAAGGAAGCGTTTGCAATTCCTTGTTCTACGCTATGGCCAGCAGTAAAGGATACGCTCCGCAATTCCGGGAAATACGGAATCATCAGCATAGTGAATGAAGAGCTTACGGCTTCTTACAACATCGGCGGCACCTTGACTGGCAAGCGTATCAACACAGTCCTGCTCAATCCATCAGGTAGTGGATGTGAGATGCAGATCCAAACTGCTTTCAGTGGCCTTGTAAACAATGACGCAGGCGACTTCAAGAAGCGTGTAGACGAGTCTTTAGCCAAGTTGAATGCCACGCCGCCCAACTCGGCAGCAGCAGAGCCAGAAGCGCAGAAGCCCGTCAGGTAGAGGTTCGCGCCGTCCCATTTGCCCCCCTTAACAACTTTGGCCTATTGGTGAAAACAAAAAGCGCCCCGCGCCCGTCTCTCTGTTTTGAGAGATCGAGCGCGGGGCCGGTTTGCCTTCGGGATTAGGCGCAACTGGAGGTGCGGAGCTTGACGTCGGACTTCCATCTTGTTACCGTTCAATCAATGTCACTGAGTACCGTGACAGGGACAAGGCATGACGCGGTCCGCAGCATCAAGCGGAGACTGGAATCGGTATCCAGGAGGAAAGCACCTCAGAACACACCGCCTGTCCACTCGCTTCAGTGACTAATCACCCATGAGGTATTAGTCATGAATCACAAGCCTACAAATCGCGAACTCAAACTCATCTCTGAACTGCATCCTTCGCTGCGAGAGGACGCAAAAACCTTTCTTGCGGAGTCGTTTCAAACAGAACTTGCTCGATCCAATGCCAAATTTGAGGCATGGCGTCAGGATCAGTGGGACCGCGAGAAGCGCACGAAAGAAATGCTCAAGCAAAGCATCGTGTCGATGGTGGCTGCTTGAACCACAAATGACAAAAGCCCCTGCACCCAACCATTGAAGGAAGAAGCAGGGGCTTTTGATCTTCTCCAGCACACACTGGCATCTCATACTTCATGTGTCGTCGTTACAACCGGAAATCGGATAAGCAGGCGATCGCCACGGCGTTCCGTGCCGAATGTCATCGTCAGGAGGCAGAACAACGTGATCTTGATGCGCTCAACCGGACATCCGTCTAAGCTCACCTCATCCTTCAGCTGCGTTAATGACCTACTGTTAGATCACCTGATCTACTCTCGCCAGAGTTGTAGCGAAAGGCGTAAACGAAAGACGCCCGATCCCTTTGCTGGGATCGGGCATTTGTTTGATACTGGTCTCGTTTCTCCCGGAAAACAGACAGTAACCAGAACGCCGTTTCAGTTACAGGTTGCCACTTTTACAGTGTGCCCGCCTGTATCCGTGAGCGTGACCACCTGTCCTGACGGCGTGCAGGCTGTGGCGGTGGAAGTGTTGTAAAGCATCACTGGATTAGGAGTGGCTACCACAGTCGTCCCTAACGTTACGGATGGCAATAACTTCGCCACCTGACTTCCGCCGATCTCGCCAAGAAACCCTACCTCCAAAATACCTCCGCCATTGAGGTTGCCTAGTGTGACAACTAACTGGGGTTGAGAATTGGAATCATGAACAATACGCGGGTTAGAGATGACCGGACCGCCAAGATAGGAAGTGTTCGATAGGACGTTTATTGTTCCAGAGTTATTGAATTGCAGCGCATCGACCGCCATCAGCATGTGATGCGTGCGGGAGTTTCCCGTATATGAAACGTAGTAGAAGCCTGTCAGAACAGAACCGGCAGCGATCACAACATCACCGTCTGCCGTTACATTGGTTTGCGATCCTACAGGCGCGGGAGAAAGATTACCTACCAACTGCTCATGTCCTCCACCTGTATAGCAGCTAGGCTGGTCGAATGTCTCGAATCCGGTGAACACACCATACCAGAAGAACCCGCCACCCGACTGTTTCACAGCGCATCCAGAGCCTCCAGTCTCTCCTCGCACATTCATGACATTGGCTTGCCATAGTCCATTGTCCTGAATATTGAAAATGTTGAAAGTTCCGCTTCCGGGGCCATTAATAGTAGCGTTGAATGTCATGTGATAAGGTGTCGCATCGTTCTCCACGCTTACCGCAGTTTCTCCACTGCTGAGGGTCATGCGCATGTCGTTGAACGCGTTGTATCCAAAACTGTTCAGGCCTCCTCTATGAATAAATCGCAGCAGTTTTCCGCACCCCGTTAATGCAACTTGATCGAAGCTATTGCGCTCCGTCCATCCGCTGGACGGTCCTTGGCCGACATCAGCATCATCCATCAGCAGACACGAGCCATTTCCGAACCCAGAAATCGCTACATCTTTCCATGTTGACCCGACGATGTCACCAAGGTGCACTCCGGTCTGCGCAGAACCATTGTTACCGTGAACGCTGAACCCCCGAAAATTTCCGGCGTGGGCAATTGTGAACGGATTGGTATATACACGGAAGCAGTCGGAGTTAATAGTGCAGTTGATGACTGTATTTCCCGAGCCTTGGCCGATGATCGACACGTAGGGCGACGTGATTGCAACAGCAGTAGACTGCGTGATTCCGCCCGGAGCGTAAGGCAAGTGAAGAACACATGCCGTATATCCTCCCGATGTAGGGCAAACATTTGCTAAGGCGTAATTGATCTTCGCTCCAACGTCACTTCCGGGATATTGATCTACCCAGAACTCTTGCTGCAGAGAATTAACAGCTAACGTTGTACCTATTGGTTGCGTAATGCTCTGACCAGTGGTCGGCATGGAGACAATCGACCCGCTAGGAGTCTGCGCAGAAACACATAGGCTTCCAAATAGAAAAGCGCAAAAAAGCGCAAGGGTGCGATAACGCATGAAGTGATCCTTTTGTGGGAAATTTGTTCGTAAGGAACTACACCAGGTAGGCGTCTTGCTCTACCAGACACTTGTAGTACATAGACAAGGCCCTGATTCACGCCGTAGATC
>Ga0206887_10196_pt1 | contig 13718 bp, 12 predicted proteins | sample Alteio_BWOrgHeat_89_FD_153248 | JGI IMG/M metagenome (GOLD analysis project Ga0206887, IMG submission 153248) | Enriched cells from forest soil in Barre Woods Harvard Forest LTER site, Petersham, Massachusetts, United States - Alteio_BWOrgHeat_Nextera3 ...
TCACTAATAACAGTGCTTACTTCAATTTGGTCATTAACACGAACATCGTCTATAGCTTGAATGGATGCAAAGCTTTGAAGAAGTTGGCGAGATTGTATGTGTAGCTGCCGATAAGCAGCACGATAATCTCCAAGAGAAATTAACAGCCAAAGGTCAGATAACCAAGTGCTACAAAAAAGATGGACTCGCTCTCATTGACATAGAAATTAGCGCTGAAAACCAAGACAGTGTCAAAGTAATGAGCGGTCATGCCACTTGCGTATTATGGGAAAATTCCAAAAAAGAAAAAGCATCAAATACAACACTGCCACCCGTCTCAGAAGCTTATGCTGCCGAATTTGATGGTCATTGCAAAATGCTCACTAAAAAGAAGCGTTCAACTTCCGAAGCCACTTCAGTTAACTAATTTAATGGATTTTCCTTATATCCTCTCTCCGAAAATTGGGGAGAGGCAAAAGGATAGTGCTATTTGGCGGGGTGGACGGGACTCGAACCCGCGGCCTCCTGCGTGACAGGCAGGCGTTATAACCAACTTAACTACCACCCCAAAAACACTCGCATACATGTGGCGCCTTTGACATCATAAGTCAAGTGGCATAGTGCTATTTTTTGGAACCCGAAAAGAATTTTTTTTCTTATAGCTAACACCCGTGAGGCCTATGCGCTTAGTTTTATTGTTATTATCATTATGCTGCCTAGCCAGTTGTATAACCGAGCTTTTAAAAGAAGAAACACCTCTTGATCGGAGTTTTTTTCCCACCGGTCTCAGCCAAAGTCCTGATGGCCAATATCTTTTTGTGCCCTCAAGCAACTTTTCTTTGCGCTTTAATCATGGGGCCATGCTTTCCATTGATTTGGCCAAAGTAGACAGCGATCTTGCTCAAGGCCAAACAGAGCTTGATGCCTCAATCATCAAGTCTGCTATCAAAATGCCCTCCTTTAGCACCCAACCCTTAATGTTGAATGGTGACAGCCTTTTAGTGTGCTTGCGTGCGCAATCTAAACTTATTTCTATACCTTTTATGAATGGTGACCTTTTTTCCCGAGCCCAGGAGATTGCGCTTGCTTTTCCTCCTTACTATCTTGAATCCTACCTTAAAAAGGACGGAGGAACGGTGGTTTTCGCTGCAGGGTTAGACTCAGACAGCATCTCAATCATTGATGCTCCCTCACTCAACATTCGCGAAAGCGTTTCCCTCGGCTCGTTGGTTGTGGAAGAAAGCGCTACCGGCAAAAAGAAAAATTCGGGCAAATTACGCATACGTGGCATTAAAATCAGCTCGCAGCCTGCACCTTTGCCCCCTTTACTCTTCGTTGGATGCGAATTTTTTCCTGCAGATAGCTTACATGCCATCAATGCGCGCTCTTCGCGTTTAGTATGGATGCCCATAAAAGAAGATGGCTCCTTAGACTTAAGCCAAATGAAACAAGTCGAATTTTTGAAAAAACCTATGGGCCGAGAAATTCACGGTTTCGACTTCTGGACAGCCGACCAAGAAGTTTTTGTATTGCTTCACAGACCAGATTCGCTCGTGCGATTTAATTTTAAAGATGAAGTATTGATGGGGGTAAATGCAACTTGTGAATATCCCATTGATATAAAAGTGAGCGATAAATTAGTATATGTCGCCTGTTTTGCGGAGGCTGTGACCGCCTATGACCGCTTTTCTTTGGCCGAGCAGCACTTAAATCGACATTTTGGCCGCGGTCCGATTAAACTTCTTTTTGACAATAGACCAAATATAGACAGACTATATGTTTCTTATTTTGGTGACAGCTCAATTGGTATTTTTACTCCTCAGCTTGAGCCCATCGGCAGACTCTTTAAAGCACTCCCAGAAAATATGGATGGGGTTATATGAAACGCAAATACTTTTTAGTTGCCCTGTTGCTTGTCAGCACACTGGTTTTTTTGAGCTGTGATAACAAAGCTTTGCTCATCGATACAGACCTTGCGCGCATCAGCGATGGTGTGGCGGTAAACTGCGAACCTTTCCCTGACAAAGCAAGTAGGTGTTTGGTTTTCACTCAGCCTTGGAATGAACAAATCCGCATTTATGATTTAGGCGTAAATGCACTCATTCCGTCCCCCACCGGCATTTTTCCCCTCGCAGTAAAAGTTGGAAAGTATACCACCATCGTGCGCTCACATCCTCAACTAAATTTTTCTTATGCGCTTGATAGCGTCGAAGGAAAATTATTTGTAACTTCCAATGTTCATAGCTCAAGCGCCCAATCTTTTTCCGCCCCAATGGTGATTAACACAGCTCAGGGTGCCTCAGATTTTGTCTTTGTTGAGAGCGATAATTTCCCTCCTGTTGCAGTACTCGCAATTCCCGGGCGGCAAATGCTGAGTCGCATAGTTATTGATCCAGTGAGCGGGCTTCAAGATAGCACTTTGAGCATGCCCGATGTTTTGCTATCCTTTATGCCCCAACAACTTGCCTTGAGCGCTGATCACAAAAGCGTGGTTATTTCCAATGCTCAAGGCTCTTTTATAGGCATTCTTAAAGCTGGAGCACAAAAAGCTACTCTGATTGACATTGGTGGCCCAAGCATAAAAATTGCCGCAGGCAACATGGATTTGGGTGCTGGCCCAGAAAATTTTGCGATAATTTTACGCATTGATAAAGCAGAAGCCGTCGTAGTCTCTCTTGATCACGAAAAAGTTATAAAACGTTTTCAACTCAGCCAGGCGCCAACGCAAATTTATATACCAAATCCGTCAACTGCAAATTTCAAAGATAGTTCCGCTTGGGCCATTGTTATCAGCGCCTATTCGCAACTTTCTTATTTGAGCCTGCGCAATCTTTATACCGTGAGCGACGATGAATTGAACTCGCCGAGCTATGTCAGCTCAACTGATTTGGCCGATGTGAAATCGCTCGGGGCCCGCGCATCGCTGGCTTCTGCTATTATTCCAGGCCTTGATAATGGCGGCGCGCGGGAATGCTACATTATTTTTGAAACTGGCGTCATTGCTAAATTTATCGAAGGACAGAGCGAAGTTAAAAAAATTAGCGCTGATTAAATTCGATTTAGATCTCCCTTTAAAAAGGGAGACAGAATCAGCTCTGTGGTTAAAAAAATATTTAATCTGATACGCCAACTACCAATTTAAAAAGGCCGATTTCGTATTCCAAATCGAGCAGGTTTTTTTCCATGAGAGCCTTATAGCGTTCATAGAGCTCGGTAAGCTTCGCCTGAGCATTTTTTGTGCTCAGCACGAGCTGAGAGCTGTATGCCTGCTTGTGCAATGAATTTCCTTGCGCATCTGCTTCACATATCTTTTTTTTGAGGTCTTCATTTATCTCTATAGTTGATTTTCTAATCAAAGCCATTTCTTCGCGCATTTTCACGAGGTTTTCTAAGCTTGCTTCTACACTGCCGGAAGCTGCTGCTTTTGCATACCTCAACATTTGACAAGGAATTAGGCCCATCTTATTCTTCACCTGCATCGTTGCTAACAAGTACGCGCACAATTTCCGCTCAACCAAATCTCGAAGGACTTCGTTTCCGATCTGAAAAGCTAGATGCAATGCATTATTGCCATCACCATTAGGTCTGAGACAAGCTGTCACGGCATAGAGACCCAAACCCTCAAATACCATCCTCGTAATTTCTACATCACCACTTTCTACGGCCAAGTGCGCTGAATTATTCATCTGTGCGTCGGCCTGTAGCAAGGCTCTCGATTTAACGGCGCCTAGAGACAAGATCAGCTCTTTTACAATTCCTCGATGGCCACTTTTGATCGCGAGGTGTATGGGCGTATCTTTGTTCCCATTTGCGACCTCCAAGGCGTTGTTAGCATTGAATCCCAATCCGCGAATAATTTTCTTCACCATTTCTTCATTGCGGCGAGCAATAGCCAGATGAAGGGCAGTTTCGCCATCATCAAATTGCTGTGAGAGAATCAATGATGTCGCGAGATCAGCAGAAATGGTATTTACAGTGCTCTCATCCCCAGTCATAATGGCGTAACGTAAATTGTCTTGAAGAGTGGCCTTCAATGGTGTTGCCAAAAGTGCTAACAACGAAACGCTGCTTAAAAAATGAAAAAAAACGCCCACAATTTTCATATATATGTTCCCAAAAAATCAACTATTATCGAATATGCGTTTAATCAGTAAAATCTGTTACCGTTCAAACTCAACTTACAAATTCTAACAGCCATAGTTGATTTTTTAGACGGTGCCAACTCATCAAACAGCTCTTTTTCTTTTCAAAGCAATGAAAGGTCCACCAGCCACATTTTGTATAAAAAGCTGATCATTTTCCATTTTTGCTGCTCGAGCAAAACTGAGTATAAATTCCGATTCATCAAAAAAATTGGTTTCCGGATTCAAAAGTAAAATGCGAGACATGCCGTCGTCTAAAACCGTAAGTATAAAAGCAAAGCTCTCAACTAAATCTCGACAGTCAAAGGTGCCAACTGCATACACTCGAACGCTTTTTTTCTCCACTTCATAGCGTGCAGAAATTTGCTCAAGAAGCTCAGAGGAAAGAACGGTTGGGTCTATTTTGAATTGGGCATCAAAAGATTTAACTAAAGTGGCGCAATCACTACCATCTAATAGCCGGGCATTCGCAACTGGATCTGATTCCCACTGACCACCCAAGCCCTGTGCCAAAACATTTTTTGGATTTTCTAAGTCGAGCACCAGGCCATAAGACAACGGGTCTTTGTCTGAAACCTTAACCGTCCATCCGCTGCTTGCCGATAACAAAGACAAAAGTAGTAGTGTGAATATGCGCCTAATCATAAAATATTCCTGGGTTTTTAGATAAGCATCTAAAATGAGGAATTTATTTCTCTCTCCTAGAAAGGACATTAAGCAGAGTATCGCGTTCTAATAGTACGGAAATTTCGCATAAATAAAAAATACGGCTTCTTGAAAACACCATAGATAAAAGTGATAATTTTAATATGAAAAAAATGCTTACAAATGAAAAAATGCCTGGCTATTTCACCCAATTTGCGTCGCTATTCGCCATGCTTATTGGCTTGCTAGTCCTTACTGGCTGGGTCATTGATAGTCCTATACTTAAGGGCGTTTTTCCTGGCTTTGAGTACATGAAAGCCAATGTCGCAATATCTATTTTTTGTTTGGGTCTTTCTTTGTGGCTCCAAAAGAAAGAAAATGGCCTACCTCAATTGCGTCTTGAAGGACGCGTATTGGCCATTTTAGTAACTGGTGTGGGAGTTTTTACTCTGATTGAATATGCTACCGGGGCAAACTCTGGATTCGATCAATTACTCTTTTCCGTTCCCGAAAACAGTATGTTAACTCATCCGGGACGCATGGCCGTTTTTAGTGCGGTTAGTTTAGTCTTTATGGGACTCGCTCTTGCGATGCTTGACTGTGAATTTAAGTCTGTCTATCCAGCAGAAGTGCTCAGTATTCTGGTGCTTTGCATTGGTTTCCCTAGCATTCTTGGCTTTCTGTATGGTTATCATGAAACACTAGCCTTTGCTTCAGCTAATACCAAAATTTCTCTTCCATCGGTGTTTAGCCTCATGATTCTTGCTGGCGGAACTTTAACGAGTCGCTCTAGAAGAGGAATAATAGATGTTTTTAACAGTCAAAATGCCGGCCGACATGTTTTACGCAGCCTGCTGCCTAAGCAAATCATTGCCCTCATAGCCCTCAGCTTGATAAGACTCAAAGGCCAGGAAATGGGCCTTTATGGTACCATCCCAGGGCTCATAATAATGGTGAGCTCGAGCATCATCATTTGCTCATATTTTTTATGGCGAACGGCTAAGCTCATCCATGCCCATGATATTGTCATGCTCGCTCATGAAAAAAAATCTATTCAGGACCAGTTTTTTAATGTGACACTTGACATGCTCGGTATTGCGAATATTGATGGCTTTTTTAAGCGCGTAAACCCTGCTTTTCAAGCAATTCTTGGTTTTACGCCGGAAGAAATATTAGCCAAACCTTTTTTTGAATTCATTCATCCTGACGACATTTCCAAAACCGTCAAGGAAGTGGAAAAATTGTCACAAGGCCTGCCAACCATTTCCTTTGAAAATCGCTATCGCTGCAAAGACGGGTCTTATCGATGGATATCCTGGAAATCGTCGCCAGTTGAAGATGTGATTTATTGTGCGGGACGAGACATCACAAGTGAAAAGGAATTACAAGCAGCTATTGTCAAAGCCAAAGACGACGCCGTAGCTACAACCCAGGCCAAATCAGAATTTTTGGCCAATATGAGCCATGAAATTCGCACTCCTATGAACGCAATTTTGGGCATGACTGATTTACTCCTTGATACACCGCTCAACAGTGAACAAAAAAATCTGGCACATGTGGTTCAGTCTTCGGGCAACAATTTGCTCTCCATTATCAATGACATTTTAGACTTTTCCAAAATAGAAGCAGGCAAGTTCGAGCTTGAAGTTATTAGATTTAACTTAGTATCTTCGGTTGAAGCTCAAGCGGATCTTCTGGGAGCAAAAGCACGAGAGAAAGATATCTCTTTGCTTACCTATATCGATCCTCATCTTCCTTCTTATGTCCTTGGTGATCCAGGGCGCATTGGTCAAATTTTACTGAATTTTATTGGAAATGCGATCAAGTTTACCAAAAGTGGAAATATAATCGTACGTGTGGTCGCCGAAACTACTCAGAGCCAAGATATTCAAAAACCACAAATTGTCTTTAGTGTTCAAGATACGGGAATTGGCATCTCAGAAGAAGCAAAGAAAAGGCTCTTTTTGCCTTTCAGTCAAGCAGATAGCTCCACCGCTCGAAAGTTTGGCGGCACTGGCCTTGGTCTTTCTATATCAAAGCACCTTATTCAGCTAATGGGAGGCGAATTTGGTGTTGAAAGCACTGAAGGAAAGGGTTCGACGTTTTGGTTTCGGCTCACTCTTCCCCTGGCTGAGGGCGAGCAGATGGAAAATCATAAAAAAAGTAACTTTATTCTTGAAAACGGTATTTCTCCAAAAATACTTATTGTCGACGATGACCCGCCTTCTGGAGAAATTATTAAATCTTATCTCACAACCTGGCAAATGCAGCCTTATGTAAGCTATGACGGACAAAGCGCTCTTGATCTACTCACTGTGCAAGCTCAAAATGGTCAGCAATTTGATTTAATAATCATCGATAGGCGTATGCCAGGCATGGATGGATTTACTTTGGCCGAAAAAATCCGTGAAAATCCGATGGTTAAAAATATTCCGATGATTTTAGTATCTGCCTTTGAACGAGCTGGTCAGAAAAAGGAAGCGCTCAGCCGAGGCTTTTTTTCCTCCTTAGCCAAACCCTTAAAACAGTCTGAATTGTACAACACCGTGCTGGATGCGCTCAGAGGGCGTCCCGGACATGACAATGATTTGCAAATCGAAGGTCATGTAAGTTCTGAACGTAAAAAACGAAGCGAACGTATTTTAGTTGCAGAAGATTTTACCTTCAATCAAATGCTCATTCTAAAATACCTAGAAATCCTGGGATTTTCAGCTCAAATAGTCACAAATGGTAGCGAAGTACTGGACGCCATGGCTAAAACCCATTTTGATCTTATTTTAATGGATTGCCAGATGCCAGTGATGGATGGCTATGAAGCCACTGAGCGCATTCGTGCTCTGGAAAAGGGTGGCAATCACCGCACTCCAATTATCGCGCTTACCGCCAATGCAATGAAAGAAGATGAGCAAAAGTGCCGAGACATAGGAATGGATGATTTTCTATCCAAACCTTTACGACGAGAAAAATTGCAAGAAATGCTCAACCGTTGGTTGCCCATGAAAGCTTAAAACTGAAAGCATAATGCGAGAGCCTATTGAGGGTCAATGATTCGATATTTGAGCAATTAAGCTAAACTATTTTTTCGCCGGACGTCCGCAGCGCACGGAGTAAGCGAGGATGCAGCTGTCCAAGAAAATGTAGTTTGCCAACAATTGCACATCATTTCATCCTCAAATCGGTCTCGACTTTGGCCGATTTTATTGAGCTTTAATTTTTGATTGGGGCCAGGCAATGTTCAATGCACTTTTGAGCACGCTATCTACGGCTTTGGATAGTTTTTATCTTCATGAAAAATTCGCATTTCGCGGTACCCGTGGATGGGAATTTCAACGACATTCTAATTCGAGCCCACCTACCCACGGCGAATTTTTCGGTAAGCTTAAGTGCGCGTTTTCAGCCTGCGATAATGTGCACCAAAAGTGCATTGAGCCTTGCCTGGCAAACAGCAATTTTATTCTGCGTGTAATTGATGCGATTTAAATCGCTCTCGGTTCGCATTAAAATCGGCCAAAGTCGAGCTTGTCAAGCAACTGTCGCTTTTTCTCGCAGTGCACATAATGCAGAAATGCTAATAAGAGCCCCTGCTAATGCTACAGAAGCAATGGTGCGCGCATTTTGAATAAAGGGCCAAAGGCTGAGCAATGCCGCCAAAGCATAGAGTATGCTTTTTTTACCTTTTTTGAAGAATAATAAATAAAGCTCGCTCATGATGATAGTCGCAGCTGGTATGGCAAAAACTTTGACTTGGCTCACTAAAGCGTTAAGGTCGCTAAACAAAGGCCAGGCAATCGATACTAGTACAAGTATACTTCCGATAGCTACAACGAGCACCGCACCAGCCGCTGCATCTTTGGCGATTTTGGCCACCGGATTAAAACCTGGCGAACATACATTTACCACTGCTTCTAGGGCAGTATTAATGAGCTCAGCTGACAGAACAAGGGAAACGCATACAAAAAGTGCAAGCTCACTGGCTGGCTCAAGAGAAAAAGCCATCATAAAAAGCGCCACTAAGAGCCCACAAAATATATGTATTTTCATGTTTCGCTGGGTCTGAATAGTATTAACTATGCCTGAGCAAGCAAAAACAAAAGCATTGCTCAAAGTGGAAGGCAATCGGACTTGGACAGCATCCAGCTGACCCGTATTTTCAATGGTTGAGCCTTCGTTACTTGGCATGACGCGGTCCTTGTTTGGACATTTGTAAAATAATCTTTGCTTGCTCATCGGTGAGCGGACACACGCTCAAACGCCCCTGCCTCACGAGGAGCATGTTGACCAATTGAGGGTGCGCCTTGATTTGCGCCAAGGTTACTGGATGTGCAAGCTTCTCATCTGCCTTCACCTCTACCGCAACCCATTTTCCTTCGGTGGCAGTTAAATCCGGATAAGCTGTGCGGGTAACCTCAGCAGTACCAACTATTTCTTTTGGTCCTACCGAATGATAGACAAAACACACATCACCCTTACTCATAGACGACAAATTGTTTCTCGCCTGAAAATTGCGCACGCCATCCCACGAAGTTTTCTTATCTTTGCAGAGCTGCTCAAAAGAATAGGTAGAAGGTTCTGTTTTGATTATCCAGTAAGCCACGAATTAATCTCCTTGCCGATTGATTAATGATATCACGGAGAAACTACTTATGAAAGCCGCTTCAGCTGACAATCGCCCCAGGCGATCTCCTTTTGCCGATTTAGATCCGATGGCACCACGCCATTTTACTCTAGCTCATCACAGACTTCCACAGGAAGATACTTTTGCGCAAGTAGGCGGCCATACAGGGTCTTTTCAACCCTGCGACAATGGACACGCTCTGATTAAAAATAGCTCCCTCACCGAGTACCAGTTCTACGAAAAGGTTTTTAAGGACCGGTTGCCAATTTGCCAATTTATGCCTAAATATTACGGAGCGCTCAGGTCTCGTTCCGCAGATAACTTTCAAATCAAGATTGAAAATTTGAGCCAAGGCATGACCGCACCTGGCATTATGGATGTCAAGATCGGATGCCGCAGCTTTTCTTATGGGCAGCTACGAAAGCAAGGGGTGAAGCGTGGTCGAGCTTGTTACAAATCTCTTCGCATGTTCATTTCCGATAAATTGTCTTCTTCTCGAGATTTAGGTTTTCGCATCGTCTCGCATAATAAGGGAGTTAAGAGTAGTGCGCAGTATGGATTGATGGACCCTGCGATTTCCATCAAACAGTTTAGTCCTTTGCTGTTAAGCACAAAAAAGCTTATCATTAATGAGCTTTGCAAATTACTGGAATTTGTTGAATCTCCTTATTTTAATCGATATAGCCTCATTGGAACAAGCGTCTTGATTTGTTTTGATGAGCACTCAGCTGTTCCGGTTGCCCGTGTGAAACTCATAGATTTTGCTCACGCCAACAGCGATGGCATTAACGATGATAAAAGGATTAAAAACATCAAGAATTTTCGCTACGGCGTGCGGCGTTTAATTCGCTTATTGAACACAAGCTTTGAAATAAGCTAAAACAATCATGCTCTTTGGAATAGTATATGAGGCGCCATTTTACGGTGACAGTTTTTATTGGGTTAGCAATTTCTCTTGGCTATATGTCCACGGATATCTATCTGCCCAGTATGCCGGCGATGGCTCACTATTTTAGCCAAAGCCAAGATTTAATTCAACTTTCGATTCCTCCCCATTTCCTTGGAAGCGCCATCGCGGGACTTATTGGCGGCTCACTTTCAGATAGAGTTGGCCGCAAGAAAATTTTGCTTTGGGGTCTTACAGCTTTGGGTCTGGCAAGTTTGGCCGCGGCATTTTCCCCCACCATTTATTTTTTGATGCTCTGTCGCCTGCTTCAAGGCGTGGGTGTGGGAATGGTCACTGTAGCGGGAATTACTGCAGTACATGAACTTTACCCTGCTGAGCACAGCACCCACGCGCTCGCCGGTCTTGGCATGTCCTTTGCCATTGCACCCGCTGTAGCACCTATACTTGGTGGCTACATTGAACTTGCCCTTGGCTGGCAAGCAAACTTTCTAGTCGTAGCTATACTTAGTTTTTGTGCCTATTGGGGCATCGCGCAATTCTTAAAGGACACCCCAACAAGTCAAAGTAGTGGCCTTTCTTCTTTTAAAAAAAGTTTCGCCACCTATTGGGCTATGATGAAAAGCCGCGCCTATCTGCGCTATTCGTTAATTACCCCTGGGCTTTACGCTGGCGAAATTTGTTTTTTAACGGTCCTGCCCATTCATTTTATTAGCATTTTGCATGTGCCAGTAGAATTTTTTGGTTATTACATTGCCTTCACTGTCAGCTGCTATTTCTTTGCTTCACTGATGACCCCTCACCTCACCAAATTACTGGGGGCCGACAAACTCATAAAAATGGCACTCACGCTGGCCATGATAGGAGCATTTTTGCAAGTGTTGGCAGTATGGGTGCTTCCTGGCCGTCCGCTCATTATTATGAGCTTGCTTTGCCTGAACGAAATAGCCGATGCCTTCGCTTTTGGCCCTTCAATAACCCGACTGCTCGAAGAGTTCCCCAGCGCCAAAGGTGCAGCGACCGCCCTGCGCAATACTTTAATTTCACTCGCAGCTGCTTGTGGAGGATTTGCCGGCGGTATTTTTGATGATAGCAGCACTTTGCCAATGGGCATTTTTATGCTGGCAATTCCCTTATTAGTATATTTGGTTGCTTTTGGGCTGCCTTTTGCAAGCAGGATTTCTCTGCGGCGCTTAGTAACTTAATGGATACCCCTGAAGATAAGGATTATGTATTAATCGGTGTGGAGTCTCACGGACTAAGCTTAAACGAAAATTCTGATTGGGATGGCTTACAAAGAGCAATCGAGAAATTCGCTGAAGAAATTTCCGGCTCCTAAAACGAGACAATTTTATCAATGCAAAACATAGCTTGCGACTTAATAACACATATGACACCTTTAATTATATACTTTAATTAGACACCATTTTCCATGCCTTTGACTGCAAAGGCTATTAATGTATACAGAATTACTATTCAATTAATTTATTATTGGCGGTATTATTTATGAAGAGATTATACGCTGTTATGATCATGCTCTGCGCATCCAATGCGGTATTGGCTGTGGGAACAACAATGTCAGGCGTCAAAAGGCCTGGGCAATCTCGCGAGGCACTTTCAAATCGCTCGGTCCGTTTGGCCGTTGGCACCACTGCTCCATCACAAAGTTCAGTTTTAAGTGTACAGTTTGTTCCTGAGACCATTCAAGATCCAGCAGAAACAAACGCCATTATCACGGTGCAGGCGGACGCTGGAGCTGACCTACCTCTCACAGGCGCGGCAGCAGCAGCCTCATCGCAGGTCGAAATACAGGCTTTCTTACAGAAAATTGGCGAACAGCTGAAACAAAATGTTCGCTTAAATATTACCGACGGCAGAAAGTTATTTAACCTATGCCAAAGCCTAGATCAAAAAGAGCCCTTAGGCGCTCAAGCGGCCCTTTATTTTGCCATGCGCCAAATAGAAGAGCACCCACATCGCCCGAGAGATATAAACGAGCGAGCTCTCAAAGGAGCGGCTACTTTTTTACGCGCCATCGATGTGGGAAATCCCGAGCTCTATGTACAAAGCTTGCCCCTGCTCTTGCAAATCTACGTATTTGATAAAGAAGCTCTGGTAACTGAGGAAGACATGCCCGATTTCGACCACTCTCAAGAAATAGTCGAAAGATTGTTCTACTTACAAGCAGACTTTCCAATTCCCTCGCCAATTGGTGTGCACGCAACTTTGGCCATCGCCAAATATTTCTCTTCCTTCTTTGCTCAGATCCCTGAACATGCCAAACAAAATTATTCAGCCGATCCAAAAAGGCGTTTCGCTGAAGACCTTATGCTTATTCGAAATAGTGATATAGTTGACAATTTCAGCAAGGCACAGGCAAAATTACTCCTCAATAGCCTCGCCTGCCTTAACGGCAATATTCAGGAAATTTTTCCAGAACTTATGAGTCTAACAACTCTAGATGATTTACTGAAAACGGCTCACCAATTCACCTTTACAAGCAAAATAGTTACAGACTTAGGAGTTGCTGCGGGAGAAATGCTTTTTAGGCTGAAGAGACAGGACCTACCAGAACAATTGTTTAATGATTTACGCCGAAAAACAATTGAAAACTTGGAAAATCTCAAAACCGCAAATCTGGATAATCCTGATCGCCTTGCTGAAATTGGTTATGTATTGATGGACATCTACCTTTACTCCAAAGATTTTGGATGCGCCGCTTTTGTGTCGAAGCATTAGTACGCTGTCATTAAGTTAAGATTTTGTCTTGCATCTTCCTTTTTAAGGGGGAAATATTAGACGGAATTCTTAACTTTATGCTATTGAGGCAGGAAGGTGAAATCATATGGCAGACGAAAGCGAACGATCTCAAGACTTTCTTAGACAGTGGGCAGAGTATTTAAAAGAGTATGAAACTTCAACAGTGCTCAAACATTTGTTGCTCAGGCCATTCTTTGAAGAAGAGGCATTCATTGGTCCAATCTTGGATGTTGGATGCGGAACAGGATATTTTTCCGAACTGTTGTCATCTCGAAATTTTGAAGTTACTGGCATAGATGCTCACCAAAAGGGCTTTCCCAAAACAGCATATAAAGCAAAATACCTGAAAATGAATGCCTCACACCTGTTCTTTCCCGACGCTTCGTTTGAGACCGTTTTGCTTATAAATGTTCTTCCTGTTTTCAAAACTCAAGATGAACGTACTCAAGCACTCAAAGAAATTCGCAGGGTAAAAAAAGCCGAGGGTTTATTATACCTGATTTGCATGGCTGAAGAGCTTTACGATGATCCTATTAATCATCACGTATTGAGCAGCAGGCCGGTTGGAGAGCTCGTCGAGCTTGACTTCAAGAAAACGGATGGGAGTCGCTTAAAAATTATGGATAATGTCATGCGAAAAACAGATATTGAACTCTGCCTTGCTCTTGCCGAC
>Ga0206887_10197_pt1 | contig 13667 bp, 13 predicted proteins | sample Alteio_BWOrgHeat_89_FD_153248 | JGI IMG/M metagenome (GOLD analysis project Ga0206887, IMG submission 153248) | Enriched cells from forest soil in Barre Woods Harvard Forest LTER site, Petersham, Massachusetts, United States - Alteio_BWOrgHeat_Nextera3 ...
CGGTCAGCCGGGAGAATATCCAGCTGAGCGTGAACCGCAAGCAGGGAACGGTCACTGACCTTGTTCCGCTTCGCGGCGAGCGAGATGGGCTGGAACTGGTAGTGCTGGTCGATGATTCGGCTCGCTCGGGACTGAGCCTGCAGCTGAAATCGATGCGGAACTTCATCAATCACCTGCCGGCGAACACCCAGGTCGGCGTTGCCTACATGCAGAACGGGCAGGCCCGGTTTGTGCAGAATCTGACGCCCGATCACGCGCTGGCGGCGAAGGCGTTGCGCATCACCCAGGGCGTTCCGGGCGGAAACGCGAGCCCGTATTTCTGCCTGTCGGACCTGGCCAAACGCTGGCCGTCGTCGAACCCTGACAACCGGCGCGAAGTGCTGATGATTACCGATGGCGTGGACCGCTATTCGGGCCGCCGCTTCGACCCAGAGAATCCTTATGTGCAGGCTGCTGTGCAGGACTCGCAGAAGGCCGGGCTGATCGTCTACTCGATCTACTACCGGGATGCAGGCGGCTTTGATCGCGGCGACTTTGCGGCCTTTGGCGGCCAGAACTACCTTGACCAGGTCACCAAGGCCACCGGCGGCAAGGCGTTCTACATCGGAACCGGCAATCCGGTTTCGTTCGATCCGTTCCTCGATGAGCTGCATACGCGGCTGATGAACCAGTACGAGCTTGGCTTCCTGGCGCAGCCGGGGCACAAGCCCGAGGTACAGCAGCTGAAGGTGAAGACCAACCTGCCGGCCACGCAGATCTCCGCGCCGGAAGGCGTCTTTGTGGGTGGACAGGAACGGGGCTCGTTGCGGTAAGTCTAAAAACATCAGGCCTGTGTATGAAAAAAGGGAAGGCAACTCAGCCTTCCCTTTTTCGTTGCCGGTGAGTTCCTTCGAGGGCAGCTGTTGCGCTACGCAGCAGTCGGGGAGCCGAACCAGGTGGTCAGCGCGTCAGCCAGCCCCGTGCGGGTCTGGTCACCCACCCAGGCCACATATCCGTCGGGCCGAACCAGCACGGCGGTGGGAGTCGGGACTGCGCCGATCGCCGGAAGCTCCCACGTTCCCGGGTATTGGGCGTCGATCAACTGAACCCGATCGGCCCACGGGGCGATGTCGAAGCTGCCGGGCTCACCAAGATTGAGGAGTACCGGCCGGGCGCCGTGCAGCAAGGTGAAGACGCGCAGTGGGCCGTTGGCGGTGACCAGATCGAGATCGGGCATGCGGCGTCCGAGCAGAGGGTGCCCCTCGCCGAGGTGGTAGTGAATGCCCAGACCGGACATCTCGGCGGCGAGCCGTCTGCGAGGCTCGTCCAACTTGATCTGTTCAGAGACGACCTCACATGCGGCCTTGGAGCGATCGTCCGGGCGGAGCAGGGCGACCTGAGCCAGCGTGGTCCGCAGGACCCGGGCAGCGACCGGGTGGCGCTCGGCCTGATAGCTGACCAACAGGCTGTCGGGGGACGTCCCCTTGACCACCTGGGCCAGCTTCCATCCCAGGTTCACAGCGTCCTGGACGCCGAGGTTGAGACCCTGTCCGCCCACCGGGTAATGCACGTGCGCGGCGTCGCCCGCCAGCAGGACGCGCCGGTCGCGATAGGCGGACGCCTGACGCGCCATGTCGGTGAACCGGGAGATCCAAACAGGACTGTGGACCCCGTAGTCTGTCCCATACACGGTGATGAGCGCCTCGCTCAGATCACGAAGGGTAGGTTCGCCGGCCTGTTCGATCTGCCGTTCGGTGACCAGGACCCGCACCAGGCTGCTGTCGTCAAGCTTGGTCAGGTAATGCGGACCGACCTCGTCCTGGTGCATTCCCCACTTCGGTTCGCCGGCAAACTCGACCTCTGCGATCAGGTGGCTGATGGTTGGATCCCAACCGGGGAATGCGATGCCGGCTGCTTTTCGTACCGCGCTGCGTCCGCCGTCGCACCCGACGAGATATTGGGCGCGCAGCGACTGGTTGTCGGAGATCTCGATGTTGACGCCGGTTTCATCCTGCGCAAAGCCGGTCACCTCGCGCCCGCGATAGATGGTGATGGCCAACTCTTCGACCCAGCCGGCCAGGATGCGTTCGAAGTGCTTCTGCCACAGGGCGAGCCCGTAGTTGTGCCGGGTGGGAAAATCGCTAATGTCCAGAGGAACGTGGACGAAGCGCGCGACCTGCATGGCCTGGCCCTCGGCGAGGAAGCGACCGGCGATCCCGCGCTGATCGAGAACCTCGATGGTGCGGGCATGCAGACCGCCCGCACGCGAGCCGACAACCTCCGGGCTCACGCGCCGCTCGACGATAGCGACGTCCACCCCTGCCAGCGTCAACTCGGCCGCCAACATCATTCCCGTCGGACCCCCTCCGGCAATCAGCACCGCATGCTCCATCATCGCCACCCCCCATCCGGCATCACGCCGGTCGCGACCTGCGAATCCCATTGCTCGACTGCTCCACTTAGCGCGCGCACCCGCGGTGCGAGTCCCACCCTTGGTCCTAGGTCTCCGTGCGGCCCATGCATCGCCGACAACAGACGCATCCTGCTCCTCCCAGCCCTGAAGATTCTGGCTTCGGCCATCGGGTTTTTGGCCGACTCGTGCGACTCTACGACACACCTCGGGGCTCGCCGCAAGCCCCCGGGTGCGCGATATACTGAGAGTGGAAGGAAGGAAGGTACTCCCTTCCGATATCCCTTTTTCCAGCGGACCAGCCTGGTAGCAAAGAGGCTGTTGTGGCGCGCACAGGGGCACAAGGTCCCGACGGATTTTCCCGCCCTCCGATTACAGCCGCCGACGAGAAGTTCTCCACCCTCTCCAGCGAAACCAGCTCAAAGATTGTCGAGCGCGTCCTCATTCGCGTGGCGGTGCGCTCCGAGTCGTTGATCCGACCAGTTCGCGGGGAGAAGCCTGACCGCTGGTCGAAGAAGCGCTTGCATGTGAGCCTGCTACGAGCCAGCCGGTGAGTGGATGACGGAGCAGAGGTGGCGCGGTGACGAGCGCCGCAAATCACCAGACGCTGCTGCGATCAGCCGCAAGCTGACGCAGCCTGGCAATGCTGCTGACGCGCTTCCCCTAGAGAACGGAATGGATGACTAGCGCGGGACGAGGACTTTGTTGGCGGGAAGGCTGGCGATATCGTCGGACTCGGTACCGTCGCTGAGGCCGCCGTAGCGGCGTTCGCGGCGCTGGTAGTCGGCGATGGCTTCGAGCATGTGGATGCCGCGGAAGTCGGGCCAGAGGCGGTCGGTGACGAAGATCTCGGAGTAGGCGATCTGCCAGAGCAGGAAGTTGGAGATTCGCATCTCGCCCGAGGTGCGAATAATGAGATCGGGGTCGGGCATGTGCGCGGTATAGAGATGGCGCTGGATGTCCTGCTCGGTAATCTGGTCGAGGGTCAGCTTGCGTTCGGCAACCTCGGAGCAGATAGCGCGAACCGCGTCGGCCAACTCGGTGCGCGCGCCGTAGTTGAGGGCCAGTGTGAGCACGGTGCCGGTGTTGGCGGCGGTGGCTTCGGCGGCCCACTGCATCTTATCGCGGACTTCGCTGGGCAGTTCGCTGGTGCGGCCGATGTACTGGATGCGGACGTTGTTGTCGTTCATGCGCTGCACATTGTTGATGAGGTAAGTGCGCAGCAGGAGCATGAGGAAGTTCACTTCGGTCTTAGGCCGGCGAAGGTTATTTTCCAGTGAAAAAGCGTAGAGCGTGAGCCAGGGAAGATCGATGCGGGAGGCGGTTTCGACCACGTACTGCACGGACTCGGCGCCCTGCTGATGACCGAGGAAGCGCTTGAGGCTGCGCTTGCCCGCCCAGCGGCCGTTGCCGTCCATGATGATGGCGACGTGCTTGGGAATGCGGGCGGGATCGAGGGTGCGGTAGATGGACTGCTCGTCGGCAGACAGCTCGTGCGCGCGGCTTGGCAATGGGGATGGCAAGCGGAGGCCTCTACACTCCGACCGTAGCACATGGCACACCGCGCCGCAATGCAACGCAGGCGGCAGCAGGCGCGGCGTAGCGGCAAGTTACGCCGGCGTCATCCGTGAGACAAAACTGCAGGCTACGCGGTGCGTCGGCGCCCGGTAGCGAGGTCGCGAACCTGGTTGAGAAAGACGGAACGCTGGAAGGCGTCCAGTTGCGCGACATAGGGCGCGATCTCTGCCAGGAAAGGATCGCCCAGTACAGTCAGAGCCTCCTCGGAGCGGCGGCTGCGCGCATCGCGGACCAGGTCGCAGATATCGATTTCAAGAGCGGCGGCCAGGCGCGAAAGCGACGAGAGAGTGGGCATCGCTTTGCCGTTTTCGATCTTGGAGATGTAGGTGCGCGGAACCTGCATGCGGCCGGCGAGTTGGCGCTGGCTCAAGCCACGTTCGCGGCGCGCATCACGGACGGCGCGCGCGACTTGCAGGCCTTCCTCGGCGGCAGGCTGCTCCGAAGCGACTACCAGCTGCGGCACCTGCGGTTCGGGCTCTTCCACTTCCAAAGGTTTCCGGCATCGCCGGCATTGTGAGTTCGCAGTACGAAACTGCACCAGATTGCAGTGTTCGCAACGTAGTACCTCGCGAACCTCGACGGTAGCTAAGGTAGTTGCCATAAGTTGTACGGAGCACCAGAGCGGGCGATCCGTGACCGGTGGGCATTGTATGCGTAAAACCCGGCCAACACTTGACTACCTTGCCGTCGCAGTACCTCACTTGTCAAGTGAAAAAGGAGAGTCAGCCGGAAGAATCCCATAGAAAACCAGAAGAAACCCGAAAAAGACCGGAGAGTTTTTTCGCTGCTGGCCGGTCGCGCTGAGGAGGTCACCTTTGGTTTGCGTGCGAAACCTCTGCGCGAGAAAGATGCGCATCCTACTGGTACGGCATTCACTCGTTCATTGAGAAGGAAGGGCTTCGCGATTCTTTGGATCGACGTATGAGTGTCCGGAAAGACGTGCTCTGTCGTGGGGTCGCGCGGCAGGGCCGGTTCAAGGAGGTTGCTCGGTGATCCGCTATCGTTTTCTGCTCCTGCTCACAACCATGTGGCTTCTCCCCTGCATTTCGCATGCGCAGACCGGCGTCTACGGCGCGTTTACCGGCGCTGGACTGGGCGTCGGCAGCAACGTGTACGGCGGCACGGTCGGACTCTACTCCGACGTGTTTCACGCGGTGGTGGTGAGCGCGGGCTTCGATGTGCGCGGCGAGTTCCTGACCCGAAACGGGCAGAGCTTCGATGGCGGACTGGCGGGTGTGCGGATCGCGGTGCATCCGCAGGTACTGCCGCTGAAGCCGTACATCGAAGGACTAGGCGGCATTGCGCGCTCCGACACCGGCGTGGGCACTTCGACCGATCCGCAGTACCGGATACTGGGCGGCGTGGACTGGACGATTCTGCCGCGGACCGACTGGCGGGTGGTCGAAGTGAGCGGCGGAAGCACGACGGGCAACGTCAATCCCATGGTCTTCAGCACCGGCATCGTGTTGCGCCTGCCCTGATTTTGAAGTGGACGGCGACGCCGTTTACGCTAGGGCAAGAGGGCACGATCACGATGGGAGACTACTCGCGCGCCGCGGCGTGGGCGCTGTTGAACGAATACACCAAGTCGCAAAGCCTGCTGAAGCACGCTCTGGCGGTCGAGGCCTGCGTGCTGGCTTATGGAGAGCACCGGGCGGATTCGCTCGAACTGAGCGACGGCGAGCGCCACAGGTTTCTGGAGACGTATTCCACCACGGCGCTGTTACATGACTTCGACTACGAGCAGTTCCCATCCCTGAACGATCATCCTTTTGAGGGCAACAAGATTCTGACTGCCCAGGGGTGGCCGGAGGAGGTGCGGACGGCGATCCTCGGCCACGCGGAGTATTCGGGCGTGCCGCGGGTGACGAACTTGGACAAGACGCTGTTTGCCTGCGATGAACTGGCGGGCTTTTTGACGGCGTGTTCGCTGGTCAAGCCGACCAAGTCGATCCTCGACGTGGAGGTGGCCGGTGTGCGCAAGAAGATGAAGGACAAGGCGTTCGCCAAAGGCGTGCATCGGGAGGACATTGTGAAGGGCGCGGCGGAGCTGGGCGTGGAGCTCGACGCGCATATCCTGTTCTGCATTGAGGCGATGCGGGCCAAGGCGGCGGAGCTGGGGCTGGAGCGCAGCTAGAGACGGATTCCAGCGAGGCCGTAAGTACAACGCGAATGGCTTAGCTGCCTGCTAGCGGTGGAAGGCGAAGACGAAGTAGAGGGCGGCGAGTCCAACCGAGAGGGCGACCAGCAGTTCGGTGCGCAGCTTTTCCGGCGGATCGCAGGTGGTGCGCTCCGGATGGCGCGGATCGTAGCGAAGGGCGAGCGGGCTGCCGGCGTCGTAGCACTGCTGGGAGCGGAAGCAGCCGGAGTACATCTGGTCTTTGACCCAGTAGACGAAGCGAACCGAGTAGAGATGCACCGGGTTCTCAGACTGATCCCAGATGCCGGAGAGCGCGTGGCACTCGGCGACGGTGGCGGTGGTCTCAGGCCACTGGTCGCTCTGGGGCTGGCGAAGAAACCCGCGAAACGCAAGGTCCATGGATTCAAGTATGCCACCCGGCGGCGGTTTGAGCTCGTGAATTCGCGGAGGGCTTGAAGCAGGGCCGCAATGCTATGATGGCGAGTTTGTTATGACCACTCCCGACGACGCACAGAACACCGCCGAAAGCCAGCCGCAGACGGACCTGCAACCAGCAAAACTGAACAACACGCTGCATTCCCGCTTTGATGGCGGCAGCCCACGCGCGCGCAAACAGGCGGCTGGGATGCTGGCGCTGGTGGGCGCGATCCGCGAACAGGAGAACGAGATTCGCCAGGGCGGGGGCGCGAAGGCGATCGAATCGCAGCACGGGAAGAAGCGGCTGACGGCGCGGGAACGGCTGGCGCTGCTGCTCGATCCGGAAACCGAGTTTCTCGAGCTGGGGATGTTTGCGGCGTTCGGCATGTACGAGGAGTGGGGCGGCGCGCCCTCGGCTGGAGTGGTGACCGGGCTGGGACGGGTGGCGGGACGACTGGTGATGATCGTGGCCAACGATGCCACGGTGAAGGCCGGCGCGTTCTTCCCCATGACGGCGAAGAAGGTGCTGCGGGCGCAGACCATCGCCATGGAGAACCGGATTCCGACGCTCTACCTGGTGGACTCGGCGGGGGTGTTTCTGCCGCTGCAGGAGGACGTGTTTCCGGATCAGGATGATTTCGGGCGCATCTTCCGCAACAACGCGGTGATGAGCGCGAAGGGGATTCCGCAGATCACGGCCATCATGGGAATGTGCGTGGCGGGCGGGGCGTATCTGCCGGTGATGACCGACCACGTGCTGATGACCGAGGGCAGCGGGCTGTTTTTGGCCGGGCCGGCGCTGGTGCAGGCGGCGATCGGGCAGAAATATTCGGCCGAGGAGCTGGGTGGAGCGACCATGCACGCCGAGATTTCGGGCACGGTGGACTTCAAGGAGCCGAACGATCATCTGTGCCTGGCGCGGCTTCGTTCCCTGGTGGGCAAGCTCGGGCACGGGCCCCGGGCGCCGTTTGATCGCGGCGCCTTTGACGCCGAGAAGGACGCGCCGAAGTATGCGGCTGAGGATTTATACGGTTTGCTCGATGCGGATCCGGCGAAGGGCACGGGCAGCTACGACATGCACGAGGTGATTGCGCGGCTGGTGGACCGCAGCGAGTTCGACGAGTACAAGCCGGACTACGGTCGGACGGTGATCTGCGGGTATGCGCGGATCGGAGGCTATGCGGTGGGCGTGGTCGCGAACCAGAAGCAGCACCAGCCGCAGACCTCGCACACCGGCGAGAAGCGGGTGGAGTTTGGCGGGGTGATCTACGCCGAGAGCGCGGAGAAGGCGGCGCGCTTCATCATGGATTGCAACCAGAACCTGGTGCCGCTGATCTTCATGCACGACGTGAACGGCTTCATGGTGGGGCGCGATGCGGAGTGGAGCGGAATTATTCGCGCGGGCGCGAAGATGGTGACGGCGGTGGCCAACTCGACGGTTCCGAAGATCACGGTGATCGTGGGCGGATCGTTTGGCGCGGGACACTACGCGATGTGCGGGAAGGCCTATGATCCGCGCTTCGTTTTTGCATGGCCGACGGCGCGCTACGCGGTGATGAGCGGCGGATCGGCCGCATTGACGCTGGTCGAGATCAAGGTGAAGCAGCTGGAGCGCGGCGGCAAGAAGCTGAGCGATGAGGAGAAGAAGGAGCTGCTGCGGAGCATCCAGGCAACCTATGAAGAACAGACCGACTGCCGGTATGCGGCGGCGCGGCTGTGGGTGGACGCGATTGTCGATCCGGCGAAGACGCGCGAGGCGCTGCTGACGGCGCTCGAGGCCGCGGCGCTCAATCCCGAGGTGGCGAAGTTCAATGTGGGGATTCTGCAGACGTAGGGCGAATCTTGTTCGCGGCTGTATGCCATATGCTTGAACGATGAGTAGAACTGGGTCCACGCTGCCGGAGCGGGAACGGAAACCGCGCACGGCGAAGAAAAAGAACAAGGCAAGGTCGGGATTTGCGCGGTGGTGGCCGGTGCTGGCGGGCATCCTGCTGACGCCGGTGGCCCTGCGGGCGGCGGCGGTGCTGGCGCTCGAGGGCCCTGATTCGCTGCGAATGCTGTATCCGTTTGTCGCGCTGTTGAAGCTGAGGGCGCTGGGGCTGCCCGAGACGCTGGCCGAGAATCTGTCGCAGTTGATGATGTACCTGCAATTCCCGATGTATGGACTGTTCATGTCGCTCATGCTGCGCTTCTCCAATGTCATTCCCGCCCTGCTGCAAACCGTCGCCCTGCACGTGTTGACTGTGGCGTTTCTGATCGGCATCGCCCACATGTAGGCCGCCGCTGGGCAAAATCTGCGCAAGTGCCGTATCTTGGTCTGCGACATAGCGGGAATTTTTTTGCTTTTGAGGGGATGGGGACGCGGTCCTGAGGCGTTTCCGACATCGAAGGAATTGGCGCACAACCACCGCGCCAGGATTTGTAGAGAAGCAGGAGAGTTGCTGGAGTGAGCAATCGTGTGAAGCTGGTCGAGTGCCCGCGTGACGCGTGGCAGGGCCTGAGCAAGTCGATCCCGATCGACGTGAAGGTGGATTACCTGCGAATGCTGATCGGCGCAGGATTCGAGCATATCGACGCTGTGTCGTTCGTCTCGCCGGCCGCGGTGCCGCAGATGGCCGACTCGGAGCAGGTGCTGAATTTTCTCGACGCGCCGGAAGAGGTGGAGATTATCGGCATCGTGGTGAACGAGAAGGGGGCGCAGCGCGCCATCGCCAGCGGCGGAGTGCAGACGCTGGGGTTTCCCTACTCCATCTCGCCCGAGTTTCTGAAGCGCAACCAGAAGCAGACCCCGGAAGAGGCGCTGGACGCACTGGAGGCGGCAGGACAGGCGGCGTTCAAGGCGGGGCTGGGGCTGGTGGCGTACGTGTCGATGGCGTTCGGCAATCCGTACGGCGATCCGTGGGACGCCGATGAGTTGCTGGCGGCCTGCGACCTGCTGGCCGAGTCCGGGGTGAAGGAAATTTCGCTCGCCGACACGGTGGGGCTGGCGACGCCGGAGCAGGTAGAGATCCTGGTGGGCCAGGTGATGGCAGCGCAGGCGGGAATCGAGATTGGCGTGCACCTGCATGCGCGGCCCGACCAGGTTGCCGCCAAGGTAGCAGCGGCGTATCGTGCGGGGTGCCGGCGATTCGATATGGCGATGGGCGGGCTGGGCGGATGCCCCTTCGCGCAGGATGCGCTGGTGGGAAACATAGCGACCGAGCTGGCCGTGGAAGAGCTGCGGCGGCTGGGTGCGGAGCTGCCGGCGCTCGAACCGCTGGACGGCCTGGCGGCGGCTAACGCGGCCATCGCGGAGAAGTTTGGGGCGGCGGTGCAGTAGGCGGTTTCGCCGCTCATGGGGCGATGCGAAAGGGCGCGCAGGAATGATCGATGGGTGAATACGAGACACTGCTGATTCGCGACGAAGGCAGGATCCGGATCCTTGAGATGAACCGTCCGGAGCGGCGGAATGCGCTGAATCCGGCCATGATGGTGGAGCTGCTGCAGGCGTTGGCCGCGGCGACGAAGGACGGTTGCACGGTGGTGATTGTGACCGGCCAGGGCGCGGCATTCTGCGCGGGTATGGATCTCGATCACCTGAAGTCGATGACCGACAAGACCATCGAAGAGCAGCGCGAGGATTCCGTGCTGGTGGCGCGGTTGCTGCGCAGGCTGTACGACTTTCCCATGCCGACCATCGCGGCGGTCAACGGTCCGGCGATCGCGGGCGGCACCGGGATCGCGACGGTCTGTGACTTCACGCTGGCGGTGCCGGCAGCGAAGTTCGGCTACACCGAGGTGCGAATCGGGTTCATTCCGGCGATTGTCGCATCGTTCCTTTCCCGGCAGGTGGGCGAGAAGCAGGCGCGCGACATGCTGCTGACAGGCCGAATCATCAGCGCGGAGGAGGCTCTTGGGCTCGGGCTAGTGAGGAAGATCGTGCCGGAGACGGAGCTGATGAACGAGGCGATGCAATTGGCACAGAGCTTGTCACAGAACAGCCCGTCGGCGATGCGCCTGACCAAGAAGCTGCTGAGTTCGCACGCCGAGGCGGAACTGGATGCCGAGATTGCCGAGGCCATCGACTACAACGTGAACGCGCGGCAGACCGCGGACTTCCGGGAAGGCGTTCGCTCGTTTCTCGAGAAGCGCAAGCCGGAGTGGCCTTCACTCAAGAGCGAGTGACGCCTCGTGGATGGCGGGTTCCAGCACCAGGGAAATGCCGAAGATCACTTCCTGACCCAGAGTGAAAAAACTAATAAGCGGCGGTGAAGCGCTGGCGAATGTGTTTGGGGTCTTCGACTTCATCGACCACAGCGATGGCGAAGTCTTCGGCCGAGATGCGGCTGTGGCCTTCGGCATCGGTGAGCAGTTGATCGCCGCCGACGCGGAATTTCGCGGTTCGTTCGCCGGGCGCGATCTCGGCAGCGGGGCTGATGTATGTCCAGTCGAGATCGGACTTGCGGATGGTGTCGAGGGCATCGCGATGAGCGAGGGCGATGGCCTTCCATTGATCGGGAAAGTCAGGCGCGTCGACCAGTTGCAGACCGGGCTTGAGGTAAAGGCTGCCGGCGCCGCCCACCACGATCAGGCGGCGCGCGCCGGATTCGCGGAGACCGGCCATGAGCGTATTGATAGCGCCGAGAAGCCGGGGAGCCGCCTCAGCATCGATGCCCGGGCCATAGGCGCTGATCACAACGTCGGCTCCGACTGTGGCCTGCGAGACGTCGCCGGGATGAAAGATGTCTCCCACGGCCACGGAGACGTTCGGCTGAGTCTGCCACTTGCTGGCGTCGCGGACGACGACGGTGACCGCATGGCCGCGGGCAAGCAGTTCTTTGAGGATGCGGCTGCCGATCATTCCGGTAGCGCCGAACAGCACGATGTGATTTGGTTTCTCGGCGGGCACGGGTCACGCTCCCTTTCGCATGTGAACTAAGAGATGAGGTTCGCGGCGGAAAGGTGCGCCGGAGCCGGAGCAACTTTGGCCGGAGCGAAGGGAGACGGCTTACGGCTTCTCTCCGTGGGGATCGTAGACGGCGACGCCGACCAGCGAATCGGCACAGCCATAGTAGAGAAACCATTTGTCGTGGAAGTAGACCAGGCCTTCGGTGAAGGTGGTGCCGGCAGCGTACTGGCCGCTCTTCTCGAAGGGCAACTCGGGGCGGAAGTAGGGTTCGTTGGTGCGCGAGAGCAGGCGGGTGGGATCGTCGAGGGAGAAGAGGGCCTGCCCGCCGGAGTAGGCGTTGGCGCCCAGGCTGGGATCGCCGTTCTTCTCGGCATTCTTGCCGTTGTACATCAGAAGGATGCCCTCCTTGGTAAGCAGTGGCGGAGGTCCCACCTCGGGAAACGCGCTGTCGAAGCGGCCGGGACGATTGTGAAGCAACACGGTGGTCTTGCCGGTGAGGTCTTCGACCGGAGTCCAATGCACCAGGTCAGAAGAGCGCGCAATGCGGATCTGGATTTCGCCCCAGTACATCCAGTAGTTGCCGTGAATCTTGGCCGCCACCAGGTGGTCGCCGTCGAGTTTGGTCACAATGCCCGAGGATTTGTAAGCGAGGCTGTCGTATTTACCGTGGGCCGCGCCCGCAAAGACCGGGCCGTGCTTGACCCAGGTGGTGAGGTCCTTGGAAGTGGCCAGGCCGATGGTGTAGGTCTTGCGATTCCATTGCGTGTAGGTGAGGACGTAAGTTCCGTCGTCGCTCTCAACAATGCGCGGGTCCTCGACTCCGCCCGGCCATTCGCGATCTTTCTGATCGTCTTCGGCAGGATAGAAGACCGGATCGGGTCGGCGAGTGAAGTGAATGCCGTCGTCGCTTTCGACAAGCCCCAGGCGCGAGGTGTGCATACCGATCTCCATCTTGCCGGAGTCGTCTTCCGCGCGGTAGAGGACGTAGACCTTGCCATTGCGCACGACGGCAGCGGGATTGAAGGTGTGCAGCGCCTCCCAGTGCACGGGAGCCTTGGTAATCGGATCTTCAAAGCTGGAGGCGGGGTTGGGGCGGATGACCGGCTCGGTAACCGGGCGAACGAAGGGGCCGAGGGTCCAATGATGCGCCGCCGATCCCCTGCCCGCCACGGCCAGGACACTTGCAGCGAGCACGACGAGTTGAACAACGCGTGCGGATTTGCGCGGAATCATGGCTTGCTCCTTGAGCGGTTAAGGCAGCGGGTTGTGGGCGCGGAGTTCGGCCACGATTTCTGCGGCGGCCGCGCGAGCCTGGTCGGCCTTGTCGGGGGAGAAGGAGATGGCCCCGACGCGCGCATGGCCTCCGCCGCCGTAGCGTTCGCAGACCGAGGCGAGGTTGATCATCTTTTCCGGATCGGCCTTGGTCCAGGGGTTGGAGCCGACGGCGACCTTGGTGCGGAAGCTGGATTTGGAGAGGCCGATGGAGTAGGTCGCCTGCGGAAAGAGAAAGTAAGGAATGAATTTATTGAAGCCTTCGAGCGGCTGCTCGGTGATATCGAAGAAGATGGTGCCGTCTTTGTACTCAGCGCGGTCACGAATGAGCTTGAGAGCCTCCTGGTGGCGCTGGAGAAGCGGGGGCAGCAGGCTGGCGACGAAGGGTTCGTTGAGCACTGCAGCTAACGGTTCGGAGCTCAGCAGCGGGATGAGGCGGGGGATGAAGGTCGGATCCTGCGTGGACTCGATGATCAAGGTGAGCTTCATGGCCGGCTCTGCCATCTCGACTGCAGCCTCGGGGCTGGCATAGAGCGCACCGTCGACGATGTCGGCCCATTCGATGAGCTCGGCGTAGGGCTCGGTCTTGAATCCGAAGCGGGTTTGCCCAATGTGGGCGAGGAAGCTGGTGCAGGAGGTATAGTCCGGGTCGTAGAAGCGGCGATGGGTATAGCGGCCGTCGGCGATGCCCTCGAGAAAATCCTGATGATCCTGCGGGGTGAGAAAGGCGCTGAGATGGTGGTCGAACCACCAGGTGATGCGCGGCGACGCGGAGTACTTGAAATCGACAATCGCATTTTCGTCGCCGGTAAAGTCGGCCTCGTTGAAGAGAGCCCCGGCGCGATGGACGAGGCCGTGGTACTGGTATTCAGCGTTGCCTCTGGTCATCATTCAGAAGTCATTCTCTCATCGCGCAGGCTCGCCGAATCCTCTGCCGCGAATCGAAGCGGCCCCTGAAGTTCGCTGTTCGGGCGCGCGCCCCT
>Ga0206887_10164_pt3 | contig 13601 bp, 13 predicted proteins | sample Alteio_BWOrgHeat_89_FD_153248 | JGI IMG/M metagenome (GOLD analysis project Ga0206887, IMG submission 153248) | Enriched cells from forest soil in Barre Woods Harvard Forest LTER site, Petersham, Massachusetts, United States - Alteio_BWOrgHeat_Nextera3 ...
GCGCGGCGGTTTGTCCGCTGGAAATCCAACAGCAAGTGCCCAACATCCCGCCTCCGCCCGCGCCGTGCTGCCATCTCAAAATCACGCCCGCGGGGACCGGCGTGCGGCGCATGGTGGCCTTCACCGGGGAACAACTCGCCGCGGACGCAGAAAACATTGTGACGACGATGGGCCTTCGTCCCGACTGGCCCAACCTGGGTGTGATTTCGCTGGCGTATTCCTATGGATTTTCAAACCTTGTGCTGCCGCTGTTGCTCCATGGCATTCCGCTCTTTCTGGCGCCGTCGCCGTTGCCGGTGGCATTGCGATGCGCCCAGCACGCGCACTTGAATCTCACGGTGGCGGGCGTTCCGGCGTTGTGGCATGCCTGGCACAAGGCCGGCGCCATCCTGCGCAACGTACGCCTGGCCATCTCTGCGGGTGCGCCGCTGCCGCTCTCGCTGGAGCAGGACGTTTTTAACGAGCACGAGGTCAAAATTCATAACTTTTACGGCTGCACCGAATGCGGCGGAATTTCATACGATGCCACCAGCACGCCGCGGGTGGCCGAATCGTCCGTGGGCAAAGTGTTAAAGGAGGTAAACGTCGAAATCGACAGCGACGGTTTTCTCCGGGTGCGCAGCCGGGCGGTGGGACAGGCTTATTGGCCTGAAGAGGAAATGACCCTGGGTGACGGCGCCTTCAGGACGGCGGATTTTGCCGAAGTGAAGGACGGCGAAGTTTACTTGCGCGGCCGGCTGGACGACCACATTAACGTGGCCGGCCGGAAAGTGGCGCCGGCGGTCATCGAAGAAGCGTTGCGGCAGCACACGGCAGTGGATGACTGCCTGGTTTTTGGCGTGCCCAGCGGAAACGCCGACCGCGTGGACCTCATCGTAGCTTGCGTCAGCGCCAGCCGTGCGGGGGTGAAGGATGAATTGAAACAGTTCCTGCTCCAAAAACTTCCCGATTGGCAAGTGCCGCGCGAATGGTGGTTTGTGGATTCGCTCAAACAAAACGGCCACGGACGGCTTTCGCGCGCCGAATGGCGGAAAAATTTTCTGGAGAACGGCCCAAAGACGTATCCTGTCCGAAAAGTCGCCTGATTATAATTCCTTTGCGCAGGAGCGCATTCCGGCCGGTTTTTTCTTGAATCCGTTTCTTATCGTTGATAAAATCTTTCAACTCAGAAGAAATCAAGTTACCTCACTATTTATGAAATCTTCACGACCTGGAATCATTTCAGTGGTTTTTTTTGCAGTTATTTTGCTTATCGCTGACGCCCAAGCACAACCTCTCGTACAACCGCCCATATCTGTTTACAATTCATTTGGGGCGGGAAACAGCTATAATACTTCAATTGCGTGGGGAGTGTCCGGGGCTTCCGTTTCCGGTGGTTATCGGGGCCAGGCCCAGTTTTTTATCCCGGGCATTTCAGGCTATCTTGATCAAATCCAACTTGCCACAATTCATGAAAGCGGTTCGGGTCTTTCCAATTTTTACATCGCTCAGGATAACGGCAGTGGTATTCCCGGCAACATTTTGGAAAGCTGGATTGGCGTCCAAAATGCCGCAAACGGGTTGCTGACGATAAACTCTGCGGTTCAGCCATTGCTCCAGGCAGGGCAGGAATACTGGCTTTGTGATGAACCGGGCGCTGCGAACTCATATAACGCCTGGTATCAAAACAACCAGGGAATTTCTCCCGGAGACGCTTTTGACCGTTCAGAATGGGGTTGGGACACGATACCGGCGGGTATCGAAACGGCCGGGGTTTTTAATGTCAGCGTTATGCCGGTGCCGGAACCCCCGGTTGGCGCGCTGGCATTTCTCGGGGTGATTTTCCTTACCCGTGCCGCACTTTCCCGCTGGAAGTCATGCTGATTTCCGGCACGAATTCCACCGACACCGGAATCTTTTGGCTCGAAAGCCGCTTGCGGCAATACGTGAGCAGTTCATCACTGGTGGCTGGATGACCGTTTCGTAACTGCGCTTCGGCATACACGGCCTCGCCCCATTGCGGATGCTGCCGGCCAAAAACGCGCGACCGCAGCACGGCAGGGTGCGAATCCAGCACTGCGGCCACTTCTTCCGGAAATACTTTGTGCCCGGCCACATGAATCACCGAAGAGGTGCGCCCGTCCAAAACAATAAGGCCGTGGCTGTCGCGATGCGCCAAATCGCCGGTCAAAAACCAGCCGTCGTGCAAAATTTCCGCGCGCAATCGCGGGGGATTCAAATAGCCGGAGAACATTCCCGGGCCGCGCAGAGCGAGTTGGCCGGTTTCGCCTTCGTTCACTGGCTGCATTCCGTCATGCACAATTTTCGCTTCGAACGATGGAACAGGACGGCCAATCGCCTCCGGGTGCTCAGCCGCTTCCGCGACGTTCATGATGGGCAATCCCACTTCGATGATACCGTACCCTTGCGAAACCGGAACTTTGTACCGCGCATGAAAATCACGCGCAGATTGCGGATTCAACCTGGCCGAAACCGACATCACACGCTTGAGGGAGGACGGCAACGCACGCCCGGATTTTTCGCTGTTCAACATGCGGATATGCATCGGCGTCACGTAAAGAAACGTCGCGCCATGTTGCGCGGCGGAATCCAGGATGCTCTCGGCCAGGTAATCGCCACTTACGAGGACGGTTGAGCCGACTTCGAGGTATAGGATGATGGAAACGTAAAAATGATAGGCCATCGGCAGCACCCAGAGGATTTTGTCTTCGTGGGTCAATTGCAGGCCGGAATTTGCGGCGCGGGTGCGCTCCAATACGTCATTATGCGTCAGCACTACGCCTTTGGCTGCGCCGGTCGTGCCGGAAGTGAAACGAACAAAGGCGGCGTCCTCCATTTGCGGTGCGAGGGGAGCCTGCGAATTGTCCAGCCGTGTGAAGCGCAGGCCGTTGCCGCCGGGATTTTCGAGCGCGACGGTCCTGCCGGGTTGGGCCATGCCGCTGCCGTCGTCAATGATTACGCACAACGGCGCTTTCGCCAGCATGTCTGTCTGTTCATCCGGTTTGATTTGATGATGAATGGGCATGATGACCGCGCCGCAGCCGAGTGCGGCAAGGCCGCCGATAATGAAAGCGCGACCGTTCCGCGCGCGAATGCCGACGCCTTGCCCCTGGCGCACACCAAGCTTGTCGAGCTGGACACGCAAGGCCTCCACCTCGCGCCAAAGCGAGCGATAATCCATCGAGCCGCCGGCATCAATGATCGCGATGCGGTCGGGCCATTGGCGGGCAGACTGTGCAAGCGTTTCGAATACGTTCATTTGGCTTCAGTTTGAATTAAGAAGAGGGGCTGCGCAATGTCATTGATGGTTTGTCCGGCGAATCGCCACGACCGCCTCATCCATTGACGTTCCTGAAATGTGAAATGCCGCCGCTGTCCCGGCAGCCCAACCTGTCGCCAGCGCCGTGCCAATGACGCGCGCTGATGTCATCGCGCCGGTTTCCGCCGAAAGACAGCGCCCGGCGACAAAGACATTGTCCAGTTCCAACGCGCGCAGGCAGTCCAACGGGATATCGTAATAATCGCGCTCGGCGAAATAAGTCATTTCCGGTCGCGGGCTGTTCGTCCATCGTTCCATCGGCCAGGAACCGCGCGCGATGCCGAGCGGCGATTTTGCAACTTCCAGCACGTCCTTATCGGCCAGCCGGGCACGTCCCAAAATGCGGCGACCCGAACGCACGCCGAGTTGGGGAGCAACCGAATGCAGCCGGGCATTTCGGCAGGCGGGGACGTTTTCAGCCAGGAACTTGCGGAGTGGTTCAAGCAACGAACGCGATTCGCGTTCCCAATCAGTAATTTGCTGCCAGAGCGGTCGATCAGGACTTGCGGGAAAAAGACTTAATTTAAAGCCCATCCGTCCATTCCCCGCAGCGCCGGGAACAAGCGAGAGCCGTTCGCAAATAGCGGGCAGCGTTCCATTTTCAACGGCACGGCGAAGTTCACGCCGCACTTCGAGCAGGCCGCGTTCGGCCAGGCCCGAATCAACATTTTCCAAAATAAAAACCAAAGAGGGAGCCTGGTCGGTCGCGCCATTTTCTGCACCCGCGCCGGCGAGGGTGGCGGCGGTGGCCTCGCCCGTGCAATCCACGACCGCGCCCGGGCGAAACTCCAGAGGCTCATTCCAGGCAAGCGCGCGAACTTGATTAAGACGATGATTTTCTGTCTGCGCTTCGGTGACTGTGGCGTGCAGGGTGACCGTGACATTTTTTACTTCGCTGACGATCGCTTCCGCTACACTCGCGAAATCGAACGGCTGATATGGCAATACCCAAAGACCGGCATCAACGCGCAGAGGCTTTGCGCCAGAAGCGTTCTGCAGGCGCGAAGCAAATTCCTGCGGAAATCCCTCCGAGACCGGTACAGCTTCCGCACCTTTCGTGTCGCGCAGATACAACCCGCAAATCGTGCCGACCCATGCCGCCGAAGCCAGGCCGCCCAGGAAACCGTATCGTTCCAGCAGGATGGTCCGCGCTCCGGCGCGCCCGGCAGCCGTGGCGGCTGCGATGCCCGCGGCACCGCCGCCGATGACCAGGACATCACAGGAAATGACAGTCGAAGACATTTTCAGGATGTTTTACGATTTAAATCGTAAATCAAGGATTCTCACAATTCCTGTTCCAACAAAACCCGGCGCAAGTCGCGCTCAATTCCATCCGCTTCAGCCGGGCTGATGCAATCATCCACCCAGGACATAAGAACGGAAAGCCTGCCCCCGAATTGCAGGAACAAGGTCGTGATGCCCGGCGAACTCCAGCAGGGAATCAAATGGGTCACATCCATGATACGCGCGCCGCAGAATTCCTTCATGTCAGGGCAAGCCTCGCCGGAATCTGAAAAACTCAGGGAGGCGATTTTGCCGCGCGTGGGCTTGCCCAGATGTTTCACGTAATAGCCGGGCGGTATGACTTTGAACATATTCAGCGCCGCCATGCAGGCCTCCGGGAATTTATCGCGGATTTGGTTGGTCATTTGCCGGCCCAGTTCGCCCACCATGTCGCGGACATTCGCCGCCTGCTGCGCTTCAATGCGATAAAACAGGATGGAAAGATGGTTGGAAAAAATGGGACCTTTCGCGCCGTGCCGCCGGGTATCATGCGGAACGGGAATTAAATAAGCGCCGTCTTTTTCGCCCCGCTGGCGGGCGATGGCATGCAGGGCCTGGATGGACGCTGCCAGGTAAAAATGGCTGCGACGAAATCCCGGGGCAACTTTCCCGCAACGCTCGGCGATGCGCGCCGTTTCCTCTTCGTTAAAACGAATGCGGCGCTGATGGTTCTTGCGCGCCTTGGAACGCGGCCCGGGCGGCGCGGGCGTGAAGAGCGGTTCCTTGCCGGATTCATCCAGCCACTTCATCGAGCTATGCGCGAAATCGGCGTTGGCCCACCATTTGGAGATGGGCATGCCCTTGAGTTGTTTGGGATTGATGAAATCTTTGACTGATGAAGAGCCGTTGGAATCGCTGTTCGAATTTAAATGATGCAGGATGAAATCCACGCCGGTGGCATCCAGATGCGTGTGGTTCCACGAAAAGAACAAATGGCTTGTGCCGTCGGCATGGCGCAAAACATCGAAGGCCACGCCGGGTTCTCTGTCAGCGCGGAGTTGATGCTTCGTCACTACTTCAGGCGGTGACCACGGAGTCTCCATCGCGCCGTCCTTGTCGTCATGCTCGAAAAAAATCTGTCCGGGTTTTGAGTCGGTCCGCCAGACCGGAGGCAGGAAGGGCAGGGGACGGACGGCGCGCGCGCGGGCCAGCCAGTCCATGAGAGGCGATTCCGCCAGGCGTCGCCGGAGGCGTTCCACGTCAAACCCGCGGTCCAACTGAAGGACGGCGCAGCAAATATTTCCCTGCAAACCCGAGCGCCGCATCCAAAGGTCCTGCGCGAGCATGAAATAATCGCCGGGAGCCAATTTAATCTTGCGGGGCAGCTCGGTCATAGGCCGGCGACGGTTAAGAAGGTGCGTGGCCGTTGCGCGCCAGTTCGGCGATGCATTTGGCCAGGCTGGCCATGGAGGCCAGGTTGGCGCCCGTCAAATGAGAGTCCGGCACGCGAACGCCGATGTTGCGCTCACAAAAGAGCAGCAGTTCCACGAGGGCAAAGGAGTCGATGCCGGCCTGGGACAACGGGCTGTTTTCGTCAAATTCCTGTCCCTCGGCTACAAAGTTGGTCCGCGCGAACTCACAAAGTTTGTCGGCGATTTTCTTGGGGTCGGTTTCCGCAGTCATTACGATTTAATTATCTGATGAGTATGGCTTGGAATCCCCTGCCTTCAAGTGAAAAAATATCAAGCGAATTGAAAAAAGCTCTGGAATGTGCAAGAATTATGAAGATCTAACCCATCACATGAAAAAGACAGGTTTTACATTGGTCGAACTGCTCATCGTCATTGCCACCATCGGCATCCTGTCCGCGCTTCTGATGTATGTTTTTAGTTCCGGTACAAAACATGCAGTCATACAGCATGCTCAATCCGAGCGCGATCAGATTGAAACGGCCCTTGGGAATTACTATACCTATTATGGCTTTTATCCGCCGGGCAACGCAAATGCCACGCCCAATAACATGGCTCCCGCCTTGATCAATCAGCTTTATTACGAATTGGAGGGGACCACAACGAATATAAACAATGGCGGCAATCTCATTTCCTATACAACCTTGGACAATGCCAGCACCATCACCGGCGGGCTGCCGGCCGCCACAATTCCGAATACCTTCGGCGTCAGTGGCTTTATGAATTACACCAAAGGCGGCTCCGAGGACTCCAAGCCGGCAAAAAATTTCCTTCCCGGCATCAAAGCCGGTCAGATCGCCACTCTCACGGTGGGCGGACGGCCCGTCAATCTTCTGGCGACAGCCGCCATTGGTGACTCCACGTATCAACCTGTACTTGGAGCAATGACTCAGAATGGCCACAACGCCAATCCCTGGCGCTACCTGTGCCCCGGCGTCAACAATCCCAATTCCTATGACTTGTGGCTGCAAATCATGGTCGGTGGGAAAACCTACCTGATTTGCAATTGGACTACAGCGGTTCAAATTCAATAATTTTTTTTGGCAAGGGCATAGCCTGATAATATTTGGTTTTTAATTGAATCGGATGGAAATTCCGAACACGCTATAGACATGTCTGAATCCGTTTCGAAGCCGATGGCTTTTTCCAACCAGCCTTTTGGCCTTGCACTTTGGCAGTTTATTGTCCTTAAATCTGTTTTGATAATCGCGTTTGTAGCCTTATTGGCTTATCTTCAGGGTTGGGCTTCGAAGAGCTCGTATAATCCCGAAAACCAGGCGGATTTTAAAATGGGTATCCTGCACGGCATCCTCATGCCTGCGGCGTTTCCCGGCCTCCTTGCAGGCCATGATTTGCCGATCTATGCGCCCAATAATTCCGGCCGCAATTATAAAATCGGTTACATCCTCGGCATTAATACCTGTGGCACGGTCTTCTTTGGCCTGGCTTACTGGGGCATGGGGCGGAAGCCTCGAAAGCGGGAGTAGAGCAGCGGTTCTTTTGGGTTTTGGCTTTGTTTTCGCTCTGTTACAGGCCGCTTGCGGCATGCTCCTTCGCTCAGACCTCGCCAAACGCACGCGTGCGGCCCCAAAATTCCTCGCTGCCCAACTTAAGGTATTTTTTCAGACGCTCTAGTACGGCCAGTCGCAGTAAATCTCCATGACCTTTAACGGGCCGCCGCCCCAATAACGGTTCGCGTCAAAAGTGAACTGCTGTGACTCCTTTTCGTAAATGAGCTTAACCGGATGTTCCGGGATGTTGGGGTCGTAAGCTTCAAACTCTACCGCTCGTTCTGTTTCATTTAATCCATACAGCACAATGCCGTGATTGATGGTGATATGGGGGAAACGAAACAAATGCACCAAGGTCAGCCCGCGTTTAGGCAAGGATGCCTTGAGCTTCTTCACCATCATCTTCCGGTACCAGATTGGAACCGGGAAAATCATCCGCCAATGGCTGCGCAAAAAATAGGATTCCCACGGCGCGCCGCACTCGGCTTTCAACAGCGGTTCATGTGTCTTGCTGAACGCGCGCAAACCTTCGAAGCCGGGGATAACAATGCGTTCGGGTTCCGCGCAGGGCATGCGGACATTGCGCGAAACGACGACGCGAATCAATTTTTGATAAGTAGCCGTATCAGCCGGCGGCGCGTCCGGCTCAAAACGGGCATGATAAAAAAATTGCCGCGTGGTACGGCACATGACAAAGCAACGATGATAATACGTCGGCGGCGTCCCGGCCTTCTGCGCGGTCATCGCGCCGTTCGCGTCGAAATGGTATTTCCACACCAGTTCGTGCGGGAACGCGAAGGTATCGCGTTCAAATTCGAACGTGCGCCGGGTATTTGTCGGGGCCGCGATCATGTTCTGCCGTTTCCGCTCAGGGAAAGTTCCGCTGATAGCACCCTGGCATTTTCGACGAAGGCAGAAACCTGCGCCTGGATCATGGAGTCCAGCACGCCCGTAATGGACGCTTCGATGCGAAGCGTCTGGCCGGGGTGGACGGAGCCAAGGATTTTGACGCCCCGCAGCGCCGCCAATTTGAGCTTCGGCCAGCGCGGGTTGGCCGGGTCTTCCTGCGCCACCATGCCGGCGACTTGCGCGGCGGCTTCCACCAGCAGGACGCCGGGTAAAATGGGTTCGCCCGGCAAATGGCCGCGCAAATAATATTCATCGCCTCGGATATGATATTCGCCTACGCCGGTTTTGCCGGGCGTCAGGCTGATCATCCGGTCAACGAAACGAAATTCCGGGCCGTGCGGCAGCGAACGCATCGCCAGCGCCAAAATGTCGGGGCCGGCGCTCATCGGCTTAGCGGCTCAACCACGCTGTAATCGGGAGGCAGGTTGGTATCAAATAATTTGGGATCCATCGGCTGATTAAAAACAACGTTCGTAAAATCATTCCGCAGAGTCGAGCTGTCGGAAAAACGCATTTCCGAATCGGCGATGACGTAGTCGTTGGTATGAAAACCAATGACGATGTTACCGATGAACTGCCGGGCAGAAATGCTTTTCGGCTGAAGCGTCATTTGAAGGGTCGCATTGGTTTCGGTCGCGGACAGGAGCTGAAAATGTTCCTCCATGGAAGCGCGGTCGCGCGGTACACTGACATCCAGCAAAGCCATCGCATCCTTGATGGGGCCGGCTGGAATTTTATCGAGAGGATACAACTCGGCGCGCTTGAATCGAGGATACAAAATGAGAAGTTCATCGGGATTGCGGACCACGATGGTTTGCGGCGGCTGGCCGAGTTCCCAGCGGAACGAACCGGGCTTCACCCAGACCTTGCCCCTGGATTTTAAAGGCTGTGAGAGCGCCACGAGCGATCGGGTTTGCGTGAAATCCGCCGTCCAATTTTGCATGTTTGTCTGCGCGGCAAACCATTGGTTGAATTGCGCTTCATAGTCCGCGGCATGGAGCAGCGTCGCGGCCAGGCACGGCAAAATCCAAAGGAAACCTCGCGGCCTCAGGCCGCCCAGATAGGAGTAAATTGGTACCATTGTTCAATATTGTCGCGTATTTCGGGCTCAAAAGCACGCAGGATTTGCCGGGTCAGCTCCGCCCGCGCTTCGCGGCTGCCCAGCGCCTTGCGGTCATACGTGAATTCCGGCAGCACTTTCACCGCAAAACCTTCCGGCTTGCGAACGATCGTCACGCCAATCAACGCGCAATCGGACGCCCGGGCCAATTCCGCCGCCGCCAGCGACGCCTCAAAACGTTTGCCAAAAAATTCCACCGGCACGCCCACACCGCGCTCCGGCGGCCGGTCGAGCGACAACGCCAAATCCGCGCCGGCCTGAAGCCGCTTGATGACTTCCACAAAAGCAAAATCGCCTTCGCCAATAATCAGCGTATCCACTCCATAACGCGCGCGCGCCGCATTCCGCAAATCGGTGAGGCCATCGTCCGGTTCTGCCAGCGAAAGAATCGTCAGCTTGATTCCCAATTGTTTGAGCAGCAAACCGCCATGCTCCCAGTTGCCCAAATGCAGCGTAATGAACAGGGCGCCGCGTCCGCGTCGTCGCGCCGCGTGAATAATCTCCAGTTCGCTGGTATTCGTCAGCCAGTTTTTTACCTCCTCACCGCCTTCCACGCGCCATAAATCAATCAGCTTGGCCGCGAAGTTTCGATGCGCCTCGCAAACCGCTTCTTCGGCGGCGAATCGGTCACTATTGAAAACCGGCAGAAAGTTTTCCAGGACAATCCCGACTCGCCGGGGCCGGGACCACAAATAAATTTCCGCCATGAGCATGGCGAAGTATTTTAAAAGTCCCGCCGGGAAAATTCGCGCTGCCAGAAGCCCGAGCTTCCAGATACCGCCGCGATAAAACGCCGGTGCGGTGGAAGGCTTGTTATTTAGGTTTGGCATGTTGCAATTTTCGCGTTAGCGACCACCACGCGGGCAGCAGAAAAACGGAAATCAGCATGTTTGCGCCGATGCCCACCGCACACACACGGCCCAGGCTCGCCATGCCCGGATTGCTGGACATGCCCAGCGATCCGAAACCCGTCACCGCCGTTGCGCCGCACAACATCAACGCGCGCCCCACCGAGTGCCGGACGGCTTTTAAATCACCACCGTGCCGGCGCAAGGCCAGTTGAATGAAAATCGTATAGTCCACGCCCGTGCCGAGCATCAGGGGCATCGCCATCAGGTTCATCAGGTTCCATGTCCACCCCGTCAACGCCATGATTGCGAGCAAACAGATTCCGCTCATGCACAACACTGCCGCGCCCAGAAGGATTTCCGTCGTGCGTCGAAACGCAAACCAAAGCGAAAGCAGCACCAGCACCACCATCGGCGTGACGACCTGCCACATCCGCGATTCGACGCGCTTGAGCGTTGCCACACCCAGGAGGTCCCAACTCGAAAGATAGCAATTGTCTTGTGCGAGACGATGGGACAAACCAATGAGCGCCGCCGCATTCATATGTTTGGCCGGTGGATAAATCAGGCCAACCACCAGGATTTGGTCCGGGCTCCGAATCACAAACCGGTTCAACAGCCATTGGCTCACGCGATTCGTCGGCCAGATGATGCCCGTGCTCGCGCCCGCGCGCGCCCACGTTTTCACGATTTCTTCCGTGAGCGCCACCGCATTGGTATTGAATCCGGAATTTAAAGCCGCCGCGCGCAGCGCCGGGCCTTCATTTGCGAGCGCAGCCATGCTTTGGCGGTTAACGGCTTGAAATTCCGGATGCGGCCACAGTGCGACCGGCAGGACAAATTGGCCAATGAGATGATTCGTTTCCGCTTCGCTTAGCAATGCGTTCGCCTTGACGAGACGATCATACACTTCCGTTTCATCGCGTCCCGTCACGACCAGCCAATACGGTTGCGGCGGCAGGCCCAGTTGCACCGTCATTTCATCGAGCGCCGATTGCGCTTCACTATTTTGCGGATGCAACGCGTCCGCCGTGCGGTCCAGCCCGGGCTGTTTCCAAATCAACACGCCGCCCGCAGCCAGCAAAATAACACCGCTCAAAAGCAGGGCAGGGCGCCAGGAAAAATTCGTGGCCGTTGTTGTGGCGATGGGTTCATGCGGCGCGACAAAATAATTCCACCAGCGAAAGGGCGGCTGGTTTGGGCGCGGCTTCCGGCGATTCGGAAACAGCGGCGGCAGATAAATCATGACCATGACCCACGCCGAGAGGGCGATGCCGATGGCCACCAGCGAACCCAGTTGCCCCAGGCCCGGCAACCCGCCGAGGTTCAGCACCATGAACGCGCTGATCGTCGTGATGGCCGCCCATAGGATGCTCGGCGCGATCGCGCGGCGGATTTCCGGCACGGTCATGTCCGGATGAGCGAGCGCCTCCTGGTAATGCACCACCGCGTAATCCACCGCCAGGCCGAGCAAGATCGCGGCGAAGCCCATGCTGACGATATTGATGGAGCCCATCACCAGGGCGCCCAGCGCCAGCGTGGCAATTAAAATGAGCATCAACAACGCAATCAAATATCCCATCGGACGCAATCGCCGATGCATCAGGTAAAAAAGAATCGCGATAATCGTGGACGTGGCGCCTACCGAATGACTCATGTCCGTTTGCATGCTGCCGGCAATTTCTTCCACGAAAACCGGGCGACCGGTATAACGGACCACGACGCCATTCCACTCATCTTTCGACGCTCCCGTTTTTAACCCATCCACGATTCCGTGGACCTCCTTCAACCAACTTTCGCATGACCGATAACTGGCCAGGTCCACCGCCGATTCCACGTACAGCACGCGAAACGTCCCATCCGCCGAGGCAAACATCTGCTGGCTTTGGCCGCTCGAGAAATTCATCATGCCCGACACCGCGGACAGCGACATCAAATTGTACGGGTCATATTCCAGCTTCGCCAAATCCATCGGCGACATCGAAGTGGAGAGTGCGTCCTTGGTCTGGTCCAGGACGATATTTAAATTTCCCGGAGCCAGGCGATTGGTCAAATCCGCCACAGCGGCCGGCGGTTGGTTAAACCACAACCACCCGAGCAACTCGCCCAGTTGTTGCGGCTCATCCATCCACGGCGGTTGCCAGGTGACTTCTTCGACAAGATTGGTTTGTTGCCGCAACCGCGCCGCCAGCTCGCCCGCCACGCGCTGCACCTGTTCGGAGTCTTGTGCGCGCAAGGTGACGACCAATTCCCGCGCGTTGGTGAAATATTTTTCGTAGAGCTTGAGTCCCATGACGGACGGCTCATCCGACGGGAGCAGGTCCAGCACGTCCACGTCGAAGCGCAGCCGGCAAAAACCCAGGCCGACCGCCACGAGGAGAAACACCCACCACCAGCGTTTCAGAAAAGACCTCACGATGAAACAAACCCCTCCAGGATTTCGCCGGTCTTCACATTCTCCAGCCGCCAATTACCGCCCTGTTCCTGGCTAAAATGCAACGGCTCCGGCAGCGGCTTGCCGGCCAGCGCCGCGGGCAAATAAAGCCAAATCGTTCGCGTGGGCGCCGGCTGATGTCCCTTCCAAAATCCGCCGCCTTGCGGAAAACGAATCGTCCAAAATTCCGGTGTCACTTGTGCCGTGACGAGCGACATCGGCATTTTTTCAAATTGCACCAGCGCGCGACCATTGCCATCGGCCGCCAGCACGAGGTCACCGCCGATTTGTGGCGCGCCGCTACGGGGAGTCCACAAAGCCTGGCCCTGTTGCACCGTCCAGCCCGGGCCGGAAACCGTAAAGAGATTTTCCGGTGTCGTCGCGCAACCACTGAATAAAAACAAACCGGCCAGGAGAAATAATTGCAGGATGCAGGCAGGACTGGCTTTCAAAAACCTCATATTATAGCCGTTATTGTCGCCCAGGTTCGCCGCTGAAACAAGCAATCTCATGTCTGATGGGCCAGGATGGAACGCGTCCCTAATTGGCCCGCGGGTGCTACCTGTCACTCGGCGGAAAAACAAAACTCCGGCCTTCTATGCCCGGCTCAAAAACCCGCCAATGCTTGCCTGAAGCGGTGTTCTCAGCGGGAATAGCATCGAGCCGATAATCCTCGCTCAAATGCACCGAAAAAGCCCCGGTGTCGTCCGTCTCAACCGAAATCACCCGTGGCGGCGTGGCGTTAAACTCCGCGCAAAGGGAACCCA
>Ga0206887_10195_pt1 | contig 13590 bp, 15 predicted proteins | sample Alteio_BWOrgHeat_89_FD_153248 | JGI IMG/M metagenome (GOLD analysis project Ga0206887, IMG submission 153248) | Enriched cells from forest soil in Barre Woods Harvard Forest LTER site, Petersham, Massachusetts, United States - Alteio_BWOrgHeat_Nextera3 ...
GACATGAGTGCCCAAAGTGCAATGGCCGCATGGAGCAGGGCTTCGTGCTTGACAGCACTTATGGTGCGCGGATCGTTAGCCAATGGGCTGCCGGGCCACCCGAAAAGTCTTTCTGGTCTGGCACCAAGTTGCCCGACGAGGCTCTGATCCCAATCGGGACTTTCCGCTGTGAGTCCTGTGGATTCCTGGAGTCGTATGCACGTCAGGAGTTCGCCGCTCAGTAGAGCTTTCGCCGAAATGACCATTACCTTCAAGGTAGACATGGAAACCGAGCCAGCGATCACGAACCGGGATTGCCCTGATCAACCACGGCGTTTATCGGCGTGGAACTGGGCGCTGCTGTTGTTCGTCGCGATTCTATTTTTCGCGTCCGGAATTGAGGTGGTTGTCACTGGCGAAGCCAGACCTTTTCGCGGACAAGGGCCTGTAACACTTGACCCAGTCTCAGCGTGGGTGACAGGGCTCGCCATAATCGCTGGGGGACTATTCATTCCGGTAGGCATCTACATATTCAGAAAACACTTCAAGGAACCATCCAGCGAAGGCGAGCCTGGGTTGGTGAGCCGCATCCAGCTAATCGACACGGTCTTCACCGTGTTAGGACTCATAGCGGTATTTGCTTGGGCATGGCTTGGCGTTAAAGTCCTGCCAGGTCGCGCGTCTTTAGCTTTCGCGGCCGTACTGACGATGGCGTACGCTGCTTACAAGGTAGTCCGCTTGACACTTGAATGTCGCGCTGGAGTCTCCGTACATTTCGGTACGCGAGGACGTGTGGGACCTGATTACGATCGTGCCACCCGGCCATTCGCGTTCTGGTGGGCCATAGGCATTGAGGTAATGTGTCTGCTGCTAGGCGCCAGTGGTTCGGTTTTCTTGTGGTTGATGTTCGCGTTGGAGTAGGCAAGGACATCGCGTGTGCCAAAGGACGTACAAGCCTATTACCGATTCCAGTTTCTGAGGAGTCTTTGCAATCAACTCACCCAGAACTGCTGATTCACGGCCCCAATAACGCCAAGCGAACCATCGCGTTGACTCATGGCGCTGGTTCGCCAATGGATACGCCGTTCATGGAATTCTTCGCGAAAGGGCTGGGCGAAAAAGGCATTCGAGTGGTCCGATTTGAGTTCCCGTACATGGCGAGTAAACGGGAGACCGGCAAGGGAAAACCGCCAGATCGCGAGCCCGTGCTGCGAGTGACGTGGATGAAGGTGATCGAGAAGCTCGGAGCGAAAGGGCTGGTGATCGGCGGCAAGTCGATGGGCGGACGGATTGCGAGCTTGGTTGCGGATGAAGCAGGAGTGGCGGGCTTGGTCTGTCTGGGTTATCCATTTCATCCCGTGGGCAAACCGGATCAGCTGCGCGTGGAGCATCTGCGGACGATCAAGACGCCGACGCTGATCTTGCAGGGCGAGCGCGATACGTTTGGCAATCGCGACGAAGTCAACGGATACAAGTTGTCGAAGGCTGTTAAGGTGAAGTGGCTTGGCGATGGTGACCACAGCTTTAGGCCACGAAAATCGTCGGGCAGGACCGAGGAAGGAAATTGGACCGAGTCGATTGAGGAGATCGAGAAGTTCCTCGCAGAAATCAGCAAGCCCGCGTAATGGATACGCAATCCGTCACTATCCTTAAACTGGTATTGTTGCCCGTCGAATGAACCAAAACCGAGGTGTCCATGCCCGCCAACGTCGTGGCCATCGAAAATGACCTTGCCGTCGTGAAATCACCTCGGCTGTACTCGATCGATCTAGTGCGGGGCTTGGTAATCGTTTTGATGGTGCTCGATCATGTTAAGGGCTTCATGGCCCACATGCCATTCGATTTCGTCGATCTCACGCGGACGACGCCGGTTCATTTCTTTACGCGCTGGATAACTCATTTTTGTGCGCCCGTTTTCATGTTCCTTGCTGGCACGGGGGCATTTCTGCACGGCGCACGCGGACGAACGAAGACTGAATTGGCCTGGTTTCTCTTCAGCCGTGGCTTGTGGCTCGTGATTCTCGAATTGACCGTGATCCGCTACCTATGGCTCTTGAACGTCGATTACGTCCATGCTTTTGGTGGTGTGCTCTGGGCGATCGGTTGGGCAATGGTGGCGCTGGCGGGCCTCATTTTTCTGCCGGTCTCCGCCATCACAGTCTTCGGTGTGGCGATGATTGCATTTCACAACCTGGCCGATGGTGTGTCCAGCGGCGATTGGGAAGAATATCGCTGGATTTGGTGCATTCTTCACACGGGAGAGGTGTTCTATCCATTCGATCAACACAGCTTTCATCCGTTTTATCCGTTGGTCCCGTGGGTTGGCGTGATGGCTGTGGGCTACAGCTTTGGGACCCTGATGCTCCTGGAGCCGAGTAAGCGCCAGCACGAAGTGCTTGGGCTTGGAATAGCTCTTACACTACTTTTTGTGGTACTGCGGTTTGCCAACGTCTATGGCGACAAGGCGACCAGCCAACCGGGTAGTCCGGGTCCGTGGTCAGTGCAGGACGATTGGCTGTTCACGGTGATGTCGTTTCTCAATTGCCAGAAGTATCCGCCGTCGTTGGATTTCCTGTTGATGACATTGGGACCGGCGTTGATCTTGTTGAGTTTGGTGGAACGCGAGCCAGGTTCGGTGGGCCGATTCTTCATCGTCTTTGGCCGTGTGCCGCTGTTCTTCTATCTCGCGCACTGGATCGTGATTCGCGGCATGTCGCTCGGTGTGGCGTATCTGCGATTTGGCGACGTAGCGTGGATGTTTGGTCAAGGCGAGCGCCCGTCTGAGGATGGTTTGGGACTGGTGATGATCTACGTCCTCTGGATCGGCGTGGTTGTGTTCCTTTATCCCATATGTTGGTGGTTTGCAAGAGTCAAGCAACGTTCACGCTCGGTGTGGCTGAGCTACCTTTAACCTCAAAACGCCATTGTGCTGATGCTGGTCCACCGCCCGATCGACAGCACGCCGAAAATCACGATGATAGCGAGCGGCAATGAGGCGATCAGGAGTAGGCATTTCTTCGTTGCCGTCTCTGATTCAAGGAAGATGGAGCCAGCGGCGGACTCTTGTAGAGAAGGATTCGCTGGCACCGTGCCAAAGCTTGTCGGTGACACACTCGTTCGCGAACGAGATAATGGTCCATGATCCGTCATCTGCTCGCCACGCCCATTGATCCCCGAAAACAACGAGTTCCCTGTCTGGCCCGAAAATCTGTTCTACTTCTGTCCTCGTCATCCCATCCTCAATTCGATCAAAAGCCACCTTCGTCACGCCCGGACGAGACGGAAGCATCGCAAACGTCGTAAGCATTACAACGACGGCGAGGGGCAATGAGGCGATCAGGAGTAGGCGGCGGCGGGTCATTTTCGTGACGTTACTCGATCTCGTGCTTGCCGTCAATGAGACGATCAAAAGTTGCAAGCATTCCTGGGCGACGGCAATCGTTGCTACGATGCACTCCCAGCGTTCACGACAAAATCAGGCGACTACCCATGACCGGCCCTGTGCACGGGTACCTCGCCGTTGCCTGTGGCTCAAGGGTTCAGCTCGTCAAGGAATTTCCCCGCAGCATCGGCGAAGGTCTTAACGGCGTCGAGAAAGGTCCGGAGTCTCTCGCGCTTCTTGTGCTCTTCTTCCGTTTTCGGATCTTTTCGGCACATTGCTTGCCAGAGTTCGAGGTAACGCTGGTACGTTTGCGTGTAGATCTGCTCCAGGGCTTCCCATTCCTTCTCGTGGGCTTTTTCAGCAATTTCGTGCAGCGCTTTGAAGTGACTACCGCATTCAACAGCTCGAACATGCACCCGCTCGATTTCCTTGCAGCACCCTTCTAGCGGCTGTGCAAGGGAGGCTTGCTCGCAAGAAAGCATGTCGGTGCGGAGAAAGGAGATGCAACTGTGTGCTGAATGGATGATCGGCAGCGTCGGGCTGAAGTAATGCCCTGGTTGATGTGATGTCGTGGACGGCATCGTGATGAAGATCGAGGAGATTGGCGGCAACGGTATTTTAATGGGCGTGGGACCAGTGATCGTGGCAATGGCTTCGACGATACCACGTGCAGATTCCAGAATTCGCTTTGACGTGAAGTATCGTTCCGGTTTCTTCTTTTCCGCATCTGATGGCGGCTCGGGCGAGAATGTCGTCGCTGGAGCCTTAGTCATCGCGGCGTAGTCGATGTTTGGATTCACCACGTCAAACATCGGCTTGTTACAATGCGGGCAAATTGCAGTCTTCGTGCGTTGGGCAACACCGATTATGCTCGACTTGCCGCAGTGCCGACATTTTTCGCTGCTCATTGTGGCCCTCCTGTCTGTGGCCCGCCGAAGGGTACGTTTTCCAACTCACTTCGCCAACGCATCCACGAGCTGCTTCAGCTTCTCGTACGAGATCGGCCTCTTGAAAGCCATCGCCGGCACTGGAGTGACATCTTCATCAGGCCGTTGCGAGGTTAGTAATTTGTACTGGTGTGGACAGAAAGACACTGTGCACCATTAAGGTTACGCCCCACACTACAGCGACCAATTGTCTCGCCCGACCAAAGACCACGAGGACCAGCTCATGTCCGGCATTCCCATCGCCGCTCCCAAGACGATCGGCATCGATCCCGCCGTCATCCGGCGTCGGGCACTGACAACCTGATACACAAACACCCTGCTTCTGCTGGCGCGTCATTGCACGAACCACCGGTAGAGGGCGTTAATGAACTTGAAGCTGCAGTTCGGGCAAGTCCCTTCCCCACAGACGTCCGCCTCGACGCCGCACTCCGGGCAGTGATCATAGTCGGGACCAGGGGCTGGCTCAGCGGCCATCTGTCCCGGCGCTCGTTTCGCCGGCCACACGTGTTTGTGATAGCATCTCTTGCAATACGGCCCCGGGTCTTTGACGTCTCCGCCGCGCCATACGGGCCTCTTCTTGCAGGCCCGGCACATCTTCTGTCTTTTTCTCGCCATCACGCATCCCTCGACCGGAGCCTGGCCAACGCCGTGCGACACCGGCGCCACGAGCTGTGGGTTGGGGCGTCTTCGGCGGGCTCTGTGCCACGGCCAGTCCCAGCGTCGCGCTGGCATGGGGCGCCCTTTCGCTGGCGTGTGGGGCACGCAGTGGCAGTCGCTCCGGAACCGCTGTACCGCCCTTGTAGGCCGCTCTGACATTGACGCCCTGGACCGCGCGCAATTACATGATGTTTGACCATTTGATTCCCGTGAAGGTCCAATCTCGCCCATGAGCTCTATCAGACACAGGCTTGCAGAACGACGGGCTGTATCAGGCAGCCGACTCATCGCAGGCAAGCCATCAGTCAGGCCGCGGAACTTGTTGCCGCTGAGCACGCATCATCGAAGACCGATGAAACGCGTTCGGGCTTGAAAGAATTGAGCTTGGACGATGGTGCCACGCTTTCCCAGCCACGCTCGCCCGCGGTACAGATAACCTAGATCCCATAATATTCAAAACGACGTGCCGCACGTCGCAAACTCATGGGCGGTCGTCGTCCAACTTCGGAAATTCCTTCGGCGGTGGAATCATCGCAACTTTGTCGGTTGAGCCTGGAATTGGCGGCGCGGATGCAAAGGAAGGAAAATCCTCGGCCGCGATCTCGTCGATCGATGACTTTTGCTTCTCTGCTGGTAACAGAGAATACTTTTCTCCGTCCCACGCGCCCCAATACTTGCGTGATTGCGGATTATACATAAACAGCTTTCTGCCGCGTGACGGAAAGTAAATTGCGTAGTGGTAAGTATACTTCTCGTCCCCAGCGGCCTTTTTGAAGTTGTAATTGCGATAATAGTAGTTTTTCGTGCTGTGTTTGGTCCAGGCGGAGTAATACTGCCTATCGCCCGAGTTTTGCGCGAAGCCGATCGAGGCGAGGCACAACACCCCGCACACAAGCATGGCAACAGATTTCAACATGGCGTTCTCCTGACTTAAATAGACTCACATAAGGACGTTGCTGATAACGTGGATCAATTGCGTTCCGGAAGGTCGATCGGATCGTCGTCCGGCAAATCGATCGGGTCCGATGTCGCGTTTATCACCTGTCCGTCCCATTCCGGAAGATCGGCAGGGGCCACGCTCCTTTGAGCGAGCAAATCCTTGTTTAGCGATGCAATCTCCGACGCTTGTTGGGCGAGTTGCTTCTCGAGTTGGTGCATTTGATCGACTCTTACGAAGAACAATGCGACGCCCGCCGCCATGGCCGCCAGCCAGCCGGTGCCGGCCCAAAGCCACGTCCTGAAAGCGGCAGTTCTCGGCACTGTTGCCGAATCGTCTTGCTTGTTCCGGATGGATTCTTGAAGTCGCTGCCACGACTTCTTTGAATGTTCCGCGGCCTCCAGATTCATCGGAACACTGATCCAGTATTCGCCACCCCGTTCGAACACCAATTCCTGCAACTCGAGAAGCAATCGGGGCTGCTGAAGCAATTGCCGTAGCTGAGCGCGCGAAAGAGAACGCAAGCCCAGTAGCAGCAGGTCATCGGCCTTATCGGCGAGCACCTGCGGCAATATCGCGGCCGCTCCCTCCGCAGGCCTTTTGAGGACGCTGAGTTCTGCTACCAATTCTTGCAAATCGGTCCCCATCAGATGGCCCTCAAGCCATCCGGCCAGCAATTCGGGGTCGTCCGGAATGTCAAGCGCTAACAGCCTCATGGCCTCGCTCCATGCAGTTCAAGAGCATTTCTTTCACTTCACTCTTGATTTGGTAAATCCGCGACTTCTTCTTTTCCATGTCGGCGGCAATCTGGTCGTCGTCTTCCAGGTTCAACAATCGGTGGACGAACTCGCGCAATCGGGCTGGCATTTTCTCGACGCAGCGCTGGAGCTGCTCCGCATCGGCGATCATGTCCACGTGGTTGGCCCGGCTCTCCAGCGCGTCGCGCTCGCCCCAGGAGGTTTCACGCTGATTTCGCGGCCGCCGAAACAGGTCGATTGCCAGGTGGTTGCCGATACGAAACAGCCAGCTTCGAAAGGCCTCGGCCCGAATCCGGCAATCCAAATGTTTCCACACGCGCAACCATGTTTCCTGGCAAAGCTCGTCCAGGTCCGCATCCCGCAAGCCGGGATAGGACCGCAGCAGGCGAAGCCGGAGGAATCGGCTGTAGCGATCGTGAAGCGTCGCCAATGCCTGCTCAGCAACGGCCTGCTCGCGCGGCTCGGCGGTCAGGATGGCGAGACACTCATGATCGCTAAAGCTGGGCATGGGACCGGATGCCTCGGTGGACGGCGTTTGCCGGATATCCTAATCCGAGCGTTGCCCGTCAGCAATGGCGAAAAGGCGGCGGCGCCCGGCTTGCGGCGCGAGCGCCGCTTTGATTTGGGCAGTGTACAAAGTTGCGGGCAGTCACGGCACAAATTCGATGGCGTCGCATGGCTTCTCTCCGTGAGGTCGGATGTTTCGTTTCCCCTCGTATAACGGACGAGCCACACCGATCTGCGCGCGATTTCGCACGATTTCACGAATACAAAACGCAGGCGGTTAACATGCCGCCAGCAAGAAGGCATGGGTCAGCGGGCATTGACACCATTTCCGATGGGCGAAATCACGAAGGCATCTTCCTTGGATGACCGGACCAGAATATCTCGCTTTTTCAAAACGGCGCAATCGCTGCACCAAGAGTCGATCGGGAGCCTGCCAATCCACAATATTGCGAGTTCCTACCACCGCGACAACACTACGCGGAAGCCTGGGCCAAAGGTCCAAACGTCCTGCAATGGCGAGCTCAACGCAGAATGGCGTGCAGCCGACCGGCAGCGATTTGGACCTTCTTTCCACGAGCCGCCACGCAGGACACGCCGACCGAAGGTTTCCGGGCCTTTTGTTTTCTCCGGGTCTATTCTCGGTGAGTGCTCGTAATACTCCTCGTCGTACCAGTCCTCGCACCATTGCCACACGTTGCCATGCATGTCGTGCAGGCCCCAGGCGTTAGGCGGAAAACTCCCCACGGGAATTGACCGCTTACGATATAACCCTTTCTTGCCATCACCGTAAGTAGAGTTCGCGTTATAATTCGCCTGGTCGGCAGAAATCGTTTCGCCAAAGTGAAATGGCGACTTCGTCCCGGCACGGCAAGCGTATTCCCACTGCGCCTCCGTCGGCAACCAATAGGTCTTCCCTTCACTCAAGCTCAGCTTGCGGCAAAACTCCTTCGCATCGGTCCACGACACCGTCTCCACCGGAAACCGCCGCGTGTCTATCCCCGCAACCTCGTCTTTACCGAGCCCCATGGAATTGAAATAGCTCGGGTTTTCGTGCATCACCTTTTCATATTCCTCCTGTGTCACCGCGTACACGCCAATGTAGAAACCCTTCGTGATCTCCACCTCGTGCTGAAATTCATCTTCTCGACGCTCCAACTCGGTTTTGTGCGAACCCATCATGAATGTGCCCGGCGCAATGTAGGTGAGCTTCATGCCGATTGAGTTGGTGATAATGTCACCAAGCTTCGGGGCTTTCAGGTCTCCCTTGCCCGCGATCTTTTTCTCCTCCAGCTTTTCCTTAGGTGGCGCCGGTCGAACAGGCGCCGCCGCCGCGATCAGCCATTCCCCCTTGTACTCGCGGCGCACCTCCGGCACCTGTTCGACGCCGCCCCGAAATCTTAGTGCATCGGCCTTCGTCTTCACCCGCACTTGCCGAAAGAATTCCTCGATGTCCAGCTTCTTTTCGCCCGCCGGCAAATACTCGCCGTTCCAGGACCGAATCACGTGGTCGAAGAATAAACCGCGCTTGCGGTCCGGATCGTAGTAGCTCTTCTGGCCCTCCATGCATGAAAAGATGGCCGCGATTCCTTCCGGCACCTCGTCGTTCTTAGCTCCGAACTCGAGACGCTCGGCGGCCAGATCGTTGCTAACGAACGGGTCATTCTGGCAGGCCTGGACGATCATCAGCTTTTGCCGGGCCTTGCTCTTTTTGAGCAGGTCGTAGAAGAACTCCATCGAGACGAGAGTCTTCTTGTCCTTCAAATCGGCCCCGAGCGGGCAATAGTAGCCGACCCGGTCTCCCTGGTAGTGAACGCCGTGGCCGTTGATGGCGACCACAACCGAATCGTCGGCCTGCAAGCCGTTGAGCAGCAGGCGAAACTGTTTCTCGATTTTCTGCTTCTCCGGCATCCGTTCGCGGTCCGCCTGGTCGTGCAGAAGGATGATGTGATCGGCATCGAAGCCGGTCTTGATAAGCGCCTTGCGAAAGTCCTGCATTTCTTCGATGGTGTAGGGCAGATCGCGCAGTTGCGTGCTGTTGTACTTGGAGCAGACGACGAGGAAAGCGTATTTCTCGCCGCGGCGGGTTTGGGCCGAGGCGAACCAAAGCGAACCGGCCACGATCGCCGCAACGCCGATCGCCGTGCAAAAGCGTGCCGAGCGCATGGGCATATCTCCTGAAGTCGGTGGGAGAGATTGCAAAGATTTTAGCCGGCCGCCACGCGACAAGCAAAAGGAAATTCGGAACTGCGGCATTGCGGTGTTCCCCTCAATCTTTGGGAGGCGTCAACGAGAACCCTTGCAGCGACTCTTGCAGGGTCTGCCACACGTCGTCCGGCGTCTCCGTGGCCATCTTCGCCATCTGCTGGATACGGGTGTAGGTGGCCACGGGTCGGCCGTAGCTGGAACCGTTCAGGTCCTGCGGAATGCGGTGGCGGATCAACGGGAGCTTGCCGAGCTTGCTGGTCCATGTGCCGTCGCGCTCCTGGACGGCGGCGTGGGTGATTTCACGAATCCGGCCATTGTCCACCGTGGCGTAAAGAGCCAACTTTTGCACGCCCGCTTGCAGCCGAAAATCAACGCGCGGCAAGCGGCGATAACCGCGGACGGCGTAAAGCCGATCCATGTAACTAAAAGGATTGCTGGCCGGCCCGGTGCGCGGATTGACCCAGCGGGAATGGATGCCCAGGCTGTGCGCGATGCAGTTGTAGCGAGTGCTGATGCCGGGCTCGAGGATGGCAAAGGCGCCCAAGTTCGGAAACGATCCGGTGATGGCCGATCGTTCGCCGTTGGGCGTCTCGCGGAAACTTGTCTTGGCGAGGACCGGTTCGAGCACCAATTCAGGCCCGCTATCCCATCGAGTTTCCTCGGCGAGAATCGGGCCACCGGCGCCGACAAGCCAGCCCACCAGCAGGATCAATGACATCAAGTGGAGGTACAATACGCGACGCATGGTCGCCTCCTTTCGTCAATGTTAAAGTTTCCGAAAAAGCTAACGGCCGAACGGGGCAGATATTCGGGCAAGATGTGAGTTTTTCGGTCTCAAAAAGAAAACCGCCGCCCTGACGGTCAGGACGGCGGCATTCGGCAGGACCGATTGCTTTGTTATTGGTCCACAAAGGGATCCGTGAACGTGGACGGGTCCGCCAGCGGCCCGAAGATCGGGTTCATCCAACCCGTGGCCCAGTCGGTCGCATTTTGGTATCCGTAAGGAAACGTGTAGCCCCCCTGGATTGAAATGTTGGCGTCAGGAACCCCGACGTAGGGCCCGCCGCGGACCGTGGTGGAATCGGGATTCAGATCAACGCCGCCGGTCACGCCGGCGATGCCAACCACCGGCACCATGCCGTCGATGGATATGCTGCCATCGGTCGTTGATACACCGAGCGGGCCGGCGGAAAGCCCGCCTTGAACGGTGCTGCCGTTATAAGAGCCGGACACCACGCCGAACTGCCCATTGACGCTCCATTGCCAGCCACTGGGTTGAGCTGGAATCGCCGTAACTGCGACCTGGGTGGGCAGGACCGGCCGTGGAATGCCGGCGGGCCAAGGACCGGCGGTAGGCGCGGGGAAATTCGGATAATTGGGAAACGAACCTGCCGTGGCCACGACGCCGGTAGTCATCGGTCGTGCGACGAAATCGCGCACGCCAACCAGTGCAGGCCGCACGGGATGACTTGCCACCACCGGTGTACGTCCAGGCGTGGCGGCGACCATCGGCCGCGATGCCGGATGAACGCTCGCCAGTTGCGGATGAGCGGCGACAGTCGGTCGCGCCGTCGGATGAGCGCTCGCCGGTTGCGGATGAGCGGCGACAGTCGGTCGCGATGCCGGATGAATGCTCGCTGGTTGCGGATGAGCCGCGACAGCCGGCCGCGATGCCGGATGCATGGCTCCCGGGTGCGCGGCGTGTGACGCCGTGCCGGTGGGACGCGCTGCCGCATGGCTTGGAGCCGCCGGCCGCGAAGCAGGCGCCGAATGTGCGACATGGCTTGGCGCCGCAGACACCGGTCGTGCGGCCGGATGGGACGCCGCTGCCGGGCGGGGCGCTGGCCGCGATGCCGCTGCCGGACGCGCCGCAGACTTGGCCAACTCCTCCTCATCCGTGATCGGATCGGCCAGCACGCTCGCCGTGCTTAGCACGAGGCCCAAAACTCCACTCGTCAAGAACTTCATGATGACTCCTTGCTGTCGGTGACAGCGTAAAAAGAAGGGAAACCCGCAATGCCTCTTCATGCGGAAAAAAACGATTGAAGTTCGTGATTCTTCGGGTGATTTTTGGTGCCGACCAAGAGATTGAGCAGAAAATGGTGAAATGATGAGTAGCAGCGATCGGGTTGTAGGCATTTCTACCGCTGGCCGACTCGTTGCGGCAGGCGCTGACAGCTGTCGATGAGAACCAGATGAAATGCCGCCAACTCCGGCACCGGCTTGAGCTGCGTCTTGTCGTAATCGCCACAAGCGACGAGGAACGCAAAGGTGCGGCCCTGAGCAGGTTGGGCGTTCGTATGGAAGTGGATGCCCGCGCTGACGAGGGTCAGGAACGCGGCCGAAAGCAAGGCCAATCGTCGCATGATGGAACTCCCTGGAGCCGCTGGGCAGGATCGGAACGGCGATGCCGACCGGTAGCATAACGCCGGCGAGACAGCGTTTCCGATAAGCCCTCAATTCGGACGGGATCGTTCTTGGGATATTATTTCGCAGACGCCTCAACCCTCATCACATCTTGAGCCAAGGTCTACTGCCCCAAGCGCTTGAGCGCCTGGATTGAAGATTCATAGCCCTGGGCTGCGGCCAGCTGATACAGCCGAATCGCTTCAGCACGGTCTTTCTCGACGCCCCGTCCATTTTCGTACATGAAACCGAGGTAATTTTGGCTGGCAGCATAGCCCTTCTCGGCGGCCTTGCGAAACCATTTCACCGCCTCCGTGTCGTCTTTACCTACGCCACGACCGTCGGCGTAGCGTGCGCCGAGTTGGTGTTGCCCGCGAGAGTCGCCCTGCTCGGCAGCCTTGCGAAACCATTTCACCGCTTCGGCGTCGTCTTTGCCAACTCCGCGACCGTCCTGGTACATCACGCCGAGGTTGCTTTGCCCTGAGGCGTGGCCCTGCCCAGCGGCCTTGCGGTACCATTTCACCGCCTCTGCGTCGTCTTTGCCAACTCCGCGTGCATTCGAGTACATCCCGCCAAGGTTGTTTTGCGCAGAGGCGTTGCCCTGTTCGGCGGCCTTGCGATACCATTTCACCCCTTCCGCATCGTCCTTACCTACCCCGCGGCCCTCCTGATACATGTAGCCGAGGTTGTTTTGCCCGAGGGCGTCTCCCTGTTCGGCGGCCTTGCGAAACCATTTCACCGCTTCCGCATCGTCTCTGTCGATCCCGCGACCGTTCTTGTACCTCACGCCGAGGTTGCTTTGCCCAAGCGCGTGGCCCTGCTCGGCGGCTTTGCGATACCATTTCACCGACTCCGCGTCATCCTTGGCAACTCCGCGACCGGAGGCGTACATCGAGCCGAGGTAATATTGCCCGGCAGCGTTGCCCTGCTCGGCGGCCTTGCGATACCACTTCACCGCTTCCGCATCGTCCTTGCCAACCCCGCGGCCGTCCGCGTACATCTGGCCGAGGTTGGTTTGCCCCATCGCGTTTCTCTGCTCGGCGGCCATGCGATACCATTTCACCGCTTCCGCGTCGTCCTTGCCAACCCCGCAGCCGCTCCGGTACATCCAGCCGAGGTGGTTCTGGGCAAGGGCATAGCCTTGCTCGGCGGCCTTGCGGAACCATTTCACCGCCTCTGGGTCATTTTTGCCAATCCCGCGACCGTTCGCGTACATCGCGCCGAGGAGGTACTGGCCAAAAGCGTTGTCCTGGTCGGCGGCCCTGCGGAACCATTTCACTGCTTCCCCGTCATCTTTGTCGACCCCGCTACCGTTCGCGTATATGGCGCCGAGGTTCACTTGCCAACCAGCGTTGCCCTGCTCGGCGGCCCTACGATACCATTTCACTGCCTCCGCGTCATCTTTGTCAACTCCGCGACCGGAGGCGTACATCCCGCCAAGGTTGTTTTGCGCGGAAGCGTTTCCCTGTTCGGCCGCCTTGCGGTACCATTTCACCGCCTCTGCTTCATCTTTCCCAACCCCACGGCCGCCTGCGTACATCCAGCCGAGGTTGTTTTGCCCGAGAGGGTTTCCCTGCTCGGCGGCCTTGCGATACCATTTCACGGCTTCCGCGTCATCTTTGCCTAACCCACGGCCCTTCTGGTACATCCAGCCGAGGTTGCTTTGCCCGCTTGCGTGGCCCAGATCGGCGGCCTTACGATACCATTTCAATGCTTCGGCCTCGTCCTTGGTTGCGCCGACCCCGCCGAAGACGCAATCTCCCACTAGGATCATAGCTGCCGCCGATCTGGGCCACGCAAGCGGGCAAAGCA
>Ga0206887_10161_pt1 | contig 13585 bp, 11 predicted proteins | sample Alteio_BWOrgHeat_89_FD_153248 | JGI IMG/M metagenome (GOLD analysis project Ga0206887, IMG submission 153248) | Enriched cells from forest soil in Barre Woods Harvard Forest LTER site, Petersham, Massachusetts, United States - Alteio_BWOrgHeat_Nextera3 ...
TTGGATAAAGGAGAAATTTGGCCTCCCTGTTCTTCTTCGTCAGCATAATTATGAGACACTGATCTATGAAAGATTTGCAGCTAATGCAAAAAATCCATTTGCAAAAATACTTGCGTCAATTCATGCAAAACGGATGCTCCGAGAGGAGACCAAATTTTTAAATGGGCTAGATGCAGCAGTGGCAATTAGTGCTGAAGATGAGCGATTGATGAAAGCCATTGCCCCCCAAGCAAAATTCTGGATCATCCCCGCAGGTGTAGATACTTCATATTTTATTCCACAACCTACTGAATTAGAAGAAAATAGCATTCTTTGGGTGGGTGGAATGGAATGGGACCCAAATCTCGATGCAGTTGAATTTTTTGCGAAGGAAATCTTCCCAATTGTTGTTAAACGCTTTCCGGACGCGATCTTTAATATTGTGGGTTCCGGTACTACTGAACTTACATCTTTAGTATCGCAATCTAATGGTAAGGTGAGAGTGTACGGGCGAGTACCGGATATTCGTAAATATCTTGCTTCTGCGAAGGTAGTGATCTGCCCTTTGCGTGTCGGAGGAGGCATGAGACTTAAGTTATTAGACTTTTTTGCTTCCGGGAAAGCAGTTGTCTCTACTCATATCGGAGCAGAGGGGAATTTGGCGGGTGATGCCGAACATATTCTGCTTCGTGATGATAAAGAATCATTTGCAAAAGCTACTATTATGCTTCTGGAAAATGAAGCGTTACGTAAGAAGCTCGGGGCGAATGCTCGTAGACTGGCTGAACAAGAATACTCATGGGATAGTATTGGTAAACGTTTTTGCGAAGTTTACGGGCAAGTGATAGTAAATCACAGAATAAAGATTTGAATAATTGGCTGGAATCAGTTTAAATGGCAGTAACTCTAATCACGATATCAACGGGGGTATTGCTTTATGCCTATATTTTGTACCCACTTTTTATTGGTATTCTTTCAAAGCTCAAGCCACGACAGTCTCGAGTTGATGAAGCCTTCCAACCCCAGATTTCAATAATTCTTTCAGCATATAACGAAGAACGTCATCTCGGAAAATGCCTTGACTCTCTGCTGACTCAAAATTATCCTAAGAATAAAATTGAGATCCTGATCGGCTCCGATGGATCAAATGACGGGACAAATACTATCCTCAAGGACTTTGCGACTTCATACCCTTCCCTTAAACCAAATATTTTTGAATCGAGACGCGGCAAAATGCGTGTCTTGAATGATCTTATTGCAAATGCAAAAGGAGAGATACTTCTCTTTGTTGATGCAGATATGGTTCTTTCTCCTGACTCACTTACCAAGCATGTGCGGCATTATATTGATGAAGAGGTCGGAGGTGTTGCAGGCATTTACCGTATCGTCTCAGATACTCAAGGCGGAATATATGGTTCGGAGAATGATTATCATAGTTATGAAATGCTTTTGCGGAAGAATGAATCACTCATCCATTCAACTGTTGGTTTATCAGGAGGAAATTACTCGATCAGGAAAGATCTTTGGAAAGAATTACCAAGTGATGAAATTCATGATGATCTCTTTTCAGTCTTTACACTACTTGAGTCAGGTAAACGAATTCTTTTCGAGCCTTTTGCTATTTCTACTGAACACTTTGTACGGTCGATCCGGGAAGAATTCAAACGAAAAGCGCGGTTTGCTTCTCGCGGCTTTGCAACACTAAAATTCTTTCCCGAGCTACTTTCTCCACAAGCTGGTCTTGTGGCAGTAATGATATGGTCGCATAAAATACTCCGTTGGATAGCACCATTCTTATTGATGATTATCTTTGCAACAACAGTCGTTGGAACAGTGCGCGGATACGCTTCTTATTTTCAAATATTACTGATAGTTGAAATATTTGGAATAGTAACTGCTCTGATTGGATGGATACTTAATTCAATGAACATCTCCGTTCCTTTGGTCCGTCAGATTTTCTGGTTTGTTGCAATGAATCTTGCATTTATGTTCGGTACGATTCGATATGTTCTTGGTAAAGATGAGCAGCACTGGGTTATCGCAACTCGTGCTGCCTCGAACCGCCCCATTTTGCAGGAGGGCCATCTATGAGCCGTCGCAAAGAACTGATAGCACTTCTTCTTTGTGATTTCATTGCGTTGAATCTTTCATGGTTCGCCTATTACTGGGTGCGTATGCATTCGGGGTGGTTCTATAGTAAAGAACTCTATATCACACATTCCTACCTCATTCCAACAAGCCTTTTTGTGTATGGTATGTGGATGCTTGCATTCCTTTTTTTCGGATTGTATCGCACGTGGTATGTTCGTCCTATATTCGATGAGATCGTCACCGTTTTAAAAACATTAGCTTTAGGAAGTCTTGCATTCATGGTGGTTTTTTATTGGGAGCCGATCTCTCAAATGGATAGCCCTGTTCGAAATGACCCAAGAATTTTAGGGTTATTGTACTTCAGTATTACTGCTATTACCGTAATTGTTTTCCGGCTTGCAATTCGTTATTCTCAGCGTCGTTTCTTAGAAGCAGGAATTGGTATGCGCCCATCGATCATTATCGGTGATTCGATAAAAGCGAAAGATCTTGCTCAGAAAGTTGTCCATTATCCACGGCTTGGGTATGATATTCTTGGGTATGTTTCTCCGAATGGGGCAAATTCTTTGCCCCATGAATCATTTAGGATCAACAGTCGTAAGGGTTCGACAACAGAACGCGAAATTAATCAGTTAGGGGGAATTGCTGATCTTGAGAAAATTACCTCGGATCATAAGATAAAAGAAGTCCTGATTGCTCTTGATTCCGGCGATCACGATACTCTCATTCAAATTATCGGACGTTTGGGTAGAACAAATATCGGCATTAAAATCGCACCTGATCTGTATGACATTGTTTCCGGACAGGCCCGAACGCGTGAGATATACGGATTTCCGCTCATTGATATAAACCCTGAACTACTGCGCCCATGGGAAGAGACAACGAAACGGATTCTTGATGTCGTCGTGAGTTCACTTGTTCTCTTTCTAGGTTCACCTGTATGGCTTCTTACAGCTTTTTCAGTTAAGATGACTTCAAAGGGACCGGTCATTTATTCTCAAGAACGTGTCGGAAAGAACGGAGCTATCTTTCATATTTATAAATTCCGTTCGATGCGTATCGATGCAGAAACCGGCGGACCGCAATGGGCTTCGAAAAATGATCCGCGTGTAACACCGATCGGAAAATTCCTGCGGAAGTCTCACCTTGATGAAGTCCCGCAGTTCTGGAATGTGCTCCGAGGTGATATGTCATTAGTAGGACCTCGACCTGAGCGAGAATTTTTTATCGAAAAGTTGACAAACGAAATCCCCTATTATACAAGACGGTTAAAAGTACGTCCCGGTATTACAGGATTATACCAGGCGATGATCGATAAATATGACGAAAATATCGATGACGTTAAAGAGCGAGTGCGATACGATCTGATGTATATCGAATCTATGTCGTTCAGGCTGGATATTAAAATTCTTTTCCGAACTGCATACATGATGTTAAAAGGAAAAGGACAGGCTTAATTTTTTTGAAGAATAAATCAGATTGAATACGAATAGTATAGCCAGAAGCCCAATCCACATGGTGGATGTTGTCGGACAATATAAACGGTATCAGCATGAGATCGATCAGGTAATCCTTGACGTCGTTCGCAGCGGAGCATTCATAAATGGTCCAGTGGTGAAGCGATTCGAAAAAGAAATGGAAGAGTATCTTCATGTACCTCATGCAATCGCCTGTGCGTCAGGAACAGATGCTTTGCAGATCGCACTTATGGCAATCGGGGTTAAACCAGGTGATGAGATAATCACCACTCCGTTCACATTCGTTGCAACGACTGAGACGATCGCTTTGCTCGGAGCAAGACCTGTTTATGTTGATATTGATCCGAAAACATTTAACATTGATCCGGAAAAAATCGCAGAGCGAATTACTCCGCGTACAAAAGCAATTTTGCCTGTTCATCTTTTCGGGCAGCCATGCGATATAACTGCCATCAAGAAGATCGCAGATGAAAATCAGGTTTATCTTATCGAAGATGCCGCTCAGGCAGTTGGTGCAAAGTGGCAGGGAAAAAATGCTTGCAGCTTCGGTGACATTGCTTCTATCAGTTATTATCCTTCAAAAAATCTTGGCGCTTTCGGTGATGCAGGGATGATGACTGCACTTAACGAGGATATCGCATCTAAACTTCGCTCGATTGCAAATCATGGCGCTACGAAAACATACTATCATGACGGACTTGGCGTTAATTCACGTCTCGATTCTGTTCAGGCTGCGATCTTAAGCGTGAAATTAAAATATCTTGATGAATGGAATGCCCGGCGCAGAGAAGTTGCCGCACTCTATACATCACTTTTTACTGAACATTCAGATATTATCCAAACTCCTTTTGTGCATCCTGATGCTGAGCCAATCTGGCATCAATATTCGGTCATTGTCAGAGATCAACGGGATCAGATAGCAGCTTCTTTGAAAGCTGAAGGAATTCCTACAAATATTTATTACCCTGTTCCTTTGCATTTACAACCGGCATACCATTCGTTCGGCGGAAAGAAAGGTGATTACCCACACACTGAATATACTGCAGGGCATATCCTTTCGCTTCCAATGCATTCCGAGCTGACCGATGAAGATGTCGTGTATATTGCAGAAAATGTTATCCATCATATTCGGACACAATCCACATGAAACGTGCCCTCATCATCATTCCAACTTATAATGAAGCGGATAATGCCGAAAGGATCATTCGTGCAGTTCTTTCCCAAGAGCCGAAAACGCCTGATGTTTCTCTGAGCATTCTGATAGTCGACGACAACTCCCCCGACGGTACTGCGGATATTATCCGTAGACTTCAAAGGGATCAGTCCATCGGCGAAGAAAAATTACACTTGCTTTCACGTGCGGGAAAGATGGGGCTTGGTACAGCCTATGTTGCGGGATTTAAGTACGGTCTTGAAAAAGCTTTCGATTATATTTTTGAAATGGATGCGGATTTTTCACATGATCCCGAAGAAATCCCGAATTTCCTTCGTGAAATAAAAGATTATGATCTTGTGCTTGGTTCACGGTATATCACCGGTGCGAACGTTGCTAATTGGCCGTTGCGCAGGCTTTTACTTTCCTACTACGCCAATAAATATGCCCGCATTGTAACCGGAATAAAAGTGTATGACACAACAGGCGGATTCAAATGCTTCCGTCGCGAAGTGTTGGCAGCAATTGATCTTGATGATATTCATTCCAACGGGTATGCATTTCAGATAGAAATGAATTTCAGGTCATGGAGAAAAAAATTCAAGATCAAAGAAATTCCGATTGTTTTTGTTGATCGTCATGCCGGAACAAGTAAGATGAGCAAAGCAATTGTACGCGAGGCCGTTAGCCTTGTTTGGAAACTGAAGTTTAAAGCGCTTTCGGGAGAGTTGTAAGCTTTTTTATGTCATTCTGAAAGGAGTTCTTCGAGCGTAGCGAGAAAAAAGCAGTGAAGAATCCCGTTAATATTGGTAGTAATGAATATTTTTACCAAATTTTAAAGGAATTGCTTCTTCGGGCTAAAGCCAATGCTTCTTGTACCGTATACCCTCGCAATGACACAAAGTTTGTATGGATATTTCAATCGTCATCGTTAATTACAACGTCCGCGAATTTTTGCGCGGAGCGCTGGAGAGCGTGCGTCGCTCTCTTGCCGTTGGCGGACTGACCGGCGAAGTTTTCGTGGTGGATAATGCATCACGTGATGGAAGTGCTGCAATGGTCGCAAAAGATTTTCCGCAAGTGAAGCTTTATGCACTTACAGAAAATATCGGTTTCGGCAGAGCAAATAATCTTGCAATGCTCGAAGCCAAAGGTGATTCCATTCTCATCCTCAATCCCGATACAATTCTCGGCGAAGATACACTTCGCGTTATGGTGAATTTCATGCACTCACATCCAAAGGCAGGACTTGCCGGATGTAAGCTACTCAATGCTGACGGTTCATTCCAGATCTCATGCCGTCGTGGCTTCCCTACACCATGGGCAAGTTTTACAAAACTCTTTGGGCTTTCCTCTTTTTTTCCGAACTCACCGAGGTTTGCTCAGTATAACCTGACCTATCTTCCCGTTGACCAAACCTACGAGATTGATGCTCTTGCTGGAGCTTTTATGATCATGTCCCGTGAAGCGTATGAAAAGGTAGGCGGCTTTGATGAAGATTATTTTATGTATGGCGAAGATATTGATCTTTGCTACCGTGTTAAAAAAGCAGGATTCGGAGTTTTTTATGTTCATGAAACTTCAACTATTCATTTCAAAGGCGAGTCAACCCGTAGAAGCGTACTCAATGAAGTTAAAGTTTTCTATGAGGCAATGCACATCTTTGTGCAAAAGCACTATGGAAAAAATCCTTTTTTTACTGTTCTACTTCGTTTTGGTATAGCAGTTCGCTCACTGATCGCGTTGTTGAAAAAATATCGGGGAGCAGTTAGTCTTGCGATCAGTGATGCTATTGCTGTAACAGTTACGATTCTTCTTCTTTCACGTTGGACCTTCGGTGTATGGTTTGGATTGCCTGAGATTGATTACCCGTGGATATTTATCATTCCAGTTGCAATATCATTCCTCGTCCTCACAGGTCTTGGTGCATATTTGCCTGAAAATCGAAGAAGATCAAAACCCATAATTCTCGCAATGCCGGCAGTGCTGATCATTCTATCATCACTGACATATTTCTTTAAAGAGTTTGCATCAAGCAGGTCATTAGTGCTTGAGATCACGGGTGCATCGGCATTTGCAATGGTGTTTGTTCGTATGCTCTTCAAATTTATTGACCGTATCCGCTTTGGTGGTGAAGGCAGTGCGCGTCCATTCTTGCGCAGAACCCTTATTGCAGGAACAGGAGCGGAGTCCATTCGCATCGCTTCGCTTCTGCTTGGCAGCGGATTTGCACGCCGTTACCAACTTATCGGATTCATCGATAAAGATCTTGCAAATATTGACAAGCCGCTTGTAAGCAATATCACCGTAAAAGGTGATTTGAAGATGCTTGCAAAGGTGATTGGGCAGGAAAAGGTCACACAGGTGATCTTTCCATCGGATGTTTTTAGTTATTCAGAAATGCTTGCGGCTATGCAGCAAGTATCAAGTGAGGTCTCTTCACAGGAAGTTAATTTTAATGTTGTACCTCAGGCTTCGGATGTGCTACTTTCCCGCTCAAAGATCGAACTCATCGCTCCGCCTACTGCTCCGGAATCACTTGCGCTGATGCCGTTAGAGTATAACGTGCAGAAAATGAGCCACCGGATTGCGAAGAGAACATTGGATATATTTTGCGCTCTTATCGCATATCCGCTCATCGGATTAGCAAACATTCTGTCCCGTTCTGATAAGCGTTCTGCGCTTATCGGCGAACTTGGTCAGGTCCTTAAAGGGAAGCGTTCTCTCGTTGGTCTGAGCCGCTCTACAAATGAGGGCACTAAGTTGGCAAAGATTGGAGTTGTAAGTCTTGCCGATATTACAGGAAATCACCCAAGCGGTGCTCTCCGCGCTGAAGATATCGACCAGATGAATATCTATTATGCAAGGCATCATACAATCGGCATGGATATAGAGATTCTACTGAGAAAAATCTTTTCGAAGTAATTTTGAGTTGAACAATTTACTGTTGTCATTGCGAGAAAGGCTTTAGCCTTTCATGGCAATCTTAGAACTTCAATACTATCACATACTTTAAGTTTTTACATCGCCACATCGTCCGCAAGCGGACTCCTCGCGATGTCATTTTGGATAGTAAATAAAAATATTTTTTTAATTATCATCATTTAGTACATTATGAAAACCACATCTTATTTCTTCATCGCATTAGTTATGGCGATGATCATTTCTCCGATCGCTCTTTTTGCACAGCGTTCTATCACTGTCACCGGCATTGGCTCTGTTACAGCGAAGCCTGATTTTGCAATGGTAACGCTTATGCTCACAAGTCAGAACAATACGGCACAGACCGTTTTCGCACAATCCGATGAAAGCGCATCGCGCCTGATGAAATCGCTGGGTGATGCAGGTGTTTCACCTGAAGACGTTTCACAACGTACATTTGCTTTGAACCCAACCTACGATTATTCAGGCGGCGGCGGTGCTCCTCCTCGCCTTGTCGGGTATCACATGATGACAACCTATCAGGTGAAAGTGAGAAATTTGAAATCGCTTCCTGTCGTCCTTGATGCCGGAACAGTTGCCGGAGCAAATAACCTGACCATAGAAGGTTATGACGCTGCTAATAAAGAAAAGCTTGAAGAAGCTGCTACGAAAGAAGCCATCAATGATGCACGCGAATCAGCAGGACGCCTTGCAAAAGAAATGGGCGCATCGCTCGGAGAGATACTCTCTGTCAGTGATTCCGAATCGTCAGGCGGAGCCATGATGCCGGGCATGGGACGCGAAGAAGAAGAACGTCGCGGACCGGGTACGATCAACCCAAAAGAGATCAAGAAAAAAGTGGAATTGAAAGTGACGTTTTCGGTGAAGTAAGGGTAATCAAAATGGGTTCTTACCCATGAGAGATAAAATTGCATTCATCACCTCTGTTTTATTACTAAATTTCGGTTTTATATCGAATGCAAGAAGTCAATGGGTTCAAATGAATGGGCCTTATGGTGGTACAATTTTATCCCTTGCATTACACGATAGTAATCTTTTTGCAGGTACCTATGACGGCGTTGTTTTCAGATCAAGTAATCTCGGGTTGACTTGGCAAATACCGGATAGTGGTTTTGACATGACAAATGTCGAAGCTCTTGTATTAAGTAATTCAGCAATTTTTGCAGGTACGGATAGCGGTGGGGTATTCCGTTCTTCCGACAACGGGAGGACTTGGCAAAAAGCAAATAATGGCTTGCCAACGAGTCAGGTGACAACTATAGCAATTAGCGGTTCAATCCTCTATGCAAATATTTCCGGAGCCGGTGTATTTCGATCAACAGACGATGGTAAGAGTTGGGACTTACCCGGCGCAGGTCTGAATGAACCATTAACATCTTTATTGCCGATAGGACCATTGCTTTTTGGTAGTAGTAACGGAACAGGTGTTTTTCTTTCCAGTGATAGCGCAAAACACTGGCACAGTGCAAAGAAAGGTCTTCCAAATTATGCTGAGGTAAATTGTCTTGGCAACATCGGTTCTTATCTCTTTGCAGCCGAATTTTCAGGTATTTTTCTTTCTACTGATTCAGGTACGAATTGGAAAAAACTTAGTACAAATACACCATCTTCTGTTCGGTCATTTATTACCGTCGGAACTGCTATTTATGCAGGTGGATCCGATGGTGTCTATGTTTCAAGAGATAGCGGAACAACCTGGATACAAATGAACACCGGTTTAGAGTATTCAGATATTTATTCGCTTGCGATAAATGGTTCTAACCTTGTTGCAGGGACATTTGGTGACGGGGTTTATGTATCGAACGATTCAGGAAAAAACTGGAGTGCAGCAAATATAGGACTAAAAGGTGCAGATGTTATTTGCCTTGCTGCCCGTGATACAAATCTTTATGTCGGTGCCTATAATGGAATAAACACATCTACCAATGATGGTCTTAACTGGAAAGATTTAAATGGTAGTTCCGGCAGAAGAGATGTTCTTTCAATATTTGCGGATAGTTCAAATCTTTTCATAGGCAGTTTCTCCGGTATTTATCGTTCTTCTGATAACGGAATAACCTGGCAAACTCCAAAAGAAGGATTTCCACCGTTAGGAGTATACGCTATTGTTAAAAGCGGTACAAATCTTTTTGCCGGCACGTGGGATAGCAGCGGCGTTTTTCTTTCTACCGATAACGGAGATACCTGGAAGCCGGAAAATTCCGGTATGACAAATACAAATGTCCGAACACTTTTGGTGAGTGGCTCAAATCTCTATGCAGGGACTTATGGAGGTGTATTCCGTTCGAGTGATAATGGTACAAGTTGGCAACAGTCAAGTACAGGCATTGTTTATGTTAATGCCCTTCTCGTAAATGGTACAAATATTTTTGCCGGTACCGATGTAGGCGCATATCGTTCGATTGACAACGGCGATCATTGGCAAAAGGCAAGCACAGGATTTCTTCCCTATTCTCATGTAACCAGTTTTGCGCTCAGTGGCACAAAACTCTTTGCAGGAACTGAGGTCGGTATTTATTTATCAATAGATAATGGAGCAAACTGGGAAGCTGTTAATACCGGATTGATGAATACATTTATCCAAAGTCTTTCAATTGTTGGCAAAAAACTTTTCGCTGGAACATACGGTGGCGGTGTTTGGAAACGCCCGCTCTCCGATTTTGAAATCAGCGATGTAAAAAATCCTCTTCAACCCGATCTCAACATCTCCCTTTCCCCCAACCCCACAACCGGAATTATCACCGTACATAATGCTCCGGCAAATATATTGCATGTCACCGTTACCAGCATCCTCGGTGAAAGCGTCATAGAACTTGCCCATCCCAATACGCCGGACTTCACGCTCGATCTATCGAAGCTTCCGCCGGGGACGTACTTTGCGAGATTCTCATTACCAAATGAGGTTGTGATGAGAAAGATCGTGAAGAATTAAAAAAATTGGTTGACTTTACTATACCTCACTTCATAACTTTGTGGAGAGAGGATTTTTTTCGTATCTTGGAATTACATTGATGGGCACCACTTCGGAGTAAGGATGAAGGCGGAAGGATGAAGGATGAAAATTTAGGGAAGGGGAAAAGGTGCGTGTGCGAAATGTTATATTATTGATTTTTAATGTACTTACAGAGGCTTCAGGGGAAAATAGGGATTTATTATTATTAATAGATTTCTCTCTTCGTTCGCTTTTGGGGAAGCGAAACTCCGTTCGAAATGACATTTTTACGCCGTCACCTTCTCTGAACATAGCTGCTCTCCTCACTGTTTACTGTGGACTGTTAACTGTTAACTTTAAATTTGGCAAAAGTAATTTTAGAATTCGAAAAACCTATTGCGGATCTTGAAGAGAAGATCGCCGAAATGAGCACCCTTGGTGAATCGGTCGATCTTTCCAAAGAGATCGAGGCAATGCAAGGAAAGGTCGAAGAACTCCGGGCTGAGATATTCCAGAACCTTACCAGATGGCAGCGCGTGCAGCTTGCCCGCCATCCTGACCGTCCATATACTCTGGATTATATTCAATCGCTGACGACAGATTTCCTTGAGCTTCATGGTGATCGAGGAGTGCGCGACGATCCTGCAATTGTAGGTGGTTTCGGAAATCTTGATGGCATCGGTAGCGTGATGTGGGTCGGTCATCAAAAAGGCCGTGATACGAAATCAAATGTCTATCGTAATTTCGGTATGCCCAATCCCGAAGGATACCGCAAGGCATTGAGAATGTTCAAGCTTGCTGAAAAATTTGGCAAGCCTATCGTCTGCCTGCTTGATACTCCCGGTGCTTTCCCCGGTATCGAAGCTGAAGAACGCGGTCAGGCAGAAGCCATAGCCCGCAATCTTTTTGAGATGTCACGGCTTGAAGTGCCTGTTGTCATCGTCGTCATTGGCGAAGGCGCCTCTGGCGGTGCACTTGGCATTGGAGTTGGAGATAGAGTGCTGATGTTGGAGAATGCCTGGTATTCGGTGATCTCGCCGGAATCCTGCTCTTCTATTCTCTGGCGTAACTGGGGATTCAAAGAGCAAGCAGCGGAAGCATTAAAGCTGACTGCGCCTGATCTGCTAAGTGTTGGAGTCATTGATAGAATTATTCCTGAACCTCTTGGTGGCGCACATCAGAATCCTGATGCGATGTTCGAAACAATGCGAAATGTATTGACTGAAGAAATTTCATCGCTCCAGAAAAATGAAAAATTCTCTGACGGTGCAGCATTAGATCGCCGTGTTGCAAAATTTGCAAAGATGGGATTCTGGAAAGATTAACATTTTGCTAAGCCACACTACAACGCTCCGCGTCCGCTATGCCGATACCGATAAAATGGGCATCGTCTATTATGCAAAATATCTGGAATATTTTGAAGTAGCCAGAACTGAAATGCTTCGTGCAATGGGATTGCCCTACCGCGAGATCGAGGAAAAAGGATTTGAACTACCCGTTGCTTCCACTTCGATCAAATATTATAAAGGTGCAGGGTATGATGATGAACTGCTCATCACTGCAAATATGACTCCCTCAAATTCTCCGAGAGTCGAGATTCATTATGAAGTGAAGAACAGAAATGGTGAGTTAATTGTCGAAGGCGAAACAACTCTTGTCTTTGTCGATGCCATAACCGGCAAACCTGCAAGAGCACCGCAATTTTATTTGGATGTGATTAAAGCAAAATGAACAGAGCCTCTCCCGGCACTGTTTACAATATTAGATTAAAATAATAATATTATGCAAGTAGGAGATAAAAATTACGAGATACTTATTCGCCGAAGAGGCGAGACGGGTTATGCAGCTTTCTGTCCTGAACTTGAGCTTATTGTCAACGGTACGGCTCATGAGCAGGTCGAAAATAAAATGAAGGAGCTGATTTTGGAACATGTCGCTAAGGAGCAGGCTGCAAGCGGCGGAGCGCAAGTGGAGACAAAATCCTAAAAACGAGTACTATTCTACAAACTATGAGGGGATTGCTTCGTCGGACTAAAGTCCTCTTCGCAATGACACGATAGAAAATGAATGACGACCGACGGAAGACGATTGCCGAACGACGATTCGCCACTGTTGCGCTACCTCTTCATTTTAAGTACCATTCTGGCGGACTTGACGGCTTAACCTATTCCATTCCACCTGAATTCGAAGCGCGGGCATTAATCGGTACGCGGGTGTCCGTACCTCTTGGAAAGCGATCGACGACAGGTATTCTTGTCGGACTTACCGATAAAGCTCCCCAAGGAATTGAGAGCATTCGCCCCATCATTGATATTCTTGATCCAGCTCCGGTCTTTGATGAAAAATTTTTAGAGTGGACACAATGGATAGCATCCTACTATCTGACATCATGGGGTGAAGTTCTTGAAGCGGCATTACCACAAGGCTTGCGGCCTGAGACGAAAAGCAAAGTAACTGTACTCCCTGATGCCGTTGCTGAAAAATTTTCTTCTGTAAAGAAACATTCACCGAAACGAGCAGAAATTCTGAAAAAACTTTCGGAGTATCCGAACGGCGTTTTCATCTCACATTTTGCAAAGCGATCGAAATTAAAAGGTATCTATGCTCATATCAGTGCTCTTGCAGATGAGGGCTTGGTTCGCATCGATCAACCCGTCAATAACTTAACAAAACCGAAAACGCAGCGTATTGTTCTGCTTTCCTATGAACTTGAAAATGACACCGATGCACTATCTAGTGCATTAATGGAATTAGAAAGATCTCAAAAGCAAGCATCAGTTCTCCTAAAACTCCTTCAGCAAAAACAGCTTCATCCTGATGAGCCTTATACTATTGAGCTTCTAAAGAAATCTTGCGATGTTTCTTCAGCAACTATCACAGCATTACAAAAACGTGGCTTTATCAGATTTGATCAAAGAGAGATCAAGCAGGAAAACCTCAGGAAAGCTCCGCTCGTCGAAGATGATATTTCCAATCTGATGTTCACATCCGAGCAGCGCGCTGCTAAGA
>Ga0206887_10200_pt1 | contig 13395 bp, 9 predicted proteins | sample Alteio_BWOrgHeat_89_FD_153248 | JGI IMG/M metagenome (GOLD analysis project Ga0206887, IMG submission 153248) | Enriched cells from forest soil in Barre Woods Harvard Forest LTER site, Petersham, Massachusetts, United States - Alteio_BWOrgHeat_Nextera3 ...
TCAAATAATCCAATTGCTTGGTTGGAAAAACAAGTACTCTCAAAACAGATACAAACAACAGAGAGCAGCAGATTTAGTGTCGCAGACCGATGATAGAGAGGTAACAGCAAGGTGTCAGCGAAGGTTTCTATCTGTCTACCTCTTTATAATGGTGCTCGCTTTCTGAAGCAGGCCATCGAAAGCATTATTTATCAAGATTTTGAAGATTTTGAATTGCTGATAGCTGATGATGCTTCAACTGATGAGTCTTATGAAATAGCCTCTGACTATTCGACGAAGGATAAGCGTGTATTTTGTTGGTGCAATAAGGAACGGCTAGGATTATTTAATAACTACAACTTGTGCATAGAAAGAGCTAAAGGTGAATATATCAAGCCATTTGCTCAGGATGATTTGTTAGAAACAAGTGCCTTAGCAAAAATGACAGATGTCCTTGATGGCTTTCCCAAAGTCTCCTTAGTTAGTTGCGCGAAAAGATGGATTGACAAAACCGGTGCATCAATAAAGCAGATAACCCAGTTTGAACACGATTGTTCCATTCCTGGTAAAGATGTGATCATTGCAAATCTCATTTTGCTCACCAATTGGATTGGGGAGCCCAGTGCGGTAATGTTTCGATCAAAGTATAAGGGCAATGGCTTTGATCCCCATTATTATCACTATGGTGACATCGAATATTGGTTTCGCATTTTGGAACATGGAGACCTCTATTATCTCAGTGATAGCCTTTGCAATTTCCGGAAACATGAAAAAAGCAGCACCACAACTAATTTAGCTGGACTATATTTTGCTTCAGACATTGTCAGGCTGGGATATAAATACGAGAAATACTTAATAGAATTAGGCGAAAGCCAAGATCATTTTGGTGCCCGGGCTGCGGAAGTAGTTGCCCTTCATTTAGATCACTTGGTCCGTAAAGAAGACCTATCGATTGAAGAGGTTGTTCAGACGAACCCTAGCTTCAAAAATGTATATTACACAGACGAAGTTGCCGAATTTCGTAGAGCACTCTTTTATGCGGAAAGACGGATAACCAGTCTAATGGAGGAATTAATTGCCACACAAAATGAGCTGGAACATCGTCAAGCCGAATGCCTTCATTTGCAAACTGCCTTAAACCAGATGAATCGAAGCGTTTCCTGGCGTCTCACCGCCCCTCTGCGCAACGTGCGTCAACGCCTTGGGCAGCCGGAACAATGAATTTTTTGTCTAACAAAAACCAGTTGTCTTCCCGGTTCGATCTTCTTATTATATTTGTCTTAGCACTAATTGTTAGATTGTGGTTCAATCTATCTGTCGATCGCACTCGTGAGGCATTTGCTTTCGATGCTTCTGAGTATCTACGATTAGCACAGGCGTTTAACCAGGTATTATCTTCGGATCCGTCTATTTTAGTTAAGAGTCTAAGTGCATATTTAGGTCTGAGCACGCTCAACGAAATTCAGCAAATCAAACAAGCACTTAGTCCTTTGCAAGGGTTAGTGGTCTCTGGACCAGTATTTCCTCTGCTTATTCTTCTTAGCTATAAAATCATTGGTCTTTCCCCGTCGATAACAACTTGGCAGGCACCGCTTGTGGTGCAGAGCATCCTTACCGCGTTTTCCTGTGTTTTAATTGCTATGATAGGGCGAATATGTTGGTATCGAAATGTTGGTTTTATTGCTGGCATACTATCGGCAATTTATCCGGGCTTCATCGTTAACAGTGGAAGGCTGTATTCAGAATCGTTGGCCTGTTTTTTTGTTTGCTTAGTTCTTTGGTTGGTTAGTCGAAGTGTGGTTACCGGGCAAGCAAATCTATGGTTTGGTTTAGCCTTAGGTATCTCGGCAATTGCTTTACAGTCTACTCGCTCGGCGATGATGATCATAACTATAGCCATATTCCTAATATATGCACCTTTGAGCTTTGTCTTTCTTAGAACTAAGCGTTTAGCTATTCAAAACGTGGCAGGACTTTTTATGGGCGCCATATTAATCATCGTTCCCTGGTTGGCTGTTCAAAAGCTAACGTTGGGCAAAGCCTCCTTAATGGTGGATCGAAATGGGGCTTACAATGTATTTATTGGTAGTAACAGCGACACACTTGGCTGGCTAAGCTTTCCATACCCTGAAGCGAAAAATATAGAGCAGAAGAAATTTTCAGAGCTTATAGTGGAAGCTATTCAAAAAAGTCCAGAACGCTGGCTTAAGTTAATGCTAGACAAACCTCCTAGATTGTTTAAAAATCCGTGGAACGATCTTAGGACTCCCATTGGTCCATTTGCATTAACCTCTCAAATAGACCTTCATCAATGGATTTTGTTGCTTGCTGCGATAGGTGTTGTTCTAGGGTTTTTTAAAGAACCGCAACAGCACACTGAACGCAGATCTATTACAGCGAGATTTCTTGTCTTGGCAGCATTCTTTGGACACTTAATTTATGTTCCATTCATTGCTATGGCACGATATGCGCTAACAGCCATGCCCGCAGTTCTTTTATTTGCTGCTGTTGGGTTGGTAAATATTGCCAAATCGTTAGCTAAGGACGACGGAAGAAAAGTATCGACAATACTTGTAGTCACATTGATTATTTTCTTTGTTGTGATACGAGCGGATATGATACCGCTAATGATGCGCTATTTGCATCCGCTTTCTATACACATATGTCTTGTGTTAGAGATATTGCTTAAACTTTTAATAGGAGTTATTTTATTGTTTGCTTGTTTGCAAGTAGTGAATAAATCTTATCGTGGAAAGAAGTCTTCCTATGCAATTGCTACAGCAATGTTGCTGATTGCTTTGCCATACCTATGCTTGCCATTACGAGCTTATGGTCGATGGTATGAGTGGTCAAAAGATTTCAACCAGGTTTGCGATAGCAGGGAAGAAGTGATTTTCATTCCTGAAAGGGTAGCCCAACATGACAAACGGCAACTCTTTCTAGCAATAAATATTCAGGGAGGTGCTCAGTTTGCCGATGACTTTCGTTGCCTGGTTAATGGCATAGAACTCCATGGACCATTTGTCCCTTCGATGGCTTTAGCTCAGGATTTCACCCTTGTCAAAGTCTCATCAGACAATAGCCTGAGTCTCGAAATGGAATCCATACTAAATGAGATTACAGCCTTTAGTAATTTGAACAATCTAGATCTTAGGCAGTGGTACTTCGTGCCTATTACTGAAGAGCAATGGAAACAAGTTATTGGTACAGCGGAGCATAAATCTAGCCGCGATGTTTGCTCAATCCTTTGTTTGCATGCAGTTATTACTAAAAAGAAAGAAAGTAACGGAATTATTTTTGGTAATTTCCAGACAAACAAGGCATTCTCTCTAATACCGAGTTTTAGTAGATTCTCCTGGGAAAAGGCTTATTGTGGTGTCGAAAGTGGCATTCCCTTTAACGATCCTGCATATGATTTAAAAGTTATTCATATACCGGTGGACAAGATGAATGAGCACGCGTACATTAGGCTGTTAAAGGTGTCACCATATACGGTGGTCCCAAGGATGCATCTTATTTGTGAAAAACGTCTACCAACTCTTGTAATCAAATCTGGTTCAAGTGTAGTGAATAATATCGTTGTGTCCCCCGAACTCTCCAAAGTAAATGCAAAAAGCGAATACGGTGAAACATCGCTATGGCTGGTACGGCTGTCCGGGAAAATATCCAAAACCTCGTTGAAATCGATTTATCCTAGTCTAGAGCTATGCGGTAGTAAATCTGGGAGGCAGTTTTTGTATCATTCTTGCTGGCTACCTGATCAGATCAAGTTGACTTCACAACAAAACGCTGAGATTGACTACTCCTTTCCAATTTATCCCCAGGCTTGGCCTGGTCCTCTATCTTCTATATTAATTCACTTCAAGGGAGGACCAAGTGCGACACTTGGTAAATCATCGATGTCTCCTGGTCCCTCTTGTCTTGATGGACAGGCGCTTTTAGATAGTCTCAAATTAGAAATATACGAAATGCCTAGACTTAATTCGGATGCCGCGTTTGAAGTTTACTAATTTCGTATTTTCAATGGGATCTCAGTCTTGGGGCAGAATAAATCAGCTCATTCTTGGCAATTACAGAATAGGCATGGCACTGCCATGCCCATTCTGATATCGTGTCCAGGACTTACTGAAGAAGTCTATAACGAGACTTGTGTAGTCGAATTAGGTTGTATATGCTTGTTATAAGACATAGTGGCATTAGCTGAGACAGTAAAACAAAATACACTGCCACCATTATCGTTGTTTTCCACCCAGATGTGTCCACCATGGGCTTCTATTATTGCTTTGCAAATAGCGAGCCCCAGTCCGCTACCACCTTTTTCTCGATCGTCGGCAGATTCTACTTGTTGAAAGCGATCAAATATTGCTTCTTTTAGTGCATCTGGTATCCCTCGCCCATGATCAGCGATCATGATCTTTATTTGTTCTGTTTCTGCGATTGCAGAGAGTGTAATAGAGGATTGAGGTGGTGAAAACTTAACAGCATTGGAGAGAAGATTGGCTAATACTTGATTGATGCGGTCACCACCTGCAAAAATAGTCAAATCCGTAGCTATTACCTTAAAGTCGACGTTACGTTTGGCTGCCCAATCGGCAAGGCTGTTTGTCGATTGCTCAAATAGTTTGGATAACTCCAAACGGGTGGGTGTTATTTCCAGTCTGCCTGATTTGATTTTTTCTATCTCAAGTAAATCCTTGATTAAAGTGAGCATGCGATCTGTATTACTTTCAGCAGTTTGCAGTAGTTCCAGTCCACGTTTCGAAAGTTCTCCAAACATTCCTGTTGCTACCATTTCGTGAAAGCTTTTGATTGTAGCTAGTGGCGTTCGCAGATCATGAGTAACCATTGCCATTACTTCTTGTTTCATGCGTTCTGCTTCTTTGCGTTCGGTAATGTCGTGAACGACACAAAAAAGAGAGTCTTCCGTAGTCACCCAACGCACAGACCAAAGCACATCAATAACTTTGCCGTCTTTTCTGCGAATTCTAGTTTCAAAAGAGCATTCCGGCGTACCTCCTTGGGCGGACTTAAGGCTTTGCAAAGCATTGGACACATCATCCTTATATATAAGCTGAACAATACTTGTTCCAAGCAAATCATATTCTGTAAGACCGAATACTGTTTCACAAGCCGGATTAATTGCTGTGACTCGCCAACTTGAATCAAGTGAACAAATTACCTCTACAGAGTTATCTATAAGATCCCTTTCCTTTTTCTTTGCTTCTTGAAGAGCAATAGCCATTGCGTGGAAGGTCTGATCTAGATTAGCAATTTCATCAGACCCGGCAACAGGTGCATTGAGGGGAAGATTGCTAGCCAGACGATAGCTATTATCAACCAATATTTTCAATCGGCCGACAATTTTCTTACTAAACAAAAGAGAAACAACTATGGCTAATATGATATTAAAAATTACACCGACAATCAGTAGATATTTTATCTGTTGTCTAAAGACAGCTTGGAGTTTATGGCTTTTCTCTTCTTTTTCTTTTTCAACTTGGGCGAGCTCGATTAATTCCTGTGGTACCATACGCTTTAAGCACGAGCGCATTTGATCACGCATCATATTCAAGTGATTGGCAGCAGCAAAGGGACTGTCTGTTTCAAAACTCAAACGCAAGTTTTTTATGATTGAGTATGCTTCTTCACCTGCGTTTGCAGAAGTTTGAACAATAGACTCTTCCTGTGGATTGCCTTTTACTGCATCTTTTAGCTCATTCAAGTCAGACCTTATTCTTGAGAGTATGCTTTCATAATTTTCAGAGGAAAGGCTTCGGCTGAGTTCTGCACGTGTTATTGAAACCGTTTCGAACATATCGCGTATAAGCTGATTTGTGCCGTTGCTAATTCTCCCTGAACGAAAAGCATCTACAGCCTCTTGTTCTGCCTGTGCATTAAGTAATGCTAGGATACCTACAAATACAAGTTCAAAAAGAAGGGGAATTGATACCAGGATAATGCCTTTTTTGGTAAGGGTCATTTTCATTGTTCAATTCCGAATTCATTACCGTAAAAATGGAAAGAGGGCAGGATCAATATCCCTCTTGCCGGTACATTTAAAACCCATAAAAGACCATTAATTGGACAAAAGATAAGATTTCTTCGGAAACTTAATCTTAAACAAATGCTGTTGTTGCTTTTCTACTATGGTTATTTTTGCTCCTTCTAACTTTCCCGTTGATACGAAAGGCAAGTGATTTCTAGTATAGTAATTGGACTACCCTTGAAAGCAGGGGGCGAACTTCACGCATGAAAGTATCAATTATTTCACTATTGAGACTGTTCATATTATTATTCTCGTGCCAACAAGTTTTCGGGCAAGACAGTCCTGCAAACCTGGCACCACTACCAACAGCGCCGCTTCCTGCTCGGTTCATACCTTTTCCCGTGCCAACCAGCAAAATGCCATTGCAACCGTTGACTGATTCAAATGCTGTATCAGTGCCGTTATTTTGCTGGAATATACAAACCACTTCAGAGCAAAATGAATGTCTCTCGATGAAGCATTCGTAAACGCTGGAAAGACACGCCTCTGACCAATTTTAATGACTACTATTTGCACGTTGCTTGGGCTTTTCCCATTAGCATTAGGACTAGGAGCCGGGGCTGAGTTACAAAAACCACTAGCGATAGCTGTCATCTGTGGACTGTCACTTTCTACTGTCTTCACGCTTCTGATTGTACCGACGGCCTACCAATTTTTAGAAAGTCTGCGGATCAAAATCGGAAATATCTTCAATTGATTGATATTACCTCTCCGTTAAAACCCACCAAATCCTAATGGGCTGATTGCATTTGACCGTCCTCTCGATCACCTTTTGCTGTACTCGTACTACGGTAATTTCCGCCAAACCGAAAGATGCGACTCCGCTTCATCTACCGGTTTACCATTGTATTTCATATAAATAAATCTGAAGCCCTCTACATTAGTTGAAATTGGCGGTGATGTATTATCGTATTTTTGTTCGATTCTTTTGATTCGGCCGGTCGTGGAAACTTCAGAAATGATGGCTGAATGCTGATCATCGTGATTATTTAAAGTAATAATATCACCTGCTCGAAAACCATTATTGAATAGCCTAGCCGAAGGCATTGGGTTATAGCCATGTTCTTGCAAAATATGATTAATAGGATCTAGGCACCCTGTTGTATCACGCAGACAATCTTGAGCCGACATTGAGAATGCTCTCAATTGTTCCATCAGCGGATTTCTCTCTATTCTATTTTCTTCAAGTGCTTTTGCTCGTTCCTGAATCTCATTCAGTTTTGATTTATCAATGAAACACTTAACAGCAAAATTGCAGTTGTATGTATCGTCTGGAAGCTTTTCCAATGTTTTCCAAAGTTGCTTTGTGAGTGGTCCACATTTATCTGGATCAATGCCCTCTATCTGGCGGTTCCCAGATAAGGCCGCGCTTTTTTGATGCTGTAAATCTGGTTGTTCTAAAATATGGGGCGATGAACGCACTTGTGGCTTGGTCTCAGAATTATCTTTGCGATATCCAGAATTTTGGGTAATCAAAAGATTGGGAAGAGGCTTTCGAGAATAGTTAAGATCCGCACCCCACTCCTTTTTAAGGGTTTGCAAATTCTCTTCTGTCCAAGCACTAGCCGCGACATCCCTAAGTTTCACTCTAAAAAATATTTTGTTACTCTCCGACGAATCATTATTTTGTAATCCTTGCTTTTCGCTACCCGCATCATTTCTGGACATACTGCCCCCTGGTTGCTATCAGCATCACTTGGCTGATAATGTATGCATTCTCTGTGGCAAATGGATGGCTCACTGAGCGTCGAAAATCTCGGCTATCGGTAAGCGAAGGAATGTGTCACCGGAGTGCCACGCTAATAGGTTAATCTGGTAATAGACGATGATCGGATTGAAGCCCAATGATTTTGGGAATATTGAAGCGTTTACTAGTCAAAAACGTATGATGGTTCTGATAATTAAAACACTTGTTTTAAGGGTCGATCGAATGCAAACCAAAATAGCTATCCCATTTGCTTACATGCTTTTGCTATCGCTATCTCCTGCGTTTGGTGATTCTCCATTTCAAGAATGGCAAAACCTAATGGTTGAAGGTAGCTCATATAAGTTGAAAGGTAAATATGAAAGAGCAGTTTGGTTTTTTACCAAGGGAGTTGACTTAGCACGAGAAAAGAAATTACCCGCGAAATGTTTGCCGATAGCATTATGTCGCGAGACAGAGGCTGAGGTACTAAATACTCAGCTCGTAAGTGCTGATATACACTCCAAAGAGATTATTCAATTGGTGAAGCAGCAAAGTGAAGCTAAAACTCTTGAATCAGAAATTAGTGTTTGGCTGGTAGACCTAGCTAACGCCTATCAGAACTATAACAAAGATCCACGAGACAGAGAAGATTGTTTAAAACATGCTTGTCTTCTTAAGAAGCTCACATTCGGGGCAGCACATAAGGAAACTGTGGACTGCATGATGCAATTGGCTAATTATTATGTAGATCAAAAGCAAATAGAACAAGCAGTAAAGGTTTTAGAAACACTTGAAATAGCTTTGGAGAAAAAATACGGGAAAAACCCGAGTGCCTTGGGAGACATGATTAATCAATTAGCAATTAAGTGCAAGACGGAGCACAAATATGAGCAAGCCAAGCAATTGGAGATGCGCGTAATAAAGATGGCAAACACAAAGACCGGTTCTTTAAAAGCAGGACTACCTGCATTTTATTTATTTCTAGGGATGAACGCTGCTGCTCAGGGGAAGGTATTGGAGAATAAGGGGTACTTCAACGTAGCGAAGAAACAGTGTTCCAGAATAAAAGGTGCAAGACAAAAGCAAGATGCAAAAAAATATCTGACGCTGTTAATCCAACCTAGCTGGTTAGATAGGCAGCAGGAGAAATTAGCTCTGGCTGAAGCGGAGTTTAAACAGATACTTTCTGTACAAGAAATGATATTTAGAGATCCGCGTGAATACTATGGAGCGCTTTCTCTTCTAGCAGGGACTATGCATGATGAAGACAAGTTTGAGGAATCTGGAAAGTGTTTACTGAGAGCTATAAGTATTGCCAAATTACCTGAGAGTTATGTTGCAAAGGATTTGCCAGATTTATACATGAGATTGGCAACCGATGAATTCGGTTTGCGAAAAATCGAAAAAGCCAATCAAACTTTTGTTTATGCATTGACGTTGGAAACGGATACATCTGGTCCACATACAGTGGTAATCCTATTTTGGTGGTCACGTCTTTTACAAAATAAGGGTATGTTTTCACTAGCACTAGAAAAATTAAATGCTGCGCTGAAAATTGTAACAGACTTACCTATAGAGAAAAGAGGCACGCTAAAGGCAGATATCCTCTCGATGCTTTCTGAAATCGAGACACATTTTGGACGCAAGGGAGAAGCAAAATTACTGTCTCAACAGTCTTCTGAAGAAATTCAAATCCAGAGAAAAATCGGCTCCAAGCTTGGTCCTGATATTTTCTGTAGGATAACGAGAAATCGAACCACGTCCCATATTTGACTTGGCCTTTGTAATCGGAGAAAGTAGTAGATAACTTTGAAATTAATGCAAAGTGCTCACATAATTTCTCCAAAAAACCGTGATTTAACTTAGTTGAAGAAGCAAAGAGCGAAATTAGCAACCAGGAAATTTTTCTAACCTATTAGAAATTATTTTGAGCGTATTTGATGTTCTACTTTTTATCAGAGGATTAGATTTCTTATCCGACTGTGTAAAACGACCATATCAAGCATGATTAGGCTGTATCGGAGGTAGTATCCTTCCGTGAAATTCAATAAACAACTTCTTCTGTTCTGTTTTTTGTTCGGAGTAGTTCTTATTTGTTTCGGTAGAACGTTTAGTAGTTTCTTCACGGCAGACGATTTCGGACAGGTTTGTTATGTATCCAAAATATTCGAAGGCAATGTAAAAATGTTGTTTTCGGGTTTTACTGGGAATTATATGCAAATTCCTGCGATGAAGGTATGGCGTCCCTTTCTTCTTATATCACTCGTTTATGACTATATGATATGGCGAACTAATGCTACGGGTTATTTTCTTACAAACGTCTTGTTCCTAGCTGCCTCGGCTATGATGCTATATATGGTGTTATTTGAACTAACGAAATCTTGGGGAAAGAAGCGCTCGATTATGTTTTCATTATTCTGTGCGTGTATATTCGTCAGTAATCCTTTACATTGTGAATCGGTTTCTTTTGTCGTAGGGAGAGTCGATATCATTAGCGCCTTTTTCTATTTATCGGCACTCTGGTGTTTTGTGAAAAGAGGTGCAGATGGTAATAAGGTTTTGCTTGTAACTGGAGTTTTATCGTTCTGGATAGCTGTTCTGACTAAAGAAATGGCAATTGGTGCACCTGCTCTTCTCTTGGGAATTGGCTTTTTTATTCCGGAGGTTCTAACAAGGAAAACATCTGATACGACAATGTTTGCTTCGGCACCCACTGAATATTCGCTAAAAGAGCGTATTCGATTTGCTTTCCAATTTAGTAAACCGCTCTGGTTAAGTACTGTGATTTACTTCTGCATTCGATTTTTAGTACTAGGTACTTTTACTGGGGGCTATATAGGAAGTATCGGTGCTGGCCAATTGTCCCACTTTGTTCAGAAGTGGACTGACATTGATACCTTATTCAGGATCATATTCCCGCTTAATTCTGATGTTTTTGCTGCAGGCAGCCATTCCAAAATAGCACTGTCTATTTTATATTTTGTTTTAACGGCACTTATTTTCATGAAAGTTTTGAGCAGTAAATATCCTGCCGGTTGGTTTGGGCTCTTGATTTTGTGGACGCTAACTGCAGTTATCCCACTCTATCAGTTGTGGGGGTTGGGATTTCATCTCGAAGGAGCCAGATTTCTCTTTTTTCTTTCGATACCCTTGTCCATTTTTATACCTTTATTGATATTAGCCCCTAGCCGGAGTTCTGATAATGGATCGAATGTTATACGGAAAATCGAAGCACTGGGAGTAGTGGCAACTGTACTACTTATCATTCTCAGTATAGAAATTACCTCTAAAAATAATATTCCCTGGGTACATGCAGGGAAAGAGACCAGGGCTTGTATGCAGGAGGCGCAGAAGCTTGCCAGTACCGTAGGGACTGGGGAAAGAGTGGTTATTATAGGTATACCGAAAGGGCATGGCGGGGCGCATATGATTTATAATGGTATTACTTTTAATATCATGATGTTGCCCCCATTTTCAAAAGTTCCTTATGCTGACAAGTTCATTACTTTCGATCCTATTCTGTATGGCCAGGCGGAGCAAATAAATGCCCAGCGGTTCAAAGAGGTTTTAGGGGATCCTAATGTGGTTGGGGTATTTGTTTGGAATGAGGAAACCCTAAAATTCGATCTGCTTACGGATAAACCTCAAGAGTTGGTCGCTAAGAAACAAGAAGGCGAATCGGTTACTTTCCCATTTATTTCTACATCAATTCTCCCATTCACCGAAGGAAGAGGTGTTTGGAGTATGCAAAACAATAAGATCCAAGTAAATGATTGTCCCAAGGGTTGTGGATTGATGTTATCGAATTTTAGTTTGAGCCCATATCAATACGATTTTGTGGAGATGGAAGTAGGAACTTCATTACCATCAGTGTCTGTTTCGGTGTTTTGGAAGGGAAACAGCAGTAGCGATTGGTATGATCTTAAGTTTCCGGCACAAAAGTTAAGTGCTTTAACAAAGTTTGGAAAGAAGATTAGGATACGCTTATCAAACCATTGGCGCTGGTTTACGCAAGGCAATATAGACAAGCTGCGATTAGAGTTACCCGCTGCCCAATGCATTGAATTAAAAAATATTCGATTAGTTTCCGGGAAAGAAATTCTGCCTCTCTTATCGGTTGTGGATATGCCATCAAGCAATACTGGTGTTTACGCGGTAGGCAGCAAGGGCATTCAGTTGTTGGTTGATGCTAGTGCGGTAGCTGGCTGTAGAGTAGTAAAAATAGAAATTTCTAAACCAAACTACTTCTTTGAAAATCTACCGGAAGAATCTAGTGAAGCTGTGATGAAGACCATTGTTCATCCTTCATGTGAAGGGAAGATAAATATTGCTAACGACCTCTTTCCCATGCCTGGGTATTATCAATTACGTGCTCTGGGAATGGATGAAAAGGGATTTCCAGTTGGGGAAAGGTCAGATGTTCTCACTATAAATTTAGACAACAAACATATCTGACCAACTGTCAAGATGTGTTAAACTTCGGCAATCACGAGCATATAGGTGGAAATGAGAGCTTTAGTTATTGGTGGTAACGGATTTATTGGTACTCATCTTGTCTCTAGACTTCTGAAAGAAGGTATAGAGGTACGAGTATTCGATCGCTATCCTAGCAAGTTTGCCACGCCGCATCCTCATGTGGAATACGTTACGGGTGACCTAGGCAATCATGGCGTGCTCAACGAGATCGTTCTTGGTGTGGATTGGGTATTTCACCTTGCCTACACAACCTTACCAAAAACTTCTAATGATGATCCTATCTATGATGTGCGTTCTAATGTTATAGACACTCTCCAGCTTTTACAAGAATCCTGTCAGGCACAGGTAAAGAAGATAGTATTTGTTTCCTCTGGTGGTACCGTATATGGTGTACCGCAAACAGTGCCTATTAAAGAAAGTCATCCTACTGATCCGCTCTGTTCGTATGGCATAACTAAGCTTGCTATCGAAAAGTATCTCCATCTTTTCTATCATCTCAATCACCTTGATTATGCTGCTTTACGCGTTTCCAATCCCTACGGGGAGGGACAAAATCCTAATGCCAAGCAAGGGGCTATCGGAGTATTTCTTGGAAGAGTGGTACGAGGTGAGACTATTAGTGTCTGGGGAGATGGTGAAGTAATTAGAGATTATATTTATATTGATGATGCGGTTTCGGCTTTGATCATGGCTGCTCGGCATAAAAGAGAAGATGATGAACCTCATGTTTTCAACATCGGCTCAGGCAAAGGGCTTTCTCTCAATACATTGATTAAAGAGATTCGCTCAATCGTCGATATGGAAGTGAAGGTTGAATATCTGCCAGCCCGTGCATTAGATGTACCTGCGAATGTCCTTGATATATCTTTAGCTAAGGAACGATTGCTCTGGCAACCTACTGTTGATTTAAAATCAGGCTTATTACGTACGTGGCAATGGATTAAATCGCTTGATCCTAGTGAGGAGATGGTGTTTACACCTGCATTGGCCATATCGCCGACTGTTAGTAGCAATGTTTGAACAAAAATAAATATTAAGGCAGTTAAATAAAAGTTATTCTTGATATCAGCGATAATTGACCAGAATTTTCGGTCATGCAGCTTTGTTATAGAGAATCGATACCCATGGGCGTGCAGCTTTCAATCGTAGTTGCTGTTTACAATGAAAGTCCAAAAAATTTGGATGCTCTACTGGAGCGTCTTGAGAG
>Ga0206887_10201_pt1 | contig 13386 bp, 8 predicted proteins | sample Alteio_BWOrgHeat_89_FD_153248 | JGI IMG/M metagenome (GOLD analysis project Ga0206887, IMG submission 153248) | Enriched cells from forest soil in Barre Woods Harvard Forest LTER site, Petersham, Massachusetts, United States - Alteio_BWOrgHeat_Nextera3 ...
GTTTGCGTATTGCGGGCTATCGCTTGGCGGGATGATTGGCCAGTGGCTGGGGGCGAATGCGCCGGATCGGGTCACACGGGTGGTGCTTGCCAATACTTCGGCCCGTTTTCCCGCACCAGAAGTGATGGAGACACGCCGGAAAGCGGCTTTGTCGACGGGCATGTCGTCGTTTGTGGATGCGGCGCTGCAGCGCGGGTTTCTGGCTGAATCGCTGGCGGCGAATCCACCGTGGGTTGCTTCGATGCGGAGTATTTTACTGGCTACGAATCCGGTTGGTTATGCGGGGTGCTGTGCCGCGATTCGCGATATGGACCAGGTTGGTTTGCTGGGGGATATTAAGGTACCTACGCTCGTGATCGGCGGGGATCGCGATATTTCTACGCCGTGGGAGGGGCATGGCGACGTTTTGGCGGCGAGAATTCCTGGTGCCAAGGCGGTCGTTTTGGCGGCGGCGCATTTGTCGAATCTGGAGCGGCCGGGTGAGTTTTCGGCGGCGCTGCTGGATTTCCTCGTGTAGGGACCTATTCAAAGCCATCCATAGTGCCGATTAGCTGACTGAACAAGCCGGGTCATGCCCGGAATTCGGCTGGCTATTCGACATGCGTTTTATTTCCAGGAGTTTCGCCAGGTTGACGGTGTTGCTGATGGCCTGCCCGGGCGCGGCAATGGCCCAGACTTACACGATATCCACGTTCGCGGGCGGAGCTTTGCCCGTTAATTTGCCGGGTACGAGCGCCAGCTTGTATGGACCACAATCGGCGTTGGCAAGCGATGCGAGCGGCAATGTGTATTTCGGCGACGGAAACACGGTTCTGCGGCTGGATGGGCTTAGCGGCGTTCTGACGATTGTCGCCGGCAACGGCACCTCAGGATATAGCGGCGATGGTGGACCCGCGGTGGGTGCGCAGTTGCGGAACCTCTCCGGAATCGCGGTGGATGCGGCTGGCGGGATTTACATCGCGTCGGTGTCCGATCACGTGGTCCGGAAGGTGTCTGGCGGCGTGATCAGCACGGTCGCCGGAACTGGTGTAGCGGGGTTCAGCGGAGATAATGGACTGGCGACCGGAGCTCAGTTGAACTCACCTTATGGGGTCGCGGTAGATGCGGCGGGCAATCTTTTTATCGCGGACTACGGGAACAGTCGGATTCGAGAGGTTACGGGGGGCGTGATTACAACCGTCGCGGGTAATGGGACCCTGGGTTTCGGCGGCGATAACGGGCTGGCAATTGCGGCTCAACTCAGCGGTCCGCGGGCAGTTCTGGTGGACGCGGCGGGAAATCTCTATATTGCGGACTCGGGGAATTACCGCGTCCGCATCGTCACCGCCGGCGTGATCGGCACGGTTGCGGGAAATGGCGTTCCGGGATTTGGGGGGGATGCGGGACCGGCCACCAGCGCGCAATTGAATCTTCCCTGCGGGCTTGCCCTGGACGCTGCCGGAAATTTGTTGATCGCAGATTATTACAACAACCGGATCCGTCAGGTTTCAAACGGGGTGATTTCCACGATGGCGGGCAAGGGCACGCCGGGGTTCAGCGGCGATAATGGACCGGCGGTTACGGCGCAACTGAACAATCCGTTTGCGCTTGCTCTGGATGGCGCGGGCAACCTGTTTATTGCCGATTACGGGAATAACCGGCTACGGAAGGTATCGGGTGGAATCGTCACAACCGTCGCAGGAAACGGCACCGTTGGGTTCAGTGGGGATGGGGGCTCAGCGGCAAGCGCGCAGTTAGATGCCCCGCACGGCCTGGCACTCGATTCTGCCGGCAATTTGTATATCGTCGAGACGACGGGTAATCGCAGCCGCATTGTTGTGGCCGGCGTGATTAATACGGCAGCCACCGGCCAGTTGACTCAACCCTGGGGAGTAGCCGTAGATTCCGCTGACAACGTGTATTTTGCGGATACCGGCGGCAATCGCGTGCGAAAGTTGTCGGGCGGCACGGTAACTACGGTAGTTGGGACAGGTACGGCGGGTTTCAGTGGCGACGGGGGCCCTGCTGTCAGCGCACAATTGAATTCGCCGGCATCCGTGGCGGTGGATGCGGCAGGGGACCTTTATATTGCGGACTCGGCGAACAATCGGGTTCGCAAGGTCACCGGCACTACGATTACAACGGTTGCAGGCAGCGGGGTCCCGGCCAGCGATCAGTTGACCAGTCCGACCGGCGTCGCGCTGGATTCAGCGGGGAACCTTTATATTGCCGATACCGGAAATAATCGCGTCCGCAAGCTTGCTGGTGGGGTGATCAGTACAATCGCGGGGAATGGGGTGGCCGGATACAGCGGAGATAATGCGGCAGCGACCGGGGCCACGCTCAATTCGCCGGGTACGGTGGCAGTGGCTGCGAACGGTGCTCTCTTTGTCGCGGACACTTTGAATAGCGCAATTCGGCGGGTAGTCGGCGGGACGATTACGACTATTACCACCATACCGGGCATTGGTTTGGGCGGTCCTCAGGGCTTGGCCGTGGACGCGGCAGGGAATGTGTATGTGGCCGATACTCTGAATAACCGCGTTCGGCTATTGACAGTTGTTCCTCTTAGCATTACCGGGCCTTCCTCATTAGCGAACGGGACGGTTGGCGCGGCCTACGGAAACATGACCTTCACCGCGACCGGGGGGAGTGGAGGGTATACGTGGTCGGCGACGGGCTTGCCGAAGGGCCTCACTATTAGTACGGCGGGGGTCTTGAGTGGGATTCCGACTGTCGCCGGGGTTGGCACTCCGCAATTCACGGTGAAGGATTCATCGCTTGCAGTGGCGAACAGCACGCTTTCGGTCACGATTGATCTTCCGGTCCCCACGATTACGACTCTGAGTCCGGCCAGCGCCACGGTATACGGCGCGGCATTCACGCTGACAGTAAACGGCACCGGATTTCTTGCAGGTGCAGTAATTCAATGGAACGGCGCGTCGTTGGTGACGAAACTGGTGAACGCTACTCAGTTGACCGCACCGGTGACTGCCGCCTTGATTTCAAGTGCGGGAAGTGTGAATGTTACGGTGAGTTCCGGCGGCGCCTCCAACATGATTTCGAATACTGTTGTGCTGCCCGTGAATCCACCGACGCCGGCGCTCACGGGTATTGCGCCCGCTTCTGCGACTGCTACTGCGCCGGGATTCACTGTGACTGCAGCGGGGACAGGTTTCGTAGCTACTTCGCAGTTGTTTTGGAACGGTGCGGCGTTGCAGACCTCGTTTGTCAGCGCCACTCAGTTGACGGCAGCGGTTCCTGCCAACCTGATCGCCAGCGCCGGAACAGCCGGTGTGACGGCGAACTCCGGGGGGGCATCCTCCAGTGCGGTTACGTTCACGATAAATCCCCCCCCCTGCGATTTCCACTGTGAGCCCCGCTTCCGTGACAGCGTACGGCGCGGCGTTCACACTCACCGTCACCGGAAGCGGCTTCGCTGCGGGGTCCGTCATCCAGTGGGGCAATTCGCCTTTGACCACTAAGGTGGTCAGTGCCACGCAATTGACGGCGTCCGTACCGGCAACCATGATTGGCGGCGCGGGCAGTGTGAACGTGGCCGTGGCCACGGGTGGCGTAGTTTCCCCGAACTTCCCGTTTCCGGTTAATCCTCCGCCTCCCGTAGTAACCGGGTTGGTTCCGGCGTCGGCAATTGCGTCAGGCCTGGCTTTTACGCTCACCGTGAACGGGACGGGTTTCACACAGAGTTCGACGGTCCAATGGAACGGAACGCCGCTGCCAACCACTTTCGGAGATGCGACTGTGTTGACCGCATTTGTCTCTGCCAGCCAGATCGCAACGGTCGGAAGCGCAAGTGTGACGGTTAGTTCCGGAAGCGTATCGACTGCCGCCATTAAATTCGCAATCAATGCGCCACCAGCTATTACGACGCTCAGCCCTGCTTCGATTGTTGTTGGAAGCCCAGCGTTTACGTTGACCGTTGCAGGGACGGGTTTCGTGTCTGGCGCGCAGGTGCAATGGAACGGCGCTGCACTGCCGACGACTTTCGTGAGTGGGACACAAATGACGGCGTCGGTCTCGGCCGGGCTGATCGCGAATGTCGGCGGCGTGACGATTCTGGTGAATTATTCGGGGGTGTCATCAAGCGGGGTTACCTTCTCTATCAATGGGCCTCCTGCGATCACGACATTTAGCCCGGCATCCGCAACTGCGGGCGGGGTGGCTTTCACCTTGGCCGTTAATGGAACTGGCTTCGTTTCTGGGGCGGCAGTGACGTGGAACTCGGCGCTGCTGGCGACTAAATTTGTGAGCGGGACGCAGTTAACCGCCTCCGTAACCGCGAGCCTGGTCGCCAGCGCGGGGAGTGCAACGATTGCGGTCAATTCGGGAGGGGCAACATCGATTTCCGTCGCGTTTCCAATCGTCGCGCCGCCAGTGATCACGAGCCTCAACCCGGCAACAGTCGCGGGATCCGGCGTGCCGTTCACGCTGACGCTTGCGGGGACTGGCTTTCAAACCGGAACGATCGTGCAGTGGAACGGATCGCCGCTGGCGACTACTTACGTCAGCGGGACACAGTTGACGGCGGCCGTACCGGCAAATCTTGCTGCCGGCGCAGGTACTGCCAGCATCGTGGCCAGCAATTCCGGCGGCGCATCATCGGCTGCGATGAAGTTGCCGATTACATCTTCACCTCCCGCAGTCACGCAGGGCGGAGTGGTTCCGCTCTACAGTTCCACGGCTGTGATTCAGGCGGGCTCATGGATTTCTATTTACGGCAATGGTCTGGCCAACGGAGTCTACATCTGGAAGGGGGATTTCCCGGCGGCCCTCGGAGGCACAAGTGTCAAGATCAACAACAAGCCCGCTTTTCTGTGGTCGGTCAGTCCGACGCAGATTAACCTTCAGGCCCCTAACGATACGACGTCCGGAGCGGTGAACGTAGTCGTTACAACTGCCTCCGGTACGACTACTTCGACGGTTACTCTTGCCGCGTATGGGGCATCGTTCAGCTTGCTGCCAGGTAGCCCTTACGCGGCTGCGGTGATTTTGACACCGAACGGATCGGGAGCTTTCGGAGGCGGCGCTTACGATCTTGCAGGGCCTGTATCAAAGTTCGCCTTCAGTACCCGACCTGTGAAAACGGGGGAAACGATTGAACTGTTCGGAGTAGGTTTCGGACCGACAAATCCGCCTGTTCCGGCAGGTAAGGCCTTCAGCGGCGCGGCGCCGACCGCAAGCACGGTGACAATCACGATCGGCGGGGCGCCTGCAAAAGTGTTATTCGCAGGAATGACGCAATCCGGGGTTTATCAGTTCAACGTCGTGGTTCCGACGACAGCCAGTGGCGATCAGGCGATCCTGGCATCTGTCGGCGGTGCCACCACACCCACGGGCGTTTTGATCACCGTTCAGTAGACGACTAGATCTTCTTTAACCGTTCGCCGGCGGCGGCCAGAGTTTCGTACTTCTTGCAAAAGCAGAACCGGATCTGTGAGGCGCCCAACTCCGGGTTCAGATAAAAGCTGGATCCCGGTACACCAGCTACCCCCACCCTTTCCACCAGATCCTTTGCGAATTCGACATCGCTCATCGGCCCGAAACCTCGGATATCCGTCATCACGTAATAGGCCCCGCCAGGCACGAAACAGCGGAAGCCCGCGCCTTCCAACATCGCGATGGCTGCCTTACGGCGACCGTCATATTCCGCCGAGAGTCCCTGAAAGTACGCGTCGGGCAGACCGAGCGCCAGAATCCCTGCATGCTGCAGCGGCGTTGCGGCACCTACCGTCAGAAAGTCATGCACTTTACGCACGGTATTCGTAATATCGGGTGGCGCAATCACCCAGCCAACCCGCCATCCGGTTACCGAAAACGTCTTGCTCATGCTGTTAATCAGGATGGTGCGTTCGCGCATTCCGGGCAGGGTCGCGATCGGCACGTGCTCTAAGCCATCGTAGGTAATGTGCTCGTAGATTTCATCGGTAATGGCGAGCGCGTCGAATTCCTGGCAGAGAGAAGCGATGTAAGTCAGTTCCTCGCGCGTGAAGACTTTGCCGGTGGGATTGTTGGGCGTGTTGATGATGATCGCTTTGGTGCGGGATGAGAACGCGCGGCGTAATTCGTCGGGATCGAAATGCCAGTCGGGCGCATGCAGGGTTACCAATTTGCGGTCGGCGCCGCACAGCAACGCGTCGGGATGATAGTTCTCGTAATACGGCTCGAAGACCACCACTTCATCGCCGGGATCGGTAACCGCCAGGAGGGAGGCAATCATGCCCTCCGTGGCGCCACAGCAAACCGTGACTTCGCGTTCCGGGTCGATCTCCATGCCGTAGGTGCGTGCGTATTTTCGGGCAATGGCTTCGCGAAATGGCTTGACGCCCCAGGTGATGGGATATTGATTGTAATCGGCATTCACAGCGTCGATGGCGGCCTGCTTGATATCGACGGGAGCGGGAAAATCGGGAAAACCCTGAGCCAGGTTGACGGCGCCATTCTGAATGGCGAGCCGCGTCATCTCACGGATGACCGACTCCTGGAATTTGGCGGTACGCGCGCTCTGAAAGCGCTTCACCGCAGCAGCGGGAGACATGAAACTATGCTCTCATGCCGCCGCGTGTTTTTGTTTGGCAGTCGACTTCTTCGTAGCGGCGGGTGGCTTCGTGCCGGATTTCGCGGCGGCCACGGCAGGCGGTTTAGCTGTGCTCTTTTTTGCGCCAGGCTTGTTTGCACCTGGCCTGTTGCGCGCTGAAACCCGCAACGGCTTCTTCGCGACCAACTTACTGACCGCGGCCACGTTCGTAATCTTTCCGGCCGGGACTTCCGAATCATCGGCAACGTCCGTTGCGAGAACTGCCTTTTCCTTGCCGTAGAGTTCGCGATAGACCTGGCCGTTACGCAGGACAGCCTGAACGTAATCGCGAGTCTCACTGAACGGAATGTTTTCGATAAACTCGGCAGGGTCCGTATAGCCGTATTGCTGCACCCAATCACGAACCCGGCCCGGCCCGGCATTGTACGCCGCCAGGGTCTTGACCCAGTCGCCATCCCAGTGATTCAGTTGTCCACGCAGGTACTGGGTGCCGAGTTTGATATTGAGGCTCGGATCGAGGAGCATTCCGGCTGAGCCAACCCGGATGCCATCCATGCGACCCAGCATTTTGCCAGTTGAAGGAATCAATTGCATTAAGCCATAAGCGACTGCGGAGCGCGCCTCCGGATTGAATTCCGATTCCTGGCGGATCAGCCCTGCTACTGCGTACGGATCCAGATCTCTGTCGGTGGCACTCGCCGTCAGGGTCGCTTCATACGGCATCGGGAAAAGCATTTCCCAGAATGAGCGCGGGGCCTTTTCGAACGGCAGGGACAGATAATCTCCACTGAACTTTTTCATCACCTTCACGGCCAGGTATGGAGTGGGCATGGCATGGGAGAGTTCCATGGCCAGCAGAGTTGGCTGTTCATTGCCCTGCCTGGCGCCGAATTCCAGTTCTTCCACGGCCTGCGTGGTCATGCCAGCCGCAATGAGAAGACGCCCGCGTTCGATGCGCTGCCGGGTGGCTACATTCGGGGTGATTGTCATATCGGCCGGAACGGCCGCCAGGTGAACGGCATCGCCTGTCTGCATGAGCCACGCGCGAACGGTAGGATCGACCTTAGCAGCAGTCAGTTTTGGATCTGCCAGACGAGTGCGTGCCAAGCCGGCGTAATAGTAGTGCGGATAGAAATTGTTCAGGCGCTCGTAGTAGGCGCGGGCAGCGGCCAGTTCGCCATCCTGTTCCGCTGCACGCCCCAGGAAGAATAACGCGTCGCTGACATGCGTATCGTTGGGGAACTTCTCCACCTGTTCTTTCAGGAGATCGACACGTCGCGGACTATGGTCGAGCCACGCCGCCCAAACGACGCGCCAGTGGCAAAGCGCCGCAGAAATGTCACCGGGGAAACTGGTAGCCGCAGCCTGATAGAGAGGAACGTACTGTGCACGTTCCTGCGTCAGCAGGTATCGGTTGCCCGCTGTGATCAGGGCTTTCAAACGCCAGGGTGAGACTTGAAAGTGATCGCCCAACTGATGAACGGCATCCAGCATCGCTGTATCGTCATTCAACTTCCGATATGCTTCTGTCAGGTAATAGAGCCGCTCCGCCGCGCCTTCCCCGCCCTCGGGCTGCAGGGGTGCGAGGTAGTTGACAGTTCCGGCGGCATCTCCAGTGAGGAACAAAGCGGCACCCACGCCAGCCTGCGCTTCATCGCGATCCCCCCCGGTGAGTTCAGAGGCGAGCACCGCGTATTCCTGACGTGCTCTCACGTACTGTTTGGCGGCAAGCCACGCTTTCGGTCTATCCAACTGCTCGCGCGCCGAAGGTTGAGGGTACTCGTTGCCCAGCGAAGGCCGAAGCTTCTCTGCAGCGGCTTTTGCCCTGTCCGCCAGGTCCGACGCCGGGTGCAGGTAATAAACACGTTGATAATAGACAGCTGCTTCCCGAGGGAAGCCGGTGGCTTCAAAAGCCTGCGCCATCACAAAGTCGCCATCCGGTTGGGGAAGGAGAGTAGTCTCCGTTTCCAAAATCTGGCGGGCCCTGGCGGCCGTAGCCGGAGTAGCTTTCGACTCACCGAGCAGCGCCTTTGCGTACAACAGACCGAGCCGCCCCGCCAACGGCGAACCGGGCACCGGATTGGTTAGGTAGTGGCTGAGATCCTTGACAGCAGAGTCACCATTGTTGGTCATCAACTCGGCGTTCGCCAGATAATAAGTGACGTAGTCACGCAATTTGACAGGCTGACCACCTGCGGTCAGTAGATGGACAGTGCTGAAGAAATCCTTCTTTTCATAGGCAGTCATAGCCTGCCCCAGGCGAAGGACGCCAGGATCGATCACGGCGGCGGTTAGTGTGACAGCACATAAGCCGGCTGAGATCACCACGATCCGTAACGCTGTTGGTTTATGATTTCGCATATCAGGCAATCGGTCCCGGATAATCCCGGCCTAACAATCGGGCGTCATTGTGTGCCAGGCTTCGAACGATTTCGAGGTGAAGGTAATCCACCATAGAAGAAGTCAGCGACATGTAGGCCCGCTGATATTCATTGCGGGCGGCGTCAATCGATAGCTTCAATTCCCGGTAAATATTCCCTGTCTCTGCACCTTTGCGCAATTCCGTGGACTCGCTGATCCGCATTTGCGCCACCCGCACCCGCGCCATTCGCTGAGCCCGCAGATGTAGCGCCTGCTCTTCCGGACTCAGTTTCGTCCAGGTAGCGGCTTCCTGAGTCTTGGCCGAATGTGTACCATTTGATACCCCTCCAATCTGAACCAGCGTCCCGGAGACTGGAGCTGACATGGACACATTCGGCATTTCCACTCCGGAAACGCCGCGAACTGCGGGAATAGTCAGCGATTCCAGTTTCATCCCCGCCGCTTCACACAGAAGCTCAACAGGGGCTGGTGTAACTTCGCCACAGGCGAGCATGAGCGCTACAGTATTCTGACGCGCAGTAACCGGGAACAGGTAGATTTTTTCTGAAGGGGATTTGCCCAGTGCCGACGCCAATACCGCCGAAACCTCGCCGGGCGCCGCAAGCGCGACAATCGGATCCCCGCTCTCGACGCACGATGCCATGGCAGCGGCTTCCGAGAGTTCAATCGGGGTGGCTTCCTCTTCGTCATCACGCAGACTCGTTCCTCGCCATGCAGTAATCCGCGCCTGGTTGTTTTCAATCAGAACCACCACCGCACATTCTGCCCAGGGAGAGCTTTCTTCAAGCAATAACTGTAAGGTTTCGTGTTCCGCGGACGTCTGGCGAATCCGGCGTAAGGTCTGGTTCAGCGATTCCGACAACCTTCGCCGTGTATCAACACCCACCCGCGCACGTTCCGCCGTAATTGCGCTGTCCATCTGGGCGCGTTCCTCTCTTAGCGCGCGCTCCATCTCATCGCGTTGTTCGGACACTGCGCGTGCCAAGTCAACCTCCGCACGCTCCCGTTCCTGTGAAACAGCGCGTGCAACGCTCAAGCCGACCTCCGCATCCAGTTTTTCGGTGACTTCCCCGATGAGCGCCGCATGATGGCGATCCATAGTTTGGCGCCAACCGGGCGCGTTGCCGTCGTACATTCTATCTTTATGGTACGGCAGAGAAAGCATACTGTCGAGGCCATATACCACATAGAGGCCAAATTGAGGAAAAGATGGCACAAGAGAAATTAATCGGCAAAATTGCAGTTATAACCGGCGGCGCACGAGGCATCGGCTATGCCATCGCTTCGCACCTGATCGACGAAGGCGTACGCGTGGCCCTCTGCGCACAACATCAGAAGTCGGTCGAGACAGCAGTCGCAAGCCTGTCGGCTAAGGGTCACGTGCTCGGTATCGCGGCCGACATTTCGAAACTGGAAGACGTCCGGCGGATGATGGCGGACGTTGTGAAGGAGTTCGGGGGCGTCGACATCCTGGTCAATAATGCGGCGATACGTACCTATAAGTCCGTCAGCGAGCTCCAACCGGAAGAGTGGGACCGCATGCTGGGCGTGAATCTTTCCGGCGCCTACTATTGCTCGCATGAAGCCCTGCCGATCATGAAACTGCGCGGGGGTGGAGATATTGTGAACATCAGTTCTCTGTCATCGACCAGTGCGTTCGCCGGTGGGGCCGGTTATAACGCTTCCAAAGCGGGGTTAAACGGGCTGTCCGACGCCACAATGCTGGACCATCGTTACGACGGAGTACGCGTGTCGGAAGTCATGCCAGGCAGCACCGACACCGAGTTCAACGGGCCCCCCACGCCGGGTGAAACCTCGAAATCCGACTGGAAGGTAGCACCGGAGGATATAGCGGAAGCTGTCGTCATGCTCCTGAAAATGCCGCGTCGAACGACAGTCAGCCGCCTGGATGTCAAGCCTTCGTGCCCTCCTCGTAAACCTTAGTAAGCCCAATGCCTGCAATGAGAAAAAACGTTAATAAAGGAGGTTTCAGGCATTGGCAAGAGACTTGCATATATTCAGCTCGAATCGACCCGCAAAGGGGCGATAAGTGAAGTGAGGAGAGTCTGGTATGTACCGCTTAAGCAAGAGACTCGACCCGTCACAAACGGGCCACGAAGCAGTTAAGTTACATTCCGATCTTCTGAACCGTATTGTCGGTCAGGACGAAGCGGTCAGCCAGATCGTTGGCATTTACCAGACCTATCTGTCGGGAATGAGCAGTCCGGGTCGCCCAATCGGCAATCTGCTGTTCCTCGGCCCCACCGGTACGGGCAAGACCCGTTTGGTGGAAGCGACCGCAGAATCGTTACTGGGAGATTCCCGTGCGGTCATCAAAATTGATTGCGCCGAATTTCAGCATAGCCACGAGATCGCAAAATTGATCGGCTCGCCTCCCGGATACCTGGGCCACCGCGAGACGCACGCCATCCTTTGCCAGGAGGCGTTGAATCAGTACCACCACGAAGGCATGAAAGTGAGCTTTATTCTTTTCGATGAAATCGAAAAGGCGAGCGATGCGTTATGGAATTTGCTGCTCGGCATTCTGGATAAAGGAACGCTCACGCTGGGAGACAACCGCAAGGTTGATTTCTCGCAATCGCTGATCTTCATGACCAGCAATCTGGGCGCTTCGGAGATGAATAATCTCCTGAGGCCGCATCTGGGATTTGCGACTTCTCCGATGGCGACCGCCAGCAGTACAGGAGAAGTGGACGATACGATGACCGACAAACTGTCGCGGATCGGCGTGGAAGCCGCACGGCGCAAGTTTACCCCGGAATTCATGAATCGCATCGATAAGGTCGTGGTCTTCAAAACGCTTGGAACCGAACAGCTAAGAAAGATCCTGGGCCTGGAACTGGCTCAGTTGCAGCAGCGGATCATTCGTGCCGCGGGTTCGATACCGTTCGTTATGAATGTGACTGAACCGGCACGGAATTACCTGCTCTGCGAAGGTACGGATCTGAAGTATGGGGCACGGCATTTGAAGCGCGCTATTGAGCGAAGCCTGGTGCATCCCATTTCGAACCTGATTGCGTCGGATCAAATCCATGCGGGCGATTTGGTCAGTATCGATTACGATTCGGAAGCCGGATTCCTGACGTTTACGAAAGAAGCGGAAGATATGCCCGGGTACGAGATGGCAGAGATGATCGATCCGGGTTCGGTGCGTGTAGCCGCAGCATTAGCCGCAGAAGTTGCGCCGGTGCGAAATCACGCAGCAGCGAGAGGTCAGCGGACGAGGTAGAAATGCATGTGCGCTCCACTATTCCTGATAAGCTAGTGGCGTGTCATGCCTGCTGGAAAAGGCGCTCGAGCAGGTAGTAGCTTTGCCACAAAACGAGCAGGATGCGATAGCGGCGGAAATACTCGCGTCTCTCGCGGATGAAACCCAGTGGAAGAAGCGATTTACGGCCAAGCGTGACGTGATCCGACGCATGGCGCGCGAAACCCTCAATGAAGATGCCAACGGAGCTACATTGCCGTTAAGCGATCTCCTCTCGAACGACGCGAAAGTTTTGGCGATTGTTTAACGCTCTTCCCTTGGACGCTCAGGAGGATGCACGGCGCGCATAGAGACTTTTTCAGAATAATCCGGCACATCCAGGTCTGAATTCAAGAAACTGGACGGCGAGGACGATCTCTCTTCTGTCCGAATCGGGCTTGATTATCGCGCCCTCGCGGTTGGAACACATGATCGGATCGTTTGGTACCGGATCGGTAATTACACCGAATACGACCGGCTGATCTGACTGCAGAGCAACCCGTCGCGATAAATGTACCCCGGCGGCAGACTACACTGAAATAGTGTCTGCCCTTCGCCGCCTGATTCCGATTATCCTGGCTTCGCTACCGGCTTCGGCTGCGCTATCCATAATGCCGATTGCGGATGTCCATGCAGGCATGCGTGGCGTTGGCAAGACCGTATTCTCGGGCGACAAAGTGGAAGATTTCGACGTCGAAATCCTCGGTATCCTCGAAAACACCGGACCGAAGCAGTCTCTGATTCTTGGCCGTCTTTCCGGTGGTCCGCTTGAACATACCGGCGTCATGCAGGGTATGAGTGGAAGCCCGGTTTATGTCGATGGCAAACTGATCGGCGCGGTTGCGCTGGCATTTCCCTACTCGAAAGATCCTATAGCGGGCATTCGTCCGATCGAAGAGATGATTCGCGTCAATTCCCTGCCCGCCGCACCGGCGCCATTGAGACTTGCGGGATTGAAAGATCCCGGTGAATTACTGCACCAGATGCGGCCGAAAACGGCCACCGCCGGGTTCGGTGACGCCCAGATGACAGAAGTTGCCACGCCGATCTCATTTAGTGGCTTCACCTCAGCCGCCATAGAACAGTTCGCGCCCCAACTACGTGGACTTGGACTGGAACCACGCCAGGGCATCTCTGTCGGGGGCGCTCCGGTGAATCGCCTTGGTGACCCGTCGAAACTCCAGCCGGGCTCCATGATCAG
>Ga0206887_10203_pt1 | contig 13356 bp, 12 predicted proteins | sample Alteio_BWOrgHeat_89_FD_153248 | JGI IMG/M metagenome (GOLD analysis project Ga0206887, IMG submission 153248) | Enriched cells from forest soil in Barre Woods Harvard Forest LTER site, Petersham, Massachusetts, United States - Alteio_BWOrgHeat_Nextera3 ...
TGATGCTCTGTTCAAAGTTGAAAAGCTTGAAGATGGCATAAAAGCTGTGCGTTACGCGCTGGCCGGGTTAAAGAATGTTGGTGGTGATGCAATGCTTGAACTGCAAAAAGAGCGCGCTGAAAATGGTGAATTCAAGGATATGGATGATTTTATCCAGCGTGTTTCAAGTTCGGTAATGAACAAGCGGCAGATCGAAAGTTTGGCTGCGTGCGGGGCTTTGGACAAATTCAACGAGAATCGCCGCCAGATATTTGAAGAGGCGCAGAACATCACGCGATTCAGCCAGGTACTTAGCGAAGAGAAAAATTCCGCACAAGAAAGCCTGTTTGGAGGCGCAGACCTGCAAGTGACCCAGAAAATAAAACTCGCGCAGGTTGAGCCGTGGGGTTCGCAGGAGAAGGTTTATAAGGAGTTCCAGGCGATCGGTTTTTATCTTGATAACCACCCGGTGGCGCCATATCTCAAAATTCTTCCGGTCAACCGTTTCTGCCTGGTTGAGCAGCTTGATGAAAAAATCCCGCTGTCGCCGCCTAAGGTGGAGCGCAAGGAGGGCGCAAGCTGGAAAGATGGTGGCGGTTGGAAAGAGCGGCCTGAGGGTTTCAAGGTCTACCTGATAGGCGTGCCTAACCGAGTGGTACAGCGTACTGCGAACGGCCGTCGTTTTGCCTATTTCTCCTTCTCCGACCCGACCGGGATGACCGAGATAAATATCTTTAATGATGATCTGATAAATAAAGGCCGTGACTTACTGGAAGGCTCAACCCCGCTGGTGGTGCTGGCTGAGGCTCGGCGTGATGAGGGTGGGATAAGGCTTATTGCGGAGGATATAATTGACCTCAACGAATATTTGAAAACGCTCAAGTCGCGCGCGGAAATTATGGTGAATGAGGAAGGTTTTGATGACGAGGAGATGGCCAATATCAGCAAACTTTTTGCTAATGATAACGCGGCAGTAATGAAGATCCCGGTAAGTTTTATCGTAAAAACCAAAAATAATTTTGAGATAAAGATCAAACTAGATGAAAATTATTTCATTGACGCCGCAAAGGTTTTTGAAGGTAATAAGGTTGAAGAGAATCGAAAGTTTGAGTTGAAGATATTGTTCAATTAACAAAAACTTTGGCCAAAAGCACAACTGATTTTTTAGGTCATTGCCACCTTCTAATAGTTCAGGTTTGCAACGCCAGGGGTTCAGGAGGCTAAAGGCCTAAAGTTTATAATAGCCTTATTTATGATCAACTAAGTTCTGGCCTTTTTTAAATCCCTCAGCAAAAGTTGTAGTTGCGTTATGCAGACCTTCTGAAACCGTAGCAACAAACTTGCCATGCGCAAAGTCTGCCAACGTTTTATCGTAGATCTCTTTATTGACAGCAAGTGGCACCTTTGTGAGGGTAGCAAGTGGTTCGGTTGCAATGTTAGCAAGTGGTGCTACCACATTGTCGAGAATTGGCTCTGCAAGCATTTTGGTAGGTTCTACAACATATTTGTTTTGAACATCCAAGAACTTTTTTCCAGCATTTACAAGTGGAGTTGCGGCAGCTACAAGTGGGGCGGTAAGTATCCCAAATAGGTTCTTGCTGGCTGTGAAACCAGTCCCAATCACCTCGCCCTGCTGTTCTAATGCATGCTTTGCGAGCTCTTGTAATTTTTCAATAAAATTTACCATTTTAATTCCCCGTTAAGTTTAATTTATAATCACGACCTAAATTTGTGGTCATAGGTTTATTATAACATGGAAAGGTTAATAAATGGTTAATAAACCTATTTTTTTTACTAAAGTCGCCGCACAATTGAAATTTTTATTCACTGTACTGTTTTTAAAGGATAATTTTGTTTATCTATTATCCGCGAAGGGGTGTGCAGGCGTAAAACAGCGCTTATGTGTTAATTTAGGGACTTTATTGTAAGTTTGGTAAGGGCCGCCAGAGATTTAAAGCCCTTATATGGGTGTAATTAATTGAATTATATCAATATTCTACTGGCGCTGGATCAAGTGAGCGCCATAGATACCAGGTGGCGACGGTGCGATATGGCTTCCAGGTCTCGGATATTTCCATTATTTTTTGTATGGTCTGTTTTTTTTGTTCTTTGTCGTTCTGGCGCAAGTTGGAATCCAGAGGTGCATTTTTTACACTGTTTTTATCTTTTGTATTTTTTTTTGGCTGGGTTCCAGCTGGCGCTGGAATAATAAAGTGGGAATGGTAATGCCGCTTCACTGCATTCACCACGCCCAGGTCGCCTATCGGGAAGATATCTGGGGAGTGCATGTGGAACATCATGAACATTTCAACTGTCCAATTGCCAACGCCTTTAATGTTGATGAGTTTTTCGGCCAGCTCAAGGTGGTCGTGTTTTATCAGGTCTATGGTGCCGTTCATTTCGCTCACGAAAAATTCGGCCACGTTGCGCAGGTAGTTTGCTTTTTGCGCGGAAAGCCCGGCGCTGCGAAGTTTTTCATCGGAAAGTTTTGCCACCACTTTAGGTTCCATTTTCCCTTTCACCAGTTTATCCAGCTTGTTCCATACGGAATCGGCTGCCTTCACAGATATCTGCTGGCCGACGATGGCGCGCGCCAGCGTGTGGAAACCGTTATTCTTGCGCCCCATGAATTCGCCTTTGTAGGAATTGATGATGGATTTCATTATATTGTCTTTTTGTGACAGGTGTTTGCACGCTGCTGCCCAATATGTGGGGGTGGAGGGTTTTAAGGGTTTTTTCATGAACGAACTGGCCTATATATGTTATATTGAGATATAGGCAGAAAATAAAAATTTTAAAGTTAGAAGTTAGGTGAAATATGGAATTGCACGACCAGATACAGGAATTGAGCAAGGGGCTTGAAAAAACCCAGGCGAAAAAGGACAAGGCTGATTTCCTTAAAATTCTCAAGGAAAGTTTGCGCCAGTCAGTGTTTTATATTTTCATGTTCAGTGCGATCATTAATATTCTATCACTGGTCCTGCCGCTTTATTCTTTGCAGGTGTTTGACAGGGTGCTTTCCAGCGGCAGTATTCCAACGCTTACGGCGCTAACCACCATTACGCTTTTTTGTTTCGTGCTTTATTCCATCTTCAACCTGGTGCGGGAATTTATTCTGGTGAAGATAGGCATTTGGCTGGATGAAAAACTTAATGATAAGGTCTTTAAACTTTCGGTGAACCATTCTTCAATTTCAGGGCAGAGGATGAATAACCAGTTCGTGGCAGAAGCAATGGCGGTAAAGAATTTTGTTACCAGCCAGAGCATATTTTCGTTGTTTGATCTGCCGTGGAGCCTGCTGTTCTTTTTCGTTATCTTCATGATAAGCCCGTGGATATGTCTGCTGGTGGTCAGCGGGGCGATAATTTTATTTATCCTGACCTATTACAAGGAATTCAAGACCAAGCCGCGCACCAAGGAAACTAATGATATTGCATCTTCCAATACCAAGCGGGGTGATGAGTTCATCAGGAATGCCGAGGTCATTGAGGCGATGGGGATGTTCGGCTCGGTCTACAAATTATGGAAGGATGAGCATGATATTGTGGTGGAGCGTACGCGCGATACTGCTTATCTTTCAAGCAAGCTTGGCTCGATCTCAAAATGTTTGCGCATGGTTCTACAGATAGCGATAATTGGTGTGGGAACGTATCTGGCGCTGCAAAAGGAAATGACGTTCGGCGGAATAATCGCCTGCTCGATAATCGCCGGCAAGGCGCTGGGGCCGATAGATTCTATTATGGCGGTGTGGGGCTCGTTCGGGAATTTCAGGGATTCATATAATAAGCTGAGCAGGTTCCTTGGCGCATCTTTTGAAAGGCCGGAATCTACAAATGTAGGCTCTCCGGAAGGCAGGATAACGCTTGAGAAGGTTGTGTTCATGAAGCCTGGTACGTTAACTCCTATCATCAAAGGTGTTGAGATGGAGATCATGCCGGGTGAAACGGTTGGGGTGATAGGGCCATCTGGCGGCGGAAAATCTACCCTCATAAAACTTATGGCGGGCATATACAAGCCAACCATGGGCGTGGTTAAGCTTGATGGCGGGGATATATTCCGCAGGAACCGTGATGATGTTGGTAAATATATCGGCTACTTGCCACAAAGCATAGATCTGCTCAAAGGCACGGTGAAAGAGAATATTTCAAGGTTCGACCATAACGCTTCTGATGATGCGGTGATCGAAGCAGCAAAAGAAACCGGGGTGCATGAGCTGATAATGGGGCTGCCTTCAGGTTATGATACGATCATTGGGGAGGGCAAGGTTGAGCTTTCTGGCGGGCAGAAGCAGCGTGTTGGTCTGGCGCGGGCGTTCTATGGCAAACCGAAATTGATATTCCTTGATGAGCCGAATGCAAATCTTGATGAGGTTGGCGAATTTACATTGTTACAGGCGATACTTCACGCGAAAAAAGAGGGGATAAGTTTGGTGATGATAAGCCACAAACCTTCCATAATAAATATTGTGGATAAAATAGTGGTGATACGCGATGGGGTGGTGATGGATTTTGGGCCTAAGGCCGATATCATGGCGAAATATGCAAGCCCGGGGCCAGGTGCGCGCAACCAAGCAGCGGTAAAAAAAGCGGTTGAAACAAAACAAGAGCAGGAAAAGGCCGAGAAAGAGATAGGCACTATTGTTGAGAAGATAGATGGTGATGTGAGTAATTAAAGTAAAAGAGAAAGTAATGAAAAAACACAAAGAAGAATTTACAAAAATTAAACAATACCGGGGTGAGGTATTTTCTGCCATCCACAAGAATGTGCGGTTCGGATTTATCCTTATGATCCTGTTCGTGGTTGGTTTTGGTGGCTGGGCAGTGTTCGCCAGGATAGACAAAGCGGCGGTTGCAACGGGGGAGATAGTTTCATCCGACTCGAACAAAGTAGTGCAGCATCTGGAAGGCGGTGTCATCGAAAAGATATTAGTGCATGAAGGTGACCGCGTGAAAGCGGGTGATGTGCTGGTCAAACTCAGCTCAACTTCGGCTACTGCGAATAAGGAAATTTATGTAGGTGCGTTATATACCGGGCAGGCAGAGCTGGCGCGCCTTAACGCAGAACGTGATGGGATACAGGCGGTGAAATATCCTGATGAATGGTATAAGAATCCGGATGTTTTTAAACCATATATGGATACGCAGAATAAAATTTTCCAGGAGCGTAATTCAGGATACCAGGGTAAGTTGAATGTTCTGGATGAAAAAACCAACCAGATGCAAAGTGAGATAAAGGGCATGAAGTCACAACTGGCAGCAGCCAGGACGCAGTTGCAATATACTATTTCTGAACAGCAGACGGTTGAACGCTTACTGCAAAATGGTAACACGACCATGTCGCGGTTGCTGGAGCTGAAAGCAAAACATTCTGAGATAGAGGGGCGGATAGGGGCGCTTAATTCAGAGATCGCAAAAGGTGAGCAGGGTATATCGGAAAATAAGCTTAATAAAATAAATGTGAAAAATGATTTTCTTAATGAAGTAGTGCAGCAGATAAAAGAGGTTCAGGCTAAAACCAACGAATTCAAAGAACGTGGTTCTACCGCAACTGATACTTTGACCCGTACCGAGATCCGTGCGCCGATATCTGGCGTGGTGAAGGATATGAAATATAAAACCGCGGATAGTTCAGGCGTTATTCCACCGAATGGCGAAGTACTGACCATCGTGCCGGAAGATGGTAAAATGGTGGCCGAGGTCAAGATAGCGATCAATGATATTGATATTGTGCGCAAACCTAATTTGAAAACAAAAGTGAGGTTGAGCGCTTACTCTGCGCGGCATATCCCGATGCTTGAAGGGGTGTTGCAATTTGTTTCCGCCGATAGTTTTAAAGATGAGCGCAACCAGCAGAGTTATTATAAAGGGCGTGTGAGCATTGATACCAGCCCGCTTAAAAAATATCTCGGTGATAAACCGGAGATCGAGCAGAGCAATTATTTATATCCAGGAATGCCGGTTGAGGTGTATATTATCACAGGTGAGCGCTCGCCAATGTCATACCTGTTAGACCCTATCAGGAACGATATGCGCAAGTCTTTCAGGGAAGAGTGATAATTCAAAGTGTAAGGGCATAAAAGTTTTAATTTTAACTAAATTTTATGCTTCACACAGGGGTATTTATTTTATTATTGTAATAGATTTTTTGATTATTTATTGTATAATCAAGAGTTGGCAAAAAAAGGAAATTTATGGTCAGTTCGGTAAATAATTATGTTCCTTATTCTTCTTATAATGCGCAGAGTCCGCAAAATCCTTCAACTATATCTGCGCCAGCCACAACAACATCTGGCAGCACAGCTCCTGCTGGTAGTGAAACAAACTCAAGCAGCAGTACTGGTAGTGGCAGCGGTGTGCAGCTTTCGCCTGCTATAGAAGCGCTCCTTCAGGCTATTGAGAATAGCGCGCCATCTTCAAATAATGATATTGCAAGCCTGCTTGGTAATGATGCTTCATCAACCTCATCTGATAATTCTGGTATAGACATCGCAAGCTTGCTTAATGGCGGCAGTGGTGGCAACTCATCGAGCACTATCGCTGATCTGCTGAATGGCAGTGGTGATAACAGCGTTCTGGCTGATGCCTATTCATCCATCTTGAAAGCTGCTTATTCCGGGGCTGAACAAACTGCATCAACGCAAACCAGCGATTCAAGCGTTAGCAGCAACATACAAAACGTGATAAAAGCTTATGAATCAGCGTCTAGTGGAAATAGTGCCGCAGGTTCTTCATCAGGCTCAGTTTCTGAAACTGCCTAATTCCCTCGGATAAAATACAGATAAATACAAAAATTCTCTACTCTTTCAATTCTGGCTTTAATAGCAATGGTTTCTATATCTGTGGCGCTGCAGTCAGATTCTAATTCTGTTTGTATCGGTACGAAGCCTAGCCCTGGCAAAAATCCTGCACCAGCTCATACTAATGCTCCCGCGCCTGCTGTATCTAGCAGCAGAGGTGGCATCTAGTTTTAATTCCTCACCAGCGCTGAATAGTCCGCCATTAGTTTTTTGGTCATATCGCCAACTTTGAATTCAAAGTTGCCGTGCTTGCCTTTGATCGAGCCTATCGGCGTAACTTCAGCCGCAGTGCCGGTTAGGAAGGCCTCCTGCGCCATGGCAAGGTCTTCAACATCAATGTGGCGTTCGTGAACCTTGTAGCCGTTCTTTTTCGCAAGTTCGATAACTGTTTGGCGGGTGATTCCATTTAAAAAGCAATCAGCGATCGGCGTGTGTATCTCGCCATTTATTATCATGAAGAAATTCGCGCCGGTGGCTTCCGCAACATAGCCGCGGTAATCAAGCATTATGGCGTCATCATAGCCATCAGCAACGCATTTGTTCTTTGTCAGCGTGCAGATCATGTAAAGGCCGGCTGCCTTGGCGCTGGTTGGCGCGGTTTCAGGTGATGGGCGTTTCCAGTCGGAGAAGGTGAGCTTTAGTCCTTTTTCCAATGCCTCATTACCGAAATAAGCAGGCCATCCCCACGCTGCAACCGCAACATGGATGGTAGATTTATTTGCAAGAACTGCCATCTGTTCGCTGCCTCTCCACGCAAGTGGGCGGATATAGCCGTCTTTAACATCGCGCGCGGCGCAGGCTTCAACGCAGGCCTGGTTCAGCTGTTCAACGGTGAACGGAACTTTCATGCCAAGATGCTCGGCAGATTTTATCAAACGCTGGTTATGCTCAGTTAGCTTGAATGCTTTGCCGTTATAGATGCGGATGCCCTCAAACACGCATGATCCATAATGCAGGCCGTGGTTTAGGATGTGGATCTTTGAATCGTTCCACTCGATAAGTTTGCCATCGAACCAAATTTTGCCGTCCCTGTTATCAAAAGGCTGGCCCCAATCTACTGAATTGCTCATTTATACTGACCCTGGTTTATTTTGTTTTATTTTGTAAGACGAGGTATATATATTTTACAAAGAAAATCAATTTATTTAAGGCTTTTTGGAATGGATAGGATACTGGTAGTTGATGATGACAGGAAAATTCGTGAACTTTTACAGCAATTCCTAAGATACGAAGGTTTCGCCGTTGAAGCCGCCGAGAATGCCGAAGCCGCGCACGAAATGTTGTTACTTTCCAATTACGACCTGATGATAATTGACGTGATGATGCCTGGCATAAACGGTCTGGAACTGACGCGCAAAGTGAAGGCGGAAAAAAATATCCCGATATTGATGCTCACCGCGATGGGCGATACTGAAGACCGTATCGCCGGCCTGGAGAGCGGTGCTGATGATTACCTGCCGAAGCCTTTTGAGCCGCGCGAATTATTCCTGCGCGCAAAAAAACTGATAGACCGCTTTAAAACCGGCGTGGGGAGTGTTGCCAGTGATAGAAAAATAATCAAATTCGGCAATTGCGAATTTGATATGGAGAATTTTGTGCTGATGAAAGCCGGTGACAGGGTTTTGCTCAGCTCTTCAGAGGCCGAGCTGCTGGCCATTTTTTGCAATAACATAAATGTTTCGATAGATCGTTTCGACCTCGCAAAAAAATTTCACGGTATCTCGGAACGTTCAGTAGATGTTCAGGTAACGCGCCTTCGCAAAAAAATAGAGGACGACCCCAAAGCCCCGGTATTCATCCAAACCAGCCGCGGCAAGGGTTATGTGTTCAGGGTTTAGTTAGCTGGGCTGGTTCTGGGATTTAACTTCATCAGAGCCAGTTGATAATTATATAATTTGTATTTCTTTTTTTGCTTTTTGTATGTTGCCATCGTTATAAGTAAAACCCCAGCCGTTAGGGTTCTCCTTTTCAACCTTATGTTTAATAAGAGCCGGTAACGGTTCACTAGCCTGCAAAAGCTTGCAAAAGTCGCTATAATCTATTTGACCTGATAATTCTTTACCAGTTATGTCGGTGCTGTGGTGCTTTTTCTTGCCAAGCGTGTTCTCTCCAGCATCTACCACTGTTATAATAAACTTATATTTATCATGGTTATTTAATATATATTCTGAAAGTTCTTTTGTCATGCTTTCTGGCTTGATGGCCACCCAAGGTGGAATAAATTTATTTTGCTTATCAAATGTTTGCTTTTCGTAGTCAAGCTGCATCATCCCATAGCAATATTCCAAATGAGAATCGGTATTTGCTCCAATAATTTTTACTTTTTCTATTAGGCCTTTAGTAAGGCTTACCTCTATTGATACCGATGTTCTTTTATCGTGATTGTCAGTCATACATTTTCCTTTCTACAATTTTTATTATATTGAGGTTTCAGGCAAATTATACCACAAAAAAGTTAAGAAATAGTTAACAAAAGCAGGTTTTTAGGTGCGGGGGATAATATGCAAATATATCAGCTTGTTATGGCCGATATTAAAGGTTTTTTTTCATTGTGGCCCGCCCACAGATAAAGGGCTCTTTCCAAGTATTATATCCTGTACGCGCCCTGCATCAAGATAATGTTCATATATTCTTTTGCTTGTGTTGTTCTTTGTTAGAACTTTAACTACTTTTCTTGGTTCCAGTTCAACCTCATTCACATTCAGTTTTCCATGTTGCAGGTCGTAATGTATAATAGGTAGTTGGGTGCCGGTTTTGCCCTTGAACATCTCAACGAACAGGTTGGCCAGCATAACCCCGTTAACTGGTGTTGTAACCCCACCTTCTTCATAGTGGATAGTGCTGTTCTTGGAATATATGACCAGGCCTTTCACCGCCTTAGGAAAAAAATTGACCCCTACTTCATTATGCGGGAATATGCCGGTGTTATACCTGCCATCATATTTCTCTAGATCATATTTCCCATTCACCATTTTATATTCATCCAGGAACCTGCCTTTAAAAACCTCCTCCAATCCTTTCCGGTCGGCTGCGCTTCTGTGTATAGGTACACGCAGATAGTTTTGTCTACTGGTTCCGCCCTCACCAATGTTAAAAGGCAATAGATCTTCGTTAAATAAATTATGGCTAAATTCTATGTAGTCGATCTTCATTTCTGAGTGAAGATCGGTGAATGAGATATAAGAAAATTCTACCATTTTGGGATCTATCAGCAGGCCAACATTGGAGGTCTGTGAAGAATCAAACAATCCAATAGGTGAGTTGCCAGTGATGACCGAACCTGGAATAGCTTCAAGCATTCCTGTTTTGGGGTTATAAAAATCACGGCCACTATGTGTACTGCATGGGCCTGAACTTTCCCCGCTTATCGCAGATACCACATTTCTCAAATAGGTATCGACAGCCGCAGTATAACCCAACCTGAACTCAAGCATGTGTACGATGCCGGCAACTTCCAGCATATCCGACAGCTTGCGGTTCATTATAGGTTTATATTTAAGCGCATCAGGGTGCATTAATTGGATCTGAAATAAAATTTACTATACCAGCTCAGTATATCACGAAATGGTTAAAAAAACGTTAAGCAGGCAAAAATTAACGGGCTGAGATGTTGGGGGTAACTTATTGAAATGTAGTGACAGTGTTGAAACTGATAACTGGTGCCGTCTGAGGGATTCGAACCCCCGACCCGCTGATTACAAATCAGCCGCTCTGGCCAGCTGAGCTAAGACGGCAATGCTTATATGGAAAGCATCCCTTATTTAACAAAAAAAAGTTTAATGTAAAGAAGTAATTATTTAAACGGGGCAGGTGGCGTTAAAATATTTAGCCGATAACCCCGGCGGAGTTTATTCTGATCTTCGGATATATCTCGTTTTGTGATATCACGATGGTCTGTGGGCGGAAGCGCTCGATTATCGCGCGCACATAAGGGCGGATGCCTGGGCTGACCAGCAACACCGGGGTTTGGCCTTTTATGGCCAGGCTCTCAAGTGTATTGCGGGTTTTGGCGATGAACTCCTGTAGTTTGCTTGGCGCCATTGCCAGTTGTTTTTCTTCACCGCTGCCGATCAGGCTTTCGGCGAAAGATTGTTCGATGGCAGGGGAAAGGGTGAGGGTGAGCAGTTCGTGCTTATCATTGGAATAGGTGAAACTTATCTGGCGCGCGAGGCGGGTGCGGACGTGCTCGGTTATCAGCATGGTGCTGTTGGAAAGTTTTGCAACTTCGGCGATGCCCTCCAGTATGGTTGGCAGGTCGCGGATGGAGATGCCTTCGGAGAGCAAGCGTTGTAGGATCTTTTGGGTGGCGGCAACGGAGATCTGGCTTGGGATGATATCTTCCACCAGTTTTTTGTGTGATTCATCGAGCCCATCAAGAAGTTTTTTGGTTTCGCTGTATGATAGGAGTTCGGCGATGTTCTCTTTTACCAGTTCGGTGAGGTGAGTGGTTATTACCGTTGGCGGGTGAACCACGGTGTAACCTTTAAAGCTGGCTTCCTCGCGTTTGGAATCTTCCACCCATTTGGCGGGTAGGCCGAAGGTTGGTTCTTTTGTGTCGATGCCGGCGATATCTATTTTGCCGCCGGTTGGGTTTATTACCATCATGCGGTCGGAATACACAGTGCCGCGGCCGCTTTCGAGTTCTTTGATTTTTATTACATAATCATTTGCCGGAAGCTGCATGTTATCCTGAATTCGTACCGATGGCAGAACAAAGCCCAGTTCACGGGCTATTTGCGTACGGAGTGCCTTCACCTGGTCGGTCAGTTTCTGGCCTTTGCCATAGTTGATTAGCGAGAGCAGGCCGTAGCCAAGTTCAAGTGTGATGATGTCGATCTTGAGCGCTTTCTCCAGTTCTTTCTCAGGTTTGAGCGCGTCATCCTCTTTTTTGGTCTGTTCGGCTTTTTTGGCTTGTTCGGCCTTGAAGGATTTGCTTTCCTCGTCTTCCATCGGGGTTTTGAACAAGTAGTATGCGCTGAGGCCGCTGACGATAGATATCAGGAAGAAAGGTATCATCGGCAGGCCGGGCATGAAGGCTAGGAAGAATGTGATGCCGCTGACCATCGCCATCGCTTTCGGGAATTTGCCGAGCTGACCCATAACGGCTTTATCAGCCGAACCCAGTGCGCCGGATTTGGTGACTAATAGACCCGCAGCGGTTGAGATGATGAGGGCGGGGATCTGTGAAACCAAGCCATCACCTATGGTGAGGATGGTATAGGTGTGAATGGCTTGCGAGAAGCTAAGGCTACGCTGGATTATACCGATTATTATACCGCCCATAAAGTTCACGAAGGTGATGATTATTCCGGCAATCGCATCGCCGCGGACGAATTTGCTGGCACCATCCATGGCGCCATAGAAGGTAGATTCATCTTGCAGGTCTTTGCGGCGGCGGCGGGCAGTGGCTTCATCTATCAGTCCGGCGGAAAGATCAGCATCTATAGCCATTTGTTTGCCTGGCATTGCATCTAGCGAGAATCGTGCTGAAACCTCAGCCACGCGGCCAGAACCTTTGGTTATCACCACGAAATTTATGATAGTGAGGATGATGAAAACGATGGCGCCGATAACAATATTACCCCCGGTCACCATTGTTCCAAAGGCTTGTATCACATGTCCGGCGGCATCTGGCCCGTTATGGCCTTCGGAAAGGATTATGCGGGTGGTGGCGATGTTGAGCGATAGCCTGAACATGGCGGCTATCAGCAGTACGGTGGGGAATGAGTTGAAATCAAGTGGACGCTGGATGAACAGCACATTTAATAATATCAGGATGCCGAGGGTAATGGAGATGCTGAGCAGAAAATCGAGCAATCCTTTGTTTATCGGCACTAACATTACTAATAGAATGCAGAAAACGCCGAGCGCGAAGAACATATCGGTATATTTACCGAGGTTCATGAACCTTGCAACTAGCCCGGTCGGGGGAGCTTCTAATGTAAGTGCTGTATCGGCCATAATTTAGAAATTTAGAATATTAGAAATTTAGAATATTAAAAAGTTCTAACTTTCTAAGTTTCTAATTTTCCAATTCCATTGACTTAATCTATTATTAAAACTATATAAGCGGCCATAAAAATTGGAATCAAAATGACAGAAAAAGTGGAATTTAAAAAAAGAATTTCCATCGAGCAGGTCGAAGAAGGCACAGAACTTGCGCCGAAATTTGACGAAAATGGTTTGCTGCCATGTGTAACCACATCTGTAAAAACCGGTGAGGTTTTGATGCTGGGCTATATGAATGCGGAGGCGCTACGTAAAACCATTGAAACCGGTGAGGCGCATTATTGGTCGCGTTCAAGGCAAATTCTGTGGCACAAGGGTGCCAATTCCGGGTTCGTGCAAAAGGTTGTTGATCTCCGTATTGATGACGACCAGGATGCGGTGTGGCTTGCAGTTGAGCTGGTCGGCAAAGAGGCTTCGTGCCACGTTGGTTACCGTTCATGTTTTTACCGCTCTATCCCAACGGCATCTGAGCGTCAAAAAGGCGAAAGCCTGGTATTCCAGGAAGAAGAAAAGACCTTCGATCCGCTGGAAGTATATGGCAACGTGCCTAACCCTACTAAATTGTAATAAGT
>Ga0206887_10198_pt1 | contig 13144 bp, 5 predicted proteins | sample Alteio_BWOrgHeat_89_FD_153248 | JGI IMG/M metagenome (GOLD analysis project Ga0206887, IMG submission 153248) | Enriched cells from forest soil in Barre Woods Harvard Forest LTER site, Petersham, Massachusetts, United States - Alteio_BWOrgHeat_Nextera3 ...
TACAGCGTGTCTTCAGACGTCGAGTTGCTGGGCCGGCAGGGCGATACCGGGCTGATGTTGCGTTCGAGCGAAGAAGAGCAGGGTGTGGATTCCTATAGCGGATACTACGTGGGACTGCGGAGCAACGATGGCAACCTGCTGATTGGCCTGGCGCTGCACGGCTGGATCGAGCTGGCAGTGCAGCCCATGCCGGGCGGTGTGCGGCCCTTCCACTGGTACCATCTGCAGGCGACGGTACGCGGCTGCCGCATCACCGCAGTGGCGGTAGATGCCGCGACCGGGGAGACGCGCTCGGTGAGCGTGGATGAGCACCGATTTTGTTTGCCTAGAGGAAGGGTCGGGCTGAGGTCGCATTCTTCCGGCGGAGTGTGGAAGAACTTTGCGGTACAGGCGATCAACGGATCGGACCAGAACGTAAATCTAGCCAGCAGCGTTTCCTCGTCGAGCTCAGGGTTGGGTTACGCGATCGATGAGCCGGTGACGGAGAGATCGGAGGCGGGCCCGAGGCAGGCGGACCGGGACGCGGCCGCGCTGCGTGGGGCGACGGAGAGCATTGCCAGCCTGAAGCTGATACGCACGCCTTCGCGCGCGTCGACGATCCGCGGCACAGTAATTCTCACCTCGCCGCGACTCTACATACAGGACGCGACCGGCGGAGCGGCCGTATTCGCGACGATTCAGCCGGACCTGAAGCTCGGCGATGAGGTTGAGGTTCACGGCGAAGTGGACCAGCATGACTTCAGCCTCGCGCTGAGGAATGCGAGCATCCGGCTGCTGTGGGCGCGGGCCCCGGCACCTCCGGTTTCAGTGACAGCAAGCCAAGCCGCCACCGGCGCATTCGATGCAACGTTCATCGAAGTTGACGGCTACCTGGATTCGCAATCGACGGGCGCCGACAACACTCTGCTGCTGGACCTGACGGCCAGCAACCAGTCCTACCGGGCGATTGTGAACGGCAGCCGCGACAGTTCGGTCTTGCGCAGGCTAAGGAAGCAGAGTCATCTGCGGCTGCGCGGCGTGTGCGTTGTCGATCCTGAATACACGCGGAACCTCAATCCCTTTGTGTTGCTGGTGCCGTCGACAGACGAGATTGAAATTCTGGCTGGGCCGCCGTGGTGGAATGCGCGGAACCTGGCGGTGATCGCGCTTGGGCTGGTCATCCTGATGCTGCTCGCCTATCTTCTTTATGTCCGGGTGGAGCATTGGCGGCTGCGGGCGGTGCTGGATGAGCGCGAGCGCATCGCGCACGAGATGCACGATTCGCTGGCCCAGAGTTTTGTGGGCATCGGATTTCAACTGCAGGCGATCAGCAACGGCGTGACCAGCAGCATGCCGATGGTGAAGAAGCAACTGGACCTGGCGTGCGAGCTGGTTCGGCACAGCCATGAAGAGGCGCGGCGAAGCCTGCAGACCTTGCGGCGGGAGTTTCTGGAATCGGAGACGGTTCACACGGCGCTGGAGTCGTTTGCGCGGCGGATGGTGGAGCATGGCACGGTAAACGTAAGGTTGGAGACCCGGGGCGAGGAGTTATCGCTGCCTTATCCGGTGAAGGATGCGCTGTTCCGCATTGGGCAGGAGGCGGTGGCGAATGCGATCCGGCATGGGAACCCGTCCGTGGTGCGGATCAGGATCGAATACGCCGCGTCGGTGACGCTAACCGTGGAGGATGACGGGTCGGGATTTATCACCGAGAGCGAGTTGCGGGGCTTCGGGATTTGCGGGATGCGAAAGCGGGCCGAGGCCATCGATGCGGTCTTTGAGATATTCAGTACGCCGGGGCAGGGGACGAAGGTGAAGGTCACGGCTGTGGTTCCGCGCAGGCCGTCGCTATTGAGGGCGCGGGAGTACCTGGGACGGCTGGGCGGAAAAGAGGAGTCGAATGGCAAGGGATCCAAACAGGAAAATCCGTATTCTTATCGTTGACGATCACCCGGTGGTGCGCGCGGGGTTGGCGAGCATGCTGGGAACGCAAGAGAGCCTGGAGGTAGTAGGAGCGGCGTACAACGGCAAAGAGGCGCTGGTGATGGTAGAGCGCGAGGCGCCGGAGGTGGTGCTGCTGGACCTGCGCATGCCGGGGATGAACGGCATCGAGACGCTGCAGGCGTTCCGGTCGCTGGCCGCGCCGCCACGCACCATCGTGCTCACCAACCTTGAAACCGACGAGGACATCTATCGCGCGGTGCAGGCCGGAGCTCAGGGGTACCTGCTGAAAAGCACAACGCAGCAGGAGATGATTGACGCCATTCACGCGGTGGCAGATGGAAGGCGGCAGTTTCCGCCGCGGATTGCTTCGCGGCTGGCACAGAGGATGTCGCGCGCCAATCTTACGGCCCGGGAGCTGGAGATTCTGGAGATGCTGGCCAAAGGGCTCACCAACAAGCAGATTGGCGTGGCGCTGGCGATTGCGGCGAACACGGCCCGCAACCATGTGAACAATATCATTGAAAAACTTGAGGTTGCCGACCGCACCGAGGCGGTAACGACGGCGATTCAGCAGGGTTTGCTCGAACTGTCCGAGTAAGTTCCGTCATAAGTTTCGTTGAGGCATTCTGCGGGCCGTTCTGATGGTTCATGTGAACTAGAACCTTCTGGTTGTGCTGACTCATTCCCAAAGCCATTTCAGGTGATTAGGCTCACAGTCGCTTGAGCTCGGGGTGCACTTTCGTCTGAAATCGGTTACATAAAGAAAAACAGGACAGCTGCTTTCGGACGAACTCCAGGATTAAGAACCACCACTGTTACTTGATTGACGCCGGGCCGCGGATTGCCGGCCGGGTATTTTCGGAGGACTGACGATGCAGATAAATCGATGGCTGGGCCGTGTCGCCACGGCCATACTTCTGGTGTTCCTGGCTGATGGCCTGGCCAAGGCTCAAACCAACCAGGGTGAGCTGGCGGGCAGCGTTCTGGACAGCACAGGCGCGGTGGTCTCAAACGCGCAGATCGTTGCTACAAGCGAAGCGAAGGGGACCACGTACAAGGCTACGTCCACTGGCAACGGATATTACCGCTTTCCGTCGATCGAGCTGGGCAGATATACGATCACGGTGACCGCGCCCGGCTTCAAGCAATCAGTCAGCCGGGGAGTAGAGGTGCAGGTAGGAAACGTAACTGCATTTGACGCGCACCTGGACGTTGGCGGGAACAATGAGACGGTGACGGTAGATGCAAATGCACCGACCATTCAGACGGAGTCGTCGGACGTAGGCGGCGTGGTGACCACGCGGCAGGTGCTGGAATTGCCTCTGGCGTTGGGCGGGGTGGGCAACCTGCGGTCGCCCGAAGCTTTTGTGTTTCTGATCCCGGGAACGGTAGGACCAGGTTCGGGAAACAGTCCCAATGGCATCTTCATCTCGAAGATTGGCGGCGGCCAGAATTTCGGCAACGAGGTGCTGATCGACGGACTGAGCCAGACGCGGTCGGAAAACGGCTCATCGTTCGATGAAGAGGCGCCGTCGGTGGAGGCGATCTCGGAATTCAAGGTAACCACGTCAACTCCGGCGGCGGAGTTCGGCAGGACCACGGGCGGGATCGAGAATTTCGTAACCAAGTCCGGCACGAACCAATATCATGGCACTGCCTACGAGATATTCCGCAACGAGGTGCTGGATGCGAACGACTGGTTCAATGCCGGCGACAAGCACATCTATTGCGCCCCGGACGACGCCGCTTGCCGGTCGCGCTACGAGCGCGGTTCGGACAAGAAGCACGACTACGGCGTGAATATCGGCGCGCCGCTCAGCATCCCGCACATTTACAACGGCAAAGATCGCACCTTCGGATTCTTCTCGTGGGAGCAGTACCGGCAGAACATCGGCGGCGGGACAGCGACCACGGTGCCGACCGCGGCCGAGCGGGGCGGCGATTTCTCCGATCGCCTGCAAGGGCCGACCGGGCAGACGAATCCCTGCGATGGAACTCCATTGTTCAACGGGCAGATCTTCGATCCGCTTACCGACAAGACGGTGGTGGTGCCCAATCCCGCGGGTGGAACGCTGACGGTTCGCTGCCGGAGCGCGTTTCCGGGCAACGTGATTCCGCAGGCGCGGTTCAGCCAGGTAGCGGTAAAGGCCCTGCAATTCTATCCTCAACCGCAGAACAGCAATTTGCAGAATAACTACATCAACGGCGCGCCTTACCCGATTTTCAACACGACTTACACAATTCGTATCGATCAGAACGTTTCCACGCGGAACAAGATCTGGGGAACGTACAGCACGCGCGAGAACGGAAGTCTGAAGGCTCCGCGCACCTTCCCGGATCCGGTTGACCCGGTGCAATGGAACCAGGATTTCCTGACCCACTTCTTCCGTACGGGTTGGGACTTCGTGATTTCGCCGACGCTGCTGAACCACGCGATCCTGGGAACGAATCGCAGTAACTCCAAGAACTTTCACGCCGGCTCACAGGGCAAGATCAACTATGCGGCGCAGCTGGGTATTGGTAACATCAACTACAACAATTTCCCGGTGATCAACCCGAACGCCGAGGGAATTCCGCAGCTGAGCAAGGCACAGGCGGACGATAACGTCGACAACGGCATTCGCTTCGATGACAGCATCAACTGGCAGAAGGGGCGGAACAGCTTCAAGATCGGCTTCGACTACCGCTACCAGCAGTACTCGAACCTGGCGTTTGACAACCTGGCGGGAACCTTCAACTTCAGCGGGAACCAGACCAACGCGGCAGACAACGGCAACTTCAACTCGGGGACGGGCAACGGGCTGGCCAGCCTGATGCTGGGGCTGGTGGACAATGCGAACCTGAGCGAGAGGCTGCATCAGCCGCGGTGGATCTCCAACTACTGGGCGGGATTCATCCAGGACGACCTGAAACTGTCGCCGCAGTTGACCGTGAATCTCGGGTTGCGTTACGACGTCGACCAGCCGAGGAAAGAGGCCAACAATCTGACCTCTAACTTCAGCCTGACGGCGATCGATCCGCACAGCGGCCTGCCGGGCGCGTTGGTTTTTGCACCGACCTGCCATTGCAACGGGCGCTGGGCCGACACGTGGTACAAGGATTTTGCGCCGCGCATCGGATTCGCATATTCGCCCAGCCAGTTCAATCACAAGGTGGTAGTCCGGGGCGGCTATGGCATTCTTTATGGTCCGCTGCAATACGCGGACTTTGGCGGATCGATGGTCACGGGATACTCGGCCAATCCGAATTTCGGATCGGACGGATTCAACCCGGCATTTGTGATCGACAGCGGTTTTCCGCAGTTCACACCTCCGCCCAATCTCGATCCGGGACAGTTGGATAACGGCAATGCGAACGCGCCCCAGTTTGTGGGAGGCTCGTATATCGCGGCGAAGTACGGCCGGCCGGCGATGGTGAACCAGTGGAACATGCAGGTTCAGCAAGAAGTGGCGAAGGACCTGATCTTCACCGTCGGCTACGTAGGGCAGAGGGCGCAGAACCTGCGTTCTGGCATTGAAAACATCAACAACATCGACCGGTCAAATTTTTCGCGCGGGGATCAGCTGACGCAGTACGATCTGGCGGCGGCCGGAATAAACCAGCCCTACGCGAATTTCAACGGGCAGGTGCAGCAGGCGCTGCGGCCATTCCCGCAATACGGCTTCATCGCCACGGACTGCTGCCTGCAGAACGTAGGCCACTCCAGCTATGACGCAATGATTGTTACGTTGGAGCGGCGCTTTACCTCGGGACTGAATTTGCAGGCATCGTATACGTGGTCGAAGACGCTGACGGATGCAGATTCGGCGTTGCCGGGCATTAACGGCGGTGTAAACCAGGAGCAGGATCCATTCAACCATCGCGACGCCAAGAGCCTGTCGATCCAGGACATACCGAATACATTCGTCCTCAGTTACATTTACGAGCTGCCGCTGGGCAGGAACCACAAATTCCTCAGCCAGAACCGACTGGTGGACATGGTTGTGGGCGGCTGGCAGATTGGCGCAGTACACCGCTACCAGAGCGGCGAGCCGATCTCCTTTGGGTGCGCCGACGGAATTCCGGGATGGGACAACTGCATTTCCTTCAGCCGCGTTCCGGGGTCGAGCTTGTCGAGCCATTTGAGACATGCGAACTTCCACCAGTTGGATATTCTGAACGCGCAAGGCATCAACCGGCAGGGTCCTGACCCGACGGTGGATAGCCTCTTCAACGGGCTCTTGCGCAAGGACAACGCGGACTATTCGGCGTTGCAGGTGGCCCCGGCGCTATTCAGCCAGAATGCGCCTTCAAATCGAAACGGCGGAGCATTCAGCCTGGGCAATGTACCTCGCGTTACCGGGGAGGTACGAAACTTCCGCTTCTACAACGAGGACGTGAGCATCATCAAGAACCTGCACTTGACGGAGCGATTTACCTTCCAGTTGAAGGGCGAGTTACTGGACGCGTTGAACCGGCATAACTTCGCGACGCCAGATACTCAACCTTATAACAACGACTTTGGCGTGCCCCGGTCCGTGATCGGCGGACCTACAGACGGGCATCGCGAGGTGCAGTTCACGGGAAGAATCATTTTCTAGAGCAGAGTTTTTCGTAGTGACCTTCGCATAGCAGAAGGAGGCACCCCCTCCCTCTGCTATTTTTTTTGAAGGAGCCACGCGGATGCGGATTGGGGGTTCTGTTGAATGAGGCTAATGCTGGGGCGAGGCAGGTTGTTCCGAGTTGCCGGATGAGTTGAGCTTCTGGAAGTCCTTTGCCTGCTGGGCGCTCTGCGCGTCGGTCTGCGCCTTCAATTTGAGGTAGTGATCAAGAGCCTGCTGGGAGTCGGCAGGGCGCTTCATGGCGCGGTAGAGATGGGATAGCTCGTACCAGGAGCGCTTAGCAATCTCTCCCGTCGAAGCCTCCTTGGCGGCTGCCACGAGCACTTTAACAGCTTCTTCGTTGCGGCCTAACTGCGCCAGCCCGCGGCCGAGGTAGTACTTGGCAACCGGTGCATCGGCGTAGAACTTGACGACCTGCTCGAGTAACGGAACGCCATCCTTGGCATTGTCCTGTTCAACGTCGATCATGCCCAGGTTGTACATGGCGACGCCATTGCCGGGACTAAGTTCCAGTTCTTTTGCGTAAGCCTCATGGGCGAGCGGCAGTTGGCTGGTCTTGCGGTACATCTCGCCCAGGGATTCGTAGAGGTCGGAGTTGCGGGGCTCACGCTCGATAGCGCTTTTGTACTCGGCGATGGCCTCTTTGTAGCGGTTATCGTCGGCGTAGAGCTGGGCCTGGAGGCGATGCACGTGCCAGGAATTGGGGTCGAGTTGATACATACGCGAGTAGCTGTCTCGGGCCACCTGGTTATGCGCCTGGCCGCGGTAGTCGAGTATGGTGAGGTCCTGGGGGGATAGCTCGGCGGCATGATCGAGAGGGGGCACAGCGTCTTCCGGGTGCCCGGAAGCGAGCTCCACCACGCCGAGCCACATCAGGGCGGTCGCATTCTTGCTGTCGAGTTCAATCTCGGCCTTGAGGGCAGCGCGGGCATCGTCAAGACGATGCACCTGGTAGTCGCAGATGCCGAGGAACATGTGTGCGCCGGTCGCCTGGGGGTTGAGCTGCACGGCGTTCTGGAGCTCGGCTGCGGCGTCGGCGATCTTCCCTTGCCGCATGAGGGCCAGCCCCAGATCGAGGTGAGCCTCGGCCATTTGCGGTGCAGTGGCAACGGCTTGCCGGAATCGAGCCTCGGCCTCGGCATAGCGGCCCTCGTGCATGGCCTGGGCGCCGGAGCGAAAAAGATCCTCAACAGTTACGTTTTGGCTGAAGCATAGGACAGGAGCAGCCAGGGCGAAGAGAAGGGCCGAACCAGAGGAGAACAATCGACTTTTCAGACTCCTGGAGGCAATTTTTGTGTCGGTGGCCATTCGCGTCTGAATAACGCTAACGGACGCTTGCGGTGCCGTCAATCGTCGTCGACCAGAACGGCAAAAGCGATGCAGGACCGCTCACGGGGGCGTGCTGTTGGCCGACGATCGCGCTACTGGCCGTGGATGCGCGTGGCAACGATGAGCGCGTTGGGCGCGTTCGCTCCGATGCTGGTAGTTTGCAGCAGGATCTCAAAGGGCCGCAGCCCTCCGCCGGGAAGCGAGGCCTGCTTGAGGATGGGAGCGATCTCGCTCTCGTGAAAGAGCAACTCGGCGGCGGCTTGAGTTCCCGCCATATCGAGTCCCTGAATGAGCAAGACGTGGCCATTGCCGTTGAGGTTGGGAATGAAAGCGATGACGGCGTAGGTCAGGTGCGAGGGCCCGTCCCAATTGTTCTCGTACGACCTGGCCTCTCCGGGATGAGGATTGGTATTCACGATCCAGGAGCTGTTCACCTGCGGACGGTAGTCGAATCGGAAGTTCAGGTTGTGCTGAAAGACCTCGGCCCAGGGATTGCTGTACATCGATCCAATGAGGATGGCGTTTCCCTGCTTGAGGTCGTCCATTCGCAGGTCGCGGGCGAAGCGCAGCACGAGTCGTCCCGGGACCACCTCGGGCAGGCGAGAAAGATTGGCGGCGACCTCAAGGTCGACGACGCTGGTGTAGCGTTGCGTGTAGAGATCGTTGGCGTTGTGGATGTCCATGGGCGGCAGGGTGAGGGATGTGTAGCGACCGTTCACATATTCGGCGAGAGGGAGGCGGGTCTTGGAGAGATTCTGGAGGATGCCGAAGCCGCTATCGGCCGGGACGACGAAGGTATCTGCGCCGGGGCTGAATAACTGCGTCCAAAGTATTTGAGTAAGACCGGAGGTGGTCTTTCTTGTTTCGAAGCGCAGGGTTCCATAGACGACCAGGGATGCGAGCACGAGCGAGTAAAAGACCAGGAGCAGCGAACGTCGCCACGACCACCGCGCCGTTTGAGGCCCCGCCAAGGCGGGGGAGAGGCGCGGCATGATGGTTGGCTCGTTTAAGGCCTCGGTTGCAGAATCTTCACGCTGGGGAACGAAGACCGGCACATATCCGCCGACCGGAATCTCGATGCGAAACGGTTCGGTACGTCCCTCGGTGGCGAAGTGCTCTGCCAGGCGCTTGCGGAGCTGGCGCGCGTAGTTGCGGACAATGTTGTCTTCGCTGGGACTGTAGCTGATGGGTCGTCCGAAGACCTGGACGCCGAGCTGGTGTTCGGTGATTTCGGATTGCCTGCCCTTCAAGGTGCGGTCGCAGACATGAACGAGAAACCTGGAGAGCAGGGGCGCCTTGTTGAAGCGGCTGCTTGCTGCGACTCGTTGAACGAGCTCCCACCGGGGATCGAGCATGCGCGGCGCAGGAGCCGATTCAACATAGGGTGATGTGCGCAGAGTACTCCCCATACAGGCCTCCTATATTCACTCCGGGTGGGTTACAGCGATGCAAATGCTTTTGTAATCTTGAATGCGCCGACGCGTCGTAGATCGATATAAGAAGCCACCGGTAAAAACCGCTTAGCTGACCCGCCTATAGCGTAACTCGATTTGATGAATGCGGCGTCAATTGCATCTCCCGCCGCGCTTAGGGGCGGTCATTCATCAGACTTTCTTACCGGCGTAAGGGATTTTCAATTCAGGGGGTTAGCTTCGAGGTGCCGAGGGGTATACCCCTCTCGTCACAGAGGAAACACCTTGTACGCGAGGCGCGGAAGGGCGAGGCTTTCCTGGGAAGAACCTTAATCGTAGCAAGTCTTCTTTCAGGAGAGCCTCAGTGTCATTAAGAAAAAGTGTCTGGTATAACCACGCGGGATGCCGTCTGCTCGCCGGTTACATTCTTGTTGCCGCTCTTGCGCTCGTGGGTGCAGTGGGCGCGCGAGGGCAGGTGAACACGGCGAACTTGACGGGTCTGGTTACAGATCCGTCGGGAGCAGCGGTGCAAAACGCTCGTGTTGCGATTACGAATGACGCCACCGGTTACAACCGGCAGGTGAATAGTGATTCATCCGGCTACTACTTCTTTCAGGATTTGCCGATCGGCAGCTATCACCTGTCGGTAGAAGGGAGCGGCTTCGGGTCGGTGAAGCAGCAGGTGAGCCTCAACGTGGGTGAGCGGGCGCGCCGCGATGTGACGCTCCAGGTAGGCGCGGAACAGCAGACCGTCCAGGTGCAGGAAAACACCGTAGCGCTCTCGCCGGACGATGCTTCGATTGGCACAGTGGTCGATTCGGAGACCATCCAGCAGACGCCGCTGTTTTTGCGTAACTGGGACGATTTGCTGCGGGTGGTGCCCGGAGTGCAGATCAGCCGCTATACGAACCAGAGCGGGGCGACCTCGTCGGGCCGCACCGGCAGCTTCAATGTGAATGGTATTCATTCGCTGCAGAACAATTTTCTTCTTGACGGAATCGACAACAACACGTTTTCAGAGAACGTGCAGGAGCTGAGCAGCGAGGCATCGCACCCGTCGGTGGAGACGATCGCCGAATTCAACGTGATTACGAATCCCTACTCGGCGGAGTATGGGCGCGGGCCGGGCGCGGTGGTTTCGGTGAATTCGAAGACCGGTTCGAACAAGTTCCACGGCACGGCGTACGAATATGTTCGCAACCAATACTTTGACGCCTTCGACTACTTCACCAAGAGGCAGACTTCTAAGAAGGCTGAGGACAATCAGAACCAGTTCGGAGCCAGCGTGGGCGGGCCGGTGCTGAGGGACAAGCTTTTCTTCTTCTTCAACTATGAAGGGACGCGGATCAAGCAGGGGGTCTCGCGCATTTCGACGGTACCGCTGGACAATGAGCGGATCGGCGACTTCAGTCCGGCGGCGGCAGCGGCGGCCGGCGTGGCTCCGTATCCTACGATCTACAACCTGTCTACCTGCTCGGCACCCTACACGGCGGCCAACTGCCAGCCATTGGTCAACAACAGCTTTCAATCCGACCCAAGCGCTCACATCGACACCACAGTTGCGAAGCTGATGGCCCTCTTTCCCGAACCAAACATCAAGCAGGGAGGGACATTTCCCGAGTTCAACAATTTTGCGCGGACGGGTTTGCTGACGGACTTCAACGACAGCTACAACGGGCGCGTGGACTGGACGCCTTCGTCGGCCGATACGGTGTTTGTGCGCTACGACTACTCGAATCGCACGCGAGACATTCCGGGATTTCTTGGCGGGTTGGCGGATGGCACGTCGACGTCGGCGTGGGGCAACCAGGTGCTGAAGAATCACAGCCTGGTGCTGGGCTGGACGCACATCCTCAATCCGCGGATGGTGAATGATTTCCGGCTGGGCTGGGTAAGGGACTTCTCGTATGCGCAGCAGCAGCCATTTTCGCTGACGCAGATGGCGGGCGACTTTGTGCCGGGAATTCCGAACAACCCGGCGATCGGCGGCGGCGTGCCGTTGACGACGTTCAACAACCACGGCTTTCTCGGCTCGCCGGATTTCCTGCCGAAGCGCCAGATTCCCATGTTCTACCAGTACAACGACACGCTCTCGTGGGTGAAGGGGCCGCACAATCTCAAGTTTGGCGTGACGGTCTATTTCCCGATGCGCAATATCTTCCAGGACGAGCCGGGCACGCGCGGTGACCTGAAGTTCACAGGCGTGTTCTCGGGGCTGGGATCGCCGAGCGGTGCGACCGACTATGCGGACGGATTGTTTGGGGCGACGCAATCGACGCAGCTGACCAACGTCTTCTTTGTGGATCAGCGGTTGTGGATGGCGTCGGGGTTTGTGGAGGACGACTGGAAGGTCACGCCGCGGCTCACGCTGAATCTTGGCTTGCGTTATGACTTCGCGACTCCGGCGTTGGAAGGGAAGAACAGGTCGGCAAACTTCAATCCGGCAGGAGCGGGTTCGCTGGTGTTTGCAACATCAGGCTCGATTGGCGACCGGTCGCTGGTGAATCCCAACACCACCAACTTCGGCCCGCGAGTAGGGTTCTCCTACGGTCTGAACGATAAGACAGTGGTACGCGGCGGATATGGCGTGTACTACACGGTCTTTGAGCGCTTCGGCAGCGAGGATCAGCTGGCGCTGAATCCTCCGTTCCTGATCAACAAGGCGCCGTCGAGCAACACCACGCCGGTGCTTACGCCGGAAGTCGGATTTCCTTCGAACTTTCTCGACCCGGCCTCAGTGAATCTGAACGCGCTGCAGGCGTTTCACATCCGCGCGCTGGACCCGGCGGCGCACGTGCCCATGGTGCAGCAATGGAGCTTTGGCTTCCAGCGTGAGCTGGGATCGAACTGGCTTGCAGAGGTGGATTACGTGGGCACCAAGTCCACGCATCTCGACGTAATCTACGACTTCAACCAGCCGATCATCGCGAACGGAGTGAGCACGAAGGTTCAGCCGTATCCAAACTTCGGGCAGATTGAATACACGACGCCGATCGGCTTCGGCAACTACAACGGGCTGCAGGCGGGACTTACGCGGCGCCTTTCGCATGGACTGAGCGTACGGGCGGCCTACACTTACTCGCGCAGCCTGGATAACTCGCCAGAAGAGCTGGAGTCGAACTCAGGCGATCCGCCCAACGGCCGGAACTACGGGGCGTGGTATGGACCGAGCGACTTCGACGTGCCGCATCGGGTCTCGGCCAGTTACGTTTACGAACTGCCGTTTGGACACGGCAAGTCGATGCTGAACTCGGGCGTGCTGTCGTGGGTGCTGGGAGACTGGCGTACCTCAGGCGTTTACACCTACTATGGCGGCCATCCCTTCACCGTGAACTGGGGCAGCGAGAGCAGCCTGCTCGATCCCTACGGCTTCGCGGTCGCGGTGCCCAATGTTGTCGGCAAGGCCCATGTCCTCGGCAAACAGACCTGCTGGTTCTACACGAGCGCGAACGGCGCCTGCAAGTCGGTTGCGCCGGGCCTGGCTGATGCGTTTGTGGATGCCGGAAAGGGCATAGTGGGCAACGGCAGCCGGAACTCGCTGCGCGGTCCGAATACGCAGGTTTTCGACGCAGCCCTGATTCGGGAGATTCCGATACATGAGAGCTGGAACGTCGAAGCGCGCTGGGAGGTCTTCAACGTGGCCAATCACGCCCTGTTTGGCCAACCCAGTGGAAACGTGAGCAGCGGGAGCGCTGCCTCGATCACGTCTCTCTCGGGAGATCCGCGCGTGATGCAGTTTGCCCTGCGGCTGGGCTGGTAACTGATCACCATCGTCTGTTACATATCTCGGAGGCACATTCCACGTGTGCCTCCGGGTTTTTGTTTGCCCGTGCGGGAATGAGCAAATCATGATTCGCTAGCGAGCTTTATGCCTGGCGC
>Ga0206887_10204_pt1 | contig 13041 bp, 10 predicted proteins | sample Alteio_BWOrgHeat_89_FD_153248 | JGI IMG/M metagenome (GOLD analysis project Ga0206887, IMG submission 153248) | Enriched cells from forest soil in Barre Woods Harvard Forest LTER site, Petersham, Massachusetts, United States - Alteio_BWOrgHeat_Nextera3 ...
CGCTGACGGCGAGGTAGCTGAGTCCCGGCGGGATCATGACAGCCTTCTGCGATCCGCCGACGAGCACGTCAACACCCCATGCATCCATGTCCAGCGGCGTGGTGCCGAGGCCGGTGATGGCGTCAACGATGAGCAGCGCTTCGCTGTTGACTTCCTTCAGAAGCTTGGCGACGCCTTCTACATCGTGGCTGGTCCCGGTGCTGGTTTCGCTGGCCTGCATGAACACGGCGCGAGTCTCCAGCCTGAGTGCTTCCTTGACTTCGTTCAGGTCGAAGGTCTGGCCGTAGGGCTTGCTGACGACATCGACGGAGCAGCCGAATGCCTTGGCAAGAGCCGTCCAGCGTTCGCCGAACTTACCTGCGGTGAGGACGAGAACGCGGTCGCCGGGCGAGGTCAGGTTCGAGACGGAGGCTTCCATGGCTCCCGTGCCCGAGGAGGACAGGATGATGACGTCGTTCTTGGTGCCGACGAAGTCCTTCAACTGCGCGAGGACGCGCGAATACAGGGCGCGGAACTCTGGCGTGCGGTGGTGAATATCCGCGGCTGCCATGGCAAACTGTGCAGCGGGAAGCAGGGGCGTCGGACCGGGCGTGAACAGGCGTGTTTTGCGGATCATGCTTCTAGTTTATCGAGTCAGCGGGACGGCGAGTCAGCGGGGCCGCGATTTCTTGTCACTATCGGCGGTAAACTCAAGCTGAAAGAGGGTTTGAGCGATGGCTATCGGAGAGAAGATCGGCAAAGACATCATTGAGGCGATGAAGGCGAGAGACAGCTTTCGCACCGAGACGCTGCGCATGGTGAAGTCCGCGTTGAAAAGCAAGGAGATCGACAAGCGTGAGGCTCTGACGGAGTCCGAAGAACTGGCCGTTCTGCAGACCATGGTGAAGCAGCGGAAGGATTCGGCGGAGCAGTTTGCGAAGGGTAATCGTCCGGAGTTGGCTCAAAAGGAGCAGGACGAGATCAAGATGCTGGAAGCGTACATGCCGCAGACTGCGAGCGAAGAAGAGATTCGCGCTGTAGTGCAGGGTGCGCTGAACACCATGACGAATGATGGCGCGAAGCCGGGGCCGAAGGATATGGGGCCCGCCATGCGCGTGGTGCAGCAACGCATTATGGCCGATGGTCTGCATGTGGATAACAAGCTGGTGAGTTCGATTGTGAAGGAAGAGCTGGCGAAGTAGTACTTCGCACCGTTCTCGACGCTACGCGTGTGCCCACATCTCTTTGAGATGTGGGCATTTGGTTTCTGTGGCCGAAATGTTGAAGCCTGAAGGCGCATGGGTATGCGTGGGGATTCTTCGCTTCGCTCAGAATGACGGGTTACTGTGTCGCTGTCTCGTTGCGACGGGCTGCGCTCTGGAAGAGGTAGACGCCGAGGATGCAGATGAGTGGTTCCAGCGTGTGGCGGAAGCGGGCCTGCACCGTGACCAGGTAGTAGGGCAGTGGGAGCAGCAGGAATGCGGAGAGGAAGACCCACGCCGCGGGTTTCCTGCGTTGCACCGCAAGCACTGCGCCGAAGATGCCGCAGAGTGAGAGGAACTGGAAGCTCATCAGGCGGAAGTATTCGAGGACGCCTGCTTCCTCTACGCTTTTGGGAACGCCCATCCAGTACATCCATGCGCGTTTCATGCTGAGTTTCATGAAGCGGACGGGGTGCGTTTTGATCCATGCGTTAGCTTTCGCGGCGCGGTCTGCAGCCCATGCGGGTTCGCCCATGCGTGCATATTCGGCGAGGATCTGGTGGTTCTCCAACGGTACGGTGCGGCCCCAGGGGAAGCCGGTGGACCAGTCGGAGTTGCCCTGGTAGTTTTCTGCGCCGAAGTTGTCGCGCAACGGAATGAAGCGGTGGAAGACGGCGTAATTGCGAGCGGTCCATGGGGCGATGACGGCGAGGAAGAGAACGCCCGCCAAGGCTGCGTGAGCAAGGCGTTTGGTTTGCCATCGCGGAGCAAAGAGGATGTAGAGCGCTGTCACCGGCAGCATGATCAGGGGCGACGGGTTGACCATGGCGAGTACGCCCCAGAGCAGGCCGAAGGCGGCCCACTGCTGCCACGTCGGTTCAGAGCGTTCTTTGTCGCCGATGCCGCGCATGCGCAGCATGAGGACGAGTAGTGCGGTGAAGATGCAGGTGGTGGCGGTCATCTCCCAGATCCAGCGGACGGCGTATTGCATGGCTGCGGGATAGAGTGCCCAGAGCCAGCCGCTCCACAGTGCGACGCGGCGATTGAAGCAGCGCAGGCCGATCTCGTAACAGAAGACGGCAGTCAGCGCGGAGAGCAGGGAGTTGAAGGTGAGCAGGACGAAGGCGGAGAGCTTCGAGTAGACACCGAAGATGCGGAAGATGCCGCCGACCAACAGTGTGTAGCCGGGCGGAACCCATGCCGTGGGGCCGGTGTGTCCGGTGAAGGGATCGCTATAGCCGTGACCTGTCGCGAGGGAGCGGCCGATGCGTCCCATCTCCCAGCCGAATTCAAAGTGGTCGTCGCTGGGGCGCACTTTGAAGGTGTGGGCCAGCAGGATGTACAGCACACGCACGACGAAGGCGGCAGTGAAGATCTGCCAGAGGGCGCGGCGGCTATTGGCTTGGGTTTCGGAGTGCAGTTCAGTCACCTCAATTACCTTAACGCGCGATACAGTGTTCGCATGAACCCCTATGCGAGTTACCTGGAAGGCCGCGACGCGGCGGAGATCATGAAGTCCACGCCTGCGGAGCTGCAATCGTTGCTTAGCTGCATGACAACCGGGCAGATGGATGCGCCGACTGCGCCGGGCAAATGGAGTGTGCGCGAGATCCTGGCGCACCTGGCGGACTGCGAACTGGTGTGGGCATGGCGCATTCGGCACACGCTGGAAAAGCCGGGTGCTGCGGTGGCGCCGTTCGACCAGAATGTCTGGGCCGAGCGATATGCGGCGTATTCGGCGGAACTTAGCCTGCGGACATTTCTTACGCTTCGCGAGTGGAACCTGGCCGTATTGAACACGGTTGCATCCGAAGAGTTTGAGAATCTGTTGACGCACCCGGAGCGCGGGACGTTTCCGCTTTCGGAGTTGCTGGAGATGATTGCGGGCCATGACCGCAACCACATTGTCAGGTTGAAGGAGCTGTTTGGGCGTTGATGGGCGTGTTTTTCAATCGTGCTGTGCGGTGCTTCGGAGCAGTTGCACTGTTGTTGCCAATGTCGGCGTTTTCGTTTGGCTGCCCGGCCGTGCTGACGACGGCAGATGCGAAGCAGCTTGCGATGTTCACGCCGAATGCTCGCGCGTTTCATGACAATCTGCATGCAACACTGACACCTGCGGTGGTGGAAGCCGGTGGCGACACGGTGAGGGTGCGGGTGACGGCGAGGCAGCCGGGGCAGAGCGTGGAGGAAGTTGGGACGTACACGGTGCATCTGCGTACCGGGCGCGTGACAGATGAGGATCAGGAGCCTGCGGATGATGACAAGACTGTGGCCCTGAGCAAGCGGCTGATGAAGCGCCATTGCCCTTGATGGCGGGAAAGCAAAAGGCCGGCGAGTGCCGGCCTTTTTACTTATTTGATTTGCGACGAGTTACTTCGCGGCTTCGTCGAAGTTCAGCGATGCAGAGTTAATGCAGTAGCGCAGGCCAGTAGGGTTGGGGCCGTCTGGAAAGACGTGTCCCAGATGCGAGCCGCAGTTCGCGCATACGACTTCTACGCGACGCATGCCGTGGCTGTTGTCTTCAATCGCTTCAATGGCGTCCGGCGAAACCGGCTCAAAGAAGCTGGGCCAGCCGGAGCCGCTGTCGAACTTGCTATCGCTCTTGAAGAGAGGAGCATCGCAGGCGCCACAGTGGTAGATGCCGTCTTTGTGATTGTCAACCAGCGCGCCGGTGAAGGCGCGTTCCGTGCCCTTCTCGCGCAGAACGTGAAACTGTTCCGGGGTCAGGAGCTGCCGCCACTCTGCTTCCGTTTTTCGCATGCGAGGGCCGCGAGAAACGTTGGCATCGGCTTTCAGATTTTCTGTCATGAGGTCTTCTCCCGTTGTATTAGACGCTGTCCGGGGTGCTCACGAACCATAGCGTGAATCTCCCGGAAAGGAGTTAATTGGTTGGGAATCGTGCGGTGATTTCGATTTCCACGAGCGCGTCTTTGGGCAGGCGAGCCACTTCGATGGTGGAACGAGCCGGGGGCGTGGAGCCCTCTGGAGCGAAGCGCTTTGCGTACGCTGCGTTCATGATGGCGAAGTCTTCCATGTTCTTCAGGAAGACGGTGGTTTTGACGACGTCGGCAAAGCCAAGTCCGGCAGCGGTCAGCAGGGCTTCAATATTCGCAAGAACGCGTTCGATCTGAGCAGGCATGCCGCCCTCCACGACCAGTCCGGTTGCGGGGTCGAAGCCGACCTGTCCGGACGCGAAGAGAAGATCGCCCGAGCGGATCGCCTGAGAGTATGGGCCAATGGCTGCGGGAGCGTCGGGAGAAGAGATGGCTGTCTTTGTCATGCCTCGATGATATCCGGCACGGTAAACGTCGACGGAAAAGATGTATGAAGAAGCAGTAACGTGGTCATTCCAACGCCAGTGGAAAGGGCGGAGATTCCCGCCTGCGCCTTTTGTCCTGCAGCCTGTTTCGGCGGCGAAACTCTGTTACACTAGGCAAGTTGGCTGCTGAGGCGATCAGGCCCCTCGGCTCCTTGTGCCAACCGATCCACCTTGTATCGGGGAGTGGCTCAGCCTGGTAGAGCACCTGGTTCGGGACCAGGGGGTCGGAGGTTCGAATCCTCTCTCCCCGACCATCTTTTTTTGAAAGGGCTACCTTCGGGTAGCCCTTTCTGCTGCTATTCGATCTCTTCCAGAGCCATTTTGCGGACTTGCGGGGGCGTCAGGCCGGATTCGCGCAGGTAGCGCAGACCGCGGGCGGCGTCGCGCTTGGCCAGGCGTTCGCCGCGTTCGTTGCGCATGAGTTCTACGTGAGCATATGCCGGGATGAGGTGGCCGAGAGCGCGGAGGAGCAGGATCTGCCGCGCGGTGGAGCGCAGAAGGTCGCGGCCACGCACGACTTCCGTGATCTGCATGGCTGCGTCGTCGACCACGCACGCAAGCTGATAGCTGGGAACGCCGTCGCGACGCATGATGACGAAATCGCCGAAGTCGCGACCGGCGATGAACGTTTGCGGGCCGAGCAGGGCGTCGAGGAAGCTGACTTCTTCGCCGTCGGTGACACGGAATCTCCAGGAGGCGGGTTCGTCTGAGTCTGGGTTTCTTTCGCGACAGGTGCCGGGGTAGAGCGGCTCGTCTTCGTCTTCCGCGTGTGGTGCGTGCGGGGCCGAGAGGAGGTCTTTGCGGGAACAGACGCAGGGATACAGGAAACCGGCATCGCGCAGTTGGTAGAAGGCTGCCGTATAGAGGTTGTCGCGCTGGCTTTGAGCGTAAGGGCCGAAGTTGCCCGTTTCTGTGCCGTCCGGCTGCGGACCTTCGGTCCAGCGGATGCCGAGCCATGCAAGATCGCCGAGCATGGCGTGTGTGAATTCTGGACGGGAACGCTGTGTGTCGAGATCGTCGTTGCGAAGGATCAGCGTTCCGTTTGCGGCACGTTCTGCAGCGATAAGAAACGTGCGTGCGTGGCCGAGATGGAGAAGCCCAGTGGGTGAAGGAGCAAGTCTGCCACGATAGGGCTTTCCGATCATGCATACAGAATAAAAGGGCTGCGCGTGGTAGCCCTTTTCAATCGATCCAAAGAGTTTGTTAGAAGCGATACCCGAACCCGAAAGAGAGAACCGGGAAGACGGATGCGTAGCTTAGGTTGTGGTTCTGGCGAGCAGTGAAGCGGGCCAGATCTTTTTGGAAGTCAGCATCGTTGTTCACTTTCTGGCAACCGATGGCGGGTGGTTGGGACCGATCGCAAGCGGTGCCGGAAAAGTCGATGACCAAATCCGGTTGACCAATGTAGTAGAAGCCAAGTTCCACCGGGAAGGACCAGTGGGAGCCGAGGCGACGCGGGGCCAGATTGCCATAGCCAATGGTGAAGCCAGGGGCAACATTGCGTACTCTCACAGTGGCTGAACCATGAAGCGGATCAGTGGCGCTGGAGGCGTAATCACCGCCGCTGAGGCTGATGGTCTGGCCTGGTGGCACGACTACCGTTACGTCTGCCGACGTCTGCACGCCGAAGTACATTTGAGGGCTCATGTAAAAGCCGTGAGTGCTCCAGGGGAAGTAATCCAGGCTGACGTGGCCGCCACCCAGCTTCATACCGGCTTCCACCTGGGCGCCGTCACTGGTGAAGGATTCATCAAAGCGGAAGTATCCGCCTCCCCCACGAATATTGAAGTGCTGCGCGATGGGTTCAGCGATTTCCAGACCGATGCCGTTGATCCCTACCGCGAGGCCTAGACCTGGATGCTTCCATAGCTCCGATGTGGGGATGTAGCCACCTTTGTTTCTTAATTCTGCGGGCGGGATCGTGCTGCTCTGTTGGTCTCGCGTGTCTTCAGAGGACAGGCTGCTGGAACTGGAGGAAATAGAGGGGATCAAAGAGTGAGTGGGGAGTCCTTGCGCCGCGCTATCCAAAACGGGAACAAGAAGTGAAGAGCAGAACACCAGGCCGAAGCGCTGGATACGATTCACACGGGCCTCCTGAGCCGTGGCGGTCTACCGCTCACAGCTGGTCGGTTAATAAGTTGTGAACAGCTTCACCGTATTCATGTGCATTCCGGCATGTCTCCCAGGTTGGGAGATCAGCCAGTGTTACGCAGCCCTGCGGAGATACCGTTAATAGTTCCGGTAATGGCGCGATTCAATGCATCTTCTGGCTGGTCTGTGCCAGCCTGCTTGCGGCGTAGAAGCTCTACCTGGATCCAGCTCATGGGATCCACGTAGGGATTTCGTAGACGGATGGAACGAGCGAGCACAGGGTTGCCTGCAAGAAGATCGGATTGCTGGGTAATCAGCAGCAGCATGGCATGTGTGCGATCGAATTCGGCCTGCAACATGGGGAAGACACGGTCACGAAGTGCTTCATCCTGCACCAACGAGGCGTAGAGTTCGGCAATGCCGAAGTCGCTCTTCGCGAGAGCTGATTCCACGTTGCGCATCATGTCGAGGAAGAGTGGAAATTCCTTCATCATGCGTTGCAACTGTTCCAGGCCGTCGCTGTGTTCACGTGTGAAGCGTTCCAGCGCAAAGCCCACGCCGTACCACGCGGGAACGGTGTGGCGCGACTGCATCCAACCGAAGACCCACGGGATAGCGCGGAGATCTGCAAGCGAACGCTTACCTGTGCGCTTGGCCGGACGTGAGCCGATGCGTGCATGTTCCAACTCGGCAACGGGTGTTGCCTGCTGGAAGTAATCGAATGTGTCCGGGTTGTCGAGGATGTCCTGTCGATATTGTTCGAACGACCATGCGGACAGGGAATCCATCGCCTGTTCCCACTCGGGCAATGCGACGCCGGTGAGGTGTGCGCTGCATCCTCCACAGGCCTTGCTATCAGGGCGAGCCAGAGCGTCAAGCGACGCAGCAATCATCAGTTCAAGGCTGCGTTCTGCGAGGACCACATCGCTGTACTTGAAGTTCAGCACTTCACCCTGTTCGGTGATGCGCAGTTCACCGTTGAAGCTGTTCATGGGTTGCGCATAGATCGCACGATGCGTGGGGCCACCGCCGCGTCCTACTGTGCCACCACGACCGTGGAAGAGGCGCAGGTCTACGTTGCAATCACGAGCTACTTCGTAGAGCGCGCGATGTGCTTTCCAGACGCTCCAGGTGGAGGCGATCATGCCGCCATCCTTGTTGGAATCGGAGTAGCCGAGCATGACCTCCTGCTTGCGTCCCCAGCTTTCCAACAGCGGCGCATAGGCTTCGCTGGTCCACAACTGGCGGCAGATTGCTGGAGCATTTTCCAGGTCTTCAATGCTCTCGAAAAGTGGAGCGATGAGCAGGCCGGGATCGTTCTCCGATTTTTCTGCTGTCACACCGCCGAGGCGCGCGAGCCACAGTGTTTTCAATACGTCGTCGGCAGAGGTGGCTCCGCTGATGACGTATTGGCGGATGCTCATGGGATCGTCGTCGTGCTTGACCGCGGCGACGGTGCGGAAGGTGTCGATAACCTCCGCGGTCATGGGCGATGGTGCGGGTGGAAGCGAGCCGTTTTCGCACCATGCACTGAGTTCCTTGACTGCCGCGGAATGCACTTTGGCGTGTTGGCGGATGTCCAGCGTCTGCAGATGAAGGCCGTAGGTGCGCGCCTCAACGATCAGGGGATCGATGATCTCTTCCGCGATGCGCAGGCCGCGATTGTCAGCAAGCGAATTGCGGATGAGTTGGAGGTCGCGCAGGAATTCGTCTGCGTTGCGATAGAGCGGAAGCGCTTCGTGCTCGTTGCGAACGATGGTGGTGGTGTCGCCCATGCGCAGCATCATGCACGTCAGCATGAGACGAAGGTGTTCGCAGAGAAAACGTTCGCGAAGCTCGGCTGCGACGCCCGGCATCTGCGAGAGGTATTCGTCGACTGCTGCTTCTAATTCTGGATTTGCTGCGGCCTGCTGCGTGGAAGAAGATACCCGCTGCGCCGCCGCGATGAGGCGTTTGCGATAGTGCGCCCATACGACTTCGCGCGACATGGCGAGTGCTTCCTGCGTCACTTCAGGCGTGACGAAGGGATTGCCGTCGCGGTCGCCACCAATCCATGAACCGAAGTTGACCAGCGTGGGAAGTTCCGTTAACGCGAGATCGAGGCCGTATTCATTTCGCAGAGCGTTTGCGACTTCACCGTAGAGCAGGGGCAGTGTTTCAAAGATGCTGTCATGGAAGTAGTCCAGGCCCATGCGCACTTCGTCGGCTACGGCGGGGCGCTGCAGACGGACGTCGTCTGTCTGCCATAGGCCGGTGATCTCTGCGAGCAATGAGTCTTCGCGCTGCGCAATGGCTTCGGCGGTCTGCGGAATCTGATCCAGTTCTTCCAGCAGCGTGGCGATGCGGCGACGCTTGGAGATGACGGAACGACGCGCGACTTCCGTGGGGTGTGCCGTGAAAACGGGTGTGATGCAGATCGTGCTCAGGAACGCGAGCGCTTCGTCTGCGGTGTAACCCGCTTTGCGCATGCGACGCAGTGTGCCCTGGAGGCTGCCACGCTGTGGTTCGGCGTCCGGGTTTAATCCACCGGCAAGGCGGCGGCGCTTGCGATGATTCGTCTCCGCCAGATTGATCAGTTCGAAGTAAAAACCAAAGGCGCGTGCGAGTTGATACGCGCGGTCCACCGGCAACTGGTGCACCAGCAGTAACGCCTGCTGTAGAGCGGATTTCGCCCTGGCGCTGTCGCCCTGGAACTCTGCCTCGCGGCGTTCCGTTGCTAGACGGCGAAGCGTCTCCACCTGTTCAAACAGATCGTCGCCAACCTGTTCGCGCAGTACTTCGCCCAGCAGCGTGCCCAGCGAACGCACGTCACGACGCAGCGGAGCTTCTTTCAACTCCGTCTCAGTGGCCTGCAACTCGGCAAGCCGCTCACTCCAGTTTCTTGCCTGCCACAACCCGGCCATGTGCCTAGTAGACCAGTCAGATTGCCTTTGCAGCAAGTCAGAGGGACGGCACGTTCGATTCTGCCGCGGGTGAACCGGGTTCGGGCTTCAATGTGAGCGCGACGATGGCGGTGACGAGAAGGATGATGGCCAGTACCAGAATGCTGCCCTCAGGCCCTGTAAGGCCGCCACTCAGCAGCAGTGGGCCCTGGGAATGCGTGCTCAATAGGCGATGCTGCGAGACGCCGCCGCTGTCTGCCACGCCCCAAACGAATGACTGCGTCCAGTCCCATGCGGCGTGGTAACCGATGGCCCACCAAAGCGATCCGGTACGCCACAGGCTGTATGCCAGAACAAGACCAATGAGGCCTGCACTTAGCAGACCGATGGGCGACTCGCCGGGGTTGTTGCCATGCAAAAGCCCGAACAGCAGTGAGAAGAACCCTGCCGCAACCCAGAAGCCGATGCGTTTGCAGAGTGGTTCGCGGTGGCCCATGCGTGAGGCTATGGCTGCGACGCCGCGCGACAGTTGGAATTGCAGAAGGCCGCGCATGAGGTATTCCTCCGCCAGAGCTACGGCAAAAAATGCCAAGGCCCAGAGCGCGCCCCATTTCACAATGTCTGTGCCGTGCAGAAGCAGACCGTTGAAGGTCGTAGCGCCTGCCACTTTTAACGCCAGCATCAGCAGGCACATGGTGGTTATGCCAATTGCGAGTCCAGCAGAAAACTGGCGGATGCGATTCGGTCGCAGTGCGTCGACTCCGTACTTTCCGAAGCTTCGCTTTTCGATGCGGGAGATTAGGAAGGCGACAAGTGCCGCAACGGCGAAGAGTACCCCATCCACAAGCAGCGGGAAGGTCACTGGCAGTTCGCCTGTGTTCTTCATCACGAGCTGCTGGCGGTGGAGATAGCCACCAAGTGCTCCGAGTATGACTCTCCCCAGCACAAAAGTCAGCGGAAGGAACAGCAGGATGGACCAGATTGCGCGCAGGCCATCGTGTCCGAAAAAAAATGGCCGCACACCGTTGCGCGGTGATGCATCCGTGTTCTGATCGTCCTGCATGCTCAACTCCCTATGTGTTCTTCACCATATCCCAGCTACACTCAGCATGGAATGTTTGTTCATTTGCGCCGCGTTAGTTACTTGTTCTCTACGTTTGCTGCTGTGTCATCTTCTGTTGCGTATGCGCAGCAAAATATTCAGCAGACCGTTACCGTTGTGGGCGAGGCTGAGCCCGTTGCACTGGGACAGACCGCGCGTTCTGTTCAGGTGATTGATACGCAGCCCATGTCTCTTTCGTTGCAGGAAATCGCAGATGGTCTGCGTTCTGACTCGTCGGTGGACATTCAGCAGCGTGGCGCGATGGGCGTGCAGTCTGATGTAAGCATTCGTGGCGGCACGTTTGAACAGACCCTGGTGCTGCTGAATGGATTTCGCATCAATGATGCGCAGGCTTCGCACTTCAACCTGGATGTGCCTGTGCCGCAACAAGCAGTTGCGGGGCTTGCGGTGCTGCATGGTTCGGGTTCCACGTTGTATGGCGCGGATGCCCTTGCCGGTGTGGTGCATGTAAGTACGTGGAAGCCGCAGGAAAGTTCGCTACGACTGCGCGCGGGCGGCGGAAGCTTTGGTGGCAATCAGCAGGCGGTGACCGGTGCGCTTGCGAATCAGATGAGAAGCCTCGTCGTTGCAGGAGAACGTGATTTTTCAACGGGCTTCATTCCGGGACGTGATTACCGCAGTGAAAGCGCGAGTGCAGAAGGTCGCACAGCATCGTCGCTGGGCGAATCGGATCTGTTGCTGGCGGGAAGTGATCGCTCGTTTGGCGCGAACCAGTTTTATGGGAACTACAACTCGTGGGAACGGACGAAGGGGTGGTTTGTTGGATTCACGCAGGCTTTCCGTGAGAAGACTACCGCTGCTGTTGCGTATCGACGGCACGCGGATAATTACATTTTGATTCGTACGAATCCAGCGTATTACGCGAACAATCATGTTGACGCCAGTTGGCAGGGGGCGTTGCGGCAGACCGTCACATTAGGGCGTGCGGGAAAACTGTTTGTGGGCACGGAAGAGAACACGGACAGCATTCGAAGCAATAGCCTGGGGCGGCATGGGCGCAATCGCACATCGTTGCACGCCGATGCGGACCTGCATCGCGGAGCGGCGAATTTTTCCATCGGGTTGCGTGAAGAGATTCTCAGCGGTGGGCGTGTGGTTTCAGCGCCGTCGTTTGCTGCGAGCGTTTTGCTGCATAACGTGTGGAAGCTGCGCGGTAGTGCGGGTTATGGCTTCCGTCTGCCGACCTACACCAATCTTTATTACAACGATCCCACGACGATCAGTAATCCTTCGCTGAAGCCGGAGACGGCGTGGAATTTTGATGGCGGTGTGGACTGGTATCCGTCGACGCGCGTTGCTGCATCGGTGACCGCTTTCTATGCATGTCAGCAAAACGCGATTGATTATGTGCGCCCCTCTGTTGCGGATAAATGGCAGGCGAAGAATCTTGCATCGGTGCGCTTAACCGGTGTGGAAACATCTGTGCAGATGCGGTTGCAGGGCGATCAACAATTGCGGGTGAACTGGACGGCTATCTTTGGTTCGCAGGATGTTTTGCAGGGACAGCAGTCGCAGCTTGTGTTTCAGTTCCCAACGAATCGTGCGCGTGTGGAAGCATGGCTTCATGCGACTTCACAAGTGGCATTGCGTCCAGCCTTCAGCGTGACGCAGCGTGTGGGGCAAACGCCTTACAGCACGGTTGATTTTGCGGTGTCACGCGACCGTGGCATGGTGCGACCGTATGTGCAGGGAACGAACCTGTACAACACCGGCTATGCGGAGATTCAGAACATCCGCATGCCGGGACGGGGCATTCTTGCAGGGATCGAGATTTCGCTGTCGCGGCGCTAGACGGCTGCGCCTTGTTCTTCCAGTTGCGTGGAGAGGTCTTCCCATTCCAGCATGAGGGATTCATGTTGACTGCGCAGTTCTGCAAGCTCTGCGGTCTGACGCTGTGACTCTTCTGCAGAAACGAAGTTGCCCATTGCCGTTTCGATCGCGGTCATGCGGTCTTCCAGGCGCGGCATCTCTTCTTCTGCAAAACGTACGCGATCCTGCATCTGCTTCAGCTTGATGGGATTCAGCTTCTTTACGTTCGCGGCAGGTATTGCTGGCGGTGGAGGCGGTGGAGGTGGAGTCTCGATGACAGGGATGTGCGCCTTCTGCATTTCGATGGCGGCCGCCTGCATCTGCTCTGGGCCACCATTCTTGCGCCATAGATAGTCTTCGTAATTGCCGGGATACACCTGCACGCCGCCGTGTTCGCACTCGAAGACGCGCGTGGCGAGGCCATCAATGAAGTAGCGGTCGTGCGAGACGAACAGCACTGTTCCGGTGAAGTTGCGGATTGCTTCCAGCAACACATCCTTCGCACGAAGGTCGAGATGGTTCGTGGGTTCGTCCAGGAGTATGAAATTTGCAGGTGAGACGAGCATGCGCGCCAGTGCATAGCGATTGCGTTCGCCACCGCTGAGTACGCCGAGCTGTTTGAAGACATCGTCGCCG
>Ga0206887_10205_pt1 | contig 12934 bp, 11 predicted proteins | sample Alteio_BWOrgHeat_89_FD_153248 | JGI IMG/M metagenome (GOLD analysis project Ga0206887, IMG submission 153248) | Enriched cells from forest soil in Barre Woods Harvard Forest LTER site, Petersham, Massachusetts, United States - Alteio_BWOrgHeat_Nextera3 ...
AAGAAGCAGAAAACCGTCGTGACTGCTCCGAGGGCCAGCAGAGACACGTTGGGAAAGCCATGCTTGCGGTGGAGGCGGGCGAAGATGCGGAAGTAATTGCCGTCGAGCGCAGCCGCATAAGGCACGCGCGAATAACCGAGCAGCAAGGCAAACACCGAGGCGAAGGCCGTCCACATGACGAGCACGGCGGCAATGCGGGCCGCGGTTGGCCCGAAGGTCCGCTGCATGACGACGGCGACCACGGCCATGCGGCCCTGGGTCTGCACGGCGGAGGTCAGCTCCCGCCACGGAACGACGCCGAGGACACTGACATTCATGGTCAGGTAGAGCCCGGCAACGATGAGGATGGAGAGCAGCACGGCGCGGGGAATATTGCGTCCCGGATTTTTGATCTCTGCGCCGAGGAAGCAGACGTTGTAGTAGCCCCAGTAGTCGTAGGTGGTGATGAGGGTGGCCGTCGCCAGGCCCTGAAAGAAGATCCCGTCGAAGTGAAAAGCATTGGCGGGAAAGCTGAAGGCCATGGCGGGATGAAAGTGGGTGAACCCGGCGAGCGTGACGCCGCCGATGGTCACAATTACGCCTGCCCAGAGGATCCAGGCGAGGCGCGCGATGGTCTGCACGTTTCGATAAAGCAAAATGACGATTACCACGCAGGTGGCCGCGGCGACAAGGCTGGTGAAATGAATGGACCCCAGGCCGAGGGGCGTGCCTGGCGGGGCCACGGTCTTCGATAGCCCTGGCCACAAGTAGGCCGCGTATAGCGACAGGCCGATGCATCCCGAGGCGATCGAAAGCGGCGCGCTGAAGCCCAGTTGCCAAACGTACAGGAATGAGGCCCAACGGCCATAGCGTTGGTGTCCGTAGATCTCGCTGAGGAACGCGTAGGAGCCGCCGGCCTGGGGCATGGCCGCGCCGAGCTCGGCCCACACCATGCCGTCGCAGATGGCGATGAGGGCGCCCAGCACCCATCCGAGCATGGCCTGCGGGCCACCCATGGCCATGACCACCAGGGGCAGGGTGATGAAGGGGCCGACGCCGATCATGTTGATCATGTTGAGCGAGAGGGCGCTGCCAAAGCCCACCTGGCGGGTGAGCCCCTGCGGTTCGCTCAAGGCTGCGGGCGAAAGCGCTGGAGGTGCGGAGGGCTGATTGGTTTCTGGGTCGCTTCTCGGCATGGATGGCGGCTGAATCAATTTGAAGGACCGAGCGGCCCGAACCAGCGGGCCATCCGAACGCCTGCGGCTCGCATCCTGTGCAGCCCAGGTTCGCCCGCGGCTTGCTGGATTGTACACTGGCGATAGAAGCAGAAACCCGCGCACCACGGCACCACCGCGGCGTAAGCCGAGCCTGACGCGCCAGGGATGGGGATGAACATTTCTCGAACGGATGGCAGCAGAGATTCGGGGCGCGGATTTTTAACGCGTCTTACCGCCTTGACGGTAATCGCCTTCACCTCCATGGCCGGCGCGCAAAGCGTGCCCTACGCGACGACGCTGGCGCCCGCAGTGGATGCGCAGACCCTGCCCGAAGACCGCGGCGTGGACGGGCTGTGGCAGACCTTGAACAAGCTTCGCACCTGGGCCAGCCTGATGACTATCGTGGCCCACCCGGATGATGAAGACGGCGGCATGCTGACCTATGAATCGCGCGGCGCGGGGGTGCGCACCGCGTTGTTGACGCTGACTCGCGGCGAAGGCGGGCAGAACGCGATGTCGGGCGAATCGTATGACGCGCTCGGCCTGCTGCGCACCAACGAGATTCTGCGCGCCGACGAGTTCTATGCCACCGAGCAATACTGGTCGCGGGTGGCTGACTACGGTTTCTCGAAGACCATCGAGGAGGCCTTTGAGCGCTGGGGTCATGATCGCGTGCTCTACGACGTAGTGCGGGCGGTGCGCGTCTATCGCCCGCTGGTGATCACTTCGACCTTTGTGGGCGGCATAACCGACGGGCACGGCCATCACCAGGTTTCCGGAGAGATGGCGCAGGAGGCCTTCACCGCGGCTGCCGATCCCAACGTCTTTCCCGACCAGATCAAGGCCGGCCTGCGGCCCTGGTCTCCGTTGAAGGTTTACTCGCGGCAGCCTTTTTTCTCCATCTCCAGCCAAGGCATGTTCGACTATGCAACCGGCAAGTGGGCGCCCGTGCGCTTCTACAACTACGTCGATAAGAAGTGGACCGAGGGGGAACTCTCGACCAGCCTCACCGTACGCCAGGGCGCGTACGATCCGCTGCTGGGCCGCTCCTACATTCAGATTTCGCGCCAGGGGTGGGGCGAGCAGAAGTCGCAGAATGGGGGAGGGAATCCGCCTCTGGCCGGGCCAAACGATGTGCGCTATCACCGCTACGCCTCGCGCGTTCCCGCCAAGGATGAAGAGAGTTCCTTCTTTGACGGCATCGACGTGTCTCTCGCAGGAATCGCGCAGCTGGCGCCGGGCGACCACCCATTTTTGACCGAGGGTCTGAAGCAGATCGAACGGCACGTTACCGACGCGGTGACGCGATTCTCGCCCGCGAGCCCGGTGAAGATCGCTCCAGACCTGCGCGACGGCTACCTGGCCACGCAGAAGCTCGAAGAAGAGGTGAATGGCAGCCAGCTGAGCGCGGACGAGAAGGCAAACATTCGCCACGAACTCGACATCAAGCTGGTGCAGTTCAATACCGCGCTGGTGCTGGCGCTAGGGCTCGACGTGAAGGCGATTGTGACCGCGAAGAGCAGCGCAGCGGGCAGTCTGCCGCTGGCGGCCGACGACACCATTGCGGCCGCGACGCCGGGCGCGGAGTTCAACGTGCGGTTGCATATCTCAAGCGCAGGCGGCTGGACGCCGGGAGGGGAGCTGCAGCTGGCGAAGACATGGTTGAAGTCCAACGACGAAGGCCAGCCCTGGCAGATCTCCCGCGTCGCATCGCCCGGCATCGACGATACCGCGACGACTGCCGGCGACGTGGTCTTCAGCGTGGCGGTGCCGCACAGCGCGATGCCCACGCGGCCTTACTTCACCCGCCCCAACACCGAGCAGGCCTACTACGATGTCGCGGACCAGCGCTTAATCAACGCATCGTTTGCCCCGTATCCGCTGGAGGGCTGGGCAGAATTCAAATACGGGACGGTTCCAATTCGCATGGGCCAGGTGGTGCAGACGGTGCATCGCGTGCGCGGCCCGGGAGCGGTCTACGAGCCGCTGGTGGTTGCGCCGGGGCTCTCACTTTCGCTTCCTTCGTCAGCGGGCGTGGTGCCCTTGTCGAACCAGGATTTTTCTCTTTCTGTAAAGGTGCACAGCAACCTGGCGGGCAACAGCAAAGTCGATCTGCATCTTGACCTGCCCGAAGGCTGGAACGTGCAACCGGAGCGGCCGAGCCTCGGGCTGAAGATGGGCGAGGATGCGACTCTCGCCTTCCGCGTGCATCCGGCTCCGCTGGCGGAGAAGAGTTACACGGTGCAGGCCGTGGCCACCACCGGCAACTCGGAATTCAAGGAAGGCTACCAGACGGTCGGCTACCCGGGCGTGCGGCCCTACAATCTGTACCAGCCGGCGACGTACCGGGTGCGGGCGATCGACGTGAAGACGGCTCCAGGTATCAATGTCGGTTACGTAATGGGGACCGGCGACGAGGTTCCGGAGGCGCTGGAGCAGATTGGCATCACTCCGCACCTGCTCAGCACGGAAGAGATACTGACCGGCGACCTGAGCAAGTACGACGTGCTGCTGCTGGGCATTCGCGCCTATGCGGCGCGGCCGGAGCTGGCCAACGCAACCAGCCGCCTGCTCGACTACGTCCGCCAGGGTGGATGCGTGGTGGTGCAATACAACTCCGGCGAGTATGACCACGACTACGGGCCCTACCCGTACACGCTGGGGCGCAACCCGGAGAAGGTGGTGGATGAATCGGCGCCGGTCGCGGTGCTCGATCCAAATCATCCGCTGCTCTCCTGGCCAAACCGCATCACCACAGCGGACTTCGATGGCTGGGTGGAAGAGCGCGGCCACTCTTTCCTGGAGAAATGGGACCCGCAATACACCGCGCTGGTGGAGACTCACGATCCGGGACAGGATCCGCAGCGCGGAGGACTGCTCTATGCGCGCTACGGAAAGGGCGTTTATATCTATGCCGGGCTGGCGCTCTACCGGCAGTTGCCGGAGGCGGTGCCGGGCGCCTATCGGATCCTGGCCAACCTGGTGAGTGCGGGCAAAGCCCCGGCCCGTTAGAAATCCGCGCAAGGCGATGGCAAATTTTTAATGGCGATGCGGCCCGGTCCGGCCGCTGAATTGCGATCTCTGCACGCTGTTGAAAACCCAACACGCTAATGCTTCAAACCCGAGAAAACAAAGTACTTTTTCCGGTTATTCATCCAATATTCTCGGAATTTTCACAGAGTCCTGCGAGGCTACACATGGCATGCGGTAGGTGCGTCGCGCGCCGCGGTTGCCGGGAGTGGCTCGTGAATCCACGGGCTATTCGAGCGACTATCGCCATCTTTTGCACGGTCATCTTGCAATCCTTGAATTCCAACGAAGAGAGGCCAAATGAACACAAACATGAAGGCGCTGGCAGGGCTGGTGCTGATTTCGGCGTTGGCCGCCGGACAGGCACAGACCGCAGCGAGTGGAACGACGAGTTCCTCTTCTAAGAAAACGACTGTCCGCAAACACACGCGGGCGCGAAAACCAGCCGAGCCGTCGGTCGCTTCGCAGATTGAAGGACTCCGGCAGGAATTCAATTCCCAGATCCAGGCGTTGAAGCAGCAACTCTCCGACCGCGATGCGCAGTTGCAGGCCGCGCAGCAGGCGGCACAAGCGGCGCAGGCGGCAGCAGCGCAGGCGCAGCAGACCGCGCAAGCGGGGCAGCAGGCGTCTACCGACAATGCAACCGCGGTGACTGGGCTGCAGACGGCCGTGGCCGACATGAAGACCAACACCACCAACATCGTCTCCAGCATGCAGGACGATCAGAAGACCACGCGGGCCATGATTGAGACGCCCGCGGCTGTGCACTACAAGGGAATCACGCTGACACCGGGCGGCTTCACCGCGGCAGAAACCATCTACCGCAGCCATGCCACCGGGGCTGACATCCCGACCGCCTTCAATGCGTTGCCGTTTCCTTCGGCGGACGCCTCCAAACTGAGCGAGTTTTACGGTTCGTCGCGCCAATCCCGTTTCTCGCTGATGGCCGAAGGCAAGCTTGCCAATGCAACGCTGCGCGGCTACTACGAGGCTGACTTCCTGGGCACAGGCACATCCTCGAACAACAACCAGAGCAACAGCTACGTGCTTCGTCAGCGTGTAGTCTGGGGCCAGGCGATCCTGAACAGCGGGTGGAGCTTTGCCGGCGGGCAGATGTGGTCCCTGTCAACGGAAACCAAGAAAGGGCTCTCAAACATATCGGGCGACATTGCCACTCCGCAGGTGATCGACCCGAACTACGTTCCGGGATTTGTGTGGACACGGCAGTACGGCGTGCGCGTGACCAAAAGCTTTGGCGAAAAGCTGACGGCGGGTATCGCGATTGAAAATCCACAGGTCCTTGGGCCCGGAGTTTCGGGCAGCCTGAACCCCGGCGTCGCATTCCTGTGGGGCATTCCCGGTGCGAACGGCGGCAACTATAACGGCGCGGTCAGCACGGGCACGGTTACTCCCAGCTGCACCACGACGACGACCACTCCTCCAGTGACAACCTGCACGCCCATCGTGCCCAGCTACCTGACGACTTACGCAATCAATCCTTCACCGGACTTCATTGCCAAGGTCGCGTTCGATCCGGGCTATGGACACTATGAAGTGTTCGGTATTGCGCGCTCGTTCCGCGATCGCGTTTACCCGGCAAGCACCACGGCCGCGGCTCCGGCTTTCAACGACTACGAGTGGGGCGAAGGCCTGGGCGGCAGCCTGCGGGTTCCGACGCTGCACAAGAAGCTCGATGTCGGCGTAAAGGGCCTGTGGGGCACCGGCATGGGCCGTTATGGCAACAGCACCATCGCGGACGTAACGGTGCGCGAATGGGGCGGATTCTCGCCGCTGCATACGGTCTCTGCACTGGGAACGCTCGAACTGCACGCAACGCCGCGGCTGGATGTGTATGCCAACTACGGCGGCGACTACGTGGGCAGGACGATCTACACCAACACCGCCGGTGGCCATGTAGGATACGGCTTCGGCGAAACCAACACCACATGCCAGAAGGAGCAGGTACCTTCCGGCGGCAATGGCGGTGGACCGGGCGTGCCGTTGGGACCGACCGGCTGCTCGGGCAACACGCGCGATGTGCAGGAGGGAACCATCGGTTACTGGTACGACTTCTACCGTGGTCCCAAGGGCCGTCTGCGCCAGGGCATCCAGTACGGTTATGCGGAGCGGCAGATCTGGGCCGACAAGCCGGGGAATGCGCCCAAGGGCATCGAGAACATGCTCTGGACCTCGTTCCGTTACTACCTGCCGTAGAGTGCGTGCAACGACAAACGAGGGCATCCGCGAGGATGCCCTTTTTGTTTTGCGATGATGATTGGACTTGGGGAGGGAAGCCCGGCCTGGGAGGGTTCGAGGAGTTATCGTCCGCTCGAACCGAATCCTTTTACATCTCTGTCGGTTGTAGAGAGTTCCTCGACGACGACAACTTCGCTATCCGTCAGGGATCGAAACGGAGACATCTGGATGATCTTGTCTCCCTTGCGGATGGTGATGCTGACGTCGGTGCGGTCCAGCGTGACGTTCTGAATGTTTCCCTGCTGGTCTTTTTGGAGGCGCAGCGAATAGTCAGGCTGATTGACATTGATGAGGCATACCAGGATCTCACCGCGATAACCGGCGTCGATCCGTCCGCCGGCGTAAGTCAAACCTTTGCTGGCCATCGAAGAGCGGTCTCCCAGAACGAACCCGAATCCGGGAAGACCTTCGACTGCGAGTCCAGTCCGCACTTTGACCGGCTTACCCGGTTGAAGCACCACATCTTCGATGGAATACAGATCGTACCCAATATCGCTGCCCGCATAAGCTACGGTCGGTACCTGCGCATCGGGATGCAACAGTTTCACTTTCAGCATGCGGTCTGCTTACTTCTTGGCCGCTGCCGCGGTTTCCCGGCGCTGCTTGGCCCAGCGGCGCTTCTGCGCCTGCGCGATGCGGTTGCGCGCTTCAGCACTGAGCACGCGCTTCTTGCGGACAGGTGCGGTAACGGACTTCCCACCGGTCTTCACTCCAGCTTTGGCTGCCAACGCTTTGTATCCATTGGACCTGTTAAGTAAGTCGCGAACACGTTGTAGCTTGGATAGTTCTTCGTTGATGGCGGCTATGATTTCTGTACGGTTCATTCGTCTCTCATCTTCCTGATAATCTCGCTTGCGTTCCCTTGGCGGGATCGCATCGGACGGTTGCGCCAGATCGAAACAGTGCATCCCCACTTAGCACGGGATCGCACACTGGCAATACCTGATTATTGTATCTTAGTGCGCTGTCGAAGTTAGACCGTGAGCCGCTCAATTCTCTTCGCGCTTCATCAGAGTTTCGCGTTTGATTTTCTTTGAAGGACTACTTTGCTCGCCAAGGGAATGTTGCACTACGCAACAATTCATAACTGCATCCGGACATTATGTTCTCTTTTCGGTCTTCTTTACTTTTGTTTGTTATGCGATGGATGGCTTGTAACCATGGCGGGCGCGCGGCGTCAGATAGTCGGGAAAATGTTCGAGGCGAGGAAATGAAGCATCTTTTGATGGTTGCAATCTTGTTGCTGGGGATCGGAGCCAGGCCGGCACTCTGCGCCGATCATCTACGACTCAATCCAAAGCTTGATTACAGCAGCGACAGGCAGGACGGGCCGCTGATTACCGGGGAGCATATGCAGCAGGGAGTAATTGCCGGTAAGCCCAATTATGTAATTTTCTTCCAGGAAGGATGCTTCAATTCGAAGCGGCAGGCGCGGCGCACGGTGGAGCTTTACGAAAAGTACGGGGACCGCGTGAACTTCGTGGTTGTCGATCTCGATCGGTCGCCATCGCCCGATCAACAGGAGCTGGCTCGCAGGTACTATCGAAACTATATTCCGCATGTGACCATACTCGACGCGCAGGGAAGGGCTCTGTACGATCAATCGGGAGAAGTAGAGTCGTCGCGGATAGCGTCGTTGCTGGACCAGGCGCTCGAGAAGTAAGCGCAAGTGGATTGTGGATATGAGGACCTTACCGTCGCCTTATGCGAAATGATGCAGTGAACGAAGCCGACATCATCGCGCGCATTTGTGCCGGAGAGAAGGAGCTATTTCACACGCTCATCCGCCCATACGAGCGCACGGTCTATGTTACCGCTCTCTCCCTGCTCAAGAGCGAGGTTGAGGCCGAGGATGCGGCGCAGGATGCGGTGGTGAAGGCGTTTCGCTATCTGAAGACGTTTCGGTCCGATTCGCGATTCAGTACCTGGCTGATCTCGATCACTCTGAATGAAGCGCGCAGCCGTCTGCGCAAGGCGAACCGGCTGCCGGTCGAATCGCTCGACGAGTACCAGGAAGAGCATGAGGGCGACTTCACCCCGGCGCTGCTGACCGACTGGCGGGAGATACCCTCTGAGGCGCTGGAGCGGCGCGAGTTACAAGCAACCCTGCGTACGGCTGTAGAAGGCCTTCCCCACATCTATCGTGAAGTGTTCACGCTGCGCGACCTGGAAGAGCGGGATGCGAACGAAACCGCCGAACTGTTGGGAATTACGCTCAACCTGGTGAAGGTGCGGTTGCATCGCGCACGCATGATGCTGCAGAAACGACTGGTGCCGGAGTTGAAGGCACTGGCTCCCCGCCAGGGGCTGCTAAGGAGGAAGTCATGGAGCTGAACTGCAAGCACGTGTGGCGTTACATCTCCGACTACCTCGATGGCTCAGTGGATGCGCAGCTTCGCGAAGAGATCGAGCGGCACCTGGAGAGTTGCGAGCTGTGCTCGGCGATACTCGATTCGACGCGCAACATCCTGATTCTTACCGCCGACGATCGCACCTTTGAACTGCCTGTGGGTTACAGCGAGCGCCTGCATGCGCGTCTGGAAGCGGAGTTCCGCGTTCAGCCGGAATGATGGGGCGGCGCTAAAGGATTCCCAAAACAACCGCACCGGGAAAGAGTCAAAAAAAGCGGCTGCAGACGCGGGAACGGAAGGCGGCTTGCATCTTATGCGTTGGAGAACAAGCACGGGTGTCGAACTCTGATCTAACTTCCATTCTTTTCGTACTTCTGCTGCTGGTTGGCCTTGCCCAACTGCTGGGTTACATATTTGTAAAGTTGCGTCAGCCTAAGGTCGTAGGTGAGATCCTGGCGGGCGTGGTGCTGGGTCCCGCAGTTGCCGGGCGGATTCCGTTCGCGTCGCGAGTGGTGGAGAGCACACAGCACCAGGGCAACATTCTCACCTTTGTCTACTGGCTGGGATTGCTGCTGCTCATGTTCCTGTCGGGCGCGGAGACCCGGCAGCTGTTCAGCCGCGACGAGCGTCGCGAGGTGGCGTGGCTTTCGATTGTGGGCACGGGTATTCCGTTTGTGCTGGGATTGTTGCTGGGACCGTGGCTTGTCAGTCCTGCGCTGGCGGGGGCCAACAGCAATCGCATCTCGCTGATGATAGTCCTGGCAGTTGCGGTCGCAGTTACATCGGTTCCGGTAGTCTCGAAGATCTTTGCCGATCTGAAGATATTGCACACGCGCTTTGCGCGCCTGGTTTTAGGAGTGGCAGTTCTCGAGGATATCGTGCTGTGGCTGGCTCTGGCAGTGGCGACGGCGATGGCCGGCAAGACGGCGCTCAATACGCGGCAATTGTCACTTCACCTGGTGGCCACGGTTGCGTTCTTCGCCGTGGGTCTGACGATCCTGCCGCGAATGATCAAGAGGATCAACAAATCTCGGTTCAACGTGTTCGCGCGGTACTCGCCGGCGGGCTACGCGATTGCCGTGCTGCTGGGCTACTGCGTGGTGGCCGGAGCGCTGGACGTCAGCCTGGTGTTCGCGGCCTTTCTCGCCGGGTTCGCCGTGGTTCACAAGAAGCGCAGGCTGTTTGCGGAAGCACTGGAGGCGATCGGCAAGGTCGCGTTCGCCTTTTTCATCCCGGTGTACTTCGCTATCGTCGGATTCAAGCTCGACTTGATCCACGGATTTTCCTGGTCGATGTTCGCGCTGTTTTTAATCGGGAGCTGCGTAGTCAAGATCCTGTCGGTGTCGCTGGCGGGGCGGTTCGCGGGATTTCGCCGGCTGGACCTGGTGAACCTGGCGATCGTCACCAATGCGCGCGGCGGGCCCGGCATCGTGCTGGCCAGTGTGGCATTCGATGCAGGGATTATCAGCGCGAAGTTTTACACCACGCTGGTGTTGGCGGCGGTGGTGACGTCGCAGATGGCGGGCGCGTGGCTCGACTTTGTCGTACGACGTGGATTGCCGTTGCTCGCACCCTCTCCGGGCCACGAAGCGGTGCGGACATCAGAGCAGGAGACAGCGACTGCCGGTTGAGCAGCCGATGGAATCATGGCGGGATGCAAACGCGGTGGATCAGCGGGAGTCATCGTCCTCAACCCTGGAAGATTGTTGCGGGACTCAGACGCGGTGGATCATGGGGTGGGTAATCCACTCGGCGAGCAACAGCAGCAGGGTAAGAACGGACAGCACCAACTGCAGGCGTTCGGAGCGGCGCCGGGCGGGCGTCAGCGGTCGTTGCCGCCACTGTGCCGATTTGCGATTGCGCAGCCGCCTGACGTGCCAAAGGACATAGAGATTCACGAGCGCTCCGGCCAGCGCCAGCAGCATCATGGGAATGCGAATGGCATCCTGATGAAAGCCTTTGGCGGGCGTGTTCAAGCCTGCGGCAGCGGCCAGGGCGGAAAGTCCGATGAGGACTCTTACGCCGCTGATGGCGATCACCGCGGTGCAAAGACTCTGCACCAAGGCAAAGAAGAAGCTGGACCACAGCACCAGCCAGTTTCTTTTCTCGGCAGGCGCCTCAGGCTCGGTGGCTTCGAGGCCGGCGGACTGGTTCGGATTGAGCGATGGGGCCATGCAGACTAACACTACCAGAGCGGGTATTGGGGGCCGCAACGCAATGGCGGGCAAAGGAAAAAGGGACGGCGCGGACCGTCCCTTTTCGCTGTAAAGCGCTTCCGATACTACAGAACCTGAACGTTCTCTGCCTGCCAGCCCTTCGGACCCTTCACCACGTTGAACTGCACAGCCTGGCCTTCCTGCAAGCTGCGGAAGCCATTGGCCTGAATTGCGGTGTGGTGAACAAATACGTCTTCACCATTGGCGCGGCTCAGAAATCCAAAGCCCTTTGCATCGTTAAACCACTTCACTGTTCCCTGTTCCATAACTGATACTTTTTCCTTCATGTTGAAATAACGCTGAATTGGAAGTCGGGGTATTCGCAGGTAGTGCGACAGCAAAGTGCAGAACGAGCGTAGAACCTGAATCCGTATTCGACGTGCTACAAGTGTACCCCGGAACGGCTGAAACCAACAACAATATCGACTTAGTCAATACGAATTGAGTCTGGATTCAGCGGGGATGCGGGCGGCAGCGAAGCGGACAGGCGGGCGAAAGTTATCCGGACGGGACTTGTTAATCCAGTGATAGTAGAGACTTAACACAGAATTCTTCAGCTTTTCTCGGGTGCTTAAAGTGAAAAAACGAATTTGATCGCATGATAGTGGCGTGATCACCCGCATAGGTAAAATTACACCCCGCAGCGCTACCGTCGCGGCCGAGGCTGTTGGCCGTCGCATCGAGGTTCAGGGCGGCGAGCCGGCAATTGTAACTGCCCCGGCCGGTATCCCGAGCGTGCAGCGGCCCGCGGTCGAGATCGAATTGGGCCGTTACCGCGTGCGGCTGGCGGAGAATCTCGCCGAGCGCGAGGCTGCGTGCCGGTTGAGGTTCAAGGTCTTCAATATCGAGTTAGGCGAAGGGCTGGAATCTTCATACCAGACTGGCCTGGACCAGGATGAGTTCGATCTGTTCTGCGATCATCTGATCGTCGAAGACCGTTCGGCGCGCGAGATCGTGGGCACTTACCGGATGCAAACGGGGCAGACGGCCGCGAACCAGCTGGGCTATTACAGCGCGCAGGAGTTCGATTTCGCGCCCTTCGAGAATATCCGGAGCCAGGTACTCGAACTGGGGCGGGCCTCGATCGACCGCGAGCACCGCACCAGCGAAGTGCTCACGCTGCTGTGGAGGGCCATCGCGCGCTATAGCCAGGCGCTCAAGCTGCGGTACCTGATCGGCTGCTCGTCGCTGAACTCGCGCGACCCACAACTGGGTTGGGCCATGTACCGGGAGCTGATTCCGTTCCTGGTAGCGTCACCCTTCCGCACCTTGCCGATGCGGGCCTACGCGCTGCCCTCGCCCAGCGGCGCGGCGCTCGAATTCCCCAAGGTTCCGAAGCTGCTGAAGACGTATATTGCGGTAGGAGCCAGGATCTGCGGTGCACCGGCATGGGATCGCGAATTCGGAACGATCGATTTTCTCACCCTGCTCGACCTCGAACAGCTGACCACGGCGGCGAGGAACCGCTTCCTGATCGACCCTCGATGATCCCACGCTGGACTCGCAGCCTCCTGCGGCTGGTGCTGCTGGTGGTCACGCTGGGCGAGTGCCTGATCCGCTTCTTCTTTCTTTCCCGCAGTCTCGGGCAGAAGATCACCATCCACGACCGCGCCCAGTGGCTGCATGAATCCTGCCTGCGCGTGCTGTATCGCTTGTCGTTCCGGCGGACCTTCCGCGGCCCACTGGCTGCGAGCGGGCTGATCGTCTCGAACCACCTGAGCCATCTGGACATTCTTTTCTATGGTGCGACGCTGCCTTGCGTCTTTGTCGCGAAGAGCGAGCTGAGGCGTTGGCCGCTCTTTGGGCTGCTGGCCACGCTGGGAGGAACCATCTTCATCGAACGCGGCAACGCCATCAGCACCGCATCGGTGGCTGGACGCATGGA
>Ga0206887_10202_pt1 | contig 12907 bp, 15 predicted proteins | sample Alteio_BWOrgHeat_89_FD_153248 | JGI IMG/M metagenome (GOLD analysis project Ga0206887, IMG submission 153248) | Enriched cells from forest soil in Barre Woods Harvard Forest LTER site, Petersham, Massachusetts, United States - Alteio_BWOrgHeat_Nextera3 ...
CTTCGACGAGCTTCCAATGAATTGATATTAATATCAAATCCCGCTATAAAAATAGCGCCTGAGCTAGGTTTAAGATAACCTGTCAGCATTTTCATAATGGTAGTTTTACCGGCGCCATTAGGTCCAAGAAGTCCAACTACTTGCCCTTTGGGAATCTCGACAGAAATTTCCCGCACAGCATCTGCACCGGTAAAATGCTTTTGTACTTTTTCCATCTTTATGAGGGGCACCTGACTATTTTCAGCGTTCATAAACAATACCCCGGCTGTTCAGCGCTAAGCACCAAATAGCTCTCTTGTGATGATAACCCGTTGAATTTGACTCGTTCCTTCATATATTTGAAAAATCTTGGCATCTCGCATAAGCTTTTCCACCGGATATTCCTTATTGAATCCATTGCCTCCATAGACTTGAACAGCATCTGTACTTATACGCATCGCAGCATCAGCAGCAAACCTTTTTGCAAAAGCAGCAAATTTAGTGTTACGACGTCCTTGATCTGCCTCATGTGCTGACTTCCAAACAAGCATTCTGGCAGCCTCGATGTCAGATGCCATATCCGCTATCATAAAACTTACGCCTTCATATTTCCAAATTGGTTGACCAAAAGCCTTTCTTTCTTTCGCATAGCCAATGGCGTATTCCATTGCAGCGCGAGACAAGCCTACCGCTGCTGCAGCCACCAACGGCCGCGTATGATCAAAGGCTTTCATGGCAATACCAAATCCATCGCCTTCACGCCCTAGCAAGAGACTTCTATCTAGTTCAACGTTCTCAAAACTCACGCCTCGGGTATCGGAGGCTCTTTGCCCCATGTTATTTTCTTTATTGCCGACGCTCACGCCTGCTAAGTTCCGAGGAACAATAAAAGCACTTTGCCCCTTGTATCCAGCGGTCTTGTCGGTTACAGCCAAAACAAAAAACCACTCAGCATGCCCCGCACCAGTGATCCACATTTTTTGCCCGTTTAGGATGTATTTATCGCCATCCTTAGCCGCAAAAGTTTTAATACCCGCAACGTCAGATCCTGCGTCTGGCTCGGTCACTGCATAGGAACAAATTATGTGTTTATCAGCAAATGGCGCAAGCCATTTTTTCTTTTGCTCTGTACTGCCTGCGACAATAACTGGAGCTTGGGCTAATGAGTTTGCGGTCATTGCCGTTCCGATTCCCGTGCAACCCCATCCTAATTCTTCAGCTATAATAACCGCATCCATATTTTTCAAAGCCAAACCACCAAACTCTGCTGGTATCTGGTAGTTCATAAGCCCTAATTCCCAAGATTTACGCAGAACTTCGTCTGGCCACTCACCAGTCTCATCATGATGGTGGGCTTTGGTTCTCATCACGTCGCTCGCAAATTTGCGCGCCACCTCTTGCAAAGCTATCTGCTCATCGCTTAGATCAAAACCAATCATAATTACTCCGTAATCAGTGAAAATTTAGAATCGCGTAAGTTGTTATTGAAACAAAATATAAAGTTATTCATGTTCGATAGTCAACAACGATAGGAAATTTCGCGATGTATTTTCCAACAAAATTCAGGAAGCTATTCACGATAACTTTATTTTCGGAACTCATTCTGACATCGATTTTTTCATGCGTCGTTTTTAATCAAGATTCCCTCAACAACGACGAAATTGTCGCTTTTAGTGATGTAGACCTTGATCTCTCTGTACATAAGCACTCCTGCAAAGAAAGTATCATCGGCAATTTGGTAGCTGATGCGATTTTATCTGTAGCTCAAAAACGCGCTCAAGAGACTGGACGTCCAATTCCCTATATCGCTCTTATTAACGCAGGTGCAATTAGCAATAAAAATCGAGCTCTCGATAAAATTGCCGCAGGGCCATTATTTAAACAGGATATAGAGCAGCTTCTTCCCTTTCTTGATGGACTGATTATCGTAACCTTAAGCGGTTTTGATATTCGAATATTGCTCGAACGATCCTTCAATTGCATTAAACCCACAGGTCACAATACACATTTTTTACAGCTAGCCGGACTTTTGGTACAAATCGATGAAAATGCTCCAGCTCAATTAATAGCAAATTCTCAAGATAAGCTCATTCAAAAAGGCCAAAGGGTCCTCAAGGCTGAATTACTGATTGAAGGAACTCTTTTTCCTCTCAAAAACGAAAGCAACTACGATGTGGTCACTACCACTTTTTTAGCTCAAGGCCTGGATGGTTATATCTCATTTCTGCAAATGGACGAAGAAAGCAATCTCGTTACCGACCAACATGGAGCTTTTCTGACCAAAGCAAACATCAAAGCTGACGTACTTAAAAATTCACAAGGTGAGCCTCTGAGTCCCGCTTATGCCCTTTTTTCTTTTTTGTCAGATCTATCAAGAAAAGGTCGCCTGGTCCCTATTCCGTCTTTGGGCAGAATAAAGTCTGGCTTCTAATGACGCGAAGTAACGCCACCTATGTTGATTTCAATTGAACAAATATGTACGATTTTAGCATACGTAAGTAGGCGCAAAAATTAAAAAAAAACTGGTGCTTTTGTGACATTTTTTTGCTAGTGTCGATGTTGAAAATAAAACACGGATCTGAGCCATTTTGTTAGCTTTTGTTCTACAAAATGTTTGGGTGTGTAAAAACAATGAATAGTGAGTAAGAAAATGAAAAAGACATCTTTTTATCTGTTACTAGCAGCTTGTATTTCCCTTACTGCATGCGATATGTGCAATAAGAAAACCGAAGAAGTTGTTGAACCAGCACCTGTTGTTGAACCAGCACCAGCGGCTCCAGTTCCGGCTGAACCAGCTCCAGCACCAACTCCAGAGGCAGCTCCAGCCCCTGAAGCTCCTGCTGAAGAACACCCCGAAAACCACTAAGAACAACGCTTTAAGACTGATCAACTCTGTGGCGCTCACCACTTCTTCGGATGAGCGCCTTGGTGTTAAAAATAAGTAAAAAGCTGTGTAGCAAATTGACAAATTCCGACTGAAAATAGCTTGCGTGCAGTGTGGTTTAAGATTATCTAAAATAATTCCAGAAAAAACCTAACAATTGTGGCCTCTGCCCCTGTTGCATTCTTCGCATTTTGAGGCATATTTCTTCTGCTTAATTTAACTTACATTGCAGGGGCAAACAGATGTCCGATACCAGTAAAACTGAAACTATTCGAAAAAACAAACGCCGTAAAAATCGTGGAAGCAAAGCCGAACGAGCGGCCAAAGGCACTACCGTTTCGCCTAAGGTATTGTTTCAAAAAGCAGACAAGAACTAATACTATATAATTAGCTCCACCTAAAAGAGCCAAATATATATAAACGCATTTAAGCCTGTAACTGTTGAGTTACAGGTTTTTTCTTTTCAAACAATTTTTTTAGCAACAGATTCTTGCGGACTTAAATAGGGTTTGCGATCAAAATGATGCTCAGTATTAATAAAGCGAATAGTTCCTGAGGAACTGCGCATAACAATAGAATGAGTATTTGCGCCCCCCTTAACAAAACGTACTCCTTTTAAGATATCACCGTTGGTAACGCCAGTTGCAGCAAACATGACATTACCGCGAGCTAAATCTTCAAGATGAAGAACCTTATGGACGTCTTTAATACCCATTTTAAGACAACGCTCTTCTTCTTCAGCATTTTCCGGCACGAGTCTTACTTGCATATCGCCACCAACACATCGCAAGGCTGCTGCAGCAAGCACTCCTTCTGGTGCGCCACCAATGCCAAATAATATATCAATGCCCGACTTTTCGATGCAAGTTGAAATAGCAGCACTTACATCACCATCTGATATGAGCTGGACTCTGGCTCCTGCCTTTCGCACTTCGTCGATAAGACTTTTATGCCTGTCCCTTTCCAGAATAACAGCCGTAAGATCTTCGACGTATACACCTTTAGCATCTGCAACCGCTTGTAGGTTTTCAGTAGGTGATCGATTAACATTTATCACCCCTTTCGCTTTGGGGCCAACCGCAATTTTTTGCATATAAATATCAGGAGCATGTAAAAGATCTCCTTGGTTTGCAATGGCGATAACCGCTAAAGCTCCTGGTCGCCCATAGGCACATAAGTTAGTACCCTCGAGAGGATCCACTGCAATATCCACCCAAGGATCATTTTGATCGTGAGATCCTACTTCTTCGCCGATATAGAGCATGGGAGCTTTATCTCGCTCACCTTCCCCTATAACAATGCGCCCACAAATCTTGATACTCTCAAAAGCTTGGCGCATCGCGGTAACAGCAGCTTGATCTGCCATGTCCTTCTCGCCTCGACCCATTAATCTCGCTGCAGCCAATGCTGCGGCTTCGGTAACTCTAATCACTTCGAGCGCTAAGTTTCTATCCATCGCGGTCTCCCACTAAATATTATTTCTGATAGGCCATAATCTTTACAACCGCCAACTGAACATAAAGGCTGCGTCTACCGAAATTTCAAAGGCGGATTTCACCGATGATAGCATTATACTCGGAGTTAGGCCAACCTCTAAACCGATGGCAAAATTTCGCATGACAAAATACTGAATACCTAAAGCCGGCCGCAAGCCAATATTCCAATGCGATTTTGCATAGGTAGGAATCAGCACCGATACTGGTAGGTAAACTGCGGCATATGGAACAAAAGGTAATCTCGTCTGTGTAAACCAATATTTTCCTCCGAACGACAATGATAGGTCAAAATAATCTGGAGAAATATTCGCATGAATATCCCCACTGGCGCCCCAATCAAAATCTACCACATAGTCCATTCCGAAACCGAGGAGTAGCCCTGCACCTGGAGTTGCGGTACCAGGGCCTTGATATCTAAGCACATTTATCTCAGCTCCCGCAAAAGGACGTAAAAATATATTTCCCGGACGAAAATCGTAAGCATACGAGGGAAAAGCCAATGCCGCCGCGCATAACAAAACACTACTTATTATTTTTAAGCTTTTAATCATTTCGTTAATCCTCGATTAAGTATGTTTCGTCCGGCGTATCGTGCTTGGCTGCCAAGAGCCTCCTCAATACGTATCAACTGATTATACTTTGCCACGCGATCAGAACGGGATAACGATCCAGTTTTTATTTGACCCGTACTCAGAGCAACCGCCAAATCTGCAATGGTGGTGTCTTCGGTTTCACCTGAACGATGAGACATAATGGTATTGTAACCCGCTTTTTGACTTATTTTTACTGCATGTATAGTTTCCGTCAGTGTGCCAATTTGATTGAGCTTGATCAGGACCGCATTAGCTACTTTATCATCAATGCCTTTTTGAATAAATTTTGGATTGGTAACAAATAAATCATCGCCAACCAATTGTGTCTCTGCGCCCATTTTTTCAGTCAATTGCTTCCAGCCGTGCCAGTCATTCTGATCCAAGGCATCCTCGATGCTAAAAATATTATAGGTGGTGCACAGTTGAGCCCAAAACTCTAGCATTTGACTGTTTGTAAAGCTTTGGCCTTTTTGCATCGAATAGATCCGGGTGCCGGCATCGTAAAACTCACTGGCAGCCGCATCAAGAGCCAATAGAATATCTTCACCCATCTTAAAACCGCTTAGTTCAACTGCTTCGACGAGTATATCACAGGCGTCTTGCGGCGAAGAAAGTTGGGGAGCAAATCCTCCTTCATCACCAACACTCGTTGATAATCCGCGTTTTTTTAAGATACTTTTAAGGGACTGAAAGATTTCTGCGCCGTACCTTAAGGCATCATGAAAAGTAGGCGCACCAACTGGCGCAATCATGAATTCTTGAATTGCTAAACCGTTGTCAGCATGAGCTCCCCCATTTATTACATTCATAAGGGGTACCGGTAAAAGATTGCCTTCACCTTTGCTCAAATACTCAAAAAAAGGTTGCCGACACTCTTGAGCAGCCGCTTTTGCAGCGGCCACTGACACACCTAAAATGGCATTGGCTCCAAGGCGTGATTTATTGGGCGTTCCGTCGAGCTCAATAAGCATCTTATCCAGGTGTTCTTGCCGCTCAACACACATACCTCTCAGCATAGGCAAAATATATTCCTTGATATTGGTGATAGCCTGGATAACGCCTTTGCCATGAAAACGTTTTTTATCATGATCTCGCAATTCAAGCGCTTCGTGTTCACCAGTTGACGCACCTGAGGGAACAGCAAATCGCCCAAAATTTCCTGATTCCAAATAAACCTCTACTTCAACAGTAGGATTACCTCGACTATCCAATATTTCTCGTGCTTTGATATCTTGTATGTTCATACATTCTACCTCAATAGACGTTTTTGGGTCCCAGGTCTTAAAATTCTCGCCCTGTCATATAAATGTGTAGGTATGACATTTGGCTTCGTACTCGAAAATACCGTTTTATCCCATTTATCGTCGATAACTTTTGAGCTTCCCAAACTACCCTTGCTCGATGAAGTCAGTATGTCAGACATAACTTTTCTCTTTGGCCAGTTAATAATTGCACTCTTAAGATGGGTTATAAGATCGGCATTTATTCGGTTATTACTATGCATCGCTTCCTCCACGAAACGAGGATACCCATCGCTATCATAAGCCATAACACTCGCCCTTACACCATGCTCAACATATTCTAATACGGCTACTAAAAGAATGTTGACATGAAGTTGTCTGCTTAATGACGCAATAGTAGCAGCTGGAATGTAGGGACACCTAGAGGACATGAGTTTCAGACGAACCCAATGGGGGCAATCGCGAAGAACAAGGGTATCCAATGATTCAAGCTGAAGCTCTAAAGACTCAATAAGATCCGGAGCAATGATACCAATGGCAGGACAAAGAGCAAGCGTCATAGAAGGGCCCGCCAAAACATTCATCGAAAAAAAACTGAGGGCACCTATTCCGAAAAATTTTCTAACTAAGCTCATCATGTACCCAGCGACAATATGGCTCAAAGCCATCGCAAAGAGGTAATAGCACTACTTGCGGAACACCATAAGGATGAAGTTCAACCACACGCTTGATCAAAGACTCAGACCGCGCTTGTGTTGTTTTAGCAACAAGTAATAGTTCTGTTGAACATTGAATTTGATCGTTCCAGCGATAATAGCTCGTCAATTGCGGAATCACATTAACACAAGCAACAAGTCGCTCCTCTACCAAAGTCCGCGCCATCCCGTCCGCACAATTTTTATCAGGAACAGAAATGAGCACTACACGTATTTCCTCAATCATGGCCTTCTCCCGAGCATCTTGCAGGCTCCCTCTCCCCTGTTACATTAAAATATATGAAGCAAAATCTTACCTGTAGTTATATCCTTAACGCATCTTTGCTCATCGGGATGCTTTTTATTTTGCTTATTGCAAAAAAGTTATCATTATTTGGCACTTGGGGTAGTCAGATGGCTTTTTTAATAAGCGTTGGCTACCAAATTTATTTGCCTCTATGGGTAATAAAAAAAGAAGGCACCCCATCATTTCACCCCAATCTAAAGACTAGCCCTCCCAGCCCTCATAACATAATCTCCAAAAACGAGCTTTTTTTCCTAGCAAAACTGTACCTATCAACTTTTATCTTATACGGTGCAAGTTTTGCCGGCTGGCAATTTCTCAAAGCTTCATTGAATGCTCACGCCTTTTATTTTAGCTTTTCTTTGCCTCCACAGCTAGTCTTATTGATGTTTTCGAACTTATTTTTAGTGGCCTTTCCCGAAGAATTCTTTTATCGCGGCTTTATGCAAACGCGACTCTTAAAGCTTTTCCCCAACCGTACCTCTCTTTTGGGATGGCCCATAGGATGGGCAATTATGCTGGTAAATCTATTTTTTGCCTTGGGTCATTTAGTAGGAGAGACAAATCCATGGCGCTTAGCCACTTTTTTCCCTGGTATTATCTTTTCTGGCTTGGTATTTAGATATAAATCTATTCTGAGCGCAATAATTTATCACACCTTTTGCAATGTATATTCGGAAATTTTAGCTCATAGTTTTAGATAAAAATCTTAGTGAGATGAACATGGCAACGAAATCACCACCCGAAGGCATTCTAATTATTGCCGAAAATAAGCGCGCACGTTTTGATTATAGTATAAGCGATACCTATGAATGCGGCATTGTACTTACTGGCAGCGAAGTAAAATCATTACGTGCGCGGCATGTAAATTTTAGTGACTCTTATGGGCTTCTTAAAAATAATGAATTATTTCTCATAGGTTTGCGCTTAGAACCTTACTCACACGGCAGTTATAACAATCATGAAAGCGATAGAACAAGAAAGCTTCTTCTGCACCGAAAAGAATTAAAGAGAATTTTTCGCGAAACGAAAGAAAAAGGTGCAACCGTCGTGCCCCTCAAAATCTATTTTAAAAATGGCAGAGCCAAAATACTCGTTGGAATTGCGAAGGGAAAAACTAAAAGCGACAAACGAGAAACATTGAAAGACCGCGACGTCAAGAAGGAGCTTGCTCGAGTGCTCAAACGAGGATAAGACCACCTCAGTTAATTCTACAGAGGTGGATTTCTTATGAAACTAAAAGCTCAGACAAAGTTTTTCCTTAACCTGATCATCTTATGCATGCCTAGCTTTATTCACGCTGTATCAGATGACAAAACAGTGCTTCAAATCTTAGTTGACGCATCGATCGCTCAAGAACTGGAGTTATCATCAACACAGATGGGAGAGCTTATTTGCGAAAGCGCTCGACTGGGAGACGATTTTTTTCAAACTATTTTTGATAAATATGTTGCAGCAGCCGAAAGCAATGATCCTCTTGCACTCTGCAATCTTGCCCAATTGAACGAACGCGGTTTAGGAACAAAGCAAAATTACTCCGAAGCGCTCAGATTCTATACCTTGAGTGCTTCGCAAGGAAATCTTGAAGCACCAATGCATATGCTCAGGGTATTTGAAAAAATACGTGATGAGCAAAAAAATGATATGGAAAAAAGCATCAGCGAACTTGAAGCAAAAACAGAAGATAGAATTAATGAACTTGACGAAAAGTACAGAATAAGATGTAACGAAATCATCACGTGGGTCAAACAGGAACTTGCAAGCCAAAAAGCGAGTTTTCAGCGTTCAATTGACACGGTACATAGCTGTATTGATGCCGCTCGAAGGTATTAATGTAGGGCTTCATAAATACGAATAAGCACTGATTTTGACGCTGGTGTGTTGCTTTTTTCTGCCTTATGACTCAATGGAACCAAAACATTGGTCTCAGGAAAGTAACTCGCAACACATCCTCGTGGAATATCATAGGGAATTACGTTAAAATTTCGCGCTCTGCGCTCCTGCCCGTCATAGCAACTCACTAAATCAACCACCTGATCTGCTGCTAGTTGACACTCTTCCATGTCCTGCGCGTTCATCAACACCACCTGACGATTATTGCTAATTCCTCGGTAGCGATCATCACCTGAGTAAATAGTGGTATTAAATTGGTCATGACTTCTAATGGTCATGAGAAGAAATTCGCCAGATTTCGGCATGCTTTCAGGCATATCATTGACGGTAAACTGAGCTTTTTTCGTTGGCGTATCAAAGGCTCCAAATCGAGGCGCATTCGGCAGTTCAAAACCATCAGCTTGACGAATTTTCTTGTTATAGTCGCGAAATCCCGGAATAACCCGAGCAATGCAATCACGTATACCGTCGTAATTTTCTGCCATCGACAGCCAATCAACCTGACTATCAGCTAAGGTTGATGCCGCAATATTCGCAACAATGGCAACCTCGCTCATGAGGTGTTCAGAAGCGGGCTTCAAATGACCTCGACTTGAATGCACCATTCCCATAGTATTCTCGACTGATACAAATTGCAGGCCATCTTTCTGCAGATCTTTCTCAATTCGACTTAAACATGGCAAAATAAGAGCCGTGGCACCTGTTTCAAGGTGTGAGCGATTAAGTTTAGTTGATACTTGAACCACTAATTTACATTTTTTTAGCGCTGCTGCTGTGTAATCCGTATCTGGTGATGCCGACAAAAAATTTCCGCCCAAAGCAAAAAATACCTCGGCATGGCCTTTATGCATTGCCTCTATAGCTTCTACGGTATCAAAGCCATGTTTTTGGGGCGGCTTAAAATTAAATTCCTTTTCTAAGCTCTGCAAAAAAATTTGAGATGGCTTTTCATAAATACCCATGGTGCGATCACCTTGAACATTACTATGTCCTCGCACAGGACATGCGCCCGCTCCTTGTTTGCCAAATTGCCCTCTTAATAGCAATAAATTGACAATTTCCTGAACGTTGGCCACCCCATTTTTATGCTGTGTTATCCCCATGGCCCAGCACGCAATTATTCTCTGCGAGCGAGCAATAAGCCGGCCCACTTCTTGGATTTTGATTTGAGAAATCGTGCAACTCTCAACGATGCTTTCCCATGAAACCGCCTGCAACTCTTGCAAAAATTCATCATATCCTTCACAATTTTTGCGTATAAAATCTTCATCTATTGCGCCGATCTCACGCTCATTTTCTTCAACAATAGCTTTCATAATTCCTTTGAGAAGTGCGATATCGCTTCCAATGGGAATTTGCAGAAAAAATGACGCTATTTTAGTACCTGCGCTTGCGTATTTATGAGCATGCTGCGGATGAATAAAGGTGTTTAACGCTGCTTCTTTGAGAGGATTGATACTCATAATTTGACAGCCGCGTTGGGCTGCTTTTTGCAAAGAGGTGAGCATGCGCGGATGATTAGTGCCCGGATTTTGTCCAATGACTAAAATCGCGTCAGCATGATCAAAATCCTCCAAGCTAACCGTACCCTTACCAATTCCTATGGTCGCATTAAGACCCGCGCCACTGGATTCATGACACATATTGGAGCAATCAGGTAAATTATTAGTCCCAAACATACGCACAAATAATTGATACAAGAACGCGGCTTCATTGCTCGTACGCCCCGATGTATAAAAAATCGCTTTATCCGCTGAGTCCAAACTGTGCAATTCTTGAGAAATGAGCGAAAATGCTTGTTGCCAACTTATGGCGGTATAATGACTAGCACCTGGCCATAAAACCATGGGTTCAACAAGGCGGCCCTGACTGTTTAGCCATTGCTCAGACCGCATCCTTAATTCTGCCACCGAATAACGTCGAAAAAATTCAGCGTCAGCTTTTTTAGAGGTAGAAGTGTCAGCAATTATTTTGGCACCATTTTCGCAAAATTCGGTAACTGAGCGCTCTTTACCCTCAGGCCATGCACAGCCCGGACAATCAAAACCTTTCTTTTGATTGGCTTTAAGCATGGTCTGAATGCCCGATAAGGCATGCATATTTTGGTAAACATGGCGCATTGTAGACGCTACCGCAGGCCAGCCACCAGCTGGACTTGGCTCATTACTCATTATTCACCCTGAGCATCAACTAATGTTTGAATCAGTTCGATTATAATTTGAGCACCGAGCTGAGCAGTTTGGCCATTCTCATCAAAAGGTGGCGACAACTCTGCTATATCAAAAGCAATCATTTTCCCTGATTGGGCTAATTCCTTGAGCACTGGAACAATCACCTGAGGCTCCAATCCCAAAGGCTGAGGAGCGCTCACTCCTGGCGCATATGCGCTGGCAAAAGCATCCAAGCAAATACTCACATAAATATACTCATGTCGACCAATAAATTTTTGTAATTTAAGTAAACACTCTTCATTATTCGCACTCATTTCGGAAGCTAAAATATACTGCGCTCCCAATTCTTGCATCGTGCGAAAAAGAGCCGGAGAATTTGCTGCGCGCTGAGCTCCAATACAAAGATAATTAAATTCTCCACCGTCCTGAGCTACTTTTTGCGCAATCTGTAAAAAAGGAGTTCCCGACGTTCCTGAACCATCAGCAAGTAGAGGTCGCACATCAAAATGAGCATCAATGTTTATCACCCCGATGGTCGAGCCAGGAAAACACGCATGCAAACCTAAAAAATGGCCGAAAGCTATCTCATGACCTCCGCCCAACACAATAGATAAGAGACCTTTTCCTACAACCCGAGCAACTGCTTCTCCCAAATTCTGCTGCGCAGCAGCTAAGTCTTTTCCATTAACTATAGTACCAACGTCAAATAAATTCAGATTGTTTGAGCTATGAACTACCTTATTTGCCAAGGCAACACGCAAAGCTTGAGGACCTAGTTTCGCTCCAACCCTTCCCTTATTTCTACGAATGCCTTCATCTACCGCGCACCCGAGCAACGCAATATTTACTTTTTTCGATGGACCTGGAAAAGAATCATGCAGGTCATGGCATTTAATCAACTGATGAATACGACAAGGCGGCTCATCATCAATACGACCTTGCCATCTTTGCCGTACCCCTGACTCGTAAAGGTCCTCATTCGAAAAATTCCAGATGTCTGCCACCTTTTGGGCTCCACGATAAAGTTCACTCTTCAGCCTAAGCTATTTTTTGAATTACTAAAAGCATACTAAAGGTCTGCTGAGTTTTCTTCATCTTCTTGCAATGGTCCAAGCAGATTATAAAGCCAGGCAAGTAAAAAAAAGCCAACAAATCCTGTGATAAAACCGTACACGAGGCCTAATAAACTGCCACCAACCGTGACATGAAATCCTGGATATAAACGCACAAAATGCTCCAGATATTCAGCGCCATATTCGGTGGCCAAAGCAATCAAGGTTGTTACAAACATAAATATACCCGTAAGAATCCCGCCTGAAAGCCCTAACCGCACCGAATCAATAGGCATTATTACTCCTGATATTAAGCGATCTTCAGTATGAATTTAGAAATCGCTGGTTCGCATTTTATTATATTACAAAATCTTAACGCTAATAAATGAATAGCTCCATTTCTTTTGACTTCTTCCATGGCATAATAGCAATTCAGCCCTACCTTAATCTGGATTGTACGTGATGCCTCAAAGCAAAATTTTCCCTGAAATAGTCCAAGCAATAAGTGAAAAAAAGAATGTAAGGATAAGCAAGGCTCAAGGGATTGGTCCGTCCTATCTAACCGCTTTATTAACCAACGTTCGACCCACCATTATTGT
>Ga0206887_10207_pt1 | contig 12884 bp, 9 predicted proteins | sample Alteio_BWOrgHeat_89_FD_153248 | JGI IMG/M metagenome (GOLD analysis project Ga0206887, IMG submission 153248) | Enriched cells from forest soil in Barre Woods Harvard Forest LTER site, Petersham, Massachusetts, United States - Alteio_BWOrgHeat_Nextera3 ...
ACCGTCGCGGATAAACTCGTGCCTGCAGTGACCACTGCCAGCACCACACTCGGCGTCACCTTCGTGGTGGCATTCGCAGTTGCGGTTGCAGTGTTGTAATTCCCATCACCACCGAACGTCGCCGTCACAACATGTGTTGCTCCGCTGCCCAGTGCACCGGTATAAGTCGCCACGCCAGAGCTGTTCAACGTGCCATTCCCAATAGCAGTTCCGTTATCCAAAAACTGCACCGACCCAGTCGGAGCAACCGTTCCCGTCCCCGCAGTCGTTGGTACGGTCACAGTCGCAGTCAGCACCGCCGCCGTTGAAGTCCCCGTCTGCGTCAGCTTCATCGCCGGAGCACCCTTACCCACGGTCACGGAGAAGTTGGTTCGTGCGTTACACGAAAAGCTAGCGTTCGAAGTGCAGTTCGCCTGGAAGGTAAACGTACCTGCATTGGAGGCAGGCACGTTGACACTGGCCGTCGCCTGACCGCTCGTCGACGCACCCAGAGTCCCCGTGTACGAGTTCACATCGACAGCCGAGCCATACGGCCACACCGTCACCGTTCCGGACGGAGTACCAACACCACTGGTAGAAGAAACCCCCACCGACACCGGCATGATGGTTCCCACCAGCGGCGTGCCATTCACCCCCGCAACCACCTTCGCCGGTTCAGCCCCAATCGTCGCCGTATCGACATTGGTGGTGCTACTCGCGTACGTGCTGTCACCGCTATACGTGCCGTAGAAACCATACTGACCACCGGCAAGGCTGCTGGTCGAATACGTCGCAATGCCATTCGTCATCGCCGCAGAACCCAGCGTCCCACTCTGCGAACTGGCGAACGTAACCGTACCCGTCGGCGTTCCCGACCCGCCAGTGATGGTCACGGTAAGCGTAATCGTCTGCCCATGCGTCAAGTCGCGCGAGGACGGCACAAGCACTGAACTCAACGGATTCGTCGAACCAACCGCCAGCGCCTTCACCAGCTTTGCCACATCCACCGTGCCCAGACCATCCGCAGCGGCCCACGTGCCATCGGCCACAGAAGAGTCGGCATGGATGAACACGCCCGGCTCCGGCGCTATCTGGTAGAACCGCGCCGCAAGCTCACCCTGTCGGCCTGACGTAGTCGCCACGGACGCCAGCCCAGCCGCAAGCGCAGCAACATCGGTCACCGCCGCATCAGGAGTCGCTCGCAGTCCATCCGCGGGCAAACCCTGCGCCGTCTGCCAATCCGGCCTTGGAGTTTCCTCTTCAGAATCATCGCCAGCAACAGCCGCAGCCTTCACCACCAGCAGCGCCCGTTCCGGCACCAGCGCAGACGAAGCACCAGTCAGAACCACCGTCTGTCCCTGCGCCGCCGCCTGCTCCAGCACCGCGGTCAACTCCTCCGCAGAAACCGACGTCTTCGTAAGATCAGCCGTCAAAACCGCAGAAGTATTCGCGTCCACCGACTCTGCAAGGGCCGCCACGGAATCCGTCGAAGCCGCCGTTGCATCCAGCCCGGAAACCGATTCCACAACACCCGCCAGCGCAGTCGGTACACTCGGCGTTCCCGTCACCGAAACCGCGTCGCCCGAATCCAACGCCATCCGATGCAGCGACACGGCAAAAGCTGTCTCTGTCTGCTGGGCTGTTCCACTCGCCTCCAGCCGCATGCCGCTCGCTGCAAACGACTTCACCTGCAGGCCCTGGGCTTGCAGCCATGTCGTTACCTTCGCCACCGCATCCGAAGAAGGTGCAAACCGCTTTGCGAACGCGTCCGGCGTCAACCATTGGTGATACTGGCTGCTCCCCTTGGTCCGTACATCCTTAAGAAACGCATCCAGATCAGCCTGCTGCGCGATCGTCCGCTTCAGCGTGATCGCAATCGACGGCACCTGCTGCGAAGCCGCAACCTCACCCGCATCCGAACCCACGACCGCGGCGCTCCGCACCTGCGGCAGGGCAGCCCGGCCATCCTGGGCTACGGCAGAACAAGGAAGCATCGCCAGCAACGCCACTCGAAGCAGCACCTGAAAACCGGAAGGCAGAACACGACGGACAAAGGGCATGAATGGCATAAGAGGGATGACAAACTAGTTTCCCCCGGCAGTCGGCCTCAAAGCAAGCATGTCACTTTTCAAGTGATCGCAATCCCGCAGACGTCTTCTCCGTCGTAGCATCAAGGACATGAACCACTTCGGCATCGTCATCATGGCTGCGGGTAAAGGCACCCGCCTCAAGAGCGCTTTACCCAAGGTCCTGCACACCGTCGGCGGCAAGCCTCTCCTGTTGCACGTGATCGACGCCGCAAAGACCGCCGTCGCTGCCGAAAACATCCTCGTCGTTGTCGGTCATCAGGCAGATCGCGTCGAAACAGCCGCGGCCCCCACCGGCGTGCGCTTCGTTTTACAGCCGGAACAGCTTGGCACCGGCCACGCGCTGCAATGCGTGCAGAAGTGGTTGCATGACCACAAAGTCGCACCGCCAGAAAACCTGCTCGTTCTCTCCGGCGACGTCCCACTCATCCGCCCGGAGACCATCGCTGAGCTACGCGACACCCACCTGCGCGAACACGCCGCCATGACCATCCTGACCGCCATCCCGGACGACCCCACAGGCTACGGCCGCGTCCTCCGCAAACAGGATGGGTCCGATGATGTCGCTGGAATCATCGAACAGAAATCGCTCTCAGAAGACATGCTCGCCACACCGGAACGTCTCCGCGAGATCAACAGCGGCATCTACGCTTTCGATACCCAAAAGCTCTTCGATCGCCTCGGCCGCCTGCAGAACACCAACTCCTCCGGCGAGTTCTATCTCACCGACGTCGCGGCAATGCTCGTCAACGACGAAGAGCGTGTCATCGCCATCCCCGCGGATTCCGTGGACGAAGTACTTGGCGCGAACACCATCGCAGAGATGATGCACCTGGACGCCAGCCTTCGCGAACGCACCACCGCAAAGCTAATGGCGCAGGGCGTCACCATCTTCCGCCCCGAAACTGTCACCATCGACGCCTGCGTTGAAGTCGCTGCAGACACCATCCTCGAGCCATTCACGCAGCTTCTTGGCAAAACAAAGATCGGCCCCAACTGCCGCATCCGCTCTTACTCGGTCATTGAAAACTGCATCGTGGGCGAAGGCGTTCTCATCCGCAACGGCAGCATCCTGTCCGACTCCGTCATCGGCGACGGCGCGCAGCTTGGCCCCTACTGCCACATCCGCCCGGAGAGCCACATCGGCGCAAACGCGCACGTTGGCAACTTCGTGGAAACGAAGAAAACCACACTCGGCGAAGGCTCCAAGGCCAACCACCTCGCGTATCTCGGCGACGCCGTCATTGGCACTGGCACCAACATCGGCGCCGGTGTCATCACCTGCAACTACGACGGTGTAAACAAGCACCGCACCACCATCGGCAACGGCGTCTTCGTCGGCTCCGATTCCACTCTGGTCGCGCCTCTCACCGTCGACAGCGGAGCATACATCGCCGCCGGAAGCAGCATCACGGATGACGTACCGGCAGACGCACTCGCGCTCGCACGCGCTCGCCAGGTAACGAAACCAGACTGGGCAAAGCGCAAGCGAGAAGCCTTGCAGGAAGCCCGCAAGGCCCACACCTAAACCGAATTGCAGACAACAAAGAGCCGGTGACGATCTAAAGCGAAGTCATCGACTCTTCGCTGACAAACGTGGTGCCATCCGGGAACTCCGAAACAATCCACACGCCGCGAAATGCACCGCGCAACTCCGGATAAGCGGCCACAATCGCCTTGGCTGCAGCGGCATTCCGCGCGCGCGACGCCACCGGATCACTCAACGCGGTATCCGCCTTCACATGCGCCAGCACATCCAGTCCCCCATTCGCCGGAGCATTCTCCGCACCGAACGACGTCACACGAACCTCTGTGCCCTTCCCGTCGCCAATCACCAACGGCTGTTGCGCGCTCACTCCTGACGACAGCGCCGGTGGCGCGGCCTTACTGCGCTCCTCCTGCAACTTGTCCAGGTGAGCGCTTGAAATGAACGACACCGGCTTCAGCAACTGCTCCGCTGCCGAGTAGTACACATACGCGTTCCACGCCTGTTTCTTTGCCGCATAGTCACGTGCAGCTTTCCAGTAAAAAAGCCCGTCGTGACCGGCTACGGTTGTGGCCCGCGGAAACAACCCACCCAACTGCCACTGTCCAGGCGCACTCTCACGCATCAGCAGCGCCACCTGCCATGGCTCGGCAGCACCCACCGTGTTCAGCACCACCAGGCCGTATTTGCCCGGCGGCAACGATGGAATCAGAAAACTTGTCTGCGAAGCACCACGATTCAAGCTGCAGAAGAACTGCGCATCCTGCGAATCGCCCCGCAACGACGATGCATCCAGCAACCACACCGTCTCCGGCGCAAATTTCGCGCCCTGCAAATGCGACGCCGAACGCTGTATCACTCCCGCAATGCCGGAGAAATCGCTGGCGAACTGCGGCATCGTCTGCGCCTTCACGCCGTCAGCGTTGTTCGCTGCAGCCAATGTCGCAAGACTCTCCGCCGCGCGCACCAGTCCATCGCGCACAGCCGGATCCATCGCCGCCTGCGTCGTGCAGGTTTCCGCAAACACTGGCGCTGCCCCAAGCAGCAGCACCGGCAGCCATCGAACACATCGCATCGTAACTTTCATGAACCTCAGCAACGGCAATCCTTCGCCGTGGTTGCTAGTCTAGTACAGACGTTCTACCAACCATCGTGTGAGCCAGACGGCAACGTGAAACGTCTTACCGGAGGAATGGCAATGCGATCCGCGGCAATCACGATCTTCCTCGCTTGTGCGCCAATCCTTGGTGCGCAAACCACGCCCGTAGCCGCCATTCCAGCAAGCGCCCCCGCGCAATCTGTCTCCGATCTCCCTTCGGCACATCCCAACGCCGTCGCAACCATTCCCGGCGCAGAAAGCAAAGTCACCTGGGACGGGGCACGATTGACTGTAGAAGCCAGTGGCGAAGCCATGCCAGAGCTTCTGGGCCGCGTAGCCCGCCAAACTGGCATGAAGATCACCGGTGGCGTTCCGGACGAACGCGTTTACGGAAAATACGGCCCGGCCCCAGTGCAAACCGTTCTTGCGCAGCTTTTCGACGGGATGGCTATCAACATGATGCTGGTGAACGAAAGCGCCACCAAGCCCAAAGAGTTGCTGCTGACAGCACGGACAGGCGCTGCGACGCCGCCTTCCACCCGCCAGGTAGTCAACGATTATCCGCAGTATCGCCCAACTCCAGCTCGAACATCTCCACCGCCCATGCCGCCGGCAAACCCCACGCGGCCGCCCCAGCAGAGCCAGCAAGCCCCGAACAACGGATCGCAACAGGCTTTTCCTTCCCTGGCGCCACCTCCAGCCGAAAATACGGCTTTCACTAATAACGGCAATACGGAACCCGCAACGTCCACCCCCTCGAACCCCACGGACAATGGCGGTGGCACGACAGACAGCAGCCAGCCGCAGTCGCCCAACGGCGTGAAAACCCCGGAACAGATCTTTGAAGAATTAAGAAAGCGCCAACAGCAGCAGGCTCCTCAATAGGCGCAAGAAAAGGCGGCTGGAAAGCCGCCCTTCGGGGGATAAAGATTCTCTTAGGTTTACGCCAGGTCCACCGCGGTGGCAGCCGCCATACGCGCCGCCTCACGCTGTGCAATCCGCTGCTGTGCCACTTGGATCGAATGGATCTTGAACACGTGGAACATGCCCACGCACAGACCATACGCCAGCAGAACACCAAAGCTAAGACTTGCCAGAACCGCACATACCAACATCAACGTCGTCACTGCCGCCTACTCCTGTCCTGGAAATGATGCAATCAAGGTGCCAACCTGCGACCGGGGGATTAAGTCTCAGGCAATGTCAGTCATAATTCACTGCTCTTGCGCGCGGAAGTACCTATGCAGATACCCAGCCATCTCTGGCCCTCCGGCGTTATCGCACACACTTTCAGTATGCCCCATCTGCAAGACTGGCGTGGATAAAGTACCCTAGAATATGCGGCCTAATACCGCCGCCACACGCTATGAGCATCTCCCAAATTACCGTACGCGGCGCCCGGCACCACAACCTGAAAAATATCGACGTCACCATCCCGCGGAACTCGCTGACGGTGGTCACCGGCCTCTCCGGATCGGGAAAAAGTTCCCTGGCGTTCGACACAATTTACGCAGAGGGCCAGCGGAGGTACGTAGAAACTCTCTCCGCCTACGCGCGTCAGTTCCTCGACCAGATGGAGCGCCCTGACGTCGATTCCATCGATGGCCTCTCCCCGGCAATCTCTATCGAGCAGAAAACCACCTCGCGGTCCCCACGTTCCACCGTCGGCACCATCACGGAAATCTACGACTATCTGCGCCTCCTCTGGGCCAGCGTCGGCAAGCCTCACTGCCCCCAGTGCGGCCATGAAATCAGCCGCCAGTCCGCCGAACAGATCGTCGAACGCATCGTCGCCCTCAAGCCCGGCGAACGCATCACCGTACTTGCGCCCATCGTCCGCGGCCGCAAAGGCGAATTCCGCGAAGAGCTCGAATCCCTCGACCAGCAGGGCTTCCGCGTCCGCATCGACGGCGAAATCACTGAAGTCACCGAAGGCATGCGCCTCGAAAAGCGCAAGAACCACACCATCGAAGCCATCGTCGACCGCGTCATCCTCAAACTCGACGCCGAAGGCAAGCCCGACACCCGCCGCCTCGAATCCTCCGTCCAGAAGGCATTGCAGATGGCCAACGGCCTCGTCATCATCGCCATCCACGGCATGGACGAGACGCTGTACTCCACCTCCATGGCCTGCCCCGACTGCGGCATCAACGTACCCAAGCTCGAGCCGCGCTCGTTCTCCTTCAACTCCACCTACGGCGCCTGCACCGAGTGCAACGGCCTCGGCAGCATCTACGACTTCGACCCCGGCAAGACCATCACCGACTGGTCAAAGCCTCTGCTCGACGGCGCAATGGGCCCCGGCTCCGGCTCGGCATACCTGCTTCGCCTCATCAAGCTCTTCGCCGACAAGAACAAGATCAACCTCAAAGTCCCCTTCGAAGACCTCTCCGAAGCGAACCAGAAGCTTCTGCTCTACGGCCCACCCCGAGCCGAAGCCGGACGCACCGGCTTCCACGGCATCTTCGGCTACCTCCGCGACACCCTCGAAGAGTCCAAGTCCGACGCCTTCCGCGAGTACTACATGCAGTACATGTCCGCGACCGAGTGCCCCGCCTGCAACGGCAAACGCCTCCGCCCGGAATCCCTCGCCGTCAAAGTCGACAGCCAGTCCATCAGCGACTTCACCTCGCTCGCGCTGGACGACGCCATGGCCAAGGCCCGCAATTTCCACTTCACCGGACGCGAAAAACTCATCGCCGACCGCCTGCAGAAGGAAGTCATCGAACGCCTCGAATTCCTCAACGCCGTAGGTCTCAGCTATCTCTCGCTCAACCGCAGCGCGGCCACCCTCAGCGGCGGCGAAGGCCAGCGCATCCGTCTCGCCACGCAGATCGGCTCACGCCTGCGCGGCGTCCTGTACGTGCTCGATGAACCCAGCATCGGCCTCCACCAGCGCGACAACATGAAGCTCATCGCCGCCATGGAGAATCTTCGCGACCTCGGCAACACCGTCCTCGTCGTCGAACACGACGAAGACACCATCCGCAAGGCCGACTACGTACTCGACCTCGGCCCCGGCGCAGGCAAGAACGGCGGTCACCTCATCGGCGCTGGAACACCCGAACAGATCGCGGCCAACACCGAATCCATCACCGGCAAATACATCTCCGGCGAAATCGATATCCGCAGCAACGACGCCCCCCGCGCCCTCAGCGGCAAGGAAATCGTCGTCCAGGGCGCCCGCGGCCACAACCTCAAGAACGTCACCGTTGGCTTCCCTCTCGGCGCACTCGTCGTCATCACCGGCGTCAGCGGCAGCGGCAAGAGCACGCTCGTCAACGACACGCTCTACCGGGTACTGGCCAAGCATCTCTACCGCAGCAAAGAAGAGCCGCAGCCACACAACCGTGTCACCGGCATCGAGCAGATCGACAAAGCAGTCGAGATCGACCAGTCGCCCATCGGTCGCACACCGCGCTCCAACCCGGCAACGTACACCGGCGTCTTCACGCAGATCCGCGACTACTTCGCCATGCTGCCCGAGAGCCGCGAGCGTGGCTACAAGTCTGGCCGCTTCTCCTTCAACGTGCAGGGCGGCCGCTGCGAAGCCTGTCAGGGCGATGGACAACGCCGTATCGAAATGAACTTCCTGCCTGACGTGTACGTGTTGTGCGAGGTCTGCAACGGCCGTCGCTACAACCAGGAAACACTCTCGGTTAAGCTCAACGGTTACTCCATCGCAGACATCCTCGAACTCTCCATCTCCGACGCGCTCGACGTACTCGGCGACATACCCAACATCAAGCAGAAGCTGCAGACCCTCGTCGATGTAGGTCTCGGATACATCCACCTCGGCCAGTCCGCAACCACGCTCAGCGGCGGCGAAGCGCAGCGTATGAAGCTCGCGAAAGAACTCTCTAAACGCCAGACAGGACGCACGCTCTACCTGCTCGATGAACCCACAACAGGCCTGCATTTTGACGATGTCCGCAAGCTTCTCGAAGTACTGCAAAAGCTTGTCGATCTTGGCAATTCTGTTCTCGTCATCGAGCACAACCTCGACGTCATCCGCAATGCCGATTACCTCATCGACATGGGGCCTGAAGGCGGCTCCGGCGGTGGTACCGTGGTGGCATCCGGTACACCCGAACAGGTCAGCAAGGTAGCCGCATCACACACCGGCAAGTTCCTCGCCAAGCTGTACCGCGAACGCCCCGGCAGTGAGCGCGCTCCTGCACCGGCTTACGTGGAACCGGTCGTGGTGAAGACGGAAGTAGCAAACCCCACCAAGTTCGCACCCTCCGCAGAAGAACGCGCTGCACGCCGCAAGGCGGCAGCCAAGAAATCGGCAGAGAAGAGCAAGGCCAAGAAGGCCGCTGCGAAAGCTGCTGCAAAGACGGCCACAAAAACGGCTATAAAGACTAAAGGGAAGAAAGCCGAGTGACCGATCCGCAACCAAATGAACCAGGCGTTACGCACGATGGCTTCCGTCCGGAAGACCACTTCGTCATTCGCTCCCAAAGCGATGAAGCCTCTCCTGCGTCCGCGCTGCATTCCGATGTCTTCACCAACACGACCTTCACGCGTTCCGCGAGCGATGTGCCGCAGGATCTACTGACGCATCAACCACGCCAACCCAACCTGGGTTACTCCGCTGCCCTGCTTGGCATTGGTGTTCTTGCGCTGTTTGCGGTCTCCGTCGTCATCGGCATCATCGGCTTCATCACCCACACCAAGCTGCTGGCAAGCTCTGCATCCCTTCCTCTCACCAGCATCCTGATTGAAGCGGTCACCTTCCTCATCACGTTCGGCATCGCATACATTGCCTTCCCGCGCTTCTGGCAGCGTCCGTTTGGCCAGGTCATCCACTGGAATCCTGCGGTGGCAAAGCAGCATGTGCCGCAACTCATCGGCATTGGAATTGCCCTCAGTGTTGTGGCTCAAGCGCTGGAGAGCCTGCTAACGCTGCCCAAGGAAATGCCGGTCGATGCCTTCTTCAAGCAACCATCCACACTCTGGATCATCGCCATCTTCGGCACGTTCGTTGCCCCAGTCTGCGAAGAGGTCTTCTTCCGCGGATTCCTGCTGCGCGGCTTCGCCATCTTCTTCGACTGGATTGCACTGCCAAAGACAGACGAAGCACGCGAATGGTGGCAATCCACCAGTGGCCTGTCACAGCGAAGCATGATTCTGAGCGGCGTTCTCACCAGTGGCCTCTTCGCTGCCATGCATGCAGCACAGTTGGGATGGGCCTGGAACGCAGTCGGCGTGTTGTGGATTGTTGGCGGCGGACTTACCTACATCCGCATCCGTTACAACTCCGTGGCCGCCAGTTCCGTAGTGCACGCAGCTTATAACGGTCTGCTCTTCGCGATCATGTTCGTCATCACCGGCGGATTCCGCCATCTCGACAAACTCGCGAACCACTAGACGTGGCGGTAGAGCCACCACAGGAACGGAGCCTCTCAATCCTTCTTCAAGCCTGGCAAAAACTGTAACGCTGACTTGAAAGCTTCCGTCCGGCTTGCATAAAGCGGATCAAGCAACGAGATACAGCCCACTGTCAGCCAGGCTGCCGCGCCGAATGTGAGGAATCCGCTTATTTGCGAAGGTGGATCTCTGTGCAACACATGCAGCAACAGAAGAATGCCCGCCGGTAGAAAGCTTGCTGAGAGCGTTCTCACACCTGAAAACACAGTCGCGAATCGTCCCGTCCGGTTATTTGCGGCGACCGAATCAGCCACTGAGATTCCATCCCAGTCTCCAAGACCGAGACAGATCAAGACCTGGCCGAGCTCTTTCAGAAAATACTCGCGCGTATCTCGACGTGGGATCGCCAGCCAGCCTTTGAGATCGCGAATGTGGGCCGCGATGCGCCGAGAGCGAACCGATACCCATCCTCGAAACAAAACATCCTTGTCGGAATAGGCTGTGGGAACGCCGTTCTCAATCAGGCGTGCAATCGCATCAAGCTCTTTGATCAATTGTGCTCGGAACAACAACTGTTCCCATTGTCGAGGGTTCGCTTCCGTCTTCCCCATCAAGGTGACGATCTTTGTCAGGATGCGAGCATCCGCTTGGCGTCTGAGCTGACGAGCAATCCAGAAGAGCATCGGCGTTAGAGATACAGCGATGGCCAGGGTAAAGATGCCGATCATTCCAACCCCAAGCAGCAAGGAATAAAGCGGACGGAACCACCAGTCATCAGCGATACGGCTTGCCCATGGAGCACTGGCAATCAGAGACACAATCAATGCGAAAGGGTATATCGAAAGCCAGGTAGCAGAGGAGCCACTGCTCTTTGTGTTTGGCAAAAAGAAGATTGAGACATAGGCGAAAAATAGTCCCGCAGCAACGAACCAACCATTAACATTTGGCCCAGTTAGAAGCCTTCCCATCCGCTCGAATGCCAGCACTCCTGCAGGAACAATAAGAACGAACCCAGCGAGTGTCAGTACGACGTAATGCAACAATTGTGGCGATCCTGAGACGTGGATGCGATTGATTGCGCGACGCACTGCTGGATAGATAACCCGCTTAACTTGTGGGTCGATCGTCTGCAAACCAGCGAAAACGGCTCGATCTTTCTTGACTTGCTCAATCAGCAGACGAACTTGATGTCGTTTCCACTTAGCGGGATTTGGCGGGGGCATTAACTTCATAGCCCGCTGCATCTCCGCCAGTTTTTGCGAGTTATATGGATTCATATTCGAACCTGATCGGCATCCTTTCGATCCTTGCTCAAATGCCTTTCAGGCGTGACCTGGCCAGAGACACTTCAGAAGTTGCAGCGGAAATCCAGAAGCTGGCATTGTGGACGAGACTACAGTCTGTCGACAAAATTGCCCATCAATAAATACCGCAAAATGGTCTGATCCTGGTCAGCCTTTTGAGCCATCGCAACACAAGGTCTTCAGATCGACAGATTCAATTCGCTACAAAGGGCCCCGGTTTCAAATCGGGGCCCTTCATGCAGCAAGAAGAATCCACTTACGAAGCGGACGACTGTGTTGTCATCGCTTCAGAATGACCAAGCTTCCGGCTAAGCAGGACACCAGCGATCAGGAAGTAAATCGCACCGAAGATTGCATATCCACCAAGGTCCTTCACGTGAACCTTCCCGGTCAATCCACCCAGTAGAAAAGCAATGCCAGCAACACTCGATTGCGCGCCACTCAGGATCATCGCCCACTGCCCGCCAAGCTGCCTGCGACGGATCAGTCCGGCAACAAGCTGCAGCACGCCTGCTCCAAGCGCCCACGCGCCAAAGGTTGCGATGGCGAACTTCGGTTGACTGAAGATCGTGAATCCAATCCCCGCAGCAACAGCCGTGCCCAGAACCGCATTCACCACCTGCGACGTCCGCGCGCTTCCATCAGAGTTAGAGGTCATTAGATCCCACAACGTGCAGGCCACATCCCAGAGCGGATAAGCGATCAGAAGAACGGCTGCGAAACTTGGCTGCGTCTCTGCCGTTGCCAGCACTCCAACAGCCCACAGGATCTGAAACACGGTGCGAACAAAATACAGGTTGCGCAAAGAGCGCGAGGACGTAAGAACATTGGTCTGCATAAATCACCTTTACCTTCTAGTTGGTAGGTTTAACTTCCCACAAGGACATCATCACTCGTCCTCGCACAATTTAGCGTTTTGCGATCCGTTGAAGGGCCGCGCTGGTTACAAGCTGAAAGACCTCGCAATTGCCGGTGGTGCGTGCGGAGAGCATGGCCCCATGCACAATCGCCATCAGCGTCTGCGCTTCGGTAGCCGCAGGAGCATCAAGATGAATCACGTTGGTCTTCACGCCCTCCTTCAGTACCCGTTCCATCCATCCGCTTAACGTCTGGAAATGGAGAATCACTTCGGCCTGCACTTCCTCGGGGAGCGACGGTAGCTCGGCGGCCAGCAGCGCAGCAATGCAGAACGGAGCCGTGCGGTCCCGTATGCATCCCTCCCAGTACTGGACGTAGGCTTCCAGCCGCTTCCAGGGATTCTTGATCTGCGAATCAAGCATCTCCGTCGCTTCCATCAACCTCTTCCGATACGACTTCAGAACGGCAACAACGAGCCCGGCCTTCGTCGGAAAATGATGATGAATACTGGGCTTCTTGATCTTCACCGCATCCGCGATATCGGCATAACTGAACGCCGAATATCCCCTCTGCACCATCAGTTCTTCTGCGGTTTTCAGAATCCGTTCTGCCATCTCACCTTGCATATCCAGATAGACCACCGACTAGTCGGTATAGTCGCAAAATCTTTGCAGATTTCTTTACGCGCCAAAATCTGT
>Ga0206887_10208_pt1 | contig 12878 bp, 9 predicted proteins | sample Alteio_BWOrgHeat_89_FD_153248 | JGI IMG/M metagenome (GOLD analysis project Ga0206887, IMG submission 153248) | Enriched cells from forest soil in Barre Woods Harvard Forest LTER site, Petersham, Massachusetts, United States - Alteio_BWOrgHeat_Nextera3 ...
CGAATCGCTAGATTTTTATTGTAATAAGCTAGGATTGATTGAAATCAAACGAACAGACCACGAGCAAGGTCGTTTTACGTTACTATTTTTAGCAGCACCTGACGATCTAAAGAAAGTTAAACTATCACACGGCCCCATGCTTGAATTAACATACAATTGGGATCCACAGCCCTATCTAGAAGGACGAAATTTCGGGCATCTTGCCTATTGTGTCGAGAATATTTATGAAACATGTCAACGGTTAATGGATCTCGGAGTTGTGATTAACCGCCCACCTCGTGATGGCTGTATGGCCTTCATTCGCTCACCTGATCATATTTCTATTGAATTATTGCAAAAAGGCGAAGCGTTACCAAAACAAGAGCCTTGGGTCTCTATGCCAAATATTGGACAGTGGTAATGAGCAACTTATCCTTTGCCCCATTAACATTAAACGATTTATCCCTTTTACATCAGTGGTTTCAAGAGCCTGTCATACATAAGCTGTATGGTAGAAGCCAAAATTGGTCGATGGCAGAGATTGAACGTAAGTACAAACCAAGAATATTGGGTAAGGAACATATTCCAAGTTTCATCATTCATCTGGATAGTCTGATTAACCCAGACGACTTGCTAATACACCCTGAGGAAAATAACAAATGAAGCTTCCTTTTCAAGTGATTGATCTCACACACCCCATTACGTCAAATTCACCTACATGGGAGGGTGGTTGTGGTTTTTTACATGAAATCAATCTGGATTATGACGCCTGCCCCACTCCGGTTCAATTTCGAGTACAAACCATAAAAATGAATGCGGGCATTGGAACACATATTGATGCACCAGCTCATTGCATTCCAGGTGCTAAAACGGTGGACGAGCTAAGCCTTAGCGATTTAATTGCACCTTGTGTCGTTATTAATATTTCTATGCATGCGCATGCAACCTATGAATGTTTAGCCTCAGATATTCTAACGTTTGAAAAAAAATATGGCAAAATCCCCAATGGCTCTTTTGTTATCATTCGAACTGGCTGGGAGAAATTTTGGCTTCAACCGGATCAATATCGCAATCAGCTACAATTTCCTTCTGTATCACTTGAGGCAGCTAACTTATTACTCGCGCGTCATATTGTAGGGCTTGGTATTGACACGCTCTCGCCTGATACAGAAGCAAGTGGTTATCCCGTGCATCACGCTATTCTTGGTGCCGAAAAATACATCATTGAAAATATAGCGAATGCCGATAAACTACCTCCCACAGGGAGTTTTTCTTTAGCCTTACCTATTTTAACGACCGGCGGAACTGAAGCATCTATTCGGCTCATCGCCCTGTTGCTCTAAGATAATTACTTAGTGTCTGTTTATGTTCACTTGCTTAAACCAGTATGTAGTGATTCATTTTTTATATCATCCATCAGCTGATATGTTCTGCTGCCGGCTTTAACATGCTTAAATCGCCCATCCCTTTCAATCTGCTGCATGGAAGAAGGGGGAGCCATCGTTTGTGATAGTGTTTTGAATTCTGAAAGCGCATCTATGTGTTCTTTTTTTACCCTTATGAGCGCCGCATTAGAACTCGCATTCATTTCACTCTTCAAAACCTGCATATGAACATCAATTTTCCTTAGTTGTTCTTCAGTCAGGCTCTGTGGTCTTATCCTGGACAATGCTTGTTTAAAACTCGCCACAGGTTCAACTGGCAACTTAGTTTTCAATGATTCGCTGGCCACTTGCATGCATGTCAAAGCAAACTCAACAGGAAACCAAGTAAATTGTTTAAACACCGCCAGCCGGAATGCTATATCTTTTTGCAAATAGTCTGGAGCACACAGAAAAGTTCTGGCATTTTTCTTAATTTCAGCTAGCATAAAATCTCTGTCCGCTTTCAAGGCGTATGAGGCGCAATGAAGAGCCCAAACATTTTGCTTAGCCGCAACATACACGACTTCTCTATCTTCTTTTAAGGCGTCTGAGGCATATTCAAGAGCAAAACCATAGTGTTTTACCGCAGCAAGCATGAATTCTCGATCTTCTTTTAAAGCAGATGAGGCCCCCACAAGGGCGTCCAAACCCCATTGCTCAGCCAAATCGAACAGAAACTCACTATCATCTTTCAATCGGTAAGCCAAATAAGGGGTTAGCTTCTTGGGCATAGCTTATCCTTTACACTTCATTTAGGCATATACATTGGCTGTTGAACAATAACACACCGCAGCATCCTTCCATTTAAACTATAGACCATATTGAACATTATGGGTGAGTGGAGTCTCTTCCAATACAAGATGAGACTCAATGTTGCGATTTATAAAAAATATTCTATACTTTAATATATCAAAACCATCGAGACAAAAAAATGACTAAGACTAAAACCGTAGAATTGCGACCCGAACATGAGCGTTTTCAATTACTGTTGAATCACCTTAGTGAGTTGACCCCAAAATATAGTGATCTGCTGGGAATCCACGTGGTTGATAAACAAGAATTTCATAAACCCAATGCGGAAACAGGTGGCGGTTATCTTACTGATCACCTCCCTGGCCCATTTCCGAAGGGAATGAGTTCCGTTCGACACGGCGTAGCCGATAGAATAAAGACAGGAGTTAGGTGTGAGATGTATTTAAATCAATGGGCAAAGCTTCGGGAAGAGTTTAAAAAATACCAGCCTTTAGACACGATAGATCCAGGAGAAACGCACTCAAGACTACACAGAATTAATGCCGTGCTCGATTACAAAAAATCCTCTAAATCTTATTCTGCACGAGAAAAGCTGACTCATGCACATCATTTCGTAACGGTTGAAATGCCGAAAGAGCGTTTTTTGTTGTTTTTTAGAGATTACATGAATTCAGTTGACTCCAGGATAAAAAATCTTAATCTTGATGAGAATGACCAACAATATACGACCGCCGAGGAATTTAAGCAAAACCTCAAGAAAGCAGAGTCGGCATTTATTAATGCTGACAACTTAAGTGATGCTTTAAATGCGATTAAAATCTCCTGCGGGCTGGCATATGCCAAAGTCAATCAGGTTTTAAAGAAAAATCGTGCAGCAAGTGTTAGCGACTATAACAGGGATGAAGCACCTATTCTTTGTATCATATTAGATGGTTTACGAGCTTGCCTAGGTTTGATTAATCTATTCCTTCGTGTGCCTGGTGTAGCATACGACGCAACATTAGGCCAGGCTATCGGAGGCAGCGGTTCAATCGAACATATGAAAAAGAAACAATATAGTGCCTTTTTTCAAACACCTGCTCCTAAGGCGTGTCAAGAAATGGAGAAGTTCTTGGCAGAAATGGATAAAAATTTTAATCTGGAATTTAATATAGAGGAGCTTCAAAGTGAAGCATATGTCTCTCCATTTAATGACGTTGGTGGCGTCAATTAAGCGCTTTCCGTTCAGTTCTTTATTAAAACATAAACACAGTCTATACTAACCGTATAAGTCGGAATCAATGTGATTTAAAATGATCAGAATTGGGCCCGTTGCTGCGCGAAGTGGTAAAGAAATACACTGGTTCCAAATCATTATTGGAGATAATGGTGTTTGCGCTGAAATAAAGCAAGCTTCTGAAACTGAAATGATAGCGCATAATTGGAAAACCTTAGATCGAAGCCAATGGCCTTTCACCATCTCCGCATATGATCCCTCTGTCTCACAAAGCCACTATATTTTAACACGCTCTGTTGAGAATCAGATCAGTAAACATATCATTACCAAAGTCAATATACCCAATCGACCCATCTCCTATAATATAACTAACCAAACTTATTTAGGAACCCATATAGGTCCACTCACGCTGCTAAGAAATCTCCAACAAGATGCTGAGCTCGTTATAGCATCTTGGTATCCCACATCAGAAGAACAAACACGTTTGAGAAAACAATATAGTGATTGGGAACAAAGCCAAAAAACCATTTGGCACTCTGAAAAAAATCAGCCCGAATTAGACATGTCCGTGCAGCCTTTGGATTTTAAAAGAACAGACAGAGGGATACTTAAACCAGAGATAAACAATACTGGCTTAAGTCCGCATCAACAATGGATAGTTCAATCCATCATAGCAGATCGTTTAAGTGAGCTGAAAAATGAATCCAGTTCTTCAGTCGAATATGCGGCCGCTTTGCATTTAGTAATCGATGGAACGCAATCTGCAATACCCTTCTCTGAAGCCACAGAAGCCAATATTGAAGCAGTGAAAAAAATTATTTCAGCTGCAGGCATTAACCGTTATATGTCCCCTAATTTCTACGCGAAACTTTATACGGCTCCTGATGGTCAAAAACGATTGGGACCCTTGTCTGAAACAGATCCAGGCTATTCTACAAGTATTCAATCGGTTATTTTTTATATTCAACAATTATTACATGCTGAAATTCTACAATTTTTTCCTGATCATCCCTTAAACATAGCCGAAGAAGCCCCTGTTACCCTAATGTCGAGTTTCAAACTAGGACAGTTACCTGTGGACCATACAGATGCTATTAACGAATCGGCTTCCGGACTCAGTAGGACAGAAATCAGACAAATAGATGATGTCTATCGTTTATTAACAGGGACCTATGCTTTGATAAATGCTGATGAACAGTCTTTAGCGGAACTATCTACGGTGATAGATTCCATGCAAAAAAGATTCGCCATCACCACAACAGTGGCTTCCACCCTACGATTGCTTATTCCAGGCCCAGATTCTCAATACGAAGCAAGTTTAAAATCCGCACTAGAGCAAATAGAAAAACATCGTCAAATAAAAAAAATACTGGCAAATTTTTTGACTCCAGACAACGTTTATTTTTCTTCTCTACAGGACACTCAATTTCTACGTAATGATTTGTCACTTTTAGCACAATACCTCCAATTATATACTCAAGAAAAACAATATGCTGTGTTGATCGATTTATTGCAAAAACAAATACTTTCTCATTATGATATAATAGGTTTAATAGACATATTATGCAAAAAAAATCCAAGCATCCGCGAAGATCTCGCGACCTACCTTTTCGGCTTTAATCAGTCACCAGAAAATGAATCCTTTAAACTCTATTACTCAACTTTGGCAAATGACACTCCGATTGCTTTGGATACCCCAGTCGAAATCGTAAAAAATTTATCTGATATTGTTGATCTATACGGGCCAAGAACGGCCCAAGATACTCAATTTTTAGAATGGATATCTATATTATTATCACCATTGGGTGTGTGGCCCAAGGTCAAACATTCAGACGTATTACGAAAAAAAATAGATGAATATAATTTATCCAACGCGCTAGAAAATATATTTTCCACGCCTTATTCTCCACAAAGAATGCAAGAGCTTATTGCCGTAATACCTGAGTTCACTGTGAATAACCTGGCCACATTAACTAAGGTTTTTCGTAGCCAGAGCGAAGATAGACAAATTATGATAATACGCGCATTGCTAGGTTGTTGTGGCACGCTAAAATTAGAAGACGATGAACAACGCGCTCTCAAGTTCCATGATATTGTTGATGTAGTTAAAAACACGTTTAGTGCCAATGCGGTTTCTGCCGCTTTAGCCGAAGAAATAGTCAACCTATCTGAAGTCAAAAAATCTTATTTTTCCTTATTAGAAAATATCCTTTCGGGCACTATGCAAGTAGATTCTTTTTCTTACGAAATGTTGTTAGAACTAGAAACCGCATTAAATGCTACCTTTGCAGCGGAAAACGAATCCAATCAAATCTTGAATTTGCTAAAAATGTCGGCCAAACCTCTGGAAAACATTGAGATCCTCGTTCATTTATACAAAACCATACAAGGACGATTATTGGCAAAAAAATTGTCAGAATATTTTGACAAACCTTATTCAGAGCGTTCACCACAACGATTGAATAGGCTTCTTCCAAATTTTGAGGATCTTGAAACCGACTATTATAGTAATGCGCAAGTTTTAAATTCCGCATTGGAGCTTTTATCTCCGGCCCAACAAACGCAAATTACCTTGCACATATTTAACCACCAATCCAATCTGGATCATGTGGTTCGATATTTTTTCGGGGATGACTCTACTCTAAAATTCACTGCACTTCTTGATGTTATGAAATCATTAAATGCTGAGCAATGGCATCTTTTATTAAATAGCAGCACTATTCTGTATGTTTTACGCAATTTATTTACTAAATATAAGCAAGAATTTTCCAAAGATGCGGTGGTATTTCTCAGCGATTTGTCCGAAATCATGTTGGATAAATTAATGCCACAGATAAGTGATACAGATATACAAAAGTATTCAAACAATTATTTATCAGGTCGCCTCGACCTTAAAAAAATACCGCAAGCGAACACAACCGATTGGGGCCAAACGGCAAAAATCATTTCTGAATTATTTAAACGTATTGCGAAGTCTAGTTTCGTAGAAGAACTCGCAATGGCTCCATCACCCAAAGCACTAAAGGTCATGCTATTAAGAGAGATTCCAGTAGGATATTATTATTCGGCAGAGTATTTAGTCGCTATTGCCATGAAGCGACTTAGTGAGCATCAAGCCGCTATCGTTCTTAAACAAGATTTACAATTAAAATCAGCAGGAGAGTTAGGTAAAAAACTGGCACTTGAAATAGAATGCTTGAAGCAACATAACAACGGAACAATAAAATTACAACGTGTCAACGATGCTCTAAGCCGTCTATCTGAAGATATCAGTCCCGCAGAAATGTACGCCGAATTACGAAATAAAAATAGCCCACTAGCACAAGCCATCTACTCTCCTTGTGCACCTACACAATACGGATTTACTTTGTTTCATTCCAAAAAAATTCCAGATCCTGATTTTGTCTTTTTAAAAGAAATCCATACATGTTTGGATGGTATGAATGAGATGTTTCATTCAAACTCTGTTTCAAATAAGACTCAAAAGACACAAACCATGAAAGCACACCTTCAAGAGGTAAAGAAGTTTCCTGAGGCTGAAGTCAGGGCAAGATCATCAAAACCTTTTAAATCTGGACTTTAGCCATTTTTACTTCCGGCTCCGTTCGCGGTGAGGAAGCGCACAAACTAAACTTATGTTGAACATCAAATATCTCATGCGCTGTCTCGAACCGTTTGGTGTTGAGTAACGGTTCGAGACGGTGCGATAACGTTATGCGCTCTATGTAAGATCTGATTGCGCACCTCCTCACCGCGAACGGTTAGTGAGGGAAAATGGCTAAAGCCCAGACTAACAGTATCAATTCATATTTTAATAAGCAACAAAATGAAAATGAAATGGGAATCAGAGGAGTTAAAGAATCTTGAATGGATTCGAGCAAAAGAATCTTTATCTGCAGCGGGAGTTTTGCTTCCAAATGGTGCCAAATTACGTCGAGAAGACTCAGGGTTAACTCATTCTTTCTAATCATGGCTCATTACGAAGCCGAATGTTAGGGGAATGGGTCCATTTTATTACAAATAAGGCAAAGTTAGGCGGCCAATGTACTAAGGCTTATGGAGTGATCTGCATATGAAATCGGCTTTGTGGAGTCCACCGCATAGGCGGGATTTATTATTTAATGAAGATTCGTCTTATAATAATTTTCTGGCTCACCTAATTCGTCTTTAACTGACGACACCTTTTGCCACATGTTACGTGCTTTTACAGCTTCAGGAAAAGGGTGTGCTGGGAGTTGATTGATCTGCTCCACAATTTGGTCAAATTCAGGTCCGAATGCAACAAAAGTAGAGAATTTATCCAATTTTTCTCTTGATTCAGTGAGAAAAGATTGTATTTTATTCATTACATTCGCTTTTTCTTCATCCGTTGCTGCATGAAAATGATCAATAGTCTGCTGCGATACGTGCTTCATGAAACAATTTAAGAAAATCTGCATTTGACCTGCTTCCTGCTTTTCTGAGATGCTTCTCTGGTCGTTAAAACTGTCAAATAGCTTATCAAAATGGGACCAAATATCATAATAAGGATTAAACGCCATTTGGCTTACCAGAGTTGAATTTGTATCGACTAAAACACCGTCCTCCCCCTCTGTTAGATTCGTGACTAGCTTCTTGTTCATCTGAAGTGCATTAAAATATTGACTTAACTGTTCGCTTGCCATGTTGAATTGATTCGTTATTTCTTCGATATCCACATCCAGATCAAGTGCTAGAGCAATTATATATGGTTGGTGTGTTATTAGACACTCATTAACCAGGATACTATCCGCAGTTTGTCTTTGACCAGAACTACTCGCGGAACAGTAAAAATCAAAATTGAAAGACAGTAAATTACTGAGGTTAAAAGTTGAAAAACGCTCTGCGAGATAAGAGACCACATTTTTTGTACATTGATTTTTCTTATCAATATATTCTATTCGTGCAGCAACACTTCCCCTACCCCTACCAAGCATGTTAATGAGCAAGCGTCCTAATTTTATGGTTGTATTTGTACGATCTTCTTTTATAGTAACTAAGAAATCCCTATCACCAAATAATAAATCAGCAGGAATATCTTCGATGCCCAGCGCCTCTCCTGTATATAGTTGATTCAGATTGGTAATTTTTTAACATCCATGATGTGATATGATGCATCCGACACTTCTTCAAATTTTCCAACATTTTTGGCACTCACATAGCGATTTCTAGCAGCAGAATCACCACAACCAACAGCATCTACTAGGGAAATATTTTTATAAACGTCGACGGCACGAAGTTGATTATCATTCAACTGCGCATTGATTGATGTGACAATCGTTTCGTCTACTTTAAAAAAACCAACGGAATAATTTTTCATAGCTTGCTTCCTTCAGATAGGTCCTAATTGTACACAAAGCTTGCCTTCATGTCAATTAATTATCCAATTTGTTTGGAACAGGTTCGCGGGAATGACTCAGCTATTTTGTCGTGTACAAAGAATAAACAGATGAAATTTAGTCTATACTTTAAACAAATTGTTGCAATAGATTTATTGCGCTTCAATGATACATGACAAAAATGAATGTTATAAGGAATAATCATGCAAAACAAAACCATCAGTCATATTACGGGTAACGAGCAAGCAACCCATAGTATGGTTGCGGTCAATAGCATGGCCACCATGGTATTAAAATTAAAAGATGAGTTTTTAGGAGATTCCACTGATCCAGATGGTGATTTAAACCAACTTTATCTAGATAGCATCGAAACTTTAAGGACATTAACGGTTGACGATTTCTTCAAAAAAAATGAATCGCGCGATCCGGCACTGGTTGAGGAGATTAGCGAGGAATTACCTCTGGTTATTTCTCATATTATAAGAATAACAGAGGAACCGTTGAATACTGCATTTGATATTGTAACGCTTTATCGAGATGGTAAGGACGAGACCATTGAACTGCCTTTAAAATGGGTTTTGCCCATTCTATTACGCGCTTATCAAAATGATAATGCTTTTGCACATCAATATAGCGGAGATGTTGTTGAACAATTAGAACAAGCTCAATCCGATAGACCTTTACGGATGTTTTCGTTTTTTCGATGTCTGCAACGAACGAAACAAGGGTTGTGCCATACAGGTGTACGTAATGAATTGGTGGGTTTGCTCAATGGGACATATAAAGGGATCCATATTCTTGAAGATGCACGTGCAACCATAGAGTATTTTTTAAAAGATGCGCTTCAAAACCGTATAAATGACGAGATCCCTCGGGTAAATCCTAAGACTAATGAGGCAAACGCTTTTCAACGAGCCATCTTAATGTGGATGAATGAGAGCAATCCAACCGAGTTATGGACAATTGTCGATAAACAGCAGCAAATTCAAGATCAATTGATACAAATTTTTATGGAACACGGCTCGGACCCAAATCACATACGTATTAAAGACGACAATGATCAGTTAATACCTCTTTCTGAATTTATTCCAAACCTCATGAACCGCCTTTTGTTTCAACGAGATATTCAAAAACAACCTTTGCTCGCGTTCGCCGATGATGTGTTGAAAGCCAATGCACAGGTTTCAGATCAAGAAGTAAGAAACTCAGCACTATTAACCATGCAAGATTGGATAAATAATCAATGGGATCTGTTTTCAAAAAATGACGCACCTCTTTTAGCCGGTTTTTACGCCGTATACAATGCGCATCTTCATTTGCAAAACTACCGCACGCTGCTCCTTAGTTCTCAAGCCATAACAGAGCAAGAATTGCAAGATTATCATGATGCAATAGAGGTATATTTTAAATCAAATCTTCCATCTTCATTAAATACTGAATTGAAAGATAAGATTGATACCTTAGAAAAGTTGGTGAACACAACAAAAAAACTGACGTTTCAAGAACCGATTGAAAATTTTTTTACTCGTTGGTTTGAAGCGAAATTAGCAGAGGATCGAAAAACCATTTCTCGTCTTTATCAATTTCTGTTAGATACGAAAGTGCAACAAAAAATTCATCTCTCAGATGATATATTGCAACAATGGAGTCAAAAAATAACGAAAGAACATGATCAACAGTTTCGTGATATCACACCTTATGAAATCAATCGCATTTTCTTAGACGCAATCATCACGTCACCCGATCGATGGACGACTTTGTTTGCAGAAACATTTCGCACCACATTGGCATTCATTAAAGACTTAGATACAAATACGGCAATTGGTCAAGCGCTTAAAACGTCATCTTACCCACCAAAGCTTATCCGGCAATTGGACTACCTCCAGCAAGAATACAATTACTTACAGACAGAGCAGCAAACAAACAAACCCAATCGTCCTGATGATATGATTGTGCTGCCCAATCAAATTAAAACACCTGATGAATGGTTCAGAATATCCTCACATTTAGATCCTACACAGCGACTCACATATTATAAAAATAATTATCGTATTGCAATATTGCTTGGCGATGAATCCCTTTGCCATGCAGAATTTAGCAAGGTTTTGGCATCAATCCCTAGGGAAGAACAAGCTCGATTTCTCAAGATGTTCGGCCGTAAAATAATCAATTCATTAGACGATTTTCAACCCACTATAACTTATATTATGCCAGAAGAACGCGCTGCTGTTTATATAGGATTAAAAGATCATTTGCTCAATATGATTCAAACAGCGGATGATTTTGGGAAACTTTTAAAGTATTTCGATGCTGAGCAATGCGCCACTATATATTCAGACTTGAACGATCATTTGTCTCAACTCCTTAAAACCGCAGAAGATTTTGGTCATGTTTTGAAACACTTAAATAGTAGCCAAAGTGATTTTGTTTATACAGAACTAAAAAATCGGTTCAGGGAACTATTCAAAAAGACAGATCATTTGCGAGACCTTTTAAAGCATCTCAGTATGAGACAAGCCATTGACGTTTGTCAGGCTTTGAAGGATGAGTTGCTCAAGATGAATTCAGGCAATTTTAATGCACTTTTGCAAGATTGTAATGAGGACCAACGCACTGCTATTTATCTGGCACTCAAAGACGGTCTACTTGATATGATCAAGATCGAATACCCAAGTACCCTGTACGATGTTTTAGAGTATCTTAATATGAAGCAATGCAAAGAAGTTTGGACCTCATTACAAGATCAGTTACCTAAATTCATTGGTACACAGGAAGATTTGATCGATTTTTTGAATAGTTACGGTAACAGACGGCGTAATACACACAAAACGGAGCCTTTCACCAATATTTGTGGTGGACTGAAATGGTATTTGCTTACGATCATCAAAACAGCGGAAGATTTTCGCAATGCATTACTTAAGCTTAAACCCGAACAACGCGTTGCTGTTTATAAAATGTTAAATAAAGATCTACCTAACATGATCGACACACCGGATGATTTGTATGCTCTTTTAACCGATCTTAGCGCTGAACAATGCACTTTAATTTGTGAGGAATCGAAATCCTATTTGCTCAACATGGTGAACAAAAATCGAGTTGATCTGTTAAAATGTTTTTATAGGCTTCATAATGTTGAAAAAATCGCTGCTGTTTGTACAACATTGAAAGATTTGCTACTAGAAGAAATTAAAACACCTGGTGATTTTGGCCGTTTTCTACAGTTTCTCAGTGTTAAAAAAAGTACTGTTATCTGCACAATTTTAAAAGATCACCTGCTCAATATTGTCGAAACAGTAGACGATTTTCGAGATGTTTTGAAGCCGCTGAATGCTGAGCAATGCACCATTGTGTGTACCGAATTGAAAGATAGACTGCCGAATATCATTAAAAAATCAGCTGATTTTTGTCATAAAGTGTTAAATATTTTTCTTGGAACTGAAAAATCTCTTGCCATTTGTACCGCGTTTAAAAATCAATTGATTTATATTGTGCAAACATCAGATTACGAACAATACAAGTCTCAATTATTTTTTGCCCTATCATGTTGTATGCAGGATAAACAACCACACCAATCTGTATATTGGTATGAAAATGAATGCAAGCGGAAGGAACAATTATTGGCAGAGGTTACATTATTTTTTGAGCGCGCCGAATCACTGAAACAAATGATGCAGATTATTACAAAGTATGCCGCTGTCGAGAAAGCTAACATTTTTTTGGATGCCTTAGTGAGCAATGATGCTTCTAAGATTAAAACACAACTCAATGAACTCTTTCAAACCACTCATCAACATCATTTCTTTCCTGCAGATTTATCGCAACAGAAAGAAGAATGTATGAACGCCATTCAGCATGTAGACGCTTATTGGATGGATCGAATTGACAATGCATTAGATCCAAATGAGCCTAATGGCGCATTTCAAAGATTTTTCCAATCCTCGAATAGCTCTAGCAATCCAAACCCTTGAAAAACAGTACTAGGATGTGGGTCGTTTCGAGGGAGTGATTCTCTGAGTGTCTGTATCATTATCAGTACTTACCGTTGGCGTTCGTGATTCTTCTGAAGAGGACATGATAACAGAAAGTGCTTTTTTGTATTTATCCGATATTGACGTGTGTTAAAAAATGCGCGCATAGTTATTCCTATGC
>Ga0206887_10209_pt1 | contig 12875 bp, 13 predicted proteins | sample Alteio_BWOrgHeat_89_FD_153248 | JGI IMG/M metagenome (GOLD analysis project Ga0206887, IMG submission 153248) | Enriched cells from forest soil in Barre Woods Harvard Forest LTER site, Petersham, Massachusetts, United States - Alteio_BWOrgHeat_Nextera3 ...
GAAGAGCGTATTCTCTGGGGTAGCAGAGATATCATGGGGGAAAGTGTCTACCTGTCTGCCCTGAAGATGCCAGATGGTGAGCTATTGATTGTAGCAACGGATGAATGCTCAGGTTTTGCAATCAAAAAATACGGTCTCCGCTGGGAAATTGAAACACTTTTTGGTTGCCTCAAAAGTAAAGGATTTAATTTTGAGGATACGCATATTACCAAGCCAGATCGTATTGAAAAGCTGCTTGTCTTGCTGACAATTGCATTTTGTTGGGCGCACAAGACTGGTGAATGGAAACATGAACAAAAACCAATTGAGATTAAAAAACACGGTCGGAAAGCTGTTAGTTATTTTCGATACGGGCTTGATATGTTACGCGATATTATTTTAAATGGGGTTCAACAAGTAGGTGATGTATTGAATCAGATAGTTGCATTTTTAAACATTAATGCATTGGATGGGACTGGGATATGATTTTTGTCCCGTACGAAGATATTTTATTACAATTTTTTAAAGGAAAGACTCTTGAGGCTAGTGAATACCAGGATACGCAAAATGTAATATTAGCGTGTATGATACATCATGCGATGCAGGATGATTCTTTTTTACCTAATGCTGCACAGTATTTGCAACCATTAGTACCAAGAATAATGGCTATTAATGATCTGGCTACAAACCATATAAGATTTAACCCACATATTACGCTTGGAGATGCAATATTTACAGGTAGTACAACATTTGGAAAAGGTAATCCAGGTGGTCTTTTTTATCTTCAAGATAATAGCGCAATAAATGATCGGTACTTAAATGATGGAGAGTTCGGTATTGCTCGTTTATTATTTCAACTTGAGATTAAAACCAAGTCGCTAAAACAAAGAAATGAAGCAGCTGAATATGATATAGCTTTTGAACTTCATAAAACGTTACGTTCTGCTTTTTTAGAATATTTAAATTCTGATAAAGGAGAAAATGCGCGACAAACTCTAAATACAACATGGACTCGCGCTATAAATGCAGCAAAACCTGAATTGGAAAAACTTAGTGGTTGGTCCAATTTTCTTGTCAATATGTTGTTAGTTATACCAACATTAGGGGTATTTATGCTGTATGCAGGATATCAATCCAGCGGGAAAAATTTCCTATTTCCATTTGTAGATACAGACTCAGCTAATTGCATAAAAAAATTAGAGCAAATTGATAAATATAAGTTTGCATCATTGATGTCATAAGCAATTCAGGCGTTACAATCCAAATTGCTTTAAATATGATCATCAAATGGTCCTTTTCGTCAGAATCCTGTGAGATCCATTAGTTCCTTCAAGGAGCGAAGTATTTGATGCACAAGTGCAAAACACAAGGCATTGAAAATGTGTATAAATTTTATATAAATTGAGAATGATTCTCGATAGCGTTTGTGATATACTTGCTTTTTTATTCGATGATGTTTCATGATGTTAACCCTAGCTAATCTTGTAAAAGGTGATCGTGTGCGCTTGTTAGACTTTGGTTTAACGAGTACTACCTATCGTCAAAGATTATTATCATTAGGCGTGACAAAGGGAGTTGAAATTTTGGTGGTTCGCGTAGCACCGTTGGGATGTCCTGTCCAAATTGAGGTGCGTGGTACGGCGATTGCGTTGCGCAAAGAGGATGCCATTCATTTACAGTTGGAGCGGGTATGACTTGTATCATGCTCGTTGGTAACCCTAATTGTGGGAAAACAACGTTATTCAATGCATTGACTGGAGACAATCAGCGTGTTGGAAATTGGCCTGGTGTGACCGTTGAGAAAAAAACAGGTGTTTTTAGGGGGGGTGATCGTGACATTCAAGTGACCGATTTGCCTGGGATCTACTCTTTGGTGTCAACGCCTGATGGTTCAAGTCTCGATGAGCGAATAACCGCGGCGTCCGTTGCAGCAGGGCAGTTTGATGTGGTTGTAAACGTGATGGATGCGTGTCATTTTGAGCGGCATTTGTATCTGACCAGCCAGTTGTTGGAGCTGGGAAAACCTATGATCCTCGTGCTCAATATGGCCGATATTGCGAAACAGCGCGGCATTCAATTGGATACATTGGCTTTGTCTCGTGTGCTGGGTTGCCCGGTGGTGATGTTGCAAGCACACCGCCAGATTGGGATTTCCGAATTAAAACATGCGATTTTAGCTCTACCTCCCAAAGGGGTGCCGTTGACCTTGTCGTTGCCGCCGAAGGTATGCGGTACGTTGAGTGAATTGGCTCAGCAATTACGATCTGCGGGGGCGTTTGCTCACGATTTGGTCCACTACGTGGCGACTCGAATCATGGAAGGCGACACGTTGTTGATGAACCAGTCGGTGCTTACCCATGACGCAGGTAGTGAACTGGATATTGTGATGGCGGATGCACGTTATCAAGCCGTACATCAAGTCACAGCTGTGGTGCAAAAGAAACGATCGGATACAAGCGATCACGTGACGGCCAAATTGGATCGCATTGTGTTGCATCGTTTTTTTGCGTTGCCGATCTTTTTTGCTGTGATGTACTGCTTGTTCTTCTTTGCGATTAATGTGGGTGGTGCTTTTCAAGATTTTTTTGATATTGCCACCGATGCGGTGTTTGTGCAGGGCAGTACGTGGTTGTTGCAGCAATGTCATATGCCGAATGGGTTGATTGCGTTGTGCGCACAGGGTGTGGGGAAGGGGATTAATACCACTTTGACGTTTATTCCTGTGATTGCGGCGATGTTTTTCTTTTTGTCGTTATTAGAAACATCAGGGTATATGGCACGCGCGGCGTTTGTCGTCGACAAAGCGATGCGTGTGCTTGGCTTGCCTGGTAAGTCGTTTGTGCCCATGATCGTGGGGTTTGGGTGCAACGTTCCGGCGATTATGGCGGCGCGAACGTTGGATTCGGAGCAGGATCGATTATTGACGGTGTTGATGAGTCCTTTTATGTCGTGCAGCGCACGCTTAGCGATTTATGCTATATTCGTTGCCGCGTTTTTTCCAACGGGTGGTCAAAACGTGGTGTTTTCGCTTTATTTGATTGGTATTCTCATGGCGGTACTCACGGGATTTATGTTACGAAATACGTTGTTTCGTGGCAAAGCTTCGCCCTTGATTCTCGAGCTTCCGGCGTACCATTGGCCTTCGTTAGGGCGCTTACTGAAAGAAACGACTCGTCGATTACGTTATTTTTTGACGCGCGCAGGTAAGTTGATTCTTCCCGTGTGTGTGCTCCTTGGTGGGTTGAATTCGTTGACTATTCATGGCGGACTAAGTGTTGCCGATGCCAGTCATGATTCGATATTGTCGTTGTTAGGGCAGTGGTTGACGCCTCTTTTTTCTCCTATGGGTTTGCATCAAGACAATTGGCCGGCAACGGTGGGATTAATGACCGGTATGCTTGCAAAAGAGGTGGTGGTGGGATCGTTGAATACGCTGTATGCCCAAATGGGTTCGGTGGCGGATACCGCAAGCTTAAGCTTTCATATGGTGAGTTCGCTGCAAGAGGCGCTGTGGTCGATACCCCATAACTTAGCTCAAATGGGACATGCCTTGGTAAATCCCTTATTTGCAACAACCATAGATGGTGGTTTATCGCAAAGCATTTATGGTGTGATGTATCAGCATTTTGATGGGAAGGCCGGGGCATACGCTTACATGTTGTTTATTTTACTGTATATCCCTTGCGTATCCACCATGGCGGTGATTCGTCAGGAAGCAACGCGTCAATTGATGTGGTTTTCGATTCTTTGGTCCTTAGTGGTGGCGTACAGCGTCTCCGTGGTGTTTTATCAATTGGCAACGCTTGCGTCTCATCCCTTGTCGAGCATCGTATGGGTGCTTGGTATGGGATTATTGGTGGCATGTGTCGTGATGTTCATTCATAGCGTTGCGAAACGATCGGGAGTGCCTCATGCTGTTGCAACTTCGTGAGTTTATCCAACGAGAACAGAGGGTCAGCACTCAGCAATTGGCTCGGGAATTCCATTTGGATGAGCAGGCGTTACAGCCGATGCTGGATATATGGGTACACAAAGGGGTGATAGAGAAATGCCATGAGGCCGCGGCCTGCCAAAGCAGTTGTTTTCGTTGTAAAACGAACGTGCCGGTGTTTTATCAGTTTGTGCGGCGTTTAATGCCCGGGCGCATCGTTCCATAAAATTTTATGCAATTGCAATTGAAAACGTACTGGCAGTCGATCGCGGACGATCCAGTCGGCTAATGTGGTAGGGTTGAGTTGATTCCAGCTGGGTGAAAAGAGAATGTGTGCCTTAGTGGCTAATTGATGCCCTGTGATCATCGTGCAGGCCCATTGATAATCGGATTCACTGCACAAGACAAATTTGATTTGGTCGGTGGTTTTGAGTAAGGCTATATTCGATAACTTGTTTTTTTCGCACTCGCCTGAATCGGGTGTTTTTAAATCCATGACGACCATCACACGTTTATCCACCTCTGTGATATCACGTGCGCCGCTGGTTTCCAACGACACGCTGTGTCCGGCATCGCACAATCGGGTGAGCAATGCGATACAGCTTGGTTGAGCCAAGGGCTCGCCGCCGGTGACGCATACGTGGTGGCAGTCAAACGAGGCGACGCGTTTTACAATCTCATCAATGTCCGTTTGGTTCCCGCCTTGAAACGCGTAAGCGGTGTCGCAGTATTGGCAACGAAGTGGGCAGCCTGTCAGCCGTACGAAAACAGTAGGTAGGCCAACCGTAGTCGACTCGCCTTGCAAAGAGTGAAAAATTTCCGTTATGCGTAGTAAAGACTCTGCCATGGATCGTTAGCCTGCGTCCAACGATTGTAATTTGGTGGCTGCCAAACGCGCGGTTTGCGTATCAGGATACGTTTTAACCACTTGAAGTAATCGTGCTTTGGCGTCTTCTTTCTTGCCGGATGCGGCCAAGGCATAGCCAATTTTCAAGAGGCTTGCGGAGGATTTACTGGACGATGGAAATTGTTGCAGTACCACGTTAAAATGTTCGATCGCTTGTGCGTACTCTTTTTTTACCATGTATAATTCACCAAGCCAATACTGAGCATTCGCGGTATATCCACCGTCTGGGTAATGCGCTACAAACGCTTGCATGGCTGTTAAACCCTCATCGTATCGTTTGTTTTTGATGAGTTCATAGGCCGAAAGATAGCTGATTTGTTCATCAGCTGGATTACCACTCGCACTAGTAGTAGGGATAGGTGCCGCGATGGTCTTACTGGACGGTACGGGTAGGGCGGCAGGTTCTGTCGCGGGTGTTGGGCCCACGTTCATGTCGGTCGGTGGTGTGTTTTTTGCGGCTTTGATGGGTTCATGGCGAATGCGAGCGTCCAAATCTTTATAAAAATCCAGTTGTTGCTGCTGCAGTTGTTTTAAGTCATGCGCTTGAACTTCCAGTTGGCCACGTAATTCTTGGATGTCTTGTTGTAACCCTTGTATTTTAGCCAAAAGATCGGCGTTTTTATGGGGGCTCTCGACGGTATTATCCTGGGCTAATGCGGGTTGATCTGAGGCATCGTCATCATACGCATGGGCAGCAGGTTGTTCTGCTGCCGGATTTTGTTCGTCAAGTAATGCAAAATTCTCGCTTTCATCGACTACTGGCGCTTCAGCAAAGACACTGAAGGGCAGTAAAAAAGCAAAGCAAATCGCAAGCAGTAGTCGATGAGATGTCATTATCGTGTGGCCTCGTATGTTAATTCAACGCGTCGATTTTGAGCGTGAGATGCCTCATCATGACCTAAATTCGCAGGTCGCTCTTTGCCATAGCTTACGACACGCATTTGTTGTTTGCCGACACCCGCCATACGCATGATATCAGCGACGGTATTCGCGCGACGCTCACCCAATGCGACGTTGTATTCACGGCTTCCACGTTCATCGGTGTTACCTGCAACGAGAATTCGTGCACCAGGATGTGATTTGAGGTAATCGGCTTGAGCGTTGACCGATGGCACGTATTTTTCAGCTAACGCACTGTTGTCGTAGCTAAATAAGTAAATTTGGTTGTGTGGGGCTTTCGTCGTGTACATTTCACCCGCTTCTTGTCCGGCAAAACCATTGGATGATCCAAGTCCGTGGGCTGATAAACCGCCTTCCGCTGAACCGTCAGCACTGCCGGGTGTTTTGTGGCAGGCTGTGATGAGTAGGATCGACGCAGCAACGAGGCTAACTTTTTGAAAAACGGAACTATTCACTGTTTATCTCCTTTATTATTATATATTTTGCAACCAATGGGGGTCACCTCATACTGATGGCGACTCATTGTACAATCGTTTTGAAATTTTCGCTAGTACAACGGTTCACTGATTCTGTCCTGTTGAATCATACGTAGGTTGTGGCCTTGGCCCAACAGGTTTCAGGTATGTTGGGCCAAGGTCACAACCTACAGCAGGACAGAATCAGTGAATCGGCGTACTAGGGGCTGTTGACATTTGCCCTGTCGAAGCCCGACGTCCCGCGGCTTGACCCTGAGGGATCCTCACAAAAATTGACCATCAGACCAAGACTCAATCGTGATGATGAGCATTTGTCTTCGATAACCGCTAAAGAGTATGACTTGTTGGTTATTTACTCCAAAATGCACAATCCATGTGCGTCCCGCCGCCGTCCATGGCGGCTAGTCGTAAATAACCAACAAGTCATACTCTTTAGCTCTTTTCTTGAATGATGGAAGAATTGTGTTTTTACTTGAACGAACTATCGGACAGAGTCTACTGGTATTGGTTTTCTCTTTTTTAGTGACTAGCCGCCATGGACGGCGGCGGGACGCACATGGATTGTGCATTTTGGAACTAAAAAGAGAAAACCAATACCAGTAGACGGCTCACTTACGTATGCCCTCACTAACGTAGCCCATATTGCTCATGATTGTGCTTCATTTTTACAAATGATTGCAGTCACAAAAACTAAGCATAGTGATAACGCTCTTGTTGAGTATCGATCGCACACTGCAAAAGCATGCTTAATGTATTTTGAAACTCCTCTTGGGACATTGAAATATTTTTTTTCAAGGCACGCCTACCTAAAAAGACATATGATAAAGCAGAAGTGAATTTAGCAGAGTGTGCTTGAAAATGAGCAGCCTGACCTATTGATTTAATAAAAATTCCAGCTAACCAGGCGGTAAAACTAGCAATCGCTGCGATAAGTAATAGAATGTTCATTCGTTGATAAGATTGCGTAAGACTGTTTTTAAGACCTAAGCCATAATGTGGGCATTTGGTGTCTCTTATATTTTCCTCAATTCTCATTCTCTGACGATAGATATTAACAATGATATGAGTATTCAATTGAGCTTCTTTAAGCGAAGTCACGAGTAACCAAGGTTCTTTATAAGATTTTGAGTACACTTTACTCTTTTTACCTGGACGTTGTCTCTTTTTATCCAATGTAAGTGTTTTTCGCCCTTTAGGTGCTCCTTTATATAAAACAAAATTTGCAGGTACTTTTCCTTCTTCAGTTAAGAGACCATGTCCAATATAAGTGGGTTTTGAAGTGGCCTGCTCAAAATAACTTGAGCTTAAACACCACGTTGATGTGCCATCCATGCGCACTGCATTCTTATTACGTAACCGTCCTACAAAATCCCATCCTATTTCAAGCACATAACTAAACCAAAGGCCACGAAAACCCGCATCTGTGACAATGACAGGTTTTACAGTTGGAGATAATAATGCTTTCAAGTGATTTAAAAATGCTTTGTGCGTTGAGTGGTTATTTTCTTTCTTTTTAGGGTGGCATTCCTCATATACAACAATGGAACGCCCCTTCATCGACATACTTGCACGCAAAGCATAAAGATTGGTTACAGGATTGATACAAGTCCAATCGATATGAATCCATGGAGACATACTTGCATTGATTACATGCGAAATCATCAAGCTATAAAATTGGATCCGCTCAGTTTGCAAGTGACCATTTCCTAGTAAACGATCAACTTTCTGGATATTACTGCACTCCTTGTTTGTGTTTGATATTGACCTCCCTAGACCAGTTAAATACAGCTTGTTGTTACTAACAGCTGCTTCACAAGCTGTCATTAAGCTTTTTAATCTGGTTTTATGAATTTTTGGTAGTTTATCTTCGAAGGTTTTATGTAATAATTCAGCTAAGTGCATGATGGCGATCCTTATAATGTCGGGAAACACTATTTGATCACAACTCATCATGCACTTCAAAAAAAATTCATCAATTTTTTCAAAAAGTTGTGGTCACTTTTTGTGACCATCTCTCAGGGCTTGACCGCGGGATCCAGAGATCTTGCTCAATGCACAAGCTTATTGCACGGAGACAGATCGAACTGGATCCCGCGAACAAGTCGCGGGACGTCGAAATCTGAATTCAACAACAGACCTTAAGTTTTGTGCATTTATACTTTATCCTGTTTCACATGCTCAATAACAAAATCGGACAGCTTAGCCGTAAATTGACGCGTGGCTTGGTTGGCCGCGAGTACACCGCCGTAAGGGGAGTCTTGTGGACAGCTGATGCGCTCATTGATAATGCGAGATGCAATCACGCGATTATCCTCGACGTGTGTCAGCACCACTTTGGCACGTAATTCCATTTGGCTGGGTTTGACCAAGAAATTTTGTTGGAATGACAGGAGTTGTGTGTCCACACGGTAATCGGTTTTGTCCGCATAGGAACCTGAGGCAACGGCCGTAAAGTAATAACTGTTTTGCAGGCTTTCGACGATGAGTGGATAGAGCATGTTGGCCGGCGAGCTTATCCAAGCACTGTGCGCAAATACGCTTAATTCATAGGGTTTTTTTATATACAGCATTTGCTCCGTTTGATAACCCGATACCGCTTCCGGAAGGGATACCAGTAAGGAGCGGTGCGTGGGCTCGTGTGCTGTTTTTTTCGTGCTATACGAGGTCAGATTGTATTGGTCTGTGACGGGCGTTTTGACAGGGCTACACGCGTACAACATCCAATGGACGCCAAAGAGTAGGGCAAGGTTCGTTTTTTTCATGTTTATTCTCCAGGCCCGGGTTTAGTGGGAGCACTACCTCGAATGATAACCGATGGGTTTTGTCGCATGGCAGCGCTGACTTTCTCAAGGTTTGCGGTAATTAAATCCAGGCGTTGTAATAGTATCATGGCCGGTGGTAATGTTTGTTGCGAAATTTTGTTCACGGCATTTTTACTGACTTGCATGGTCGTGGTGACCGAGGTGCCTGCTGAGGCCAAATTTTGAGCCATCGTGTTGAACTTGCTGGCGCTAATTTTCAGCTCGTTGATGAGCTTGGGTAGATCTTGGAGGCTCTTTTCAAGACTTTGACTGTTTGTGGAAAAAACGCCGGTGATGGTTGCCAGGTTATGTAGCGACTCTTTGATGTTTTTGCTGTTTTCCTTATCGAACACACGCTTGAGATCGCGGGTTATCTCCGTGACGTTTTTTTCCAACTGATTAAAAAATGACGGTTGATAAGGGATCACAGGATACGGTTCGCCTGGGGTTTTTTGCAAAGGCATATAGGTGGATGAGGTGGCTGACAATCCCAAATAAGTGGTACCTGTAATCCCTTGACTAATTAATGTGGCGCGCGTGCTGGTTGTGATGGGGGTGCCTTCTTCAATCCGCAGTAGGATTTTAACTTGCTGTGGGTCGACTTGACTGAGCTCAATACTATCCACCATGCCTACTTTAACGCCGTTGTATTTTACCAAGGACTCTTCGTTCAGTCCGGATACGGCTTCGTGCATATAAACCGCGTAAATAAGATACTTTTTTTGATCAAAGCCAATGGACAACCAGATGGCGGCCGTTATGAGTCCTGCAATGAGGATGATGACAGATAGCCCCACGATGGTGTAATTCGTTTTTGACTCCAAGTGATATGCTCCTTGTTTTCAATTATGCTAGTTTAAAATTTACTGAAGTATTCAGCAATCAATGGATGTTTGTTTTTCATTAATTTGTCAATGGGTTCTATGCTTAATATCTTGCCTTCTCCGACAAAGGCAACGCGATCCGTTGCGTGTTTCAAGGAGTCGATGTCATGGCTTATGATTACAATGGTTAAATTAAGCGCGTTTCGCAAAAAAACAATCAGTTCATCAAATTGTCGCGCGCTTTGCGGATCAAGGCCTGAGGTGGGTTCGTCAAAGAACAAAAGTTCGGGATCCATGGCAATCGCTCGTGCGGTCGCGGCCCGTCGTTGCATGCCCCCGCTGAGTTGTGCTGGGTATTTGTTTGCCGACTCTTTTGGAAGACCGACCAATGCTAATTTGAGCATGGCCAGCTCGTGCATGAGCTCAAAGTCTAAATGGGCTAGTTCACGCATGGGGAATTGAATATTTTCCAATACGGTCATTGCGGAAAAAAGCGCGCTATGCTGAAACAACATTCCCCAACGTCTGCGGATTTCATTGGCGCTTTTTTCGTCGATAGTCAGAACGTCTTGGCCAAACACACGAATGGAACCGGCGGTGGGTTTTAGAAGCATTAAGATGCTGCGTAAAATCGTGGTTTTACCGCTGCCGCTGCCACCAATAATGGCAATTATTTCGCCTTTTTGCACGCTAAGATTCACATCTTTATGCACCCACTGGTCGCCGAAGTGGTTTTTCAAACCGGTGATTTGAATAACGGGCTCGTTCATCTAAAGATCTAACCAGCTGTAGATAACCGAATAGGCCGCATCGGTCACAATGATTAAAAATAATGCCTGAACCACACTTTTGGTGGTTTGGCTTCCTACGCTATCGGCGTTTGGTTCGACACGGAATCCTTGGAAGCAACCCACGAGTGCTATGAGAAGGGCAAACATGGGCGCTTTATACAGGCCAAGTGCCATTTGTTTGAATCCTACGGACTCTTGTAATCGGCTCATGAAGTCCATATAACCAACGTTTAACATGTATTTTGACATAATCAGTGCGCCTATGGTACTGAAGGCGTCCGCCCAAAAAATAAGCAGTGGAAAGACGATGAGCAAGCCAATCACCTTAGGCACAACCAACAGCTCGGTGGGGGAAAGCCCCATGGTATATAGGGCATCGACTTCTTCGTTGATTTTCATGCTGCCTATCTGTGCCGTAAACGCCGAGCTCGTTCTGCCGGCCACGATGATAGCGGTAATTAACGGCGCAAACTCTCTAAAAATGGCCATGCCTGATAAGTAAGCGATGAAGATGCTGGCGCCATACGTTTCCAATTGCAACCCCATTTGATAAGCAAGCACGATGCCTATGAGAAACGAAAGCAGGGCAAGAATAGGTAATGCTTTAATGCCCGTGGAGCTGATGTTTGCGATAATGCTTGGGATTTGAAAGCGGCGCCATTGGGTGAGCGCTAAAAACAACTTATCGCTTAAATCGCCGATCAGTTCCACCAAACCTAAAAATTGCATGAGTTTATGAACCGTTTCCTCGCCTAGTTGATAGACCATGCTTTGTTTTTTAGGGGGCTGAGGCTTGTATTTTAGGGTTTCAAATTTACTTTCGACGAGGTCGATTAATTCCTGCTGTTGCTTATTAAAGTGTGTTAATTCAATTTGGTTGTGGTGTTTTTTGAGCTTATGCATGAGTTTTATGAGACTCAGTGCGCCCGCGCTATCGAATCGTTTGATTTTCTTTCCACAAATAGACAACGTTTGCGAACGGGGTAAAGTGATGGTATTCATCTGGCTGTTGAGATCACCCAGTTTAAGAATCGACCAATTTCCCTCGCAGAGATACGTATTATTTTTTTTGTCAAAGACAAATTGGGCCGAAGACTGGGTCATAGTTGCTATCGTCTCACAAAATAACCTAGGATAATACAAAACATACTTGTTATGCCATGGTAAATCGCTGATGAAATTGCATTATTTATGGAATATTGATCCGGGTTATTTTCATTTAAAACATGCGACGAAGACGGTTGTCGCTATTTTAATCTCGTTGTGGCTCATGCGTGATGAAGCATTGTTCACTCAAATGATGGCTAGTATCGCGTGCGGTTTTTCCATGCAAGGAGTGGTTGCGAAAGCGTTTTCATCACGGATTAAACAAGTGATTGTTTTGGATGTGGCTTATTTTTTGGTGTTTGCGTTGGGGTTGTGTGTTCGTGACTCCGTGAGTTGGCGTGCTTGTGTGTTGGTTTTACTTGGGTTTTTTGCTAATTATGTGCGTCGATTTGGCCTGCAAACCAGTGTCGCGCCGATGATGGGTTGGACCTTGTGTTTTTTTGCGACGACATTGCCTTTCCCAAATCAGGCACAGGCCTGGAATCATATTTATGGGTTGGTGGTGGGTTTGGGTGTGTCAGCCAGTATGGTTTTGTTGATTTTTCCTGAAAACTATCCGCGATTATTTGTAAAAAACACCAATCGATTGTTTGATTTGTTGGCCGAAGGGATGCGCGAGTTGCGACGCCAGACACCTGCCATTGATGGGAAATCCAATAGCCATTATGTCGAGTCGGAGCGCATTTCTCATCAATTAACGTATTTGTTGGAAAGCAATCAAACGATTGAACAAAGTGACGTGTTTGGGGAGCAATCGACCCAAATCAGTGAGGTTTTGATTCAGGAATATGCTCTTGTGCACGCGTATCGCATGATGATCGATGCGTATCGCATTTTATCGCGGCACGATTATTCTTTATCGCGCGCAACACGTTTAGAACTGACTCGGCACTACAAAACGCTTGAGAAGACGCTTGGATCATTACGTATGGCGTTTGATTATTCCATTTCTTGTCGTCCCATTTCTGTTGGTGGACCCGTGGCGAGATGGTATCGTCCTGTACCATTACCAGCACCGGCTTTGATTATGGTCATTTTGAATGTGAAGCTCGGTTTTGATTTGCTGGAACAGCACATGAGCGCTTTATTACGAGGTTCTGATGCCCATTAGAAACACCACTAAAATGGCATTACAAGCCGCCATTGCTATTTTGATAGC
>Ga0206887_10211_pt1 | contig 12849 bp, 6 predicted proteins | sample Alteio_BWOrgHeat_89_FD_153248 | JGI IMG/M metagenome (GOLD analysis project Ga0206887, IMG submission 153248) | Enriched cells from forest soil in Barre Woods Harvard Forest LTER site, Petersham, Massachusetts, United States - Alteio_BWOrgHeat_Nextera3 ...
TGCAACGTGTAATTATATTTACCAGAATATTCTTCGTCCTGCCCTGAAAGATGGAGATTTCTATGGAGGACTTGATAAAGCCACTGATGCCATTATTAAAGCCACAGCCGGAGAATTTAAAGCTGATGCAAAACCAAATAGCAGAGGTCGGGGTGAATCATCCGGGGGCGGAGCTCTACTTATTGTAGTGATATTTTTTGTAATTCTTGTTATTGCACGAGGATTTTTTGGGTCTGGTGCTCATCGAACAGTCGTTGGCTCAGGCGGGGGAATGTCAGGATGCTGGGGAGGAATATTACAAGGCTTATTCTGGTCATCTCTCTTTAATGGCGGCGGCAGAGGCGGTGGGTGGGGCGGTGGCTCATCCGGCGGTGACGGAGGAGGATGGTCTGGCGGTGGTGGATCTTTTGGCGGCGGCGGAGCAGGTGGAGATTGGTAACTTTATTGCAGTGCTCCCATATCCGTAACGGCAGCCATTGAGAACAAGTCGATCTTTTGTGGCGCGGCATCAAGTACAGCTTTTGCCGCACTGGAAAGTGTCGCTCCAGTGGTTATAACATCGTCAATGATGAGCAATCGCTTTTTATAAAATGCCTTCTTTCCACTTTCGGATAACTTAAAAGCATCTCTCACATTTTCCTCGCGCTCTTCTACTGAAAATCCTGTTTGTGATGGAGTCTGCCTGACTCTTTTTAGCCAATTACGTTTTGCTTTTTTTATTCCGGAAATTTTAGAAATCCCGACAGCCAGCATTTCAGATTGATTATATCCTCGTTCTGAATATCTTGTCCGATGAAGCGGAATAGGAATGATGAGATCATAATTCTCTTTCATCAGCATTCTTTCATGACAGATCACTCCAAGTATAGAAGCAAGCTTCGGCATATCCCGATACTTAAAATGATGTATGACAGATTGGATGATGCCGCCATTTTGGAATCTGAAAGCAGAATACAATTTCGTTGCTTGGGGAAGTTCACGAAATAGGGAAGAACTCATAATAAGGTCTTCAGCCTTTGGGACATCAAATAATTCAAATTGACGAAGACATGCAGCACACAGATATTTTGTAAGTGGCCTTTGTTTGGCACTACTGCGATCGCAGCGTACCTCGCAATGAATACATATCTGCGGAAGAAAAAGCTGAAGCATCCTTATTTTGAGAGCACAGACTTTTTTAAATAATCAGCTTCGATCCTTTTGATCTCATCGCGCAAGAGTGCTGCACGTTCAAATTCCAGATTTGCCGATGCCTGAGTCAGTTCAGTGGCGAGTTGTTCGATCAATCCTTCAAGTTCACCTTCGTTCATATTTTTCAAGACGAAACTTGGTGTAAGTTCTTTGCCTGCTTTTTCATCGCGGGCGGCTTGCCGTTTTTCTTCTCTTTTTGATGAGACATCTGCAACAGTGGTTGATTGCATAATGTCTTCGTAAGATTTTAAAATAGTTGTCGGAGTGATGCCATGCTTCTCGTTATACTCAGTCTGTATCTTTCTTCTGCGTTCGGTTTCATCGATAACGGCTTTCATTGATCTTGTGACTTTATCAGCATACATGATCACGAGCCCCTGCGAGTTACGTGCAGTACGCCCGGAAGTTTGCATCAGCGCTTTTTCACTACGTAAAAATCCTTCTTTATCTGCATCGAGAATGGCAACAAGAGAAACTTCCGGAAGATCAAGCCCTTCTCGTAAAAGATTGACACCCACAAGGACATCGAACACTCCTAAACGAAGATCGCGTAAAATTTCTACTCGCTCCAATGCTTCGATCTCAGAATGAAGATAACGAACTTTGACACCAACCTTCACATAATAATCTGTCAGATCTTCTGACATACGTTTGGTAAGAGTGGTAATAAGTATGCGCTCTTTTTTTACAACACGTTTGCGAATTTCTTCTAAGAGATCATCAATCTGGTTTTTAATAGGTCTGACTTCAATAGTTGGATCAAGCAATCCGGTCGGTCGGATGATCTGCTCCACGACCACGCCTTTTGATTGCTGCACTTCGTAATCATCCGGCGTTGCGCTGACATAGATGATCTGATCGGTCTGCTGTTCGAACTCGCCAAAATTAAGCGGGCGGTTATCAAGTGCACTTGGGAGACGGAAGCCATGCTCGATGAGAGTCATCTTTCTTGCACGATCACCGGCGAACATCCCGCGTACCTGCGGAAGTGTCTGATGGGATTCATCAATGACAAGTAAAAACTCTTCAGGGAAATAATCAAGCAGTACGCTTGGGCGTTCGCCTTCATTTCTTCCGGCAAGATGACGGGAATAATTTTCAATACCTGAACAATATCCAAGTTCGCGCATCATCTCAACATCAAACCGTGTGCGCTGTTCAAGACGTTGTGCCTCGAGAAGTTTTCCGTTCATGCGGAAATATTGCAAACGCTGTTCAAGCTCCTGCTCGATCTTTCCGATAGCAAGCTCAAGCTGCGGACCTGAAGTGACGAAATGTTTCGCTGGATAAATGTATGCCCTGTCTGTTTCTTCAAGCACTCTGCCGGTAAGCCTATCAATGAAAGAAATTCGCTCTACCTGATCGCCAAAGAATTGTACACGAAAACCCTTTTCATCTTCATAGGCAGGGATAACTTCAACCACATCTCCGCGCACGCGAAATGCTCCGCGCTGGAATTCGACATCATTACGTGAGTAATGAATTTCATGCAGTGCGCGCATGAATTGATTACGTTCTATTGTATCTCCGTTATGAATGCGCAGCATCTGTCTTGCATATTCATCAGGTGCACCGATACCGTAGATACATGATACAGAAGCAATAATAATAACATCATTCCTTCCGTCAAGCAATGCACTTGTTGCTTTGAGACGAAGTCTGTCAATCTCTTCATTGATTGACATGTCTTTTTCAATGAATGTGTCTGTAGCGGGAAGATAAGCCTCGGGTTGGTAATAATCGTAGTACGAAATAAAAAACTCTACGGCATTATTCGGAAAGAACTGCTTGAATTCCCCGTAAAGCTGTGCCGCCAATGTTTTATTATGGCTTATGACAAGGGTTGGTTTATTATATTTTGCAATGACATTCGAGATGGTAAATGTTTTTCCCGAACCGGTAACACCAAGTAATACCTGCGCAGTATCACCGCGTTCAAGTGCTTCATTTAATTGCTTGATTGCCTCAGGTTGATCTCCGGCTGGTTTATAATCTGATACTAATTTGAAATCCACGTATTGAATTTGACTTTAAAATGTTGACTTATGACTTCTCTTTTACCCGTGCATTACAGCTTCCGATGGCAATGCTGATACAAGCTTTGCTTCAAATGCTTCGAATTCATCGAGACGCTTTTTTACAACATCTTCTTTGAAATACAACCTGGCAAGATGAAGAAAAGTATTGCGATGCCTTGCCTCACTCACAAGAAGAGAGAGGTAAAACTCACGTAGTTCAACATCTTCGGCTCTCTCGGATAAAAGTTGAAATCTTTCGCATGATCGCGCTTCAATGAGCGAAGCGACAATAAGTTTATCCAAAAATTTTTTTGGCTCCTGTTTATTTATCTGTGTATGAAGCTCTTGAGCATACGAATCACCGGGATCAAACGTAAGAGCAATATCACGCTCTTCCATTTTTTTGAGAACCATTCGGAAATGGCTCATTTCTTCAATTGCAAGATCGCTCATTTCATCGACGAGCTCTGTATGTTCGGGATAGCGATTTAAAAGCGAGATAGCCATCAGTGCAGCTTTTTTCTCGCAGTGAGCATGATCTACGAGTAGAACTGAAGGATTGCCGGCAACCCGCTCTACCCACTCTTTATTCGTTTCGCAGCCTAATCCAAGCATATTTTGGGAAAGTAAAACATCATATTGAACGGAAACATTATCAATACTATTAAGGGGTGAAAAACTTTTTTACACTAACACAGAGAACTATTTTCATAAAAAAACCTTTACAATTGAGCACTATGAGCGAAATATAGGTGAGAATGAGTGTTGTGACTTATCCCCTAATTCGTATTTTTTTGCATTTTTTTGCAAAGTGTTGTAACTTTGCAGTATCTTAATAGTTTTACATATAGAGATGCGGCCACCAGACGCTATCCATATTTGAGTTTTAACATACTTCTTTCTTCTTCTAATCATTGTTAACACTATGAAACATATAGTATTATCGTTTCTTTTTGTTTTATTAGCCCTTACACTTTTCCCCGATCTCACCCAAGCGCAGGGACTTCCTGTGGATGGTAAAGATTTTTTCATTGGCTACGTTTACCCCAGTTTTAATAAAAATCCTGATAACGGTGGTGGGCGTAGCACTGCTGGTTTCTTTAATGTATTTGCTCTCATTTCAAGTTATGAGGACAATAATCAGGTTAAAATTGCATATTTCGACGGAAATGGTGCTGAAATTGCTTCTACAACAATTAGGATTGGAGCACATTTGGCACAACAGGTGGCTTTAAATCGTCTTGCCATGCAAATGTCAGAACCGGGGGATATGCCTGAATTCAAAGCATGTCATATTACATCACAGAAACCTGTTAATGTTCAATACTTCAGCACCGGAGCTTGCTCAGGTGGAAGCTATCTCGCTATTCCCACTCCGGCGCTTGGTAAGACCTATGTAATTCCCAGCTATAATGATAATAATGGTCAGGGCGCTGCAACCAACAGCGGTTCAACGGGTGAAAATGCAGGTGGTTTCTTTCTTATCGTTGCACCTTTTGATGGGACAAATGTGACAATCACACCAAACGGTAAAACCGCAGGTGGTCATGCCGGCGCATTTGGTACTAATCCTCAACCATACAGTGTAACGCTCAGACGCGGACAGTGCTACTGGGTTAAGGGCGATGGAAGCAATACCGATAATGATATGTCCGGATCGACGGTCATTTCAGATAAGCCGGTTGCCGTTCTTGCCGGTCACGAAGATGCTTTCTTAGGCGATGTAGGACAACGCTTTCTCGATGCTCGTGATTTTATGATCGAGCAGGTTATTCCCGCTGAATATTGGGATTCAACAGGCTATGTCTCAATTCCTTTGAAAGATGCTCAGCCAATAGATGAAACCCAGCCTGGTTTCGGTGAAAATTACAGGGTATACACGGATAATCCTACCGGTGCGAAAGTCGTTATGGATAATTCGTGCGTTAGCGGTGATATTGATTTTACTACAAGCAGATACGCTTACCCAACTCCTGAAAAATTCAATGTCGGATGCCCGATCGAATTGCATTCACTTGACGGTCACAAGTTCGGAGTAATGATGTATGACCTTCGCGGACAAGGAAATGTGGCTCCATATCCTGCAGAAAGCATGATGAGCATTGTGCCGATGTCAAGATGGAGAACGTCATACCTCTTTTATGTTGCAGCAAATACGTTTGAAGTGCTTCAGAATTATTATATCAATCTTATTGGCTTAAAGAGTGATATAGATAAAGGATTTATTCAATTTTCATTTAATGCTTCTGCACTTCAGAAGTTGACTGCGCTCCAAAGCCAGGGGGCGTATACTAATATTCCAAACCATACTGAGTTGAAAGGGGTGAGATATGCGGTTCATCCTGGTGCTTATTACATTACGAATACACGTCTGAAACCTCTTGCAGATACCGGTGTTTATACTGCGCCATCAGATCAGGTTGGAGCAGATACTTCGGTACTTCACGGTGCATTTATGGTTTATCATTATGGAATGCGAGCACTTGATCCTGATCGCGATCTTGGTGATTTCTGCGGAGATGACTTTTTCTTCTCGTATGCACTTCCGATCGGTATGACAGTAAGCAGCGGTCGCGGAAATCCGCAAGCTCATGTTGATACCCTTTGTTCTTCATGGCATGTCTGTGTACATGATTCTGTTGCCATTAAGAGTGTCTCACTTATTGATGACCCGAGCGGAAATGTTTACCGTCCCGGAAAGAAATTTGTGAATGCTCATTTTGATCCGCTCCTTGATCCTGAAAATAAAGGGGAAATTGATTTTGAGGGGCAAGATACTTCAGTTTGCTTTGATGTTATCGTTTCGAATCCGCTTGATACATCTTACGCACCTTTGGTAATTTCTGATGCTAAAGGTACACCATTGTTTATTGATTTACGGTACAAAGCGCCGCAGTTTGCTCTCAGAGAAGTTGGAAGAACCTATAATTCCATAAGCGACTCGCTTATTAAAGTTGATACAGTACTGTACCCGCCGACAAAAGTTGGAGATCAGGTCTGCTCAACACTGGTGTATATTAATACGGGGGCAGCAGGAAGCAAACCATTTACTATTACCAGTGCCGATCTGAAAAAGAAAGACGGGAATTTTACATTAGGTACGATCACACCTTCGTTGCCTGCTAAACTTAATTCTCATGATACACTGAAGGTTCAGGTATGCTTTAATGCGAAGGATACACTGAAGCATGACGATTCTTTGATTGTTCAGACCGATTGTTTCACTGCACCTCTTCCTACCGTTGGCAAAGGGGGAACACCTCTAATCTATGCAACGGATATAGATTTCGGAAGCGTTGTTCTGGGCTCTCAGAGTTGCAGACCATTGACTGTCACAAACGTCGGCTCTCTTCCATTTAATTTAACAAAGGGTATATTGCACAATACGACTCAGTTCTTTCTAGATCCGGGAAGTGCAAGCATCTTACCTATTATTCTACCGCCCGGACGCTCAATCAATTTAACATACTGTTATAAACCTACTCAAGTAGGACCACCAAATGCAGATTCAACAAGTATTGATTGGATCACGGACATTGCTGAACCTTATACCAGTCAGGTAAAATCGTGGTCTTTCTTAAAAGGAAATGGTATTAAAGCAGGTGTGAACTGGGATCGTCCGACGCAGCTTGACTCTGTTATTTGTGATGACTCAGTTGTTACCAGAGTGAATCTCCTGAATACAACCAATGCCACTGCACATGTAACGAACATATTCTTTGACGGTCCAGACGCTGCTCAATACCATGTTCTTACCACACAGCGCGGACCAAATCCGGGAGCTTTTGACATGAATCCAACAGATATTATCTGGGTTGACATCGTGTTCAAAGCTGATTTAACAAAAATTCCGACGTATGCTGATCGTCATACAAGATTAGTTGCGACGTTTATTAATTCTGAAACGCAGGCTAATGATTCGACAATCATCAATATCACGGGGAAAGTGCAGCATGCTATTCTCACTTTTGATCCTGACACAATTGATTTCGGATTTGTCAATAGAGGTATTCTTGCATCGAAATTCGTTACGGTAATTAATGTCGGAGATGCTCCATTTATTGTAAATGATGTAAATTTCCCGAATCCGCCGATCAAAGCGATCTCGATGAACGGAAAAACTTTGTCACTTGGTGATACTATCGGAAGAGGTGATACAGTTACATTACAATTAGATGGTCAGTTAGATACATTCTCTGATACGACCGTTGATTATACGATAAACAGCACGAAGTCCTGTAGTAAATCTAAAGCTTCTGCTCACATTGCAGCAAGCAGCTTAAAGGTTGCTACGACGGATTATCCTGCACCTCAGACGTATGTAGGATGCAGAGAGCATGACAGCACTATTACCTTTACCAATTTGGGATCAGTAACTATCACGCTCGATCATGTTGATATCGTTTCTACAGTAGCAACTCCGAATGTTTCTGAATTTGATCTCAAAGATAATGCCGGACTTGCCGTAAAGAGTGTAACGGTCAATAAGACTCTAGGTCACTTGGAGAGCGTAAAAATCCCGATCGTCTATCATCCGACTGTTCCTGGACCTGTATCTGCGACGATCAGCTACACGTATGATAGCGCAAAGACACAGTTTACAACTACACAGATTGCAACCGGTACAGGTGCGCAGTTGAAGACAACACTTTCTGCTGCTCAGGCAAGCGGTCAGCCGTATACTGCATTAACATCTAATATATTTGATGTCCCTGTTTCACTTGCTACAACCGCCTTACCTGCAGATGCTCAGGCATGGAGTGTATCATTTACATTGACCTATAGACGCGATGTACTTGATCTGATGCTGCCATTGAACCCTGGGGTTGCCGGGTTGACAATTGTTAACCCTAACCCAATTCCCAAAAATTTGGGTAATGGCGATGAGTCGATTGATGTTACTGTCGCTAGCACAGCAGGACCTATCACGAATCTTACAGATCTCGTAAAGGCTACGTACCGTGTTATGGTGGCACAGGAAATGGCAACGCCATTCATCGTATCAAAGGGTGTTTTCTATGACAAATCATCAACACCGATCTGCTTTATTGCAACGGATACGATCCCAGCACAATTTGTGCCTGGATATCAGTGTGGAGATAGCTCCTTGCATAGTTTCTTGCTTGGTAAAACGCCGACGAGAATAACTGCAATTTCTCCGAACGTCATCACAGAAAGCGAGACGCCTGTTCTTTTCTATAGTGTGAACCGTGCCGATATGCCGGTGAAGGTTGAAATATTCAACGTTCTTGGTGAGCACATTCGTACAGTGAAGAATACCCTCAGTCAGCCTGTTGGTGATTACAAACTTCCTGTAGGTATTTTAGGATTGCCAAGCGGTACATACACTGTACGCCTGACGACGCCGATTTCTTCTGAAACGACGAACTTCATTATTCAGAAGTAACCAGGCATACGCATTTACAACAAAGCGGGTATTCAACTGAGAGAAAGATCAGTTGAATACCTGTTTTTTTATGTGATTGTTTTTTTTCAGAAATTTGTTTTATGTGCTTAAAATTGAAGATATTATGAAACAACTTATTATATTAGCTCTACTCTCCACCCTCGCAATTAGTAATAATTCTCACGCTCAATTTACTTATTGGCATCAGACGAACGGTCCACAAGGCGGCACGCTTCGAAATGTAACGATAGATTCATCAGGAAGAATAATCTTGTTTACTTCAGGTAGTGGTGTATACCGAAGTACGGATAACGGTAACTCATGGCAGTTGCTTAACAAGGGTTTACCTACTCTGAACATGTATAATGGAGCGGCAGGAGCAAACGGATTTGTGTATGCTTACGACGAACCAGGTGCTTCTGCTTCGGCAGGCCATCTCTTTCGACTCGATGAGAATATTGCAACGCCTTCTTGGGAAGATATTACCCCGAACCTTGCACCAATACTTAATTACAATGATATTATTGCTGATCCGGATGGAACAGTATATCTTGCAACTTCCGAACGCGGTGTTATCCGTTCCGATGATAATGGAATGACTTGGAAAACAAAGAATTATGGACTGGCAGATACTATTCAGAAAAGAGCTGATTCCACGACATATCTTTTAGCTCTTGATGGCAAAGGCGGAATTTACGTAGCAACATCTTTGGGTTCTATCTCGAAATCAACAAATAAAGGGGATACTTGGGTAAAGTTTCCGACGAAGAATCCGAAGGGCCGCAGCCTTGCAACACTTGCAATTGCATCGAACGGAAATATAGTCACGGGGAATTTTGGTTCTTTTGATATCGGCGGAAATATTTATGTCTCGCCTGATAATGGCCAAACCTGGGACTCTGTTTATACACGACCAGGACAGGACCTCAGAAATAATGTTGAAAAAATTATTCGTATTCCCGGTTCCAATGTGTTGTATGCAAATGCTCATGGGCCTACACTTCTCTCAATAGATAATGGTATGACCTGGCAAGTAATGGATTCGGATAAGCGTGGGGATGAGACCTTTACTATGGCAGAGAGAAAAGGTAACTTATTCCAGATGTGCGAACCTGATGGAATATTTCTTTCGAATGACGGCGGTAAGAGTTGGACTCCGAAGAATACAGGATTACTCGCAACATTCATGCGAGGTATGGCAATAAATTCCAAGCAAAAACTTTTCGGGATCACAGAATACGGTTTGTGGCGATCAAGTGATGACGGAGCAAATTGGGATCAGGCTCCTGAATACGGTGAAGATTATTTTCCAAGTATCTATATCAACAAAAAAGATTACCTGTATATCAGTACTTCAAGAGGTTTGTATCGCTCCAAAGATGACGGTCAAAGCTTGGATCGTGTGTTGATCAATCTTGCACCTAAAGACAGTGTCAATAAAATTAATCAGGTCGGTGATAACGGACAAGGTAAACTTTTCTGCGCAGCAAATGACAGCATCGGATTTATTTACTCAACTGATGACGGAGATCATTGGACGAAAGTAAAAACTATTCCGGATTCTAACATCGCTGCATTTGCATTCGGTGTAAAAGATACGATCTTTGCGGCAGGTTTTAATTTTAACCTTATGTATAGATCCCTTGATCAGGGAGGAAACTGGCAAACGTTGCCTGATAATCAAAGCTTGCATGGAACAGGGCAAGTTATTATTCATCCCGATGGCTCTTACCTTGCATTGGTTGGAAATGCTGAAGGAGGAATTTTCCGTTCAATAGATGGCGGGCAAAACTGGACAAAGATATTTCCACCTGAAGGTGTGAATCCGAATTTCAAATCGTATTTCTCAATGATGGTTGATCAGGTAGGTACGATCATCGTCACTACTGATAGCGGAGTATATCGCTCAGCAGTAGGCGATACGCATTTCACACAATGGGCTTCGATCAGTGGAGGGTTGTCAGGAAATGATCTGCCAAACCATTACATTAATTGTTCGGCAGTTGTAGAGAATCGCGTTACGAAAGTTTATTTTGCAGCTACTCGCGGGCTTGGTGTCTTTAAGAGTGTTCCTGAATTAGGAGTATTCTCAGGGAGGTCACCTTCAGCATCTTCTATTAATGTGACAACCTACCCAAATCCATTCATAACTTCGACGAACATTTCCTTCGTATTAAAAGCTGGCGGTGATGTAAGTATTGAAGCCTATGATCTTCTGGGACGAAGTGTTGGAAATATTTTTAATGGTAGAATGGAACAGGGTGAGAACCGTATTTCATTTGACGGCTCTGCACTTCCAAGTGGAAGCTATGCGATAGTTCTTCGTGAAGGAAGTGAGACCTATACGAGCTGGGTTACACTCACAAAATAATATTTTTGATCGGACGGGCTCTGACTTTCTCAGAGCCCGTTGATCCTTTCTTTCGCTGATTCGTATTCCGCGATCAGTCGTTTCACAACTTCTTGGGCAGATAGTATATCCTTGATAAGTCCGGAGGATTGTCCCATCTCAAGTTCTCCCTGAGCGGTATCTCCTTCAAAGATGCCTAGCATTTCTCTTTTTTTTGCAAGTAATTGGATCTCTTCTTCTTTTGATGCACCTCGCATTTGAGCTGAAAGAGCTTCTAAAGCAAATACATTTTTCTTCAAGCGAACAGGAGCGATTTTTTTTAATGTGAGGATAGTAGCATTATCTTCAGCATCAACTACAGCCTGCTTATAATTTTGATGCGAACTTGATTCAATGGTTGCGGCAAATCTGGTACCAATCTGAACCGCTTGTGCTCCAAGAGCAAGCGCTGCAAGCATTTGCCTTCCGTCGGCAATCCCACCGGCTGCTATCACCGGAATTTTTACTGCATCAACAACTTGCGGTACAAGGCAAAGTGTGGTGATCTCATCAATGCCGTTATGTCCGCCTGCTTCAAAACCTTCTGCAATAACGGCATCGCAGCCTGCCTCTTCAGCTTTTTTTGCATGAGTAACACTTGCAACGACATGTGCCAGAAAGCATCCTGCATCTTTGAATTTTTGTGCATGAACTTTGGGACTTCCTGCACTGGTAAAAATGATCCTGATCCCTTCTTCAAGAGTGACCTTGACGAGTTCATCGACATCACCGCGAATAAGAGGGATATTTACACCAATAGTTTTCGCAACTTCTGTTGCCTTTGCATTGCGGATATGTTCGCGGAGAAGTTCAGGCTTCATTGAACCTGCGCCGATAAGCCCCAGTGCCCCTGCGCGTGCTGAAGCAACGGCAAGCTTCCAGCCACTTGTCCAGACCATCCCAGCCTGAATGATAGGGTACTTGATGCCAAGACGTTCTGATAGTGGTGTTTTCATGTTCTTCAAAAATACGAGGTAAATATTATCAGTATCAAGAGATTTGAAAATTATCGTCTTCCGACAGAATGTTTTAAGGGTTGCTGAACCTGACTCTTTTCATCTGAATAATATGTTTAGTGATTGTGAAAAAATTACTACTTATTCTTTCCCTAGTATTTATTTCTGCTGCGGCAGAAGCACAGAGTAATTGGGAAACCCAGATATCGCCTACCTTAAGACATCTTTATTCTGTCCACTTCATTGATGTCAATACCGGAACGGCATGTGGTTTGGCAGGTGCGATTTTCCATACGACCGATGGCGGTGCGAATTGGACGGAACAAACAAGCGGGGTCAATAACCAACTTAAAGGGGTGTTCTTTACTTCAGCATTAAACGGTACGATTTCCGGGCGAGATGGTATCATTTTACATTCGACTGACGGAGGGAATTCATGGGTATCTCAAAAAAGCCCGGCGAATGTGATGCCTCTTCTTTCTACCTTTTTTCTTGACTCGCTTCACGGGTATTGTGTCGGTTGGTATGGGACGATCATTCATACTACTGATGCCGGTGCACATTGGGAGTTACAAAAATCAGAAGCCAAAACATTTCTGCGAAGTATTCAATTTTCAAAAAAAGGAGTAGGGGTAATCGTAGGGGAGAACGGAAGTCTTTTGCGCACGACAAATAACGGAAAAGATTGGGAATTGATCGAAAGTGAGACAACGGAAAATCTCACCGGAGTTTCATTTATTGATCCCACTACTCTTGTTGCTGTAGGAGATAAAGGCACGATTATCAGATCAACAAATGGCGGTACCCGCTGGCAATGTAGTGAATCAGGTGTAAAAAATAATCTTCGGGGTATTTCATTTTCCGGAAAGACAGGCACTATTGTCGGGG
>Ga0206887_10212_pt1 | contig 12809 bp, 7 predicted proteins | sample Alteio_BWOrgHeat_89_FD_153248 | JGI IMG/M metagenome (GOLD analysis project Ga0206887, IMG submission 153248) | Enriched cells from forest soil in Barre Woods Harvard Forest LTER site, Petersham, Massachusetts, United States - Alteio_BWOrgHeat_Nextera3 ...
CAGATCCAACGTTCACTCCGCCTGTGCCATTCGGTCGTCCAGACCGCTGGTCAGACGTTTTATTTTCAGCACTGAGCGTTGGAGGGGCTGCCGGCATGCGTCCCCTTAATGAACCGGTGCGGTTGGCACGGCTGTTGTCGGGGCCGCGGTTGCACCTGCTGTTGTGGCTCTATTTCGTTCCGCAATGAAGTCATCAAGGCTAAGCCGGCGTTTATCCTTCGTCTGGACGAACACGTGCCCTGCCATCACGCCACCGCCCGTCGAGCGAAGAACGTGGAAGATACTATAGCCTTCCTTGCTTCGATATCCGAAGACCATAAGATTGTCACTGCGGTCTTCTTCAAAGACAAAGCGAATGCTCGGATCGCCGACCTTATCTCGCAACAACTGCGTTTCGGTTTCAATGCCCGCAGCGTGTGCTCTCTGAAACTCTGGGCCATCTGCGGCGGTGAATGTGCCAATGCGATGGTCGTAGCGAGACACGGCGAATCTCTCACGAAGCAGATGCAGAAGATTCAGTTGAAAGCTGTTGTCATCAGAAGCACGCATATCATCTACATCGAGATAGCCAAGATCGAAGCTGTCGATGTTGAGTGCCTGAAATCTGGGAGTGCCCTGCTGGACCAGCCCCGCGGCAGTAACCAACCGCAGAGGCACCGTCTCGGTGCGATCGATGAAGCCTCTCATCTGTTGGTCGAACGATGTGAGGTGCGATGGATCCAACACCGTGTAGGTGATCTCCGGCCCAGTTAGCGCATATTGCATTCCCGTAGATAACCGATTCATGCGGTCTAGTAATTCCTGCCGCCGAGCGAAAGCGGATGCTTCACCACGCCCCACCTCACGAATCTCCACCTTCGATTGCACGTGCCTTCGCGTAGCAGAAAGCGTTGGACGGTCTTCCCGGGAGGTTCTGGGTTGCTCTCCTCCATGCTGCTGGATCGCATGAGCAATCTCGTGCGCCAATAACTCTTGCCCTTCTGTCGTCGCGGGGTTATATCGGCCTGGCGCAAAGACGATATCGCTTCCCAGTGTGTACGCCTTCATCGATTGCTTCTCTGTCTTTCGAGAATCCCTTCCGAACGTGTGGATTCGAATGTGTGAGAGTTCGCGTTCGAAACGGCGCTCCATTACAGCACGCGTAACCGTATCTAATGGCTCACCGCCCCCAGTGGAGGAGGCTCTCATTTTCTCGCGCTTCGTTGCGAGTTCCGTAGCACCTGCCTCCCGTTTCTGCCCGCGAGCTTCCGGAGAAAGCAGGCGCGATCCAGCTTCTCGCCGAGCCACGTGTCTTGCCATGCGGTCGGCCTCAGCCTCCAGTTGCTCGCTACGTGGGCCCTCTTTTCGCGAGGAAGGATGCGCTGTTGACATCATCGGATTTCTACTGTGACTTCCATTCGCAGAGCCAACCGAACGAACGGATGGCAATGCCGTCGTTCCCGGAGCCGCAAACTGTTTTGGCGGCTTCGGAACTGACGCAGCATGCAGCGCGTCGCCGCCCTGCCGACGTGCAGGGCTCTTGCTCTGCTTGCTGGCCGCATTGGCTTGTTTGAGGCTCATCCCGCGGAATCCTCAGGCAGTGGCATATCCGCTGCGATGCAGGCGCGTGCAGTGACGATAGAAGTCGGGTGACTCCCAACGCATTCGTTCTTCCAACCGCTTCATAATCGCCGGATGTGACTTCGCGTCGCCCAGCAGATGAGTAAATCCGGCGCGTGCCGCACGGTCTTCTTCGTAAGCCTGTTCAAACGATGGAAAAAGATAGTTCATATTTACGCGAGAGAACAGTGATTGTGGATGAGCGCGATGGTAGCGAACACACGCGTTCAGCAAGAACTGCTCCACGATCATGTTGAAACCTTCTTTTTCAGAGAAGCGATCCCAAGCCGGCGAGTTCCGCGGGTTTGTGACTAGATCCATCGCAAGCCTGGAGAAGTATTGCAGAAATTCAATATCTGTCCCGCCAAGAATGCCGCAATTGTCCTCGGAGAATCGGTCCGGATGCAGTGAGCGCGCCCATGTCCACTCCACCGGCAATTCCAGCGCATGCGCCTGAAACGCGTCCTCGACATAGGCAGGTCCTGACCACTCCCAAGCCGTATGAAAGAACTCCGGACACTGCGTGAATACCGGAGAAGCAAGCAACGCAGGGGGCAAGGGCTTCCACAAAAACACATCATTGTCGATGTGGCAGAACGGCTCCGTTTGCATGCTGTAGGCTGCCAATTTTCCGAAGGCCCACCATCCCGGATCCACGTTTTGAAACTGCTGCAGATCTTCGCTTACATCAGAGAATGTCAACCCAAGGCGATCCACCAGGAGCGCCTTACCAGGCTTGTCGGTAATCAGTACTACCCTATCGAAATGTTGCTTCGCGAGACGCACTGACAATCCCCACGACAGCAGATGGTGGAACGGCGTCGCCCATATGCGGCCTTTGTATGCGGTGAACGGCTTGCTCCAAAACGAAAATACTGCTTGCATAGGAACTCGCTCCCGCTCGCGTCAACGAATAATGATCTGTGGCTGCGCACCGGTGATGGTGAACGTTGCAGTTTGCGGATCGTTTGGCAAAGAACTGAGTGCTGCTGTTACCGTGAAAGAAAGCGTCGTTGGACCGGGATTATTCTTCACATTGATGGCGACCTGCGCTGTACTTGCCCCTGCAGGCACAACAACCGAAGACGCCGCCAACACAGCTACTTGTGTATTTCCGGCGAGGCTCAGGTTTACCGTCGCACCGCCCGCCGGAGCAGCAATGCTGAGAGTGATGAATATTAGCGGAGATACAGTTTGCGCTGGAATTCCCGGCGTTGTGATTGCCTGCACAGCCGTAACAGCATTGTTAGGACTAACGAGGAGCGAGTACGCCGGATAGTTCGGTGCGACCGATTTTAGAACCAATGCTGCAGACAGATAAAACCAGCTTTCAAAATCAGCTGCCGCGTCGTTATTTCCTGACGGCAGCTGCAGGTCTAAACGCTGTGTTCCATCCGCTTGCGTTGCTGCGATAGCAAATGTCTCTCCATCAAGGTATACCGTAGCGCTGCCAGACGTCCCGAAGATGCGATTCCCCAGCAAACGCACACGCACTCTCGCATATGCATTCAATCGAGACTCCGTCGTTAACAACGAATTCAGATAATTCAACATCTGCGGGTTCTTGGAGACCTGCCATAGCAGGCTCGTTCCAGACGACATAACCAGGCCGTCGATTATGAGTGGCTGGCGAATCGTAATGGGATTTTGAGAGGGTCTCTGATCGTAGTTCGGAACGTTCTCCATCGTCACAACGAAGACGGCGGCAGAAAGCGGAGATGTAGGGGTGACGTCCAGATCTACTTCGAGACCGTTCGCTGCAAGCTGATCGATGCTCATAAGGCTGTCGTTTTCCCAACTCGTCCTGGTGACGTGCATGGCTGGCTTTGCAACGCTCAGCCCAGTGAGCGGCGGAAAGATCTTGCGACAATCTGTCACCTGAAATCCGCCCTGCTGCAGGTGGGTGGAACTCAGAACCGCCGTTCCCAGAGTGATGCAGGCAAGGGGTGCACGCACGATCTCCGTTCGATGGGCGAATTGATATAGCTGACCATCGGAACCACATGGTGGCCACTCGATAGATCCGGTTGCAGCCCGCGCAGGAATGACCCACGAGTCGCCAGCGCGAAATGTTCCGGTCTGGAAACTAACTTCAATTCCGTTTTCCAGTGCGACCCACGCCCCGCCACCAAGTGGTATCCCATTGGAGGAAGCACTGGTTCCGGATTGATCCCAGCGCCGGACACGCGCGTTCTTCGTGGTGTCCACCGGAAGAACGGTCGTGAACATGGTCAGTGTTCGCGACGCTACATCAATGCTCTTTATCTGGTAAAGCGCGCCAGGTGTATTCGGCTCTGCACCAAATAGATTGGCATCATCCGAAATCTCAACCCATTGATTTGGCGCGAAGCCGAGATTGCTATCGGGCCCCAGCGAATCGACGCTGACATCGGCTCCTTGAACGGAAAGAATGCTAGCGACCACAGAACCATTCTCACGCGACCACTTGAAGGTGGCACTCGCCAGGTCGCCCTCCTGATGGATCTCTACGCGATAGAGTTGATTCTCCAGCCCGACATATCCGCTGGAAGCAACGGGATCACATCCGCACGTATCCGATGAGGGATTTGTCTGCGCTGCCATCTTCGGAACAATGCGCTGCAGTCTGGAGCGGTACATCCCATCGCAGCAAGTGCTGTTCAATAACGTGGACTTCCCAAGTTCAGCAACAACACGCCACACCGTCTGTCGCCGCGCAGTGGTTTCCGAAGCCTGGCCCAGTGCGGGTTCCAGCAGACATGAATCCTCGCGCGCCGTGACAAGTCGCTCCCACACTTCAAGCCACAGCCGCAGCGGTGCGCTGCCTTGCGTCTCCACAAACATCTCCAGCAATTGAGCGGCGGAGTATTCGGGATGAATCAGGAAAGGCTGATTATCGTAGTCGCCATCATCCGTTGCTTCACACAGCAGACCATTTACGTAGTAGCGTCCCGCACTGAACTGAAGCTTTCCATCAACGATCGAGATAGCAAAGCCATCATCACCTTCCGGCCCACCAAACTCTCCGATAACGTCTACAGTCTCGGTGCTTCGCAGATACGTGTCGATATCGCGCTGCTCGTTCGCATCCGCGTCGAGTGCTACACGGCCTTGCTGTTCCAGCACGGACGTATAGTTTTTTGCCGGGTTAAATCGGATCCGGCTGAAGTCGCCTCTCATATCCTTCACTCCTTACGAATCAGACTGTTTAAAGCAATCCAATTCCAATGCCGCTAACACCCTCTGTGGACGTTCCGTCGTCACAGCAATCTTTAGAAACCTGTAGGCCATAGCGCGCATGTCGGCGCGGCCTTTCACAACACATCTTCGGGGTCACCAGGAAAATTCCTGCTTCCATACCCGCAGGCAGATATTCCGGGATACGCAGCTGTGTGTTCTGCACGGCTTCTGTCTCCTGGATCCCGTGCATGACACCGATCTGTCCACCGTCATCAGCGCCGTGCCATACAGCCAGCGGCGTCCATGTTGACAACAACCCATAAGCCGGATGCCCGTATCGAAGCGAAGCAAACATGGGCGCCAGAGCGCCCTCATTCGCGACCGAAGTTGGCAGGCACTTATAGCGGCGAGGAGTGATCGATGCAAAAGGCAACGAACAAAACCGCACACAGCCTGTTTGCGTGCGGCCAGCCCACACCGCGGCTGCCCACGAATCATTCCGTGCCAGACGTGAGCGAAAGATTGAGTTTGATGCCAGTGGCATGGTGCGCGCGCGCACCTTCCCAATGACAGTACTGTTCTCGACCTGGAGATCACCACCTTGCTGCGATGGCACCTCACCCACGTATGCAATGCAGCATGGTGACCCCGCATCGAGGAGCACCTCGCAAAGCATGACAGTCGCGCTATCAATCACGGCAAGTGGTCCGGTCAAAGTGTTTTGTATCGTGAGCGATGTGCCTTCCGAATGAACCGTAATACTCGGATCGCGTGGGCCTTCTGTGCCCCCGGCCCTCAACTGCATCGCATTCGGGAGCAGCGTGCAATGCTCCACCGACATTGCAACGGCCTCGCCACTGACATCGATCGAACCGAGGATGCGCAATCCGTTCAGTGCCAATCGTCCTGAAGTTCCACCCGAGGTGGAAGCATCCCCTGTCACCGCAATCGCCGCCGCAATCGTGGCCTGCGACTGCGCTGCGGTGTATCCGCTGTGAATACCCGCTGCAACATGTTCAGTTGCAGAAAGGATTGTGAGCGCATTTCCCGCTGCAATGTGGATCTCCAGCGTATCCACACAATCAATACGCGCGTAATCCAGAATCACAATAGACCCTGTCGTGCCACTGGGTTGTGTGTTCCAGACGGCAATCGCATCTTCCAGCGTCGGCGTGAGGGGTGAACCCACAATTGCAAGAAACGCTCCCGCCGAAGAGTCATTTGTCAGATTCACCGACCGGTCGTACGAGCCTCCGCCGATCTCTGCCGCAAATCCGTATGCGTAGCGCACCATCACTTCTGTGGGGCTGCCCCACTCTTCCGCAAGGGCAATGCGTCCGCACTGCACGTCAATCGACACCTTGTGGCCAACACCACAGCACCATCCACCTTCTTTGCCCGAGAGCCTCGTCCACGCTATGTCCTCTGCCGCGACCGCCACACCATCAATCCATACGAAAAGACTCTTCGCTGCGCCATAAAAGTCTTCCGTGGCCGTGCGAATCTCGTACAGCGAGATCGGCTCGGGGACATCCATCCGCGCCGTGATGTGATCGAACGGCGTTCGCAATGCCGGCACTGTGAACAGCGGTACATCCAGACCCGCAAGGTCGAATGTATATCTCCTCTCGCCCACTGGCAGCGCAGGAGACTTATCCACCAGAAAGCTGCGGCAACGCCAGATGTGCAGCGCGATATCCGGTAGATTGAACTGCCCTGGACCGTGCAGCGCAATATCCACTGTGGCGATGTCCGGATCTGCAACAGAACGAATACGCGGCGCGATCCTTCGCACATCGGCACAATGGCTGACACCGTCAAATGGCCCGGACACCTCCTCCATGAGTTTCTGTTGTCGGACCAATGCGAATGCGGGTTGCGATGGCGTGACACAACGCATGCTCTGCAGCGTAAGTGTGGTGCGGAAGCGCTCCGAAAGATGAACCTGCCGTGCGGACACATCGGAACACACCTGCTCCAGCGCGATGGCGGTTCCTTTGCGCCTTCGATAGCCGATGGTGTTCGCCACTTCAGCGCGTGGACTGTACGAAGCACCGTCAACGGCACGGATGGGCAGATAGCCGATCAAATCGCCAAGATATGGAACAGCCCACGTAGAACTTGTCTCGATGAACTGATCCTCATAGAGCTGCAAGATGTTGTCCTGCACGATTTCGGCCTGCTCGCCCAGCACCTCCAGCAAAGCTTCCAGTAGGCCTCCTGCGGCGGCGTCACGGACGCCGTAAATCGCAGGTAGGAGCCGCATCAAATCCTGTCCAGTCAGATTCATTGCCATGCCCCCAGTCCTGCGCGAGAAGCGGGATCCAGCAGCAGCAATTCTGCTCCCAGCAGCGTGCTGTTTTGTGCTGTGGATGGTCCGCTTGCGCGCAACATGCCACTGGCTGGGACACTTATGTCATCGCCGCTGCGATATAGTCCCTGCAACTGCACCGCCTGCACGGCTGTGCAGTTTTGTATGCGCTCAATGACATCACTAACGGCCACTCCCTGTTGAAATTCGCGATTCGCAAAGCTGAAGGCTTGTTGCAGTGACGTCCACACCTGGGCTGTTACGTCGTCCGCTGCGTATTGCGAGGTATCGATCTTTAACCCTGCTGCAATAGAAAAGAGCACGGGCCTACAGGGAACCACGCGCACCGGTATGCGTCCCGTTCCATAGTTCCGAAGATCATCCGACAGGTGCAAAGCAACCGGGTCATCTGACGACAGTAATGATCCACTTGCTCCAGAGACTGTCACCAGAATGCCGCGTTCACGTCCTAACCAGCTCCATACTGCCAGCGCTTTTCCGATGCCCGGAAACGCACTGGAATATGCCTGGAAATCCTCCAGCGTGACCACGCGTCCAAGCGTCAGAATAGGCAACGGTGCCGACGTTCTCGCGTCGGCCGGCGATGCGGGGTCGGCTCCTCCCGTGGCTCCGCTTGGATTTGCAACGCCCTTCAATCCTTGCGGTCGATCCAGCAACTGTGAAATCTGTCCCGCACTTACCATTCCCGCAGAACCGATACCTTTGCGATACGTAGCACGGATGTTTGATTGGCCCGTCGGCGTGCGAGCGCCACGAAGCCCGTCTCCAAATTGCACAAACGTACTTCCACTCTGGTCCGCACCGGTTACATACACACGATCGGCGGGACCAGACATCAGGAAGTTTGGTACCTCGGTCCACTTTTGACTGTTCACCCAGACTTGCAACGTGGAGGTGATGCCACCACCCGAATCAGAACTTACATAAGTTAAAGGCGCTTGCTTCAGTGTGAATAGGAGTGTGGCATTCGTACCATCACCATTGCCCAGAATCTCGTGGACTGTTTCGCCGTGGGTCGCATCCATCGTATTAGCGTTCACTGTCACAGTCGCCACATCGTAGATGCCCTGCAAAGCAGACACTAACTGCAGAGTCGTTACATCTCCCTGGATCGATACCGAACTGACTCGAGCAGCTTCACCTTTCACAGCGTCATCGTCGGAAGATGGTTCCATACGGAATCCACTTTTAGCCGTAAGGTGCAAAGTGCCGGCAATGCCACTGATCGTGATCACCTGCCATGCGGTGCCAGCGTCTTCCGGAGTGGGCGGATAAGTCTTGATAAGAAAGACTTGGTTATCGGTGACGGCTTGGTTCACAGCAGTATCTTGCGGAACGAACGTCGCGGCCCCCGCGGTTACTACACGCAGTCGCACGGCTTTACCCTGAACCGCGATCGGTCCTCCCGCCACAATGCCTTGACCGCCCGTGATTGTAACTGTGCTGCCGAAAACAGGCACAAGCATATCTGCCGACATCGAATACTTAGGCATCGACGCAGAATTGACATAAGGTGATTTCAACGGAAGACTCGCTACAGCAAGCTGCTCACTTACCGCATAGAGAGTCGCCGTGCGTGACGACGAGACAATTGTGCCCAGCAGGCTGTCCATCGAGGCAGCTGCCGCACCTTCGATCACTGCATACGCAGAAAACGTCAACGCCGTGGCTTTCGACGTCAACGTATAGAGATTCGGGTTCAAGTCGCGAACTCCGCTAACTTGCATCAGTGCTGTACTTCCTGCTCCCGAGAGCACAGCCCACTTCGCCATTTCGCCGGAAGGGACAAGCCCTGCATATTGGCTATCCAGGTAGACCTCGCTACTTCCAGCGTTATATTGAAACTGCCAATCTTTCTGTGGGGCCGTCGGATAACCAGGTGAACTAGTGATTCCCCCGGCGGTGAACAGAAGAGGGTTTGGCGCCTGAGACCCAAACAGTGATGCCTTCTTTCGCAAGGCATACACCACAACGTCCTTCGCACCCGCCCCGAAGGACGATGAGAGGGCACGATTCCAGCTGATCTCGGTGATACGGTCGCTGCTCTTCACTTCTACTGCAGTGACAACACGCAAATCGGCAGGGCCGCTCGCGTTAGGTACACCATTTGTCGCGGCCATAAATAGCAGTGCGTCGCCCACCTGTAAGCCAGTACTGACACCCGCTAAACAAGTCCGCGTGTCGTTTCCTGCCAGACTCCACGGCAGTGATGACACCGCAGGCAATGCATTCCATCGAATATGCGCCTGCAGGTCCGTTGCCGTTTCAAAGACCTGCGGGAGGCCACCCGGTGGTGGAATGCTTTGCGCACGTGTACCTGCTGGGATTGCAACGGACTCCGGCGCTCCCGGTGCGCTATTCAGAGTGAATGCAAGCACCGCCGACGCAGCCAGGCCAGGAGATGGGACATATCCGACCAGCCGAGTAAGTTCGAAGATAGAACGCCCTTGCACTGCGGTTCGCAAATAGGCTTCATTGGCGAGTCGTTCCTGATAAAACGTCAGCACATCCAGCGACACGGCCCAACCATCCAGTAACGCCATCGTGAAGTCTGCGCTGTCACGTGTCGTTAGCCCCTGCAATGCGGGGAGGCTCGTATCGGAAAGCGCTGCGCTCATACTTTCCAGGAACGTTCCGTATCGACCCACGCGATATGTGATTTCAGCCAGTCCCGGCACATTGGAGATTGGTTCTGGTGTGGAGCGAGTCGCCCCCGTGCAGCAGCCGCAGAGTGTTAATTCAAGAGAATGGCATCCACTCATCGCCCACCCTCCATCTGTAATGAAAAGATGCCATGATCACGACGATTCGGATCGTTATCACAGCGCGGAATCTCAAGTCTGCCCATCGTGAGATAACCCTGCTGACGTGGCGTACTCGAAGGTTGATCCATCCGCTCGAAGCGCACCAACCGCACAGACACCACGCCATCCACGTCTTGTGCTGCTGCAATCAATGGGCTTGCATACACTGTCTGGCCAAAGGAAAAGTTTTCTGCGTTCAGTACAGCCACACTTCCATTGCAGCTTGATCCCGCAAGGAAACGCCGCATCAGGGCTGCGTATACATCACTCTGGAATCGATTCGAAGCCACACAGACCGCTAACGTAATCCGGAGTCCAACCACGATGGCATCTTCGACGGCCAATCCCGTACCCATCATTCGCAACGGCTCGAGACGCGCGAGTGTTAGCGTGGCCAGATCCGACGGCGCCATGGACGCGTGTTCCACGGACACCAAGCCCGCGTACCAAGAACCTGTCCATCGCATTGTTCCGCGTGCCTGGGTGATGTCGTTGTCCTGTAAAGCAGCGGTGGCGTAATCATCTTCCGTCACACATCGGAGCTGCGACTCAAACGCAAACGGAGCATGTTGACGGATATGCTCTGGCGACTCCGGATCAACCGCGGCCGCTGCAGGCAGCGGATTGCGCACGGAGATAATCGGCAACGTCGTCACTACATGCAACAACGCATCGGAACCTACAAGCCCCTCACGTCCATTGCCGATACGGTACGACGCAACGAACTGTTGTCCAGGATCAATCGCGGCACCATACTGCCCATCGCCAAAGCGCAACGAGGCAGCACCACCATCTTCAATCTCCAACACGAAGACCAGATCTTCTTCATCGCTTGCCAGCAGATCCGGCTGCGGCGTCCACATCCGATCCTTGTCGTCAAGTACAGCAATCTGCGGCGTTGCCGCAGACGCATCCATCAATGGATTCAGGAATGTGCTCGCCGCTGTCGACGGATCAAACGGCAGCTGGAAGGTGACCGGCGCGGAAGCAAGCGTCGGACGGAACCGAACCAGAGATGTCTCCACATCTGCACTTCCACCACATGCACACCCGCTTGATATCGGTGCTTCCGGTGCATCCGGAACAACGCCTAGGGACTCTGACGTAACCCAGACACCTTGGTCTGCAGGAACGACATTGCCCCACGCACGACTTACTCCTGACACGGTGTTACCACCGTGTGCCGCATCCAACGTGGAGGAGATACATAGTGGAAATGGCAAGGCATCCGCGACGCCCCACTTCACTTCCGTGATTGCTTCATCGTTGAACGGATCAACCAAAGGTTCACCCGCATCATTTGCGGTGCGCACGCCGGTGAGCCGTACTGCCCACCGATGTGCCGGATTCGCGTCTTCCGGCTGACCGGTCTTCGCGCCTAATACCTCTTCCACAATCAGAACGGTTCCTACTTGTAACGTAGTCAAATTGCCGGATAACGTGGCCGCGACAGCACCTTGCGGCAGGCAGCAATTCGTGTCGCTCCACGTATAAAAATTCATTGCATTCTGCTCTTGATAAAGCAGCGCATCGCTCATACTGGCATACACCGGTTGGCTGTTTGATAAGAGCACTTTTAGCAACGAAGTCTGCGAAGGGTTATCCGGTGACAACACGGGAGGAACACCCGCGGTACGGACATAGAAACTTGTTCCCGCAGGCAGCAATAGAGCATCTTTCGCGGTCGCCACACACACCCATGACCGCGCATTGCAGCCCTCTCCCACGCGGTAATCCACTAATCGCGCATGTCGACGCAGTGAAATCCTGCTACGTGCGGTGTCCATGTAGGCTTCGGTATTTACAGCGTCCTGCATGTAACTCAACCGATCGGCAACATACGCCAAGGCTTCCACCAGCGTGATTCCCAAATCAGCGGCATGTGACTCGGTCCACGCAGGCATCAACACAGACATACGATCCAACATGCCTTGCCGGAAGCCGTCATAATCCTTGGCTAGATCGTTGATGGCCGGAGCCGCTGGAGAAGCTTCTCCACAGCAGGCTTCGGTATAGCAATCGGCAACAGAAAAACATCCAGCTTTGAATGAAAACGTAACTTCAGATAACTGAGGATCAAATGTCTCCGGCGGATCCTGCGCGTTCTCGTCTGCACGCAACCTGAGGGTGTACGTCGAGAAATCGCCTGTGCTATCCAGATGAATCCGCACTGTGCGTGATGCCGCATCTCCAATCATCGATACGCTCAACACATCTACGGGAGTACCGCCGGAAATGGATATTTGATCCGCGCTCGGAACTACGAGTGGGGAACGCAGTAACGTTAAATCCAGATCCATCCCGCAACCGGGAGTGCCTGCAACTTCCACATAATCGATGCCGTTCAAAGAAGAGTGCGCCAGGACCTGCGCACGGCGCCGTTGTGTCGAACAGAAATACGTCATACGGCCCCCTCTCCCACCTGGAATTGCTCGGTCTGCGTTTGGTCAGTCTCCAACACCGTGTACTGCACCGTGATGGACACTGTTGAGTCATCGCCTTCAACAGAAACAGATTCCACACGCACCACATCGAGCAGCCATTGCTGCAGGGCGCCTTGAATCAACTGATTCTGCGCTGCCAGCATCATTGCGCTGTTTGGCTCAAACACCAGTCGCGATGCTCCACTGCCGAAGTTCGGCCGGTTCACGCGCTCTCCCGGAGCCGTCAGCAGTATCTGCTCAATCATCTGGCGTATGTGCGCGAGATGAGGCGTCCGGGCTGTATTGCCGGTGCTGTCGAAGCCGTAGGGATAGCGCAAATCCATATCAACCTCTCTGATTGCTTTACAACCGACCGCTTACGTTGCCATCACACGCATTTGTGTCACTAGCGGCATCAGCGGTGTTCCTGTAGACACGCAAACTGCCTGTCCTGTCTGCACCACCAGCGGTTGCCCTAGCGAAAGCACTCGC
>Ga0206887_10213_pt1 | contig 12789 bp, 10 predicted proteins | sample Alteio_BWOrgHeat_89_FD_153248 | JGI IMG/M metagenome (GOLD analysis project Ga0206887, IMG submission 153248) | Enriched cells from forest soil in Barre Woods Harvard Forest LTER site, Petersham, Massachusetts, United States - Alteio_BWOrgHeat_Nextera3 ...
ACTCCTGATGCAGTGGTGAACGAGACAGGAAGAGTGGGGTTGGTGCCAGCCTTGATGGCGCCGAAGCTGCCGCCTCCTGTGCCTGGCGATATCGCGGCTACCCCTGTGCCACTGAGGGTGACTGTGGTTGTGGATGTGACTGCGGTCGTGGTGAAGGTAAGTGTGCCAGAGGCTGCGCCTGCGGCGGTTGGCACAAACGTTACGGTCGCTGTGCACGACGCAGAGACAGCGAGGTTGCCGCAGGTGTTGGTCTGCGTGAATCCACCGCTGGCTTGAACGGCAGTGATGGTGAGCGGTGTTGCGGCGACGTTAGTGAGGGTGACGGTCTGAGAGACCCCGTTGCCGAGGATGATCGAACCGAAGTTGACTGAGGACGGTGAGACTGTCGGAGCGGTGGGTCCGGTTACGGTGACGACGACTGCGCCCGAAGTTGCTGGTGGGAAGTTGGCATCGCCCGCGAAGTTGGCCACGATGGAGTTCGTTCCAATCGGGAGATTCGTGAGGTTCAGAAGAGCGGTGCCGTTATTCAGTGTTGCCGTGCCGAGCGTTGTGGAACCGCTGGTAAAGGAGACAATCTTGCCATTGGTGGTGAGGTTGCCGTTGCTGTACGGCGTCATGGTTGCAGTAAGTGCTACCTGCGTACCGATGGATGTGGAAGTTGGAGAGGCTGTGAGATAGAGCACAGGAGCAACACCCGAGCCGCTGAGAGCAACGGTCGTGATGGGGGCGGTTGCGTTCGTGGTGATGGAAAGCGAACCAGTTGCTGCGCCTGCAGTTGTTGGCGCAAAGGCGACCGTGATGGTGCAGGATGCCGCAGTGGCGAGGGAGCTACCGCAGTTATTGCTTTGGGTGAAGCCACTGTTGGCCACGATGGACGCGATGGTGAGCGGACCGGTGGAGGTGTTGGTGAGGCTGACTGTTTGCGTGGTTGAGAAGCCAAGGTGAACCGCACCAAAGTTGATCGAGGTGGGGCTCACCGTCGGTGCAGGCGGAGCCGTTACAGTGGCGACTGCCGGGCTTGAAGTGACTGCAGCAAAGTCGGCGTCGCCTGCGAAGTTTGCCGTGATGGAGTTTGATCCAAGTGGCAGGCTGCTGAGGCTAAGTGTTGCTATCCCGTTATTAAGCGTGCCGGTGCCGAGTGACGTGGAGCCGCTGGAGAAGGTAACGGTTTTACCGTTGGTGGTGAGAGTTCCAGCAGAGTAGGGAGTCAGACTTGCGGTGAGTGTGACCGGTGTTCCGATGGGCGCTGAAGCGGGTGAGGCTGCGAGTGCCAAGACCGGAACGACACCAGAGCCGGTGAGACCGACGGTGGTTGTTGAAGTGTTCGCGTTGGTGGTGAAGGTGAGTGTGCCTGTGGATGTGGCTGCGGCGGTCGGAGCGAAGGTGACTGATACTGTGCAGGATGCGCCAACCGCAAGGGATGCTCCGCAGTGATTTGCCATTGAGAAACCGTTACTGATCTGCACCGATGCAATGGCGAGGGGACTGATCGCGTCGCTGTTGGTGAGCGTCACGGTTTGCGAGAAGGTACTGCCGATGCCCACTGGGCCGAAGTTCATGAAGCCTGGAGTGTACAGCGGCGATTTGATGTTTGTGATGACGACTATTACCTCATTTGAGGTGACGGGATAGAAGTTCGCATCACCCTGGAGATCAGCAGTGATCCGGTTCGATCCGACTGGAAGGCTTGTGACATTGAGCACTGCAGCGCCGTTTGTCACTGTGGCCGTGCCGAGCGAACCGAAGTCAACGGATAACCCATTTGTGGAGTAACCGTGGGAGGTTGCCGGAACTGTCACAGTCAGAGTTACCTGACTGCCGACGGATGCGGGATTGGGCGACGCAGTCAGCTGCGGCGTGACGTTGACGTAGCCCTTGCCAGTAAGTGGGACCGTGATGGTGGGAGTGGCCGCGTTGGTGTTGATGGTGAGCGTACCTGTGGCTGCGTCCGTTGTTGTGGGGGCAAAGCTGACCGTGACTGTGCAGGATGCAAGGGAAGGAAGAGAGGAGCCGCAGTTATTTGTTTGGGTGAAACTGGTGCTGGCCTGAATGGACGCGATGGCGAGTGGGCCAGTGGCAGTATTGGTGACGGTTACGGGAAGAGAGCGCGTACTGTCTAAAGCAACCGGACCAAAGTTGAGGCTGGTTGGACTGACCGTGGGTGCTGGAATGGTGGTGACGGTGACGGTGGTGCCCTGAAGATATGGGGAGAAGTTGGTGTCTCCGGGGAAGCTGGCAGAGACCAAGTTTGGACCAATGGACAGGTTTGTAACGTTGAGGACAGCGATGCCGTTATTCAGAGCTGCAGTGCCGAGTATAGTGGCGCCACTGCTGAAGGTGATAAGGTCACCGTTTGTGGTGTAGCTGCCAACGCTGTATGGCTGCAGGGTAGCGGTGAGTGCGACCTGCGTGCCGATCGAGGAGCTACTGGGCGAGGCCGTGAGAGTCATGGAAGTAGCAATACGGCCCGCATTCAGGTTGAGGGTGTTGGAGGTGGATGGTGCATACGCTGCATCTCCGCTGTAGTCCGCAGAAACAGCGTGCGTGCCAGAACCCACGACGTTCACTGTTGTTTGCAGGTAGGTCGCGGATGAGCCGCTCACCGTATAGGTGGTTGCATAGCTCTGATCGCTGCTGGAGGCTACGACGTCCGGGAGGCCGTCTCCGTTAAAATCTGCGACGGCGGAGGGGAAGGTATACGAGTTCGAGATATCACTCAGCGAGATGCTGCTATAAGGCCATATTGGCGAGGTGGATGTGCCCAGTGCGATGCCAATAGAACCATTGGTAACGAATGCGAAATCCGTGGCACCGTCGTGGTTGAAGTCTCCGGTGCTGATGGACGTGCTACCGATAGGTACCGGCAGTGGTATGCCAAGTGAAAGGCCGTCTAAGGATGCTGTTATTCCAGTGGTGCCTGCTTGAAACGTTTGTTCAAAAATAACGATCTTGGCGTTGCCGTCACCGTGGAAATCGCCTGCGACAAGACCGACAGGAAAACGCAGATACGTGGTGCTTGTTTGCGTGAAGTCTTTTCCGTTCTGCGCGTTCGTGAATATATCTCCTGAGTAGCTGCCGTCAGGGTTGCTGATGTCGTAAATAATTGCGGCTATGTCCGGATAGCCATCCTGATCGAAATCCGCGACAGCGAATTGGTTTTGAGGTTGACCATTCAGACCATACGTGGCGCCAATCGTTGTCTGGTTCTGAGTGAAGGATCCCGTACCAGTGCCCAGAAAGGCATTTACGGATCCACATGCGGCGGCGAAATCGAGATTTCCATCGCGATTGAAATCGGCAGTAACAAGTTCTAACGTTCCGCCACATTGGGTGCTTAACTGCGATGCAGTGAAGGTGCCGGTGCCGTCGTTTGCAAGCAGATACAGGCGGGATCCTGCAGTGGCTGTTTTATCTGCGGCGATGAGGTCGAGTGTGCCGTCGTTGTTGAAGTCGCCGACTGTGAGAGCGGTGACATTGGTGTTTGTCATTGCGGCAGGAACTGGAGGGCCGGCGGTGAAGGTGCCGTCGCCGTTGTTCAGCAGAATCTGCAATGCGGTGGCTGTGTTGAGCCCATCGTTGAGCGACTTGCAACCGAAACCAATCGCAATATCAGGACGGCCGTCGCCATTGAAGTCTCCGGTAGCGGTGGTGCAGGCGCCACGGCTATCTCCCGGCAGCTGGGTGCCTTGATTCAGCGTGATGCTTCCCACTCCGCCACGGGGAAGCGAACCGGAACCGAGTACGGTTCCTGTCGTTGTGTCGTTGATTGTGACCGTGCCGCTTGGAGCGATTGGCGTTTGTGCTGTTAGCTGTACCCGCAGCGAGTATGTGCCGCCATTGATGCTGGTGCTCGTCAGGGTTGCCGTGGTTGGTAAGGACGCCGTGATGCTCAGTGTGGATGCCTGGGATGTGCTGGTGCTGAAGCTCGCGGTGGGAACGTATATAGCGGTGAAACTATATGCGCCGGGCGACAGGGTGGTTTTGAATGTCGCTGCCCCGTTGACCACCTGCGCTGTTGCGGTGGGCATGAGCATGCAGTTCTTCACGATGCTGTCGCAGAAGTAGATGGTGCCGCCCGTGATGGGGGACGCGCCGCCGGTGACGGCTGCGCTCATGGTGATCATGGTGCCGGCTGGAGCCGTAGTGACGGGTGCGCTGCCGGACAGAAAGCTCAGTGTCGTGGCGGTGGCAGTCTGCGCGGACAGCGCTTGTGAATGGCCGACCAACACAAGCGAAATCAGAAAGATAAGGCGACGGGCAAAGGGGGACATGCGTTTCTCCGGCACAAAGTACGTAACCTGGGCGTTCGTACATCAGTTAGCAGCAGTAGGGCAATGCTATCGCGCGGACTTAGACATGGATGTGAATTCAGGGGATTTTAGGCCTCGCGCTTCTCGTTACACAAGCCTGACAAACCGTGTGATGGCCGTCACAGATTCGTTTTGCGATTGGGCTGAGGATACGCATACGAGGTTCTGCCCATGCGTATTCTGTCGACGAAGATCTGCCCGAACTCCAACCGGCCATGCACCGGTAAGTGCGCAGGCTATGGCACCAGCTCCAACTGCCCGCCGCTGATCGTATTAGCGGTGCTGGCCACATCCGTTTGCGATGTGGCGGGAGAATGCCGATGAGTGCTGTTGCACCTGTCTTGCCGAATCTGGAAACGCCACGTTACAACGAGCGCAATTATCTGAACAACGGGCATGGGCTGAAGAGTTGGCTGCTGACCAGTGATCACAAGCGCATTGCGTTGATGTACATGGTGGCTGTGACGTTCTTCTTTGCGGTGGGCGGCATCCTGGCCATGATTGTTCGCATGGAGCTGCTTACGCCGGAAGCAGACCTGATGAGTTACGACACCTATAACAAGATGTTCACCATGCACGGTGTTGCGATGGTGTTCTTTGTATTGATTCCGGCGGTGCCTGCCATTCTTGGAAACTTTCTCGTGCCGCTGATGATCGGCGCAAAGGATCTCGCATTTCCAAAGATCAATCTGCTGTCGTTTTATCTGTATTGTGTTGCGGCTTGTTTGTTGCTGTACACCATCAGCGCGGGTGGCGTGGATACTGGCTGGACGTTCACGACTCCGCTGAGCACGCACTATGTGAATACGAATGTGGTGTCTGCGGGGTTGGCTGCGTTTGTTGCGGGCTTCTCGTCGATCTTCACCGGACTTAATTTTGTTGCGACGATTCATCGCATGCGTGCGCCGGGGCTTACGTGGTTTCGATTGCCGCTGTTCATCTGGAGCATGTATGCGGCCAGCGTCATCATGATCCTGGGAACGCCGGTGGTGTCGATTGCGATTGTGCTCGTGGCTGTGGAGCGCATCTTCAACTTTGGCTTCTTCGATCCTGCTAAGGGCGGCGATCCTTTGTTGTTCCAACATCTCTTCTGGTTCTATTCGCATCCGGCTGTGTACATCATGTTGCTGCCGGGCATGGCTTGCATCAGCGAGATCATTGCGTGCTTCAGTCGTAAGCGTGTTTTTGGCTATACGGCTGTTGCGTTCTCTTCGATTGCGATTTCGCTGTTCTCGTTCTTCGTGTGGGAGCACCACATGTACATCATGGGTGTCTCGCAGTACTCGGCTCTGGTGTTCAGTTTGTTAACTATGTTGGTGGCGGTGCCTTCGGCCATTAAGGTCTTTAATTGGTCGTTCACGCTGTACAAGGGATCGATTACTTTCCGCGCCCCGATGATCTATGCGATGTGCTGCCTTGGTTTGTTTGTTGTGGGCGGATGCACCGGCGTGTTTCTTGGCTCGCTGGGTATGGATGTACACCTGACGGAGACGTACTTCATCGTGGCGCACTTCCATTTTGTGATGGTGGGCTTTGTGCTGATGGCGTTCCTGGGTGGCGTTCATTTCTGGTGGCCCAAGATGTTTGGTCGCATGTATCCGGAAGGCCCTGCAAAGGTTGCTGCGGTGATGATCTTTGTAGGCTTCTTCGTGACGTTCGGGCCGCAGTTTATTCTTGGCTTCCTTGGTATGCCGCGTCGTTACGCTGCATATCCGCCGGAGTACCAGGTGCTGAACGTGATGTCGACCGCAGGCGCAACCGTGATGGGTGCTGGCTTCTTCTTCACCATGATCTATCTTGTGTGGTCATTAAAGTTCGGCGCTGTTGCGGGTGATAACCCCTGGCATGCGTATGGGCTTGAGTGGCAGACACAGTCACCACCGATCACGGCAAACTTTCTTGAAACGCCGATTGTGACGCATGAAGCGTATGACTATGAGTCGATTGATTTCCCGCACCGTGAGCGTCGTTCCCCGGTCCACATATAGCAACGATTCCGTGCCGCGGCCTGCTGACTTCTCCTGGCAGGCCGCCCTTTTTTCACAAGTTACTCAGCGCAGTGGCGCAACTGTCTCATGTCTTTCAGGTGCAGGGTGTTTCCATCCATCTGTAACAGACCTTCTTTTCGGAAGGACGACAGAACGCGGGTAACCGTTTCACGCGAGATGCCAGCCATGTGGCCCAGCTCTTCATGCGTGAGTGGCATGTGGAAGCGAACCGAGTTGGGGAAGCGGCCATTGTGATCGTCGTGTTCGCCAGCGAGTACAAGTCCGCCCCACTCCACCAGGACGCTGGCGAGTTTTGCGGATGCAGAACTGGAAAGCGCGAGACGCCGCGCGCTTAATACTGCGGAGTCATACTCGCGTGCCATGGCCATTACGGAGTTGCGCCTTACTGCCTGAAACTCTTCCATGAACAACAGGAACTGTGTGTGCGGAATTGCTTTCACCTGGGTGGGCTCCAGCGTTTCTGCGGTGGCTTCGTAACGACTGCGTTTGAGAGCAGCGGCGAGGCCGAGAACATCGCCGGGACCAACAATGCGCAACAGCAGCAAGCGGCCATCGGGAGATGAGGTTGTCAGCTTGATGGTGCCGCGGCAGACCACGTACACCTGTTCCGGCGCGTAGCCTTCGCGCAGCACAGGCTCATGCGCGCCGAGCTGCATGAAGTGGCCCATGCCGTCCAGCCTTTCAAGGGCGACGCGGTCCAGAGAACAGAAACAGTGCGGACCTTTCGTCTCGCATTGAAGGCAACTGCGGCGCAGCGGCATGGGACTCCCTGTCTTCCAGTGTATGGGAGTCGCAAAATTCCCGTAGCTGGAGAGGCTTCATCTGAAGTAGTTTGGGACGGGGGAAACGGCCATGATGCGTGTGTCGGTTGCGGTTCTGATGAGTGGGTTGGTGTGCGGCAGTATGTGCGCGCAGGAAAATCCGGCGGCAAGCATTCAGACGAATCATGCGGTTACAGAGGCGGATGGAACAGTCCGCATGCAGCGTGTGGTGCCTTTGCCCAAAGGGCTTAGCGCGGAGGCGAAGGCCTGGCTTAGTCGCCCTGCGGGAGATGCGGATGTGCCTCAGACGTTGGAACAGCGCCGCACCATGCTGGATAAATCGCAGGCACAACACCGCGATGTTCTGTTGAAGATGTTCGACGTTACTGTTCGCGACAGCACGGTCGCTGGTGTGCCGGTCCGCGAAGTTTTGCCGAAGGAGATGAAGCATCCTGATCGCGTGCTTATCTGTCTGCATGGCGGCGGATTCAATGCTGATTCGGGTTCGTATTCAGAATCGATTCCTGTTGCGGCGATGACGGGAAGCCGCGTGGTGAGCGTGCTGTATCGCATGGCGCCGGAACATCCGTTTCCTGCAGGTGTGGATGATGTTGTTGCTGTCTATCGCGAATTGTTGAAGAAGTATCGACCGCAACACATTGCTATCTTTGGCAGCAGTGCAGGCGCGGGCCTTACGATGCAGGCAGCGGTGCGTATCAAGCAGTTGAAGCTACCCATGCCTGCAGCACTTGGTCCGTTCTCTGTACCTGCAGCTATGGATGATGGTGGCGATTCGCGTTCGCTCTACAACACGGATGGTTTGCGCGGCTATGTGCCGGTGCCCAACAACGCGGCGGCGAATCCTTACGTTGGTAGTACTGATCCGCGCGATCCTGTGTTGTCGCCGTTGTATGCGGATCTGAAAGGTATGCCGCCTGCACTGTTTCTTACCAGCGAGCGCGATCTTCTTCTGAGCAGTACAACGATGTTGCATCGCGCGTATCTTCGCGCGGGGAATGATGGCCGGTTAGTTGTGTTTGAAGCGTTGCCGCACTGTTTCTGGAACAATGCGTCGCTACCAGAGACGCGCGAGGCATGGAAGTACATGGCAGACTTCTTCAACCAGCAACTTTCGCATCCATAGCAAGGGTGAGTATTCGCATTGGGACCGCAGGATGGACGCTGCCGAAGCATAGCGCAGCCGTGTTTGCAGAAGAAGGCTCGCACCTTGAGCGATATGCTTCGCGCTTGTCTTTCGCGGAAGTGAACAGCAGCTTTCATCGTCCGCATCGCCGCAGCACGTGGGAGCGCTGGGCGCGCAGCGTGCCGCAGGATTTTCGTTTTGCCGTGAAGATGCCGAAGAGCATTACGCATGAAGCGAAGCTTCTGAATACCGGGGCGCGGCTTCTGCCATTCTTTGACGAGATCAGCGGCCTGGGTGAAAAGCTTGGGCCGGTGCTGGTGCAATTGCCACCGAAGCTGGCGTTTGATGAAGGCGTTGTACGCGACTTCTTTGGTGTGCTTCGAGAACTCCACGCAGGCGATGTTGTTTGCGAGCCTCGTCATGCGAGCTGGTTTGATGGCCGTGCCGATCGCCTGTTGCGCGAATTTGATATTGCCCGTGTGGCAGCCGATCCGCCGAAAGGATCGCCACGCGCTGCAGAGCCTGCGGGCAGCGCGCATCTGCGTTACTGGCGATTGCATGGAGCGCCGCGCACATACTATTCCGACTACGGCGATGCGTTCCTGCAGGAGCTTGCAGGACGTGTGCGACAGCAGCCTGAAACGCCTGCATGGATTGTGTTTGATAACACGGCGCTCGGTCACGCTACGCCAAATGCGCTGCGCCTTGATGAACTTTTGAAGAGCGTGTAGTCCTGGCAGATTGGCCTGCGGTCACACGTGCCATGAAGGGTTATTTCTATCACGCTGCCGCGACAGCGCTTCTGCTGCTGTTTCTCTCTATGGCCACACTTCTTATGCTGCGCGCTTAGGTGCACAGCATAAGAAGGAAAGTGGGTTAGCTTTCTTTGCGATAGAGCATGTTGCGGATGGTCTCGCGCCGCGCAGCATCCATTTCAGATTTCTCTTTGCGCTGGTCGGCGTCCATCTTTTCCTTTTGTGCTTCCATCTCTTCTTCGGTGCACTCAGGACAACGGTTGGCAAAGCCGGGCTTGTCCGGCTTCAGTTCGAACTCTTCACCACAGACGACGCAGGTTTTGATCGGAAACAACGGCATAACAGGTTTATTTTATCCAGCCGAAGCGATAGTGCGTACGGGTTATCCACGGATGCCGACGGGGGATGGCATCCCTCCAAAGTGGTTTCCTAAACTGCCGAGAAGTCACAAGAATGGAACCCTCTTCGACAATCGATTTCCTTGCCTTCGCTGAACATAGCGCCGACCTAGTCTGCCGCATCGGCTTGGATTACCGCACCCGCTATGTTTCGCCTGCATCGCGAACCATTCTTGGATTTGCGCCGGAAGAGATTTCCGGTCGTAGTGCGGCGGAAATTATTCATCCGGAAGATCTTCCGGATGCACTGGCAGCGGGCGAACGGCGTCTGCAGGGCGACGAAAGCCACGCCACGGAAATGCGTGTTCGCAATCGGCATGGCGAATGGGTGTGGCTGGAGATGCGCGGCAGCGTTTTGCGCGACGCGGAAGGGAAGCCGCTGGAATTCCTCGTTATCTTTCGGGACATTGCAGAGCGCAAGAAGATGGAGCTGCAACTGCAACGGCTGGCCATGACCGACGGCCTGACGGAACTGCCCAATCGTCGCGCGTTTGACGAAGCGCTGGATCGCGAATGGCGCCGCGTTTTACGTGATGGCACGCAGGCTTCGCTGCTGTTGCTGGATGTGGATCATTTCAAAGGCTTCAATGACGAATATGGCCACGTTGCGGGGGATGATTGCCTTCGTGCTGTGGCCCACGCGGTGCGTGCAGTTCCGAAGCGGCCTGGCGATATGGTGGCGCGTTACGGCGGCGAGGAGCTTGCCATCATCCTTCCGGGAACCGATCTGCAGGGTGCCCTGCATATGGCAGAACTTGTGTGTGCCGCCATTGAAAAGCTGGATATTGCGCATGCTTCCAATGAAGAAGGCCATCGACGTGTGACGGTAAGTATCGGCGTGGCTACCGCGCTGTCTCGCGATGGCGGTCGGATGAAGATGCCGGAAAGCCTGCTGATGGCGGCCGATTCCGCGCTGTACAAGGCGAAGCTGCATGGTCGCAACCGCGTGGCTCATTCACTGCTGGTGGCTTCGCGCGAGTTTGCCGTAAACGCTTAGTTTGTCCTTGCGGACCAGCGGTTTACCGCGCAAAATACTTTCAATCGTCCTTAAAATCTCTGCTTCAGGAAGAGGTCGCTCCTTGGCGACATCCGCGCTTTCCTGGTTTACCGGCGGTGACAGCAAACGTCCCGGCGTACTTTATCCCCATGCGCAGTGGTGGTTTCTGCTGTGCATCGTGCTCACGTGGGTGGGCTTTGCCCAGAGCTATTTCGCACAGATCAGAACGCAGCCGCTGTTGCACCACATCCACGGCGCGCTTATGGGCGCATGGATTCTTACGCTGATTGTGCAGCCCATTCTTTACCAGCAGAACCGGATCCGGCTGCATCGCACGCTGGGACGATGGGCAGTGTATTTGCTGGTCCCCGCGATTGTGGTCTGCGCATTCCTGATGCTTCGCAGCATGCTGCGCTTCACCCACATTCCGCCCATGTTTGTGAATCACCTGGCATTTCTGGATGTGGCCGGACTCGTTCTGTTCCCGCTTTTTGTGGGGCTTAGCGTCTGGTATGCGCGCAATACGCAGTTGCATGCTCGATACATCGTGTCCACGGTGGTGCTTCTGATGCCGCCAGCGTTAGTGCGTGCCGCGCCGTTGTTGTCATTTTTGCGACGCAGCTTCCTCTTTGACGTAAACCTGATCATCGGCCTCATGAGCTTTGTGCTTCTGCTGCTCATGGTGGATGACAAGCGCAAAGGCAAACTTTATGCCGCTTATCCGGTTGCGTTTACCGCAAACACGATTGTCGGAATCTGCGCCAACTTCGCCCAGAATTGGGGTTGGTGGCACGCGCTGACGGCTTGGATTAAAGGCTGAAGTTCACCGAAAAATCTTTGCTGGACAACGATCCGTGCACGGGCGTACTGTGACGCCGCTGGCTGGAAATCTCAGCACAGCGGAGGTGAGTGTCATGGACGAGGTAAACGTCGGTGCGCTCGACATGTTCGTGCGCTTTCTGATTGGAATGGCGCTGTTCAGCCTGGCAACTCTGCTCACAGGCAACTGGCGCTGGCTCGCGCTGCTGGGCTTTGTCCCACTGCTCACCGCGGCATACCGCTTCTGCCCATTGTGGGCGGCACTTGGAGTTTGCACGTGTGAAGAGCAGCGACGGCTACGAGCTGCTCGCGCCGGGCATTAAGGATTGATTGTTAGCGCGGGAGATCTGCGGCCCGTTGAACCGTGCTGCAGTTCAGTGCGAAATGCAAAGTAACATCGACGGTTTTCTTTGCATTTGCGGCTCTAAAAATCCATTTTTGAAGAGCCGCTTTTGAGGGCTCCTCGAAAAGCTCGGGGCCGCTTGTCCTATTCAATGATGTCAGGCGGCCGTCCTCCCCGATCATGCCCTGCAATTTGATATCGCCTTCAACGTGTGCGGCTTGAGCAATCAGTGGATAGCCTGGCAAGACGTGCACTCCGGGCTCCACTGTCGAGGACACGAGCGTTACTTCGCTCGTCCGCACAGGCACTTGCGACTCGGCATACAGTCTCGATAAGACGTGGGCTGGACGAGTATATAAGCTGTCGTACGCGCCTTCCGCGAGAGCGTGTACTACGTCTGCTCGTTCAGTGGAGTCGGATGGTTGCGATTTGAATTCATCCCCCAATCGCTCCATCAGTGACATTGCCCAGGAAACGCCCTTGGGGGGATTCGGACGATCACTGAATAAGTCTTCTTCCAGAAATTGCATTGGAATGATGCGTTCTTTCGCCGAACAGGAAAGACGCATGCTCAACACGGAGCCGCTGAATTGCAGCCCTCTCTTCCTCTTGCTTTCCTTAAGGATTTGCTTATCTGTGATTGTGCACGGGTCATGTTCCAAAAGCGACGCGAGAGTCTTATGTGCGACTACCCGCGAATGCTCAAAGGTCGTCTGCGCATTGCATTGATTTGCCGGTGGAGTCAGGCTGAGAAGATCAATCGATGTATTCTGCCCATCCGGTCTCAGGACGTAGACGTTGTAGAAGCTGAAAGGCGGCCCAAAGTCGAAATAGGAAGCATTCCCAACAATGACTTCACGGCCTGGGTCTTGAGCTTCGACCGAGAAAGAGGAGAAAAATACAGCCAGCAGGAACAGCGTACGTGCGAGCATGGCTGCCATTCTCGCACGTACGCCATAACTTAACTGCGAACGGCTGTGCGCAAATGCAGATCGCGCATCTGCTGCTCGGTCGGCGCGCTTGGTGCATCCACCATCAGGTCGACGGCTTTGGCGGTTTTGGGGAATGCGATCACTTCACGAAGCGAAGTCGCACCTGTAAGCAGCATCACGATGCGGTCCAAGCCGAGGGCGATGCCGCCGTGTGGAGGTGTGCCGTACTCCAGCGCTTCCAGGAAGAAGCCGAAGCGTTCCTTTGCTTCTTCTTCCGACATGCCGAGCGAACGGAAGATTTCCGCCTGCACATCCTTGCGG